>Ga0185299_10002234_pt1 | contig 31114 bp, 34 predicted proteins | sample PaiPotPPA55metaG_FD_128002 | JGI IMG/M metagenome (GOLD analysis project Ga0185299, IMG submission 128002) | Iron sulfur acid spring bacterial and archeal communities from Banff, Canada, to study Microbial Dark Matter (Phase II) - Paint Pots PPA... ...
ACACTGAAGATTGCGTTTTCTACGACCCCAGCAAGGGAGTCTATCGTGGCCGTGACGAAATCGACCGCATCGCGGGCGCGATCAAAGCTACTCACCCTGAATTCCGATATCAGCCAATTACCGAGCCTGCGGAATCGGGCAATGGCGGGCTGGTCCGCTGGGTATCAGGCCGCCCGGGTGAGGCGCCAGCTTACGCCGGGACCGACTTCATCATTGCCCGGGACGGCCGGATTGCCGCCGTTTATCTTTTTTTCGACAAGCTACCCTGATCTGACTCCGCCGTCCTTAGGCACAGGGATAACGAGCGGTTTGTCGGCTAACCGGAAGCTATCCTTCCACGGAATTAGTCCTGTGAAGTCGGCTTGTGGGAAGTAATCCGTTACTTCCGAGAAGGGCGTTTGTCGGTACTAACGCTGCACTGGAGGGCCCCACCGAGTTGTCAAAAATACCCACGACTCATGTTAGTTGATTGATAACGATTTGTCAAGTAAGTATAGACCGAGGTAGCGGGTTGTTTCCGGTTAGCCGACAAATCGCCCAGAACCTCATCTTTACGCTTCCCAGAACTCCGTTTGCGCAGGTATCGTAGACCGATTCGCGCTCCTCTCGGAAGGAGGATGGGATGCATTTTCAAAGACGCCAACTGCTTCGAACTCTGTCATTTGCTTTCGGGTCTGGCTTCATCTTGGGGCGGAGCCAACTCGGCATAGCCGCGCAGACAGCCGTACCGCCAAAGCTCTCTCCTCCCCCTGCGGGGGCCGCTGTTCGCGATGGGATCGCTGGAGGAACGGAAATGGAAAAAGTGACCGGAATCGGAGGATTCTTCTTCCGAGCCAAAGATCCGAAAGCGCTGGGGCTTTGGTACCAGCAACACCTGGGGATTTTAACGATACCAACGAGCGACGGGGAAACCTCGTGGCAGCAAGAGGCAGGAGCAACCGCTTTCGCTGCTTTCCCTGAGACGAGCAAATATTTCGGGGATGACCAGAAGGTTTGGATGCTGAACTTTCGAGTCCGCGATCTCGACAAAATGGCGGCCCAGCTACAAGCTTCGGGAATCGCGGTAAAAATTGACCCGGAGTCTTATCCCTACGGCAGGTTCGCCCGCCTGCACGACCCTGAGGGAAATCCGATCGAATTGTGGCAGCCTAAGGTTCCAGACACCAAAGGCTAGGTTGCAAAGCAGTCCATCTCCGCTAAGGCGGTGTAGTTCATCGCGGCAAGGAGTTCGCCGGTGACTGCCTGCGCGAGGACGTCCTGCCAAATCGGAGCGCTGGGCAAGAGAGACAGACATTCATGAGCGAAGCAGTTAGGGCTGGCAACGGGTTCCATGCGTCCTCTTTAACTTCAGCGTTGAATTAAAAGTTTCGTTCTTAGAACGATTCAAAGCATGTTCCCGCCCATCCCAGGCGGCCACTAAGCGAATGACCGCGCATCACTTAGCAGGATTGCGCGATAGCAATCGCGCGCACTGCCGTTCGACTGTGGGACGGGTCAGCAGCGAAACCGAACATTCGAGTGGCCTTCGTGCGCCACTCGTAATACGCCCGCACTCGCGAGTTTGTTTCTCGGTTCGAACCCGCCAACAGCTTGTCAGCGACGGGAAACGTGACATAAGCGCGCCCAAGTCACTGCCCTGGGGATGACGGGTTTCGATGCTTTCTTACGCAATGCGTTGAGAAAGCCAGCAACAGGTAACCGCGGAGCTCTGCAGACATGGGAAATTCCGTGGGACTCCGACGTCAGGGCTGCACCCAGGATTGCAGCCCTGGCGTCAAGGCTGCACCAGGACTGCAAAGCGGCGGAGGAACATCGTTCGTAGCTAAGAACGCGGAGTTTGTAGATAAAAACACGGATGGATAAAGGAGGGGAACATGGCGGGATATGATAGTCAACAAGTTGGCGACGCAACGGAGATCTCAACTACGCCTGAGAAGGTGCCCGCTCCGTGGCTGCTGGTGGCTATTCCCGGGACCCTGCTTGTGTTACTTGCACTGTCAATGAGTTTCATCGGGGGATTGATTGCCGCCGGCTTTGTTTACGGCGCGATGTACCTCTTGATGCACTCGAAACAGGCCACGCAATACCGGGCGCCGGCGAGATTTCGGGTTTCCAAGACGGGCATCGACGTTAACGGTAACTCGATTCCGAAAGACGCCATTCACCGCATCATCGTTCGCAACCACGTTCTGAAAGCGGCCAGTGAAGTGATTGTCGTTGCCAATCCGAACGTCAACAGCGGTCAACAAAACGTGGTCGCGGGGATGAATTGGGCCGTCAGCAAGCTCGGCCCGATTTCTTACCGGGTTGATGCGGAGGCGCGCGGAGTGCCTACCACGCTCGCCGGCGGATTAACCGAGCCAACCGCGTCCGCAATCATGATGGACGTTAATAAGGCTCTTCAGATCTCTTGAGCGCGCCGGTCACGGTTGAATTTGCACGATCACCAATTATTTAGGTTGTGGTGATGGAAGGCCAGCTCCCCAGACCGGACTGGTGACAGCGATCTTGTCGAAGCTCGAAAGCATCGGTTTAATCCGAGGCATTGCCTTCGTGACAGACGGCAGCGATAACGATGCATCGTGGCTGGCGGCGCTTTCCCACACCTCAGTGGCCCAGACCACATTTTCGTCGGCTGAGTCTTTGGCCACAACGTAGCTGAGACAGCCGGGCATGTCGGCGGCACTCTCCTTCAGTATCCCGATCATTTCATCCCGCTTGCCGGGAACAATGGTTAGTTTCACGATTGATCCATACATGCCGCTTGCCTCCGGTGAACGCGCCTGGACGCACGTGATCGCGACTGCGCCCATACATGCCAGAAACTCCCGGCGATCTATTCGCATATGCCTATGATATCGGTTCTCGCCGCGTGATGGGATGCGGGGAAGCAGGGAAGCAAGGAGGCAGGGAAGCAAGGAGGCAGGGAAGCAATAGAGAACGCACCTCGGTGAATAGTCGAGGGGGAAGCGTCGTGGTAGCCCGCTGCAAACTGCAATGATTCAAAGGCGCCGGCGAGACGCCGGTGGTACAAAAGGCTCAAGGGGCTATTACTTGAAAACGAGGGGAGGGCCGCCGACTTGCTTGGCCTCGAGAGCGATAGTGACCTCGACGTGGTCGGCGATTTTGATGAAGGGAATGCCGCTATTCATCCCATAGTCTTTGCGATCGAAGACCATTTTTCCGTCGATGTGTTCGAAGCCTGTTGCGTCGGCGGGAAGCGTGAGGGTGAGTTTTTCGGGATTCGACACGCCGCGAATGGTGAAATCACCATCCACTTCGAAGGTATTGGGAGCGGTTTGCACAATTTTCGTGGAGTGAAAAGTGATGAACGGATTCTCTTTTACGTCGAAAAACTTTTTGCTCTTGAGCTTGCCGTTCTTCATGCCGCTGCCAGTGTCGACTGAGTCCGCCTCGATCTTAATGTCGAGCACGCCCGTCGGGACATCGGTGGAACTGAACGTCAACTTACCTTCCCACTTGTCAAACTTGCCGGCGAGAGCCACCGACGCCTTGACGTAGAAGTTAATTGAGCTTTCTTTGTGGTCAATCTCGACAACCGGAACCGTTTGTGCGCGACTCAAGCCGGGAAGCAAAACGGACGCCAGGATGCAAAGAAGGGCAATTCGCATGGCGCGCAGTTTGAGTGTTCTCAGCGCGATTGTCAATTGAGGTGAGGAGGCAGAGAGGCAGAGAGGCAAGGGGGCAGGGAAGGACGGAGTACGCGGCTGTATTGGGTTGCGAGTGAGGAGGCGGGCCGGAGAAAAAATATGAAATTGAAAATTCGGAATGGGTTACTGACTTCCCATTCTCCTGAGTTCCTTTCACTGCACGGCTGATATGGAGTTCGGCGGGTTGCCGCCGCTCTGTTACGCTCCGGCTTGCCGGGGCACGGCGCATGCGGCGCGCAAACCGGGCGAGACAAGCCTCGCCCTATGAAAGCGAGAGCAAGCTCTCGCACTCCAAATTTCCCTTGGGTCCGTTATGGGCGGGCGGCACCAGAACAGCTCAACCGATAACATCAATAGCAATTTTCGATGCGTTTTGCCCCGCCAATGCATCTAAAATAGTACTAGACAAAAAAACAAGGCAAAACCGCGCATGACGCGGGTACGGGTGTATGGAGACGAAAAAATGGGAGTAGCGACAAAACGATACTTGTTTGCGAGCGATTTCGATCAAACGCTGACGTTCAATGACTCAGGATACGTGCTGAGTGAATTGGTGGGAATTCCTCCGGCGGAATTTGAACGCAAAGCGAAGGGGATGGCCGAGCTGAATCTTGTGCAACAGGGCGCCGAATTGGCTTATCTGCTGCTACACGATCCGGAGTTTCATTCGAAAGTGCGGCGCGAGCATTTGCATATGGTGGGGAAGCAGATTCGACTGAAAGAGAATATCGAGCTGCTGTACCAGATTCTGGACAATGGGATACCCGGCTATCACTTCGAGTTTTACGTGCTGTCGGCTGCACCGGTGGAGGTGATCCGATCGGCGCTCGAAGGGATTGTGCCGCCGGACCATATTTTCGGAACGGAGTTTCGATATCACGCGTCCGGTGAAATCGACACGATTACGCGTGCGACCGCCGGATACGGCAAGGTGGCGGCGCTTGACCGGCTGCAAGCAAGTTTGCAGATCGGGCCGGATCACATCGTGTATGTGGGCGACGGCAGTTCGGACGTGCATGTGATGCTGCACGTGAACGTGCGCGATGGGTTTACGATTGCGGTGTCCGACACGCGGCACGTGGCGCAGAACGCGAAGCGAACTATGCTGGGGACAAATGCGCTGGCGACGCTGGTGCCGATTTTAGAGAAAATCGTGGGATGGCAGCGGCCGCAGCTGCGGGATTTTTTTGAGTCGTACGGATTCTTAATTCAGGAATGGGACCGCACACGGACGGACTGGCTCACGCTGCGGATGGCGGAGCCGTGGAGTTCGGACGAGGCTCGCGCGGAGTGACCAAGCGGACGCTGATTACTTAATTGCGACGGCGAGGGTGTCGTGATGGAGGGCGATTAGGGTACGGAGGTAGGGGCCGATCTGGGCGGCGGATTCGAAACCGGCAGTTTTGGCGGCTGCGTCGGCTTCGGCCGGGGGAACGTCGGCGGCGTGCGCGTAGTGCTTCAAATTATCGAAGCAGCCGATGGTGAAAAGGTCCCACGCGGCTCCCTGGTCGCGAAGAAAGATAAAATTCTCGGGAGCTTTCACGGTGCGAGAGAATGCGTTTTCCATCTCCCGCTGTTTCTCTAGCTCGGCTTGCTTGCCCGGCAGCGACTGAAACATTTCGACGTGAAAAAAGCCTGCGCTTACGAATGCTTTGCGCAGATATTCGAGCGGCGGGCCGTACACAAAGATGTCTTCTTGCCAGGCAATGTCGTTCTTAAGGCGCTCCCGCCAGGGGTCGAGCACGGTATCGCGCTTCACGGAGCGCTCCGGTTTGTAGTAATCCATGTAGCTGCCCATGGGGAACAGGATCAGCAAGTCCCAATGGTCGCCCTGACTGTGCCGCATCCAGAGCGGCGTAGCGTCTCCCGCCACCTTTGTTTCTTCAGCGAAAATTTTCTTGTACGCGTCGATGAGGTCGAGAAGTTTGCCGGGAGCGGCCTGCACGAGCGAGGTCTTATACAGATAACTTGGCTGCGGTTGCTCCTGCGCGGAAACCGGGTGAGACGCGCCTACGACAGCGAGTGTGAGAATGGCGAGGCTCGACTGGAGCATTTAAATTTGCGCCTTAGAAATAACGATCGCGAAGGATGGCGAGATGATGCGCGACGTGGCCAATGATGATGAATGCGAGAGCGCGCACTGTAAAAGATTTGCCGTCCGCGATACCGCGACGCGACCACGCGCCGGGCGGTAAATTCTTAAACAGGCAAATCGTGGAGAGGCGGACGAGGCGAAATTCCTCGACGTGACCAAGCCACGAAATTCGGTCGGCCTCGGCGCCTTTCGCGCCGACGTTCTGGTCGTATCCGGGAAGAGGAGACTCGAATCCTCGCGCAAACCAGAGAGCGCGAAACGCAAAGGCGCGTTCCGTGTCGGAGACGTGGTTGAGAAGCTCGCGAATGCTCCATTTATCGGGGGCGTAGCGGTGAAGAGATGATTTCTCGGTGATGCCGGCAAAAAATTCGAGGCAGTCCGGCAATTGTTGCTCCATTGCGGCGAGAGGATTATCGCCCGCCACTTGATCGATGTAGGTGGAATAGTATGGAGCGGCTTCCGATTTTTCCGGGCGGCCGAGCATGAGGGAAATGTATCACAAGTACATCGGAGCGAAAGAAAATCAGGTTTCGTTGTCCGAGGTGTCGGGGAAATCTGGCAGATCGCCGCGAGTGACGCCGTGGAGTTCTCTGCGGATTACGTCGGAGGAGAAGCCGGCGCGGAGGAGCATGCGATAGAGCGAGGCGATTTTTTTTTCATCGAGGGCGCCGCGTAGGTGCGAAAGGCGGCGCTTGAGACGTGCGCGAACGAGAGCGGATTCGTCCGTATCGGCAAAAACTGCGGTAAGAGCTGTGTCAATGTGAGCGTCCGGGACGCCCCGGCCTCGTAGCTCGCGCGCGATGCGGTAGCGTCCCTGGCGGCGGCCCTGGGCGTGATGGCGGGCGTACTCGAGAGCGTAGCGCGCGTCGTCGAGATAGTTCAGTTCGCGGAGGCGGGCGATGACGGGCGGGATGAGCTCTTTTTTTTCAGCGCGGCGTTCGAGATATTGCTTCATTTCATGGATCGAGTAAGGGCGGCGCATGAGGGCGCGCTGGGCCGACATGTTGAGCTGGTATTCAGTCGCGAGTTTGCGGGCGCTTTTCATTTGCATAACTGTGGCAGGATAGCAAACGCGGATTGTAACAGTGTGGAGGGAAATATTTCGCTGGCTCGCACGTCTACGCGATCCGAAAACCGGGCTGGCGAATCGTGGCGCCGTCCTTGGTGCTGCGTGAAAAATTGGCTCCGGGGCTTGGACTCGAACCAAGATAACCAGCTCCAAAGGCTGGCGTGCTACCAATTGCACTACCCCGGAAACGCGAAAACATTTTACTTCAGTATCGCGGGGCGCCGGCAGAAAAGTTGAGCGCTCGAGCGCCAATGGCTTGATACATTCGCTGAGATCGCTCGCTGGGTGGCCAAATCCTATCCTCAGCGCGTTTGGCGCGCCTGAATCGTCGTGCCCGGGTGTTTGCTGCGTTGTCGTCAATTTGTTAGGCTTCTGAAGCACTGCACGCCTGAGGCGATGCAAAAGCGGAGAGGTGTCCGAGCGGTTTAAGGAGCACGCTTGGAAAGCGTGTGTTGGGGAAACTCAACCGTGGGTTCGAATCCCACCCTCTCCGCCACTAAATTTACGCTCCGGTTCGTATTTCAAGTAAAGTTAGGCATGTTTCCGCACTATATTTCCCCCGCTACCTTTTGTCCGAAGCAGGACGCCGAATCCCGCCTACAGCGCTGCCCCTCGGGGCCTACGTAGTCCACCTGATTCACAGGGATGAAAGTAATGTAGGAAAATTTGCGTTGAGAAGCCTGTGTCACGGGTTCGTTTCTTGCGACAAACGAGGAGGATCAGTGTGAAACCGAAATCTTCATCCAAATCCGCCTCCCCCTTCGTATGACCGGGTATGCGAATTTGAAAAGGGTCCGCTTTGCCCGATTCTCCGTACTCCTAATTTCTCTTTTATTGCTTGGCTCAAGTGACGCGCTGCAAGCCTTCTCTGTTCTCACGCATGAGGCGATCATCGACTCCGCTTGGAAAGATTCGATTCGGCCGCTTCTCCTCGAGCGATTTCCGAATGCGACGAAAGACGAACTAAAAGAGGCGCACGCATACGCCTACGGCGGCTCGATCATTCAAGACATGGGCTACTACCCGTTCGGCAGCCACCTGTTCAGCGACCTAGTGCATTACGTGCGCACCGGCGATTTTGTGGAGGCCCTCATCCGAGACTCGAAAGATATAAACGATTATGGGTTCGCGCTTGGCGCACTCGCGCATTATGCGGCAGACAACAACGGACATCGAATCGCCGTGAATCGCGCGGTGCCGATTCTCTATCCGAAACTGCGGAAAAAATTTGGAGATGTCGTCACTTACGACGAGAATCCAGCGGCTCACCTCAAGACGGAGTTCGGATTCGACGTGTTGCAAGTGGCGAAAGGCCATTACGCGCCCGATGCGTATCACGACTACATCGGCTTCAAGGTAGCTCAACCGCTTCTCGAAAAAGCGTTCCAAGAGACATACTGTATCGAGTTGAAGTCAATCTTCACTAACTACGATCTAGCGATCGCAACCTACCGGAACACCGTCAGCGGATTGATTCCGAAAATGACGAAAGTCGCTTGGGACCTGAAGAAAGATGACATTCAGCGCACGATGCCTGGTATTACGGAGCAGAAATTTCTATATCATTTGTCGCGGGCCAGTTATCAGAAAAACTGGAAAGAGAAGTATCAAGAGCCTGGCTTCGGCACCAAGCTTCTCGCCTTTCTTATTCGCATCGTTCCTAAGATTGGACCGTTCAGGACCCTAACGTTCCGCACGCCTACCCCCGACACAGAAAAAATGTTCGAGGCTAGCTTCAATCAGACCATTGTTGAATACCAAAACCTGATACAGCAGCAGAAGGAGAACGGGGACCGAGTGGAACTTCTGAATGATAATTTCGATACCGGCACCGTCACTGGGCCGGGACAATATCCCCTGGCTGACAAAACTTACGCGAAGCTGCTCGAGGAACTTGCGAAGAATCACTTTGCACAAGTCTCTCCCGAATTGCGTTCCGCCGTTCTTTCCTATTACAGCGATTTGAATGCGCCGTTCTCGAATAAGAAAAACAAGAAAGAATGGGCGCAGGTGGTTCGAAATCTCGATGAGCTGAAAAGCTCAACTGAACAAAAGCCTGTTACGCCCGCCGACTAGTCAACCGGATAACGAATGTCTGCTCCCGCTATCTTAGGAGGCAGCTTTGTGTGTGGTCTTCTTGGTGGATCCACCGATTTTATCCAACGTCTCCTGGGCTTTCGCCTTATAGGGGCTATTGACTGAAACCGCTTCCGTGAGCACCGTTCGCGCTTCGGGCGTTCTTTGCATCTTCGCGAGAGTGAATCCCAGGCGGTAGAGATTGCGGCCATAGCTGAATGCGTCAGACTTCAACAATGGACTCGCCTGCTTGAACGCATCGACAGCTTGCGCATTCTGGTTATTGTTCACGTACACCTGGCCGAGAGCGGAATAGGCCAGTCCCTTCTGAATCGAAACCTGCTTCTGCCACTGATCGTCGGTCACATTGTCGGGCTTCTTGGCCTTTCCTAGCAGGTCCAACGCCTTCTTGGCGTCGGCTGCCGCCTTGTCGAGTTGTTGGCCGTTCTCGCTCCAGTTATCTGCGAGTAGAAGCAACATCGAAATGTTATCGGGATCTTTCGTGAGAATACTTTGCGCGGTATCGATCATCTTCGCAGTGTTTTGCGCCTGCTGATATGCAATCGCTGTTTGCTCGCGAACAGCCAACGTATAGGGCGAATCCGGGAAAGCTTTAGCGTATCGCTCCAGCAGTTGAATCCGCACCGGGAAATTGGTGGTCTTATATGCCGCATTGACCATCGTGTATTGCACGTAGTTGATATCCGGCTGGGCGTCTCTTAGGTTTTGAGCTTTCTGCGCGGTCCATTGATCCTCGCTCGTTCCAGCAGGTGCGGGTGATGCCTGGTAACGCGCAAGCAGTGGCCCGACTTTTTCGCCGAGGGCGTATATCCTCTGGGCGTCGCCTTGTTCGTCCGCGGCGTGCACCATCAAGATTAAGGCTGAGAAATCGTTCGGGTCGAGTGCCAGGGCTTTATCGCCGTACTCGTAAACCTTCGCGTAATTCTTTTGCGCGAGGTAGGTTTGTGCATAGAGCTGATCGCCAAGCAGAGCCAGATCACCCGTGCCGTGCTCCGCCATGAATTTATCGAGCAGTGCGATTTTATCCGGACCGTCGGGAACTTCATAAATCGCAGCGAGATCTTTGTCTTCAGGTGTGCCGGCCGCGACCGAAACGCTCTTGCCAATCTGCCCAGAGGCAGTCGTTGCGAAGACCAGGAAGGCCCCCAAAAAAAACACGCACCGCTTCATACGCTCCTCCTGATGAGCGAGCGATAACCTGTGTCGTCGCGCACAGATACATTGCGTGGCGAGATCAGCTGATGCGCGCATCTTAATCGAACCGGTAGCGAAGCGTAAGCGATTTTAGAATAGGTTCGCCGCTTTCCTCGCGCGAACAGGGATTGACGATTTGTTGTTTTCGATACACGATTCCAACGCAATCAATCTTCAAACAAGAGGTGCAAGATGCCGGTCGCAACGCCTTGGGAAAAGGTTAAAACGGACAAATTGAGCGAGATCATTTCTCGGCAGATGGTGAGCGGTGACGACGGGACTTTGGCGCGCGTCCTGCTGTCGCGCGGTGCGCTCGTTCCTCGCCATTCCCACCGCAGCGAGCAGTACACAATGATTTTGGCTGGCGCCTTGAAGTTTAATTTCGACGGGGGCGAAACAACTACAGTTCGCGCCGGCGAAATTCTGGTGATTCCGGCGCACATGCCGCACGAAGCCGTGGCGCTGGAAGACACCGTCGACATCGATTTCTTTGCGCCGCGGCGCGAAGAGTGGATTCGCGGCGATGATGCCTATCTTCGCCAGGGAATAAAGAAGGATTAAGCGGATGGATCTAGGGCTGAAGGGACGCGTCGCGATCATCGCTGCCGCGAGTAAAGGGCTGGGGCGCGCCGTTGCGGAAGAGTTTGCGAAAGAAGGGTGCCGTGTAGCGATTTGCGCGCGCACCGTAGACGAACTCGAGCGTACCGCCGTGGAAATTGAACGAGCCAGCGGCACACACATTTTTCGACATGCGCTGGACGTAACGAACTTCGAAGCCGTCAGCAGCTTTGTCGATGCGGTGGAGCAGAAATTCGGCCGTATTGATATTTGCGTTACGAACGCGGGCGGGCCGCCCGCGAAGAAATTTCTCGATATCACGCTGGAAGAGTGGCGCGCCGCGGTTGACCTTACGCTGCTAAGCACAGTTTATTTCGCCCGTGAAGTTTTGCCGCGCATGCAGCAAAACCGCTGGGGACGCTTTCTGACCATCACTTCTGTATCCGTGAAGCAGCCGATTGACGGCCTGCTTCTGTCGAATTCGCTGCGTGCCGCGGTGACGGGCCTGGCTAAAACGCTGGCAAATGAGTTTGGCGCGAGCGGAATCACCGTGAACAATGTTTGCCCGGGATACACTCTCACGGAGCGGCTCGACGAGTTGGCAGAGAAGCAGGCGCGGATCGCCGGAGTTCCCCGCGACCAGATTTTCGACACCTGGAGCTCGGAAATACCCATCGGACGCCTTGCGCGGCCGGATGAATTTGCTGCGCTTGTCGCCTTTCTGGCGTCCGAGCGAGCGAGCTCGATCAATGGGACCACAATCGCCGTTGACGGCGGATGGGTGAAGGGTCTTCTCTAACCCCGAGCCTTTATTTAGAGCGATCGAGTCAGTGCGCGATCAGAATTCGCAGGTCGCGCAGATTGTTGCCAGTTGGCCCCGTTATAATCGCGTCATCGAGCGTCGAGAAGAAATTGAACGAGTCGCTGCTTCTCTGAAAGTCACCTGGGCGGAGACCAGCAGCACTCGCGCGCGTTAGCGTCTCGCCGTCTGCCACTGCTCCTGCAGCCGGACTATTTCCATCGACGCCGTCCGTACCCGCGCTCAAGACCGTAATATTCTTTCCCACAATTTTCGGCACGCACGCCAGAACAAATGCGGAATTGCGGCCCCCAATTCCTTTCCCAGTCACCGGACTGCTCACTTCGCCATCGGCAACAATCGCGCAACGCCGTTTTGGGTCGTTCGACTTCGTTGATTCCAGCAACGAGAGCAAATGATCGGCGGCTTTTTCGACCGGCCAACCATCGGTCGTGTTGTCGGCGATACAGTAGATTCCTTCACCCTCTAGCGCATGGTGCGCGGCGTGCAGCAGATCGTGCGCGCCGAGAAGCAGCGAGAAATGCGCGCGTGCGAACGCAGGATCGGATTCTTTAGGAGTTTCTCGCAAGCGACGTTTCTCGAAGGCTTCTCGGATGGAGGGCGGCAATGTCGGCAGCAAATGGTATCGGGCCACGACTCGTTGAGCGTCGGCGACTGTGGTTGGATCGGGCAGCGTCGGTCCCGAGGCAAGCGCAGATTCATAACCTTGGGGCACGTCACTTACACCCAACGTAACTTTCATCGAGCGTGGCGCAGCGGCGGCGAGGCGTCCTCCTTTTGTCGCCGAGAGATGTTTTCGCACCACGTTGATTTCTTCGATTGGTGCGCCACATGTCACGAGCGTGTAGTTTAATTTCTCAAAGTCTTCGTGACTGACCGAAGGCTCGAGTGCCTGCTCAACCAGCGCTGAGCCGCCGCCCGACACGAGGAAGAAAATAAGGGTCCGCTCGTCGCAGCGCGCCAGCCGATCGAGAATCGCCCGGCCGGCGACGAAACTCGCTTCCGTCGGAATCGGGTGCCCGCCCACGAAAGTCGTCCAGCCCGGCAAGCTGCGAGTGGGAGTAGTAGGGGCAACCAGAAATCCTTCCGGCGAGCAGTTCGAAGGCAGCACACTGACCAGGGCGTCGGCCATCGGAAACGCAGCTTTCCCAATCGCGATCGCCACGAATTCAGAAAAGTCAGAAAGGTTGATTGTGCTGCCGTCGACATGAACGCATTTGCCGTCGCAATCGAGCTTGCGCTCGAGCGCCGCCTGAATATTGATTGCGGCGAGCGTTTCGCGGAAAACACGTAGGGCTGTCTGTTTCATGCTAGTCCAAGCAGGAACGCGAACGATCCCACTATCGCTTTTTATCTCAACCCGAGTGCGTCCGCGTTGAGCGCATTGGGTGGGCGCTTGCCCTCAAAGCACGCCACGACGTTATTCGCGGCCATCACCGCCATTTTCGTCCGCGTTTCGACTGAAGCGCTGGCGATGTGCGGCGTCAAGATCACATCTTTTCGCCCGAGCAGCGCCGGATTGGCCTTCGGCTCGGCTTCAAACACGTCGAGCGCCGCGCCGGCAATTTTCTTGTGCTCCAGAGCTTCCGCGAGCGCCGCCTCGTCCACCACAGGCCCGCGGGATGTATTAATCAAATATGCCGTAGGTTTCATTTTATCGAGATTTTCTTTCGAAATTAGATGCCGCGTATCGGGAAGAAGCGGAACATGCAGGCTGATGAAATCGGATTCTCGAAAAAGGCGATCACCGTCGACAAATTCGGCGCGCAAATCCTTTTCGACGTCGGCCGGCGCTCTCACCGCGTCGCTGTAAAGAATTCGCATCTGAAACCCTTGCGCGCGCCGTGCCACGCCACGCCCGATTCGTCCGAATCCCATAATACCAAGCGTCTTGCCCCAGACGTCTCCGCCGAGCAACTGATCGAGATCCCACCCCGGCCAGGTTCCCGAGCGCATCCACTCATCGCCTTCGAGCAGGCGCCGGGCGATCGCCATCAAGAGCGTCCAGGCAAAATCCGCGGTTGTGTCATCGAGAACTCCGGGCGTATTCGTCGCAACCACTTTGTGCTTCGTGCAGGCGGCCACATCGATGTTGTCGAAGCCGACCGAAACCGTCGCCGCGATGCGCAATTTCGGGGCGGTTGAAAGAAGCTCCACATCCACTTTTTCGGTGAGCAGGCAGATAAGACCTTCCTTATCGGCCACGCGCTTCAACAATTCGGTGCGAGAAATTTGTTCGCCAGGCTTCCCGTAATCGACTTCGAAATGTCGATCTAAAATCTCACGCGCCGCCGGAAACAACGGGCGCGTCGCCAAAATTTTCTTACTCAACCCCGCACCTCAATCCAACACGCTTCGAGCAATGTAATATACACCCGAAATTGTAGCGGCACGGAAGGCACCAGACCCGCAGCAGAAGCAATTCGCATGGTTTGGGCGTATGTTTGACTGGCCAAGAGCGGGCGACTATAGTGCGGTGTTGTGGTAGCGGTGGTGCCAAAAAGATAGCGACTGCCACGCTGGCTGGCCTAAGAAATATTCATGGATTCCCGGCTCCTTCTAGACCTGAAAAAGCTCCTCGGCTCTGACGCGGTATTGCACGAGCCGGAGGATCTCATCCTCTACGAATACGACGGGTCCGTCGAGATAGCGCGTCCGAATTGCGTCGTATTCCCGCGCACTAAGGAACACATCCTTGGCATCGTCGAAATCGCCAATCGCCACAAGACTCCCATCGTTGGCCGGGGCGCGGGCACGGGTCTATCGGGCGGCGCACTGGCGCGGCGCGGCGGCATTTTGGCGATTTTCTCAAAGATGAATCGCATTCTCGAAGTGGACATCGAAAACCAGCGAGCCATCGTGCAGCCGGGAGTCGTGAACGCCGATCTGAGCTCGGCCGTCGCGCACACAGGGCTTCACTTCGCGCCCGATCCGTCGAGCCAGAAGGCGTGCACGATTGGCGGAAACGTGTCAGAAAATTCCGGTGGGCCGCACACGCTCGCCTATGGAGTCACAACGAACCACGTTCTTGAGCTCGAAATGGTTTTGCCGACCGGAGAGCTGATTCGAATCGGAAGTTCCGCCCTCGATTCGCCTGGTTACGACTTGCCCGGCTTGTTCGTCGGTTCCGAAGGCACTCTTGGACTGCTTACCGAGATCACGGTGAAGCTCACGCGCCTTCCGGAATCCGTGAAGACGTTACTCGCGATTTTCGACACGCTCGACGACACCACAGAGACCGTAGTCGACATCACCGCTCGGGGCATCACGCCCGCTGCCTGCGAAATGCTGGATGGCTACACACTCCGTGCGGTGGAAGCCTACGTCCACGCTGGCTTTCCCATCGACAGCGCCGCCGTGCTGTTGATTGATGTGGACGGTGTACGGGAGGGCGTTGAATCGCAGGCTGAAGAAGTGGCGGAAATTTGCCGCGCGCATCGCGCTCGTGAAGTGCGCGTCGCGAAGGATTCACGCGAGCGCGACCTTCTTTGGAAGGGACGCAAAAATGCCTTCGGCGCCGTTGGCCGGCTCTCAACAACTTACTACGTACAGGATGGCGTGATTCCCCGGACCAAGTTGCCAGCCACTCTTCGCCGAATCACTGAAATCAGCGAAAAGTACGGCTTCCCCATCGGCAACATTTTTCATGCCGGCGACGGCAACCTTCATCCACTGATTCTCTTTGACGCGCGTGACGAAAACCAGCTGAAGCGCGTGATCGCCGCAGCCGATGAAATCATCCAGTTCTGCATCGAGATGGGCGGCGCGATCACCGGCGAACACGGAGTCGGCATGGAAAAAGATCGCCTGATGCCGCTGCTGTTCAGCGAGTCCGATCTCGACTTGATGCGCGGAGTGCGCGACGCATTTAATCCGGCTGCTCTGCTCAATCCCGAGAAAATTTTCCCCAACGCGAAAGGCTGCGGCGAGATTCACATACGTCCTCTGCCAGTCGCAGGAGCCTCAGTCGCGTGACTACCGCGAGCAAAGCCGCCCCCGCGCGCCTGCATGACGTCGTTGGGGCAGAGCATGTCTCAAGCGATCCAGCGGAATTGAGCGCCTACGCAGTTGACGGAAAACTGCCCGCCTCGGCCGTTCGCCCCGGCTCAAACGAACAAGTCGTCGAGATCGTCAAGTACGCCGCAGCCGAGAAGCTTGCGTTGATTCCCAGCGGCGCGCGGACCAAGCTCAACATCGGGTCGCCACCACTGCGTTATGACATTGCGCTGGATATGACCCGTCTGGACCGTATCCTTGCATACGATCCCGGCGACCTTACTCTCAGCGTCGAAGCAGGTGTCCCACTGCGAAAGGTAGCTGAGGCGCTCGCCGAGCATCGTCAATTTCTGCCATTAGCCGTCCCATATTTCGATCGCGCGACGGTCGGAGGCACGATTGCCTCGGGCGTCGATACTCCGCTCCGGCAGTTTTACGGCACTGCACGCGACTATGTGCTCGGGATGGAATTTGTCGTTGGGGAAGGCGTCCAATCGAAGAGCGGCGGTAACGTCGTAAAAAATGTCACCGGATACGATTTGCACAAATTAATGATCGGCGCTCTCGGAACTCTGGGCGTAATCACGCGCGTCAACTTCAAGACATTTCCGATGCTGGTGTCGAGCCGCGGCTTCGTCGCCACGTTCGAAAATCTCGATCGCGCCATTGACATGCGAAATCGTGTGGCGCAATCGCCGCTCACGCCGATGACGTTTGATCTATTGAGCCCGGGTGCTGCCTATCTTTTTGGCGGCCCGGCTGCCGAACGACTTATGAAGAGTTCCATGCCGCTGAATGTGGTTTCCCCATCGCGCTGGACTCTTACGATCGGTTATTTCGGAAAAGAGGCCGTTCTCGCTCGATATGAAGCCGAACTTCGCCATATGGCAGCGGAGTCTGCTGCGGAAAATGTGACGGTGCTCGGGGATCGCATCCTCGCTGCAGCCTTCGCATACAAACGTGAGTTCATCCCGATCGCGCTCGAATCATCGCCTGCAACCACGATCGTTAAGATCAGTGTGCTGCCCTCACGCATGAAGGAATCTCTTGCCGTCGCCGCGAAAGCGGCCAACACAAATCAGATCCCCTGGGCAGCAATGGCCCGAAGTTTAGGCGTGATCTTTTTCGCGCTTCTCCCTGTGGAGCGCAGCCAAGCGTCGCACCGGCAAGTAGTCGCCACGACCAATCAAATTCTCGCTGCTGGAGCGAACCTTGGAGCGAATACGACGATTCCCTGGTGCCCGTCGGAATGGAAGTCCGCGCTTAAAATTTGGGGACCGGAACGCAGCGACCTTGCACAAATGCAAAAAGTTAAAAAGGTTTTCGACCCGCTCGGCATCTTCAGTCCCGGCCGATTCATTGGAGGCATCTAGAATCGTGGCCGCGTCTCCGCAGCAAACTCACGAAGAAGCCCAACGCGAATTCGCTTTGACGCTCAGCGGTTTTACGGCCATTGATAAGCCCGAATATGAAGATTATTCGCGCTGCGTACACTGCGCCCTGTGCTCGAATCAATGTCCCACGTACCGCCTCTGGGGACGCGAAGCGGATTCTCCACGCGGCCGCATTCGCCAGATGGCGCTCGTTGATCAGGGACGGCTCGAGCTCGGCGACTCTTTCGTGTTGCACATAGATCGCTGCTTGAATTGCCGCAATTGCGAGTCCGCATGTCCATCGGGAGTGGAGTACGGCCAATTACTCGAACGCGCTCGCTCTCAGATTGAACAAAAATACAAGCGGCCCCTCTTTTCGCGAATCGCGCGCGATCTCGTCTATCGCCGCCTGCTGCCGTATCCCGGCCGTATCGCCGCAGCCGCAAGGGCGCTCAAAATCTATCAGCACAGCGGGCTTGCTGCGCTTGCGCGCGGAACCGGAATCCTGCGTCTTCTGGGCTTGCAAGAACGCGAGCGTCTAATGCCGCAAATCGATTCGAATTTCTTTTTCTCGGAGCTCGGTAAGACATTTCCCGCCAAGGGTCCCCGTCGTGCGCGCGTCGCGCTTTTCGCAGGCTGCATCGCGCAGGTCACCTTCAGCGAACTCAATCGAGCCACCATTCGCGTCCTCCAGGCCAATGGCTGTGAAGTGGTCGTCCCGCGCAATCAAGTCTGTTGCGGCGCGCTCGCGGCGCATGCCGGAGTTCGCGATGTCGCTCGCAATCTGGCGCGAACGAATCAGGATGTTTTTCTATCAGCAGAGTTCGACGCCATTATTACCAACGCCGCCGGCTGTGGTTCCACGTTGAAGGAATATCCTGAATTTTTCGCGGAAAACGACCCTTCGCATCGGCCAGCAGAGAAATTTTCAGCGAAGGTCAAAGATGTCACGCAATTTCTCGACGAGCTCGGCCTTGTGGCGCCGCTCCGCTCGACCCCGTTGCGAGTCACGTACCAGGATTCGTGCCACCTCTGTCACGGGCAGCAGATTCGAGAAGCGCCGCGCAAACTGATTCGCTCGGTTCCGGGCGTTGAGTTCGTTGAGATGCCGCTTTCAGAGCAGTGCTGCGGCTCGGCCGGAGTTTATAACGTGACGGAGACGGCCGCGTCGCTCGATATTCTCGCCGCCAAGATGGAAAATGCCGGCCAAACGAAAGCGCAGGCGATTCTTACCGCGAATCCCGGGTGCATCCTGCAACTGCGCGCGGGCGCTGCGATTCACAATACCGGCCAGGAAGTGATGCACGTCGTCGAATTGCTCGATCGCGCTACCACCTAAGACACAATCGCGCGATCCCAGCCAATCGCCGAGTCATTTTTCTCCGATCATGTAGCGGCAGCCTTCCGGACCCATCCGCGCGGCGTGTACTGCGCCAGTCGGCACGTCGCAGCGATCGCCAGTTCGGTACGTTTTCGATTTGCCGCGCATGCTCAGTGTCATCTCGCCGTCCAAAATGATGTGCGCGGTCAGCCCCTCGTGAGTGTGATCAGGATAGAAAGCGCCGGCCGCATCCTGCCATACGTAAACTCTTGAAAATCCCTGCCGCCGCAGCTGTTCTCTGAACTCTTCGTCGTCGATTCGCGCCATATAGTTTTCCCGGTGTTAAGTATAACAATCGAACTTGAGGCGGGTGCTCGATCAGTGGGGAAATGAGCGGGAGGAAAAAATGAGCTTGCGGGTGGGGCGTGGTGGGGAATCCGCCCGCAAGTACAGCGAGTATTACGGGGTGGGTGAACTCGGACGTGTCACAGGCGCGTCCGGGGATGTACCGGCGACAGGTCCAAAAGTCCGGTGCATGCCCCTCACGTGCGAACCGCCTTGCTCCACAGTGTAATCAGCAGGAACTTGAAAGAGTGTTGCTGCAGGCTCCGTACGCTGGATCTTGGTCAATTGAAACACGGTCTCGCCCATGCGCGGATCGTTGCGCTTGGTCATCACCGTCTCCTGCAGCTCGGCCGAATACCACTTCTCGATCGTGATCACGATCGGCTTCTGGTTACCAATCTCTCCGGCGGGAATCGTTCGAGTGATCCGCGTGCCCTCGGCGCTCACTCCATTGATCGTCTGAGTGCCGAGCGAGGCGGTCGTCGTTTCTTTCTGTCGCTCCTCGGCGAACGTTCCACCTCGCACGTGTTCCGCAGAGCCGTGGCCCTTGTGGGCATGCGCGGACATCTTACGGGCAACTTTACGACTTGCGTCCAGCGTGAATTGCGTGCCGGCCACTGGATCGTTGATGAACGTGAATTGCGGCGCAGGCTTGCCCGAAGCGGCCCACGGTCCAATGGCAGGCAGAGTCGTGTCGCGGCGCGTTCGTCCCTGGCTGTCGCGCGCGATGCTGCCTGTGGCGCTGCGCTGAATCTGATTGCCGTCGGCAAGCACCTGCGTGGTCTGCGTCGAAAAGCTCGCGGTAAAAGGCGCGCCCGTAACCGTCTTCCCTCTCACGCCTCCTTCGAATGCCACGAACCCGATCGCATCTGGCGGCCCACCAGGCCCCGGACCCACTGCCTCATAAAACATATCCGGCCCTTCCGGTGGCGCGGGCGGAGCAATTGGCGCGTTCTGTGCAAGTGCGCTGCCTACCACGAACAGGCCCACGCCCACCGCTGCCATTGCTGGAAACCAATTCTTCTTCATGAATACTCCTCCTGGATGGTGCCAGTCCTGCGAACTTTAGTTCACGTTCTGCGCTACGAGCCGGATCGCCTCGGGCGTCCCGTCCGCGCTCACAACCAGATCCGCAGGAATTTGTTCGGCGTTTTCGACGCCTGTAAGAGGCATACCAAACGATGCCAACGCCGAACGCGTTAGAATCACGCGAACCACTGAGCCTCCCTCCATCATCGAAGGGTCATCTGCATAGGGCAGCAGCGTGAAGTTCTGCGCGACCTGGGCTTCGTCCAGTTCATCGCTCGCCTGCGCAGCGATTTGCGGCGTCTCCGACTTACTCTGTACGCTGTCTTGAACGGTCTTGGGTGGTGTCTCGGAGGTCGAGCCGCCAGCCGTGCTCTTCGCTGAATTCGCTTGTGATGCGGCCCCAGGCCCATGGGACGGCACGTAGAAGCGCTGCAGTGAAAGACCCAGAACCAGGAACAGCGCTGCCGCAGCTCCGATCACAGCCATTCGCCATCGCATTCGCCGCCGCGCTGACTCTCCTTTGGCGCGCCGGAATTCCTGGAGAAGGGCAGTTTCCACCCGTGATGATGCAGTGCTTCTGTCTGCCTCATTTGCAATTCTGGCCAGCGCAAAATCGAGCGACTCGCATTCCGTGAGCAATACCGCACAACGGCCACAAGACTCTGCGTGGATCAACGCCTCTTCGCGAAGCTCACCTCCCTTAGTCGCCGGGCGATCGAGTTCGTGAACGATTTCTTCGAATTCTGCGCACTTCATATAGTTCCTGTCTTCCGTCATCTCTCCTTCCATCGCGGTATCACTTTAACAAACGTCAATTTCAGTTTCCTGCTGCCGAACCACGCGCCATCGCAGGCTCCCGCAATTTCTCAAGCAATAATGCCCGAGCCCGGTGCAGCCGTGACCGTACCGTGCCTAGCGGACAGTCGAGTGCGGAAGCGGCTTCCTCGTAACTCATCTCCTCCAACTCGCACAGCACCACGACCTCCCGATAATTCTCCGGCAGCGTCGCAATCGCGTGGCGAACTCGCCCGACCGTTTCGAGCGATTCAAACTCATGGTGCGCCTGGGCCGCCGTACTAAATGCGCCATTCCCATTGCGGTTCCCATTCGCGGCGTTTACCAATGGTACGATCCCGCGAGCGCCGACGGTCTTGAACCCACCTTGCACGGTGTCACCGGCTTCATCCGGCAGCGGTACGCATCTTCGGTCCTGTTCCCACCGCTTCCGGACATGATTTCGCGCGATACCGAAAAGAAAGCCGGTGAGCGTGCCGCGTTCGGAGTCAAACCTTTTCGCGTCGCGAATCAGCGTCATGAAAACTTCCTGCGTCACGTCCTCGGCCAACGCCGCATTCCCGCTCATGTGCAAAGCGAAGCGGTAAATGGACGGATGTTTGCGCCGGTAGAGGAGCGTGAATGCGTCTTCGTCGCCCGCCAGCATCCGCCGAAGCAGGCCGTCGTCTGTGATCGGTATGGCCCTATTCATGGTGATGCTTTAGACGGCCCGTTCCGCTTCTCGTTACATATTCCGCCCGGCGCGCCAATTGGTTCCAACAAGTAGAACACGCTCGAACCGAGGTCTCGCTGCGGAATTTGCCTGACGTACAAGGGGCTAGATTCTCAAGCGCCGAACTGCGTGCAACTACTCTAAACCAATGCAGTCAGGAGATTTAGAGATTAGTTGAACTGTAACTTCGTCGGCCTTCAGAAAGTATCGCAGGCGGGTGGAGTTTTGGCTTGGACAGAGGAATTGTAAATCGATGCTCGGGACTACGAGGTCGAAGGCCGCATCATCTTCGCGGCCATCTTCACGACGAAGCTTCTGGGTGCTAGCCGCTCCGACTCCATCATCAGCCGATTCATCGCGCCCGAGATCACGTAGCTCTTGCCGCTGGCCAAGGCTTCGAGCCCCACGCGGGCTACCTTTTCTGCGGTTTCAGCTGAACGGAAAACCCGAGTCGGCTGCTCAGCTACCTTCTGGAATTCCGTGTCGGTCGAACCGGGGCAGAGAGCGCAAACCCGAACACCAAATGGCCGCATTTCTTCAGCAATTCCCTCCGCGAAAAGTAGATCGAACGCCTTGGTCGCGGCGTACACCGAATTGAACGGTACCGCTTGAAATGCAGCCGTCGACGCGAGAATCAAGATATCGCCATGCCGGCGCTGGACCATCCCCGTGATATACAGGTGCGTCAGATGTACCACTGCGGAACAGTTCACCTGGATCATCTCGAGCATCCGCTCCGCAGGAATCTCGTGGATGTAGCCGTAAGCGCCGAAGCCAGCGTTGTTCACAAGCAACTCGATCTCTAGTTGCTTACTTGACGTGAATTCGTAGATCCGTTGCGAGGCTTCGGGACGAGTGAGGTCTGCGGCGAATGTCTCAACGCTGATGTGATGCTTCCCCCTCAGCTCGGCCGCAAGCTGTTGCAGACGGTCCACGCGCCGGGCCGTTAGAACGATATGGGCGCCACCAGCTGCCAGTTGCTTAGCCAGTTCCCAACCGATACCCGCACTTGCGCCAGTGATTAACGCCCACTTGCCACGCCAGCGGTCGCTCACGAATGCCTCCACGACACCACGAGGCATGAGACCACAAAAGGAATTGGTTCGGAAGTGGGAATATGATGCGAAAGCTCAGGCGCGACCAGTTGGCTGGCGGGATAGAATTGTGTTGCGGAGCCGAACCCCTTGATCCTTTAACCGATCGCCTTGCTCTTTTAGACGGTCGAGCAGCCGTCGCGCCCACACAAACTCAGCAGCCAGCACGCCCAAACCGAGCGCGATGACAAGCCATCCCGGTCCGGGCGTGACAAGCATCACCACGCCCAGTACGAGGAGCGTGAACCCGAAAAGTATCTTCAGGAACCGCTTCGTCTGTTGGAGCGACTTAAAAAGCATCGGTACGGCTCTATCCTTCCCCAAAATGCGCCACCTGAAACTTTAGATGCAGTGGCCGGCCGAATAAATCAATAAGCACGTTGATTTCCATCACAAAAGTGCCGTACTGCTTCGACTTTCTTCTGCCTTCGAGCTGTCGCAGGCGACATTGCAACTACAATCGGCCTTTTATCCATGTCGCTTGATTCGTTTTTGGGAAATTTTGTGCCGATCGGATGCAGAATTGGAACAAAGACGAGGATGGAGGGAAGAACAGCAGAACCTAACTTTGAAATACTCAGACGGATTGGTGAGGATACTTTGGAATTACCCAGAGTTCGGGCGCAGCTTAGAACTTGAATACAAATCCAGTCGAGATTTTGGGGCTGAACTGGTAAGTCGAGAAGTAGTGCGAACCAATCATGTCGCCGCTTACTCGTATCGCCCATCTGCGATAATGCCCCCCAATATCCACTCCGCCACCCACTTCGTAGGCAAGCGCTGCCTGCGGCCCAAACGCGGTCTGCGGGGTAAAGTGCGATCCTCCGACCAGCGCGTGTCCCCAGAGTTCTAAGCCGCGAGGACCGGACCACCGAAATCGCGGACCGCCTCCTCCAAAAAGGAACCAGGAATCCTGGCCGCCTTGCGTCCCATGGGTCGCGGACATCTCCCCGTCAATCCCCAACCAATCCTTCCAGTAGTAAACGATTGACCAGTTCGCCCCATTTTGCCTTTCTTCCCGTGTCGGATGCGATGTTTCATAAAACCGAAAAAACGTGTACCCCGCATAAGCTTGCCAAGCATAGCGTCGGTATACGCCCTTCACCTGCTGCGGATCCGGACCGGGCTCTGTAGAAGCCGCTGAAGGAGGGAAGGTACCCGTCATCGAGAGGCTACCGGAAGCCGGCGAAACGGGAGTGACAAGGTTCGCCGCGACAGGCAACGTTGCTGTCGGCGCAATCGCGTCGTTGGAATAGCCAGACGCTGTGAACGGGCTAGCAAAAGGCATCGCCACCAGTAAGGAACTATTCGGTACACCCTGTGCGGCAGCACTCAAGCCCATAAGAGCTACGATCCCGATTAACATCAGTACCCGCATCGCACCCATCTCCCAAACACGGCACCTACTCGATTCATCCTCAATAATTTGACCGATGTGGCGCTCGGCTGTCTACTGAGTTGCTTCCTTGCGAATGCCGAAATTCCGGTCTGCATTCTTGTAACCAATGCAATCCTTGCTTGCCAAGTCTCAAAATCGGTCGCTCGAATGATTACATTCAAATCCTTGCATTCAATTCTTGACGCCGATTCCCCATCTGCTATGATCGTTCCGCTGGCTTACCACCAGCGCTTATCCAGAGTGGCTGAGGGTACAGGCCCTTTGAAGCCACAGCAACCTGGTCCATGTGCCAAGGTGCTAATTCCTGCCCAGTGGGGAGAGATAAGATCCTCAGTCGACTAGAACACTGGTCGTTGAAGATTCAACTCCCAAACTGCTGTTAACGGCGGCGGACGCATTCGCATTTGTGAGTGCGCATTCGCACGTGCCCAATTCGACGTGCGATGCATCGCCGCCACGACGCTCTCTTGGCGCTAAGGGCGCTGCTTTAGCAGCCTCTTCCGAGAGGAAACGGTGAGCGGACTGAGTCTATTCAGCGCACACGGGAGGCTTTATATGTCCGACGGCATACCGGCTGATTGTACGATCGCCGTAATCAAGATTGGCGGCTCGATCTTGAAAAACACGCGTGCGTATCGACGCGCTGCACGTCATGTTTGCAATCGGCACCGTGCGTCGCCAGATGAACGCCTGGTCGTCGTCGTATCTGCGCAGGAAGGCGTCACCGACAGCCTAGCCGCCATCGCGAATCGCATCGCTCCTCAGCCAAACCCGTCCGCGCTGGATTTGTTGTGGTCAGTCGGAGAACTCCGGTCTGTCGCCCTTCTCGTTCTTCACTTGCAAGCCCTGGGTGTTTCCGCCGTCCCTTTGAATATTCACGAGGCGGGTTTGGCGCTGGGCGATGCATCTTGTGCCACCGACACTCTCCCCAGCGACGTTCGTCTCAACCCACGTCGACTCCGGTCTGTGCTCGTCCAACATTCGGTCGCCGTCGTACCGGGTTTTTTTGCCACCGATTCCGCTGGCTCGGTGCGTTCCCTCGGTCGCGGCGGGTCAGACTTGACCGCCGTCCTGCTCGCGAAAGGCCTAAGTGCGTCCCGCTGTGAGCTGCTGAAAGACGTCCCCGGCTACTTCACCAGCGACCCGCACGGCAATCCGAGCGCCCGCCATCTACCGTATCTTACTTTCCCGCAAGCGCTGTCCCTCGCGGACGACGGCTGCGATTTGGTTCAGCGGCAGGCAATCGAGCTGGCCGCGCAATGCAATCTTCCTCTCGTCATTCGCAGTCTTGATGAGTCCGCTCCTCTTAGCCGCGTCACAGATCAGCAGGATGTAACTTCCCATAGCGACGCCTTCTCACCGGAAGCGGCGGTTGCCACTTAGAGGACTGAATATGACGAGAAATATTTTCCGGCCCGAACTCGAGTTTTAAGAATTCAAGAGATCCCGCAATGTAAAGGAGCAACAACATGAAATTTGCAACCAGGACGATTCACGCCGCGCAACCCTCCGAACCCGAAACCGGCTCGCTGATCGCGCCTATTTTTCAAACCTCCACCTATGAGCAGGAATCGCCAGGCCAGGACAAAGGCTTCAATTACTCGCGCACCAATAATCCGTCGCGCCAGCGTCTCGAAGCGGTGCTGGCTGAACTCGAAGGCGTCCAGCACGCCGCCGTGTTTGCCTCCGGTCTCGCCGCCGAAAATGCAGTCTTTCAAGCCTATCTGCGCCCCAGCGACGAAATCGTGCTGCCGACCGACGTCTACGGTGGCACCTATCGCATCCTCAACAAAGTTTTCCAACCGATCGGCGTCGTCGTCCGCCAAATCGACTTTTCTGATACGTCTGCTCTGGATGCGGCTATCACTTCGAGCACGAAGCTCGTCTGGATCGAATCGCCGACCAATCCGCGTCTCCTCGTCTACGACATCGCAGCCATTAGCCGCCTTGCCCACAGCCGCGGCGCGCTCGTGGTCGTCGACAACACCTTCGCCACACCCTGTTTTCAGCAACCCTTCGAACTCGGCGTCGACATCGTCGTTCATAGCGTCACAAAATATCTCGCCGGCCATTCGGACTTGATTCAGGGCGCGGCCCTCGCTAAGGGCTCGGCGGTTTTTGAGCCGATCAAGTTCCTGCAAAATGCCACTGGCGCAGTACCCGCGCCGTTCGATTGCTGGCTCACCTTGCGCGGACTCAAGACTCTCGAGCTCAGAATGCAGCGCCACGAAGAGAATGCCGCCGCCATTGCCAAAGCGCTCGAGCACCAGGCGCTCGTCAGCCGCGTCTACTTCCCCGGCCTTGCTTCCCACCCGGGCCACGATATTGCCCGCAAGCAAATGACCGGCTTTGGCGGAATGGTTTCGTTCGAGTTGAATGGCTCGATTGAAGAGGTTGTCGCGTTTGCCTCCTCCCGTCGCTTCTTTACGCTTGGCGAGAGTCTCGGTGGCGTCAAGGCCCTGCTGTGCCACCCCGCCACGATGACACACGCTTCGATTCCTCCTGAAGCGCGTGCCGAGTTGGGTTTGTCCGATAATCTAATCCGTCTCTCGCCCGGTTGTGAAAATGCCGAAGATCTGGTCGAGGATCTGCTTGAGGGCCTTTCCAACCTTGAACGTGCTCGCGAAGATCAAAAAGAAGCGCAAAAAGAAGGGCAAAAAGAAGTGCGAGAAAAAGACCAGAAGGTCGTCACCGCGCGCGCCTGACGTATCCAGAAAACTGGCCTGTGTTGGATGGCTCACCAAGGCTCGTAGTTCAACACTTACGCATTGAACAACTGCCTACAATCAGACAGCCGCGCGTCCCATTTCATGCGATAGCATGGAATCATCCAGCCGTTAGTGTCTGAGAGGGAGTAGGAATGCGCGTCTTCGATCAGGTCGATCCCCAGCGAGTCGAACGCCGGGAACTCCAGTTGACGATGTTGTCGCTCTCCGTCAACGTCATCCTGGCTGCCGGGGCCGCGCTTCTGATGTATCCCACAATCTCGGCTCATCCCGTCATTTTCGGCGCGACTACATCCCGCGCCATGTTTGTCGGCTTCTGCGCTCTGTGCGTGCTTCTCGTTGGCTACCTGTTCGACAGGCAGATTACGGTTCGTCGTCTCCGGAACGAAATCGCTCAGCAAAATCTGAAATACACCCAGCTAAGGCTCCAGGCTGGGCGCGATCTGCTGAACAGTCTTGCCGGTCTAAATCACTTTCAAGATCGGCTGGTGATGGAATTCAAGCGCGAAGTGCAATCCGGTGCCGCGCTTTCGGTCTTGGTCGTCCGGCTCACTCCTGCCGACTCGGTCGAGGACTCCAACGAAGTGACCGTCGCCTACGGAGACGCGGCCAAAGCCATGATGCGTAAATTGCGTCGCGAGGATTCGCTCTACTATTTTTCACCGGGATCTTTTGGAATCCTGCTGCCGGGCACGCGCGTGTTGGACGCGCGTGAGTTCTCAGCGCGCATTGCCGAGGGTCTCAGCGACGCCGCTGGTGTGATTGGCCGCTTTACTTCGGACATCAAAACGTTCAACTATCCAGAACACGTCGAAACCGCGCACGAACTCGAACTTGCCATCCGCTCCTTGCTACCCCGCAACATCATCAGCGAACCTTCCTTAGCAGACACATTCGCCCTCGCCGACCACACGTAAGCGCTACGAAGAACATAACTTACCGCGCACGACCCTTAATGTAGCTTCTTCGAGACTCGATCGACCAACTCGTCCAATCTCGAAAGCAAAAGCTTTAAGACGGGAGACTTGTTCGACTTTTTGTAGCCGAGGACCAGATCGACAGTCGGGGTATCACCCTTGAGCGGGCGACTCGTTACAGATGAAGGCAGGAAGTTCTGCGCGTAAGCAGGTAACAGCCCTACGCCGCGCGTCGAGGCTATCAAGGACATTCCCATGGAGAGGTGGTCCGCCTCGTGCTCTGGTGTGATATTGACTCCGGACCGCTTCAGGTAATTGTCGATGACCACGCGCAGTACAGGCGCTGTGTTCGACACGGTCACGAATGTCTCGCCCACTAGATCCTGGGGACTGATGGCTTTGAGCGCAGCGAGACGGTGGTCACTAGGCAAGACCACCACCAAGGGCTCCTTGACGAGAAGACGGAACGCCAACTCCGGCGCCCCTTTTTCCCGTCGAAGTAAGGCCGCATCGATTTTTCCTTTCGAAAGGCCGTCCGCAAGCAGGGGCGAGTATTGACTCGATATCATCACGTCGACATTAGGCAGTTCGTTACGCAAGATCCGCAAGGCTTCGGGCATCCACGTCAACTCGTGTCCAGTAAGAAAGCCCATTGAGAAGTATGGCTTGGCGGGATGAGCGACCCGGCGAGCAGCTTCGGTTGCCGCTTCAACCTGCGATAGCGCCGAGCGGGCGTGTTCGAGAAAGGCTCGACCCGCCGGTGTCAGTTCGATGCCGCGAGCGCCGCGCGTCAGGAGTTGGGCGCCAAGCTCGTCCTCAAGATCTCGAATCTGCCGGCTCAACGAAGGTTGTGACGTGTGAAGTCTTTGCTTTGCTGCCACCGTCAGACTTCCCGCCTCGGCGACCGCCACGAAATAGCGCAGATGTCGTAATTCCATCCTGCCTCCCATGCTTGCAGAGCATCGCTCCCAGCTTAACAAAGTATGTTTCAACGGCGCTACAACCAGCGAGCTGCACCATCCAATGACGTGATCTGAGTTATCCCGGAATGGCTTGGCGGACTTTCAGGCATGCCCAGCCTGCATGGTTTCTAGAGCAAGGGAGGTAGAGCTATGAATTCACCAGTTGTCTTGATTACTGGCGCACTGACAGGTATTGGCCGCGCCACAGCGTTAGCGTTCGCCAAGGAAGGCGCACGCGTCGTTATTTCTGGCCGGCGTAACGAAGAAGGCAAGAAGCTAGTCGCTGAACTCCGCAAGACGGGCGCGGAGGCTGAATTCGTGCGCTCCGACGTGCGCCACGAGGAAGAAGTGCGCAACCTAGTGGACAAGACCATAGAGCGGTTCGGTCGCCTGGATGTGGCGGTCAACAACGCGGGCACCGAAGGCGTTCCCGGTCCAGTTACGGAACAAACCGCCGAAAGCTTCGCCGCCACTTTCGACACCAACGTGCTCGGCACGCTGCTGAGCATCAAGCACGAACTGCGAGCGATGCTGCCACAGAGGAGCGGGAGCATCGTCAATGTCTCGTCGGCCTACGGAAGCATCGGGGCTCCCGGCGCGTCCGTTTATGTGGCCAGCAAACATGCGGTGGAGGGGCTGACAAAATCCGCTGCACTGGAAGTCGCGGGGACTGGTGTTCGGGTAAACGTAGTCGCTCCGGGCACTACGGATACGGGCATGCTCACACGCTTCAACAAGACAGATGAGAACAAGGCGGCCCTCGTTTCGACAGTACCTCTCAAGCGTATGGCAACACCGGAGGAGATCGCTCAAGTGATCGCGTTTGTTGCTTCGCCAAATGCTTCGTACATGACTGGTGCCTCCATCCCGGTGGACGGAGGGATGATCGCCGACTAAACGCTCATCAAAGGCCGCTCCGATCGCGCGAACTTGGGATGGTCAGAACACAGTGCATACCAAATAAAGGAAGGTGTCCAGTGGCTAATGTAGTGAAGAAATACAGCATCTCTTCTGAGCTAGCACAGAAAATGGTGGATGAAGCGGTGGCGAAAGCCAGAAAAATTGGCGTTAGCGAGAACGTAGCGATTCTCGATGATGGGGGCAACCTCAAGGCATTCAGCCGGATGGATGGGGCCCCGATCATTTCCATCGAGATTGCGCAGAACAAGGCGTATACGGCACTGTTCGGCGTTTCCACGCAGACTTTTTCAACTTTATCCAAGGCGACCCGTCGCTTTTGGCCGGCATCCCCACGCTTCCGCGTGTGGCAGCGTACGGAGGAGGGTTTCCCATTGAGGTAGACGGAGAAATTGTCGGGGCGATCGGGGTGAGCGGGGCACCCACGGTACAGAACGACGTCGATTGCGCGAGAGCAGCCCTAGCGCTCGTATCCAACGCGGTGTCTGGTGGGCTGAATCGGTAACCCGAGTCGGCGCAGTGCGTCGTGAATTTAGGGAGGGAGAGGTCTTCATCATGGCTACGCTTCAAGGCAAAACCGCTCTGGTGACAGGCGCATCACGGGGCATTGGTCGCGCCACTGCATCCGCGCTCGCTAACGCCGGTGCGCATGTCCTTGTGCACTACGGTCGTTCCGCGCAGGATGCGGAATCTCTCGTCGCCGGCATCCGGTCAAAAGGCGGACGCGCGAACGCAATCAGCGCTGACTTGGGAACTCCGGAAGGAGCAACCCTGCTGGCGAAGGAAGTTCGCTCGATCGTTGGCGAGCGCTTGGACGTCCTGGTGTCCAACGCTGGAATCACCAAGGCTGCAACCATCAAAGACCATACGGTGGCCGACTTTGACAACCTCTTTGCGACGAATGTGCGAGGTCCGTTTTTTCTGGTGCAGCAGCTCCTGCCCATCCTGTGCGAAGGCTCGAACATCATTGTGATCTCTTCTGCCGTGGCTCGTACGGTGGTTGGCAAACCCGGTTTGGACAATCCTTCGATCCTCGCCTATGCAGCGACTAAGGGGGCAATAGAGACGCTTGTCAGGCACTGGGCGGCTATTCTCGGGCCGCGGGGCATTCGCGTTAACGCGGTCGCGCCAGGCGTGATCGACACGGACATGTCGAACTTCACGAAAACCGAGGCGGGCCGGGAGGTCACACTTGGAATGCAAGCTTTGAAACGAATCGGCAAACCGGAAGACGTTGCGGATGTCGTTGCGTTTCTGGCGTCGGACGCGGCACGCTGGATAACAGGAGCCAGTATCCCGGTCGACGGTGGATCGAAGCTCTGAGGCACATTATCTCCCCGGTGCTTCCTTGCAGGACGGTGCGAACAAGTAGACGCATACTTACGGCGGCCCTGCAGACAATGGAGAAAAGAAAATGAGTCAGACTACAGAATCCAAAAACAAGGCGCTTGTCTTTGAAGCTTTTGACACACTGTTTAATAAGCGCGACTACGCAGCGGCCGAGCGTTATTGGTCTCCCGACTACATTCAGCACAGCGCTCACATCGCGCCTGGACGTGAAGGCCTCTTCAATCTTATCAAGAGCCTCCCATCAACGTTGAAGTACGAACCCGGAACGATCGTGGCTGAGGCAGACTTCGTAATCGTGCACGGGCGATTTAGCGGTTTCGGTGCTCCTGTGAATTGGATTGCCGCAGATATTTTGCGCATTCAGAACGGAATCCTTGTCGAGCATTGGGACGTGATTCAGGACGAAGCGACCGAAGAACAGTCGAAAAGTAAAGCTCCGATGTTCGGGACAAGTTTTCCGAAATATTCCGCCGGCGAATGAGGACATTCAAAACGCAAAAGAGTTGTTACTCGAATTCGCTGCTTCTCGTTCAGAGAGGTACCGTTTGAGCGGCCTGAGACATGGGTGACAGTTTGTACCGGACACATGGGTGACACTTTTTCCCTTTTGGGGGAGGGAGTGATGCCTTGGAAGGAGTGTTCGGTTATGGATGAACGTGTTCGCTTTGTGGCG
>Ga0185299_10002237_pt1 | contig 31084 bp, 28 predicted proteins | sample PaiPotPPA55metaG_FD_128002 | JGI IMG/M metagenome (GOLD analysis project Ga0185299, IMG submission 128002) | Iron sulfur acid spring bacterial and archeal communities from Banff, Canada, to study Microbial Dark Matter (Phase II) - Paint Pots PPA... ...
GAATACCAAAATATAGACGTGTGGTCCTGACGCCCAGACGCTGGCGTCAAGTTCTTGAGAAGCAAGCTTCTTAAGGAGCGACGGGGGCAAAAAAGCCCGGTCCCCGGGGAGAGCCCGAAGGAAACCGTTAAAACCATTGCGCGGGGAAGGCCGGATGATTGGCTGAACCTGTGGTGACTGCCGCCTGCTTTTTTTGTTGCAGGCGGGCCATGGGTGCGGCCAGCACCCGGCCTTCCCCGCGCCCTCTTCGGGGCGGTTGGTCCCAGCAAAGCTCGGGCGCATCGCGCCGCGAGATTGCGGATGCATGCTCTCTTGGTTGTTTGACATTTGGATCAGACGTCGTCTGCTTGCGGACACGCGGGCGGAGCGAACCGTCATTGCGAGCCAACGGGTCGGCGCACAGCGCCGCCCGATGATAAACTCCGCGAAGCAATCCATGTTTCTGACCTTGATAGGTGTGGATTGCTTCGTCGCTTTGCTCCTCGCAATGACGAAAGTCCTACTTCGTCTTCGCCGCCCGGCTGAGCAGGAACACCCCCTGCTCGCCGAACATGTTCCAGAACCACCAGGGCAAGTTGACCCGCAGCGGCCGGCCGTAGAGATCGAGCGCGACCGCGCGTTCCATCTTGACGTTGATCTCGCCGCACAGCTGCACGAAATCCTTGATGGTGCAGAAATGGATGTTCGGCGAGTCGTACCAGGTGGCGGGGAGGTTTTCGGTGCGCGGCATATGCCCGCCGACCAGCAACTGCAACCGCATCCGCCAGAACCCGAAATTCGGGAACGATACGATCGCGCGCCGCCCGATCCGCAGCAGGTTCTCCAGCACCACGCGCGGCTGCCGCGTCGCCTGCAGGGTCTGCGACAGGATCACGTAATCGAAGGCGTCGTCGGGATAATTGACGAGGTCGGTGTCGGCATCGCCCTGCACGACCGCAAGCCCCTTGGCGACGCAGCGGTTGACGCCCTCGCGCGACAGTTCAATGCCGCGCCCGTCGATCCCCCGGCTTTCGAGCAGCAGCAACAGGTCGCCGTCGCCGCAGCCGACGTCGAGCACTTTGGAGCCGCGCTCGACCATTTCCGCCACCAGCAGATGATCGCCGCGATAATGCCCGTTGTCCGGCTGGACCGCGTCCTTCAGCGGCAGGACCTGTTGCTGCATCGTGGCCATGTCAGCTGCCCGTCCTGTTGAGACCGCGCGCGGTGGCGCCCGATTGCAGGAAGGCGCGGGAAATGTCGAAGAATTCCGGCACATCCAGCAGGAACGCGTCATGGCCGCGGTCGGTCTCGATCTCCGCGAACGACACCCGCGCACTGGAAGCATTGAGCGCGTGCACCAGCGCCCGCGACTCCGAGGTCGGAAACAGCCAGTCGCTGGTGAACGACACCACGCAGAATCGGGTCTGGATGCCGCGAAACGCCTGCGCCAGCACGCCGCCATGATCGGCGGCGATGTCGAAATAATCCATCGCCCGCGTCAGATAGAGGTAGCTGTTGGCGTCGAACCGCTCGACAAACGACGAGCCCTGATAGCGCAGATAGCTTTCGACCTGGAAGTCGGCGTCGAACGAGAAGGTCGGCAGATCGCGGTCCTGCATCCGCCGGCCGAACTTGCGGTGCAGCGCGGCGTCCGAGAGATAGGTGATATGGGCGGCCATCCGCGCCACGCCGAGGCCGCGATGCGGATGGGTGCCCTGTTCGAAGTAGCGTCCGTTGTGCCAGTCCGGATCGGCCATCACCGCCTGGCGGCCGAGTTCGTGAAAGGCGATGTTCTGCGCCGAATGCCGCGTGCTGCAGGCGATCGCCAGCGTCGAGAACACCCGTTTGGGAAAAGCCGCGGTCCACTGCAGCGCCTGCATGCCGCCCATCGAGCCGCCGACCACACAGAACAGCGTCTCGATCCCCAGGCGATCCAGCAGCATGGCCTGGGCGCGCACCATGTCCGGTATGGTGATGATCGGAAAATCCAGTCCCCACAATTTGCCGGTCGCCGGATTGGTCGACGCCGGCCCGGTCGAGCCCATGCAGCCGCCGATCACGTTGGCGCAGATGATGAAGTAGCTGTCGGTATCGAGCGGGCGGCCGGGACCGACCATGGTTTCCCACCAGCCCGGCTTGCCGGTCACCGGATGGACGTTGGCGACGTGCTGATCGCCGGTCAGCGCATGGCAGACCAGAATGGCGTTGGAGCGGTCGGCGTTGAGTTCACCGTAGGTCTGGTAGGCGATCTGGAACGGGGCGAGATCGATGCCGCAATCCAGCGGCAACGGCTGGTCCGCGCCGAACCTTGCCACTTGCGAACTCGGATGGTCCGCCTCCTGCGACCGCTCGTCGGCATGGATCGCCGGACTTGATACGGACTGTACGTTTACCATCTTGATACCGACCTCCTGAAGGCGGTTTTCGAGAAACCACCACGGAAATCAGGCCATAAAAAACCCGGCCTGAACAAAGCGTTCGGCCGGGATCACATCTGTCCCCGGCCTGTTTAGCGAGTTGTTTAACGTGGCTGCAAGCCGGCCGGCTCAAATGACCACGGAACGGGCAAAATGCTAGTCCGAAGCGGCCCTATCGTCAAGGCAGGCCCAGGGGGTTAACGAAGGCTACGTGCCCTCATGGTGGGCAGGCGCGCGCAGGCAAGTGTACGCAGCCAGCGTAAACTTGGCTGTTGCACCGTCTCGAACCATGGGGGAGAACAACGTCCATCCTTCGAGACGCGGCGAAGACGCCGCTCCTCCCGAGTGAGCGCAAATGCGCTCATCCGGGGAGGCACCCCGCTCGCAACGGATGTGAATCCCAATTCCTATCTTTCTTCAGGTTTCTTGCATGTCTCAACCGCCCCCCGCTCCGCCCTCGCTCGAAGTGCTGCGCACAGAGATCGACGCCATCGACGCGCAGATGCACAGCCTGTTGATGCAGCGCGGCGATATCATCGATCGCCTGATACAGGTCAAGCAGACCCAGGAGGTCGGCTCGGCGTTCCGTCCGGCGCGCGAAGCCGACATGATGCGGCGACTGGTGCAGCGCCACCGCGGCATCCTGCCGCTCGACACCGTCGAGAGCATCTGGCGCGTCATCATCTCGACCTTCACCTATGTTCAAGCGCCGTTTTCGGTCCATGCCGATATATCGCCCGGCGAATCCGCGATGCGGGATTCGGCGCGGTTTCACTTCGGATTTACGGTGCCCTATGTCTCGCATTTCAGCGCGCCGGCCGCGGTCGAGGCGGTGGCCAAGTCCAAGGGCGATCTGGCACTGGTCTCCGCCACCTCGAGCCGCACCCCGTGGTGGATCGCGCTCGAAGCCAAGGGCGCGCCGAAGATCATCGCGCGGCTGCCTTTCGTCGAGCGTGCCGACCATCCGGCGGCGCTGCCGGTATTCGTGGTGTCACGCGTCGCCGACAGCGCCATGGTGACCGAAGTCGAGATGTGGAGCGTGCGCGTATCCGGCTGGAACGCCGAAATCGCCCGCGCGCTGTCGCCGCTGGCGGAGGTCGTCGCGGTGCCGGATACCGCCTTCGACGGCGCGGCCCTGCTGGTGTCGGTTGCCGGGTCAGGAAGCCTTGAAAAGATCAAGGCCGCATTGATCGAGGCCGGCGCATCGGTGCGATCATCGGCTCTCGTCGGCAGCCACGCAACGCGCTATACGGTGCCCCCGAACGGAACGGCAAAGTAGCCGTCCTGCCAATCCGGAGTTGAAGATGCCCCGACCCATGCCGAACCCCGGCATTCTCGACATTGCGCCCTATACGCCGGGCAAGAGCCCGGTGCAGGAGCCTGGCCGCAAGGTATTCAAGCTGTCGGCCAACGAGACGCCGTTCGGCCCCTCGCCGAAGGCGATCGATGCCTACAAGAAGGCGGCGGCGCATCTGGAGGATTATCCGGAAGGCACCTCGCGCGTGCTGCGGGAGGCGATCGGCCGTGCCTTCGGGCTCGACCCCGACCGCATCATCTGCGGCGCCGGCTCCGACGAACTCCTCAATCTGCTGGCACACGCGTTTCTCAGCGATGGCGACGAGGCGATCTCCACCACCCACGCCTTTCTGGTGTATCCGATCGCGACCAGGGCCAACGGCGCCGTCAACGTGGTTGCGCCGGAGACCGATTTCACCGCCGACGTCGACGCGATCCTTCAATCGGTCACGCCGCGCACCCGGCTGGTGTGGCTCGCCAACCCGAACAACCCGACCGGAACCTATTTGCCGTTCGACGAGGTCAAGCGGCTGCGGGCCGGATTGCCGCCGCATGTGCTGCTGGTAATCGACGCCGCCTATTCGGATTATGTGTCGCGCAACGACTACGAGATCGGCATCGAACTGGTGGCGACCACGGAAAACACCGTGATGACCCACACATTCTCCAAGATTCACGGCCTCGCGGCGCTGCGGGTCGGCTGGATGTTCGCGCCTGCCCATATCGTCGATGCGCTGAACCGGATTCGTGGACCGTTCAACGTCTCGACGCCGGCGATGCTGGCGGCGGTGGCGGCGATCGAGGATACCGCGCATCTGCAGATGTCGAAGACCCACACCGAGACATGGCGTAACTGGCTGACCGAAGAACTGACCAAACTCGGCCTCAAGGTGACGCCGAGCGTGGCCAATTTCGTGCTGATCCATTTCCCGCTCGACAACGGCAAGACCGCGGCCGATGCCGACGCCTTCCTCACCAAGCGCGGCCTCGTGCTGCGGGCGCTGAACAACTACCGCCTGCCCCACGCCTTGCGCCTGACGATCGGCACCGAAGAGGCCAATCGGCTGGTGTTCGAGGGCCTGCGCGACTTTATGGGGTTGAAGTGAACGCCGCGCCGTCCTTCAAACGAATCGCGCTGATCGGCTTCGGGCTGATCGGCGGCTCGATCGCGCGCGCCGCGCGCCAACAGGGACTGGCAGGCGAGATCGTCACCACCGCGCGCTCGGCCAAGACCCGTGCCCGCGTGCTCGAGCTCGGCCTGGTCGACCGCGTCATGGAGACCAATGCGGAGGCGGCCGAGGATGCCGATCTCGTCATCCTGTGCATCCCGGTCGGCGCCTGCGGCGCGGTCGCGCAGGAAATCGCAAGCCATCTCAAGCCTGGTGCGATCGTTTCCGATGTCGGCTCGGTCAAGGGCGCGGTAGTGCGGGACATGGCGCCGCATTTGCCGGACGGAGTGCATTTCGTCCCGGCGCATCCGGTTGCCGGCACCGAGCACTCCGGGCCGGATTCGGGTTTTGCCGAACTCTTCATCAACCGCTGGTGCATCCTGACCCCACCGGAAGGCACCGACCCGAACGCGGTGGAAAAATTACGCGCGTTCTGGGCCGCAATCGGCGCCAGGGTCGAGATCATGACGCCGGACCATCATGACCTGGTGCTGGCGATCACTAGTCATTTGCCGCATCTGATCGCCTACACCATCGTCGGCACCGCCGACGAGCTCGCCCAGGTCACATCGTCGGAAGTGATCAAATTCTCCGCCGGCGGCTTTCGCGACTTCACCCGCATCGCAGCTTCCGACCCGATCATGTGGCGCGACGTGTTCCTGGCCAACAAGGATGCGGTGCTGGAGATGCTCGGCACCTTCAACGAGGATCTCTCCAGGCTCACCCGCGCGATCCGCCGCGGCGACGGCGAGGCGCTGTTCGAACATTTCACGCGCACCCGCGCGATCCGCCGCGGCATCGTCGAGATCGGCCAGGATTCCGCCGCGCCCGATTTCGGCCGGCCGCATGCGCAATTGGGCAACAAGGCGGAGTAGGCCGCGCACGGCTTGTTTCCTGCTCAGTTGCCCCGCCGCATCCGTCTGCTCCAATGCCGGAAGCGATCGAGATACAGGTAGACGACGGGTGTGGTGTAGAGGGTAAGGATCTGGCTTAGCACCAGTCCTCCGATGATCGTGATGCCGAGCGGCTGGCGGAACTCGCTGCCTTCGCCCATGCCGACGACCAGCGGCACGGCGCCGAGCAGGGACGCCATGGTGGTCATCATGATCGGCCGGAAGCGCAGCAGGCAGGCCTCGTAGATCGCCTCGGCCGGCGCCAGACCACGCTTGCGCTCGGCGTCGAGCGCAAAATCGATCATCATGATGGCGTTCTTCTTCACGATACCGATCAGCAGGATCACGCCGATCATCGCAATGATGTCGAACTGGGTGTGAAACAGCATCAGCGCCAGAACCGCACCGACCCCGGCCGAGGGCAACGTGGACAGGATCGTCAGCGGATGGACGAAACTCTCATAGAGAATACCGAGCGAGATGTAGATCGTCGCGAACGCCGCGAGGACGAGATACGGTTCGCTGGCGAGCGATTCCTGAAAGATCTTGGCGGCGCCCTGGAACGAGCCGCGGATCGTCGCGGGAACCCCGATCCGGTTCATGGTCGCCTCGATCGTCGTCACCGCCGTGCCCAGCGAGACGCCGGGCGCGAGATTGAACGAAATCGTGTTGGCGACCAGAACCCCCTGATGGCTGACGACAAGCGAGGTCTGGCCCTGTCCGAATCGGGCGACGCTTGCCAGCGGAATCATCGTCTCCTGGCTGGTGCTGACCGCGGTCCCGGTCGAGGATGCGGCCTTGCCGGTGGCGCCGATCGAGTTGGTCGCGAGATTCCGCACGGCGCTGGCCGCCACCGAATTGACCGATGCAGCGTTGCTCGACGACACAACCGTCCCGGCCACGGCGTTGGTGGTTTGCGAACCGCTGGCCGGTCCGCCCGAGGTGCTGACATAGACATCCCTGAGCGTCTGCGGGTTCTGCAGGTGCTCCTGCGCCACCTCCATGATCACGTGGTACTGGTTGCGCGCCACGTAGATGGTCGAGACCTGCCGCTGACCGAAGGCATCGTATAGCGTGTTGTCGATCTGGCTGACCGCTATCCCCAGCCGCGAGGCGGCATCGCGGTCGATCACCAAATTGGCCTGCAGGCCCTTGTTCTGCTGGTCGCTGCCGACGTCGCTGAGGTTCGGCACAGCCTGAAGCGCGGTAACGATCTTCGGCGTCCATTCGTTCAGTTCTTCGAACGTCGATCCCTGCAGCGTGTACTGATACTGCGCATTGCCCGAGCGTCCGCCGGCGCCGAGATCCCCCACCGCCTGCAGGAACAGCGTGGCGCCCGGCACGGCGGCGAGCTCGCTGCGCAGCACGCCGATCACCTGATCGGCGGACAGCTCGCGGTCGCGAAGCGGCTTCAGGGATGCGAACACGGTGCCGGAGTTGGTCGAGCCTCCGCCCGGGCCCAGGCCGCCACCGGTGAAGCCGACGGCGGTGTCGACCGCCGGATTGGCCCTGACGATGTCGACGAACTGCTTGAGCTTCTGCTGCATCAGTTGAAACGAGATACTTTGATCGGCCTGAATCGATCCGACCAGCAGGCCGGTGTCCTGCTGCGGGACGAAGCCCTTCGGAACGGCGCCGTAAAGATGGAAATTCAGCCCGAGGGTTGCAGCCAGAACCAGCATTACCGAGCGCGGATGGCGCAATGCGACAGTCAGCGTCCGCCGATAGAAGCTCAGCAGCGCCTCGAACACGCGTTCGCTCGCACGATAGATCCGCCCGTGCGGCCGGCCGCGTTCTGTGCGCAACAGCACGGCGCACATCATCGGCGTCGTCGTCAGCGAAACCACCAGCGAGATCACGATGGCAATGGTGATCGTCATGGCGAATTCGCGGAACAGCCGGCCGACCAGGCCGCCCATCAGCAGGATCGGGACAAACACCGCGATCAATGACACGCTCATCGACAGCACCGTGAAGCCGACCTCTCTCGACCCCAGCAGCGCGGCCTCCAGCGGCGACTTTCCCGCATCCAGATGGCGGGTAATGTTTTCCAGCACGACGATGGCGTCGTCGACAACGAATCCGGTCGCGACCGTGAGCGCCATCAGCGAGAAGATGTTGAGGCTGTATCCGAGCAGATACATCATCGCAAAGGTCGCGACCAGGGACACCGACACCGCCACCACCGGCACCAGCGTCGCCCGGCCGCTGCGCAGGAACGCGAACACCACGAGGATCACCAGAATCACGGCAATGATGAGCGTGATTTCGACGTCCCGCAGCGAGGTCCGGATCGTGATCGAGCGGTCGACCGCCAGATTGACGTCGATCGCGGGCGAGACCGATGCGCGCAATTGCGGCATCAGCGCCTTCACGCGGTCGACCATCCCGATGATGTTGGCGCCAGGCTGCCGGTATACGATCATCGTGACCGCCCGCTTGCCGTTGGAAAGGCCGAGCGTACGCAGGTTCTCCACCGAATCGAGCACCTCGCCGAGGTCTGTCAGGCGGACCGCCGCGCCGTTGCGATAGGCGACCACCAGCGATTTGTAGTCCGCCGCCTTGATGGCCTGATCGTTGGAATAGATCTGGTAGCGCTGGTCCGCGACATCGATGCCGCCCTTCGGACTGTGGGCATTGGCGCTGCCGAGCGCCGCGCGGACGTCTTCCAGGCCGACGCCGTACTTGTAGAGCGCTTGTGGAGCGAGCTCGACCCGCACGGCGGGCAGCGATCCGCCGCTGACGCTGACTTCACCGACGCCTTCGACCTGAGACAGCTTCTGCGCCAGCACGGTCGATGCGGCGTCATATAGTTCGGAAGGGGTCAGCGTATCCGACGTCAGCGTGTAGATGAGGATCGGCGCCGCAGCCGGGTTGAACTTGCGGTAAGAGGGATTGCTCCGCAGCGCCGTCGGCAGATCGGCGCGCGACGCGTTGATCGCCGCCTGGACGTCGCGCGCAGCGCCGTTGATATTGCGATTGATGCCGAACTGCAGATTGATGCGCGCGGAGCCGAGCGAACTCGACGACGTCATCTCCGTGACATCGGCGATCTGGCTGAGATGGCGCTCCAGCGGACTGGCAACCGTGGTCGCGACGTCCTCCGGACTTGCGCCCGGCAGGGTCGCCTGCACCGAAATGGTCGGGATATCGACATCGGGCAGCGGCGAGACCGGAAGCTTGAAAAACGCGATGATGCCGGCAGCGACCAACCCGAACGTCAGCAGCGTTGTGGCGACGGGCCGACGGATGAACGGACTTGACAGACTCATGAGTGAACTTGATCCTCGTTCACCTTATACGCCGCCGTAACCTGACCCGTCCAACGATCAGGATCATGCCTGCTGCCACTTGCGCAATGTCGGCGCAATGTCGGCGACTCCGGCTGGTGGCGATTGCGCCAATCCACGACACCGGGGACGAGTACCGGATCAACGGGACTAGCTTCTTTGATTGGGGCATAGTGATGATGCGGCTACGCGTTCTCGCGGCGCGATGCGCCCGAGGTTTGCCATTAAATTCCCGTCCTCTCCAGTCAGAGGGCGCAGGGAATGCCGGGCGCCCGATGCGCCCGCAGCCGCGTGTGCGACGGTAGAAAGCGAAAAGCACACGCGTTAGTCGGTCACACCGGGAAACACCCGGCATTCCCTGCGCAATGGTTTTAACGGCTTCCTTCGTGCTCCCCGGCGACCGGGCTTTCTTGCCACCGTCGCCCGCGAAAGTTACCTTCCGCGAACTTGACACCAGCGTCGGGGTGTCAGGACCACACGACTTCTCCGTCCGTAAGAAAGCGCTCTCGTCTCCAGCGCTCCTTGCGTCCACCGCATCCCGCCCCGCGTCCGTGACGATCGCGAACCGCCCCCTCTGTGGGACGGGACGGCAATGGATATAGGCTGATTTGGCTCTTCGGAAAATCCGAATATTTTTTCAGAACGGGCTGGACAGAGGGGTCGATAAATTGGCCAAGTGATTTGCCCGCCGGGCAGAATTCCTGAGAATGGTGTCTAATTGGCCCGTAGTACCACGATTTTGTCGCCATCGGTCGGTTTGCCGCCGGCCAAGAACATCTTGTCCTGGTCTAGAGTAGCGCCGCTTCCGATTTCTTCCATTGGTCCGCGCTTATATTTGAACGGGCATCCTGCGCGTAGATCTGACTATGAGCGTTACTGATAAGGTGGGTGTTGATGCCCCAACCACACGTGCAATTGGAGAAGAGGTAGTTGCCTCCGTCAGACGGCGCGTTCGTTGTTTACGATCCAATTAACCGCATCCGGTCAAACTTGGGCGTTGGGAGACTGCCATGGGGATAAAGGATTATACCGCGGCGCCCACGAGAGCTCTTGCTCTCGGACTCTTCTTCGCGCCGCCGGTTTCCATCGCCGTCGATGCGATGATCAACGCGGTCGCATCCGTCGTCTCCCCCGCCATCGGCAATCTCAGCCTTGTATCGCTCGCAATGGGGCAAGCGGACGCGCTCACGAAAAAACAAGCGGACGCGCTCAACACGTACAACAAAGCCGTAAGCGATTTCGAGCTTATCCTGGGCCAGCGGCACGCGCAGATCAATTCGAAGCAGTCGCTGCCGAACTTGCCGGGACAGGCACTCTATCTTGCACGCATCAGCATGATGAGCGCATACAAAGACCTTACCGATGCCCTTCCCTCCAGAATCGGGCGGCCTAATAAATTTGGAATTCCTCCGGCGTATTTTGACGCCGACAAAGAGCCGCTGATCGATGAGTACAGGGCCCTTTTCGACATCCTGGAGGCGCCACCCGCCAACGCACAGAAATCAGATACACCGTTCAAGGACGTTGTCGATCTGGCAACTGCCATTGCGCGAGCCAAGGGACTTGATACGGCGAATGCCGAAGCGGCAGGTCGTATCAGCCTGGGGCTGTTCTTTGCCGAGACGAATGGCAATCAGAACGTGGGGAACGGACGCTCGAACAAATACAAGGGAAGTTTTCAAACCGGCCCGTCCGAAGATCACAACGGACGAACCAAGTGGGCAGCAATAAAAGCCTCTATAGCAGCCATTGATCCAGCGTTGAGCCTGCGCGACGACAAGGAAGAGGCGCGGGCCGGCGATCTGGATCATCGGTTCAACCACTGGACCGCCGTGCGAGACGCCCTCATGAACGAACACGCAGATCTTTTCCCGCAAGTAGCAGGGATCATGAAAACTCTGCCCGACCCGATTGATCAAATGAAGCTGTTTGAGCTCATCCAGATCATTCCCAATCCGACCAGGTCCGCACTCAAATCCGGCAACCTCGTCGGCTATCGAATTTCCGAGCCGAGGATCATGGGATATCTGCGAAACAACAGCATCTTCGCCTTTGGGCAGGCTGACAGGACAAAAACATCTGCAACCTTCCGCGAAATTCTTGATGCGATGTGGCTCTTCAATTCCAAATTTGAACGAGCGCTTTCCAAGTTCGACGAGATCAAGGCGCGGCAAAAGGGTTGAGGTCAGCAGATAACCTCATGCGTGATATATTTCCGCTAACTCATGGTTTAGAATCGCTGATAATGTCCTCTTACCGCCATGCCTTCATGAGGCGTGAACGGAAAATCACTCTGGGGGGAAGGCAGGAATTGCTGTCGTCAGGGAGAAAATTCGCCAAAGCAGGATTTGCGGCGGGATTTGCGGCAGGCTCTGCCGTTTGGCCCCGCCGCCGCACCATCATCGCCGCGATGGCCGCTACGGTGCTTCTGCCGATCGAGGTCAGCGATGCCAGTTGGCGGTCGGATATCTTCAAAAACTCACCAAAGCACGGCAAATCGCCAACGCACGTCATCTCTCGAAAGCCAGCCACCTTGGCAAAGCGCGCCGCTTCGCGAAAACCCCACACCGCAAAGCTCGCCGCCCTGGGGCCGGCCATCCTGAAGCCTTCCGCCTCGAAACCTGTCGCAACGAAATGCGATCCCTCGAAATTCCGGATCGTTCTGGATGTGGGACATACCGCCGGCTCAGAAGGCGCGACCAGCGCCCGCAACGTCGCCGAGTTCGTCTTCAATCTGCGTCTTGCGCATCGGATCGAGGAGAAATTGAAGGCCGATGGCTTTCCTGAGACCAAGCTGCTCGTGACCGAGGGCAAGGCCAGGCCCAGCCTCGTCAAGCGAGTCGCCGCGGCGAACGATCTGCATGCGAACCTCTTCCTTTCGATCCACCACGACTCCGTGCCCAACTCATTGCTCGAGAACTGGGAATTCGAGGGCAAGAAAAGCCATTTCAGCGACCGCTTCAGCGGTTATTCCGTCTTCGTCTCCCGCAACAATCCGGACTTCAAGACGAGCCTTTCGTTCGCCGAACTGGTGGCTAAGGAAATGAAGGCCCAGGGGCTGCAATATGCCCAGCAATATACCCAGGCCATCATGGGCCGGTACCAGCACCCGCTGCTGAACAAGGAAACCGGTGTCTATAGCTACGATCAGCTCGTCGTGCTGAGATTGACCCGGATGCCTGCCGTCCTCCTGGAGGCAGGCTCTATCACCAACCGGGACGAAGAGCTCAAGATGGACTCGCCTGAACGCCGGGACATCATCAGCGGCGCTGTCGCGGCGGCAGCGAAGGAATTCTGTGGTCCGCAAGAGGCCTTCCTCGGTCCGCTCTGATGGCCCAGTGACGACACCTCGCATCCCCTTCAGGATTTCAGTATCGATGCCGGCGAACTTGAGTCAGAGGAGACCCGTTGCACGAAGGCGACCGGCGAGCACATTCAGCATGCTCATCCGCGCTGGCGTTGCCTTGATAATCACGCTACTGCCTGCTTCTGCCTTGGCAGGCTCCGCCTTGCCTGAGGGATTCGTTTATTTGCGTGATATCGATCCTACAATTGTTCAAGACATTCGCTATGCAGGATCTCATAACTTCGTGGGCCGACCGATAACGGGTTACCTCGCCGCCGAGTGTATCCTCAGCGTATCAGCCGCAAATGCCCTTGAAACCGTGCAGAGGAAGTTGGCCGAGAAAAAACTCTCGCTCATCGTCTGGGATTGCTATCGGCCGAAGCCGGCTGTCGAGGATTTTCTTCAGTGGAGCAAAGACCCAACTCACTCCGAAATGAAGGCGGAATTCTATCCACGCACCGATAAGGAAAAGCTGTTCGCTCTTGGGTATCTCGCAAGACGATCAGCTCACTCCCGGGGGAGCACGGTAGACCTGGGAATAGTCCCAAGCGCTTTTTCGATCGCGCAGCCGACGAATCCTTCGCAGCCCCTTAAGGCATGCACGTCTCCAAAAGGCGAGAGATTCGAAGATGGAACGGTCGATTTTGGCACGGGCTACGATTGTTTGGACGTGCTTGCAAATACATCAAACCCTCTTGTGAGTGGAATAGCACAACACAACCGTCAAACACTGAAATCCTACATGATAGGGGCAGGCTTTCGTGCCTATGCCAAGGAGTGGTGGCACTTCGAACTTATCAATGAGCCATTTAATCGTGACGGGTTTGACTTTGAGGTGTCGGCCTCACCATCATCAAACCAAGGGCCAACACGCTAACATCATGGCGTTCCCCTTAAGGAACTGCCTTGGCGATGTCACAACGATAGCGCGGATGCCTGGAACCGGCAGCCTGTGCCGCAGAATCCGAGTCCGTCGATGTCTGGGATATGATAAACTAGACATGTTCACACAAGCTCTGGTCATCGTCTGAGGGGGAACTAATTACCTCCTCGGTCCAATGGCCGGTTTGACGGTGGCGTCCATCACTTGCAAACCCAGGAGAATGAACATGACGGGCATGAGAGAAGAGACTGACAGCCTTGGCGTCGTTGAAGTAGCCGCCGACAAGCTATGGGGTGCTCAAACCCAGCGCTCGCTTGAACATTTCAGCATCGGGAAGGACTTGATTCCCCGCGAAATGATTACGGCCTACGCCACTTTGAAGAAAGCCGCTGCCATCGCAAACCGCGACGGCAAGCGCCTTGACGATCAACGGTGTGAGCTGATCGTTCAGACCTGCAACGAAATTCTGGCCGGGCAGCATCACGACATGTTTCCCCTGCACGTCTGGATGACCGGCAGCGGCACCCAGTTCAACATGAACGTGAACGAAGTAATCTCCAACCGGTGTTGCCAGCTCGCCGGCACTCCCCTCGGAAGCCACGCGCCCGTCCATCCCAACGACCACGTCAACATGGCGCAGTCGTCGAACGACTCTTTCCCTTCCGCCATGTGCATCGCTGCGGCCGTGAACGTGAAAGAACGCCTTATTCCCGCCGTATCCAGTCTCCGCGACGCGATTGCCGCGAAATCGAAGGAGTGGGACGACATCATCAAGATTGGGCGCACGCACATGCAGGATGCCACGCCTCTGACGCTGGGCCAGGAATGGTCGGGTTATGCAGGCATGCTGTCGGACAATCTGGAGCGGATCGAAGCGGCTTTGTCGGGCGTGTACCGATTGGCGCTCGGTGGCACGGCCGTTGGCACCGGTATCAACTCGGCGCCGGGCTTCGCCGAGGCGGTGGCCGCTCAGATTGCCAAGCTCACCGGCCTGCCTTTCGTCACCGCGCCCAACAAGTTCACCGTGCAGGGCGCTCACGATGCGCAGGTGCAGCTCTCCGGAACGCTGCGGACGCTCGCTGTGTCGCTCTACAAGATCGCGAACGACATTCGGCTGATGTCGTGCGGCCCGCGCGCCGGCTTTGCGGAATTGATGATTCCCGAGAATGAGCCGGGCTCCTCGATCATGCCGGGCAAGGTCAATCCGACCCAGTGCGAGGCGCTGGCGATGATTGCCGCGCAGGTAATGGGCAATGACGTGGCGGTGGGTTTCGGCGGCGCCGGCGGCTACCTCGAAATGAACGTCTACAAGCCGCTGATCATCTTCAACATCACCCATTCCACGACGATCATGACCGACGGCTGCACGAACTTCCGCAAGTTCCTGATCGAGGGCACCAAGCCCAACCTGAAGAAGATCAACGAATATGTCGAACGTTCGCTGATGCTGGTGACCGCGCTTTCGCCCGTGATTGGCTACGACAAGGCATCGAAGATCGCCCACTACGCCATGGACAACGATCTCACCTTGAAGGCGGCCGCGTTGAAATTGGGCTTCGTGACGGAGGCCGAATTCGATCGGGTTGTCGATCCGAAGAAAATGGTGAAGCCGTACGTGGCAGGCGCGCCATCGACGGCCCACGCAGCCTGAACAGCGGCACTCATCGGGCCGGAGCCGGCGCGAAACGTTCGGGCCGGCTCCGCCCGGAGCACAGGCGTCCTGACGCATGGATCGGGAGGCGTTGCCATGAAGGCTGATGAGCGTTGCGATCTTGTCCTCAACTTCGCGCGGACGCTGTTCGTCAACGGACAAGCCACGGACCAGAGTGCGGCCGCTGCGGAGCGGCTCGGTCGCATACTGGGCCTGCACGCGAATCTCATGGCGCGCTGGGGCGAACTACAACTTCAGTCTGACAGCGAGGCCACTCCATTCTGCCAGGTACCAGCTGATCCTGCCGGCGTGGATATGGATCGTGTAGCTTCGACGATGCGGGCCATAGACGATGTCGAGTCCGGGCGGCTGGCGCCGGATGCCGCAATGAAGGCGATCGGCGTGATCTCGCGGGCACCGCCGGCTCCGACATGGCTTTTTGCGCTCGCGGCGGCGGCGGGGGCCGTGGCGCTGTCGGTGATCTTCGGTGTCGGCCATTTTTTTCCCGCGGTACTGATATTCGTGAGCGCCGGGGCGGGCGCCATTCTGCGCCGCGCTCTCGCGCAGTTGAGTGTAAACTACTTCATTCAGCCATTCGGCGCTGCGATTCTTGCCGGCCTTATCGGCGCGCTGGCGGTCCGCTACGATCTAAGCTCGTCGCTGCGCCTCGTCGCGATCTGCCCATGCATGGTCCTGGTGCCGGGACCGCACTTGCTCAACAGCGCCCTGGACCTCATCGGTGGCCGAATCCATCTTGGCGCGGCCCGGTTGCTCTATGCCGGCCTCATCGTCGTCGCGATCTCGACCGGATTGCTGCTTGGGCTGGCGCTTCTTGGCGCCTCCCTGCCCGTCGATCCGCCGGGGCGAGCTGTTCCGTTGTGGCAGGACGTCGTTGCTGCCGGTGTCGCGGTGGCGTCCTACAGCGTCTTCTTCTCAACGCCGTTGAACATGCTGCCCTGGCCGGTGGCGGTGGGCATGCTGGCCCACGCGCTGCGGTGGGTTGCACTCAACGTGTTCGGCTTTGGCGTCGCAGCGGGCGCGCTGATCGCATGCATTATCGTTGGGCTGATCCTCACTCCCGTCTCACGCCGCACGCACATGCCGTTCGCGGCCATCGGCTTTGCCTCCGTCGTGTCGATGATGCCGGGCGTCTACCTTTTCAGAATGGCAAGCGGCCTGCTGCAATTAGTCGGTGACTCACAGCCGACGCTGCAACTGATCAGCGTGACGATCGCAGACGGCATGACCGCAACGATCATCATTTTGGCGATGAGCTTGGGCCTCATCATTCCGAAGATGATTGTCGACTATCTCGGCCACCGATCAACGCGAACGAAAATCATGGGAGCGGCTGAACGTGTCAACGCTCGCTAGAAGTTCCGCCGCGCTCCCGGACCCGTCCCATCCGGCGGATGATGCGGGGGAGCCGTCGCGCCTGGAGGCGCGCCTGCCGCCGTTGCTCAGCGTGATCGCGGGAATGGTCGACCTCACCGGCTTCTTTACCCTGGGCCATATTTTTACCGCCCATATCACCGGCAACCTCGTGGTGGCCGCCGCCGCGGCGGTGCATAGCGACCCGCTCAACGTGGCGCAGGCGCTGGCCATTCCGGTCTTCATGCTGGCCGTGGCGGTCGTCTGGTTGATCGCCCAGGCTTCGGACCGACGCGGGCCGAGCTTGGCGCGGCCGCTGCTTCTGGTTCAATTCCTGCTGCTCGCCGCGGTCCTGATTTTCAGCGTCATCACCAGGCCCTCCACGGATCCGCGCGGATTAACGGCCGGCGTTGCCGTCATGATCGCGGTCTCCGCGATGGCCTGCCAGTACGCACTGCTTCGCCTGGCGATTCCGGGCGCAATTTCAACCGCGGTAATGACCGGCAATTTGACCAACACAGTGCTATCGCTAATGGACTTGTTGTCGAGGCGCCATCCCCTGCTGCCGGTCGATGCCGGTCGCTTAAGAAGGTCGCTTCATCTACTGCTCGGCTTTCTCTTGGGCTGTGTCGTAGGGACCGCCGCCGTCACCCTGTTGGGAGACTGGGCCTGGTCATTGCCGGCCGCACTGGCTGCGGTCGCCCTCACAGTGCGATAGGCATTGCTGTGGAGATGTCTATTCTGGTCATTGGCGACCGGGTCGAGCCAACAGCAAATCCGATATGCCCCGGAAGCGGAAATAAATCCGGAGCAGTGGCTGTTCCGCGACGGGCCTTTGCGGATTGGTGGTGCCGCCGTGCCCACGCTCCCGCATCGGGCTGCGCGCTCATGAATCCAGGCTCTTAAAACAACGCCGGTATCTGCCCCACCTTCAGTGGACCCAGAAAAACCGTGCCGTCGACGAAGCGCAGAGGAAATGTCCGCGCCGTTTTGCCTTCCAGCACCGCTTCCGTGCCCAGGGCGTTGATGCCTGCGGCGACGCCGATATTGGCATTTTGCTTCACCGCGTTGCCGAGGCCGGGAATCGCCCGGTCGAGCGCGCCAAGCAGATTGCTGACATCCCGTGTCTTGACGCCCGGCGCGACGCGATCCAGCGTCGCCTGCGGCACGCCCTCATCGAGCATTTTCTCGATGCCGAGCGCCGGAATCACCTTCTCGAGACCGGCAACCGTCATCTGCAACTCTCCGTCGAGACGCCCCTGAGCGCTGAGCCCGAGGGTGCCGGCGGCAACCGCGATCAGATCACCCTGCCGGATGCGGGATTGCACGATCTCGACATGCCCGCCGCCGGCCTGCAGTTCACGGAACCGTTCCGGCCAGGGTTTCGGCGCCATATCCTTCAGGCCGCTCAGCAGCATCCGCGCGTCGACGTCGAACGGCTGCGCCAGCAGCGGGTGCAGTTCTTGCACACTGCCGGCTTCGATCTTCAGGGCGGTCTCGATCACGGGATGATCGAGAGCTGAGCCTTCCGCAAGACGGCCGTGCAGTTCAACATGCCTGGCGCGCGCCAGCGGCAGCTGCACCGATCCATTGATGCGATCGATCGATGCGTCATCGAATACGATCGAGGCTCGCTGCGGAACGGCCGGCAATCCCACCACGCTGGAACGGGCCTTGCTCCAGTTCACCAGCATCGAAGAGGTCCCGCCGGAATCGGAGATCGTCGCCGGCGCGGTAAATTCCGCGATCAGCAATTTCGGATCGTAGACCTGCGCCACCACCAGGATTTCGCCGAGATGGGCCGCCACCGGCGTCTGCGCCGCGGCCTGACCCGCGGTCTGCGATATCAGCGACACACCGGCGCCGCCGCAGCGCAGTTCGAGGCGGAACGGAAAACCGCCTATCGTTCGCCTCGCGCAATCGTAGACCCGGCCCGATTTCGCCTCCTGCGCGCGCCAGGCGTCGGCTTTCACCTCGGCCTCGGAGGCGGCATAGAACCAGAACGCACTCCACGCCGCGGCGGCGATCAGGAGCAAGACGGGCATCAGGAAAAGGCGCCAAAGCGGGCGGTGGCGGGGCGCGAGGGTCATATCGGTCATGGGGCGTGCTTTGGCTGACGATTTTGTCAAATATAAGCGGCGAGTCCGGGCCGCAAAAGACGCCGAGTTTCCGCTTCGTTTCACTTCGCAGTTCTGATAGCCGTGCGCAAGATGTCAGCCGAAATCCAGCCCAAAACGGACCTGTCCACAGACGACCTTTGGGTGTTCGGCTATGGGTCGCTGATGTGGCGGCCGGGCTTCGAGTTCGCCGAGCAGGTCCCCGCCCGGCTGATCGGCGAGCACCGTGCGCTGTGCGTCTATTCGTTTGACCATCGCGGGACGCCGGAAAAGCCCGGGCTCGTGCTTGGCCTCGACCGCGGCGGCGCCTGTCGCGGCATCGCGTTCAGGGTCGCGGCAAGGCGGCGCAACGATACCGTGGGCTACCTGCGCAGCCGCGAGCAGACCACCAACGTCTATCGCGAAGTCATGCGTTCGGTCTGGCTGGAAAACGAAGCCCGGCAGCGGGTCAGCGCGCTCGCTTATGTGGTCGATCGCGGCCATGTCCAATATGCCGGGCGGCTCTCGCTGGCCGAACAGCTGCACTATGTCCGGCAGGGGCACGGTCGTTCGGGAAATAACCGCGACTACGTCCTGTCGACCGTAAAATCGATCGAGGCACAGGGTTTTCGCGACCCGCAACTGCATCGGCTCGCGGGGATGCTTCATGACGACACGCCCCTGCATCGGTGAGTTCATCCTGCGCGGACCCGACGCCGCAACGCCTCACGCTTTCGCCGACGCCGAACCTGGCACGCGGCCGAACAACTGGGCCTGCTCGCGGCGCGCCGCCTCGACCAGCCGGCTGGTGGCGTCCTCGATCGCCGCGGAGACGCGCACGATAAATTCGCGGCGCGACAGGCCGGGAGGCAGCGGATCGAGAAATTCGACCACCAGCGTTCCCGGATAGCGCATGAAGGTCCGGCGCGGCCAGAACAGTCCCGAATTGAGCGCCACCGGCAGACAGGTCACGCCGCAATCGGCATAGATCTGGGCGATGCCGGTCTTGTAGTTTGGCGGCGCATCGACGGCGACCCGCGTACCTTCCGGGAAGATAATCAACTGCCGGCCGCGCCGCACTTCCTCGCCGGCGCGGCGCGCCATCGCCAGCAGCGCGCGGCCGCCGGCGCGGCGATCAACTCCGATCATGTTCGCCTTGATCAGATACCAGCCGAACAGCGGTATCCATTTCAGCTCGCGCTTGAAAATAAAAAGCGGCTGATCGAAGAATTGCAGCAGCGCGAAGGTTTCCCACATCGACTGGTGCTTCGACGCGACGATCAGCGGTCCCTTTGGAATTTTCTCCAGGCCGCGATACTCCACTTTGGTGTTGCAGACCACGCGCATCAGCCAGATGCTGCTGCGCGCCCAATATCGGGCCACGGTCAAGATACCCGAGCGGGGCATCAGGTAGGTCGGGATTCCGACCATCACCCAAAACACCAGCATCAGATAGAACAGCACGTTGTAGATCAGCGAACGCAAGAAAATCGAGACCATCGAAAACCCGATCAGTTGGCTAGAGCCGTCGCCGGTCGGCGCGGCGCGAGGGAGCCGGCCGGCTGTTCCGCGGCCTCGCCCATCATGTCGAGGCCGGCATCGGCCAGACGCACCCGCACTTCGGCGGCGACGTATTTGACATATTCCGATAGCAGCAGCCGCACTGTCGCGCCACTCGTCCACCACGGCTCGTCGCGCCATTTGTCGCCGACCACCGCGAATGGAATCAGGGTGATGTCGGGCATCGCGTGCGACAATTCGACGATCGCCCGCGGCATGTGGTAATTCGACGTTACCACGATCAGCGACTTGAAGCCGCGCTCGTGCGCCCAGCGCCGCGTCTCCGCCGCATTGCTGCGGGTGTTGACGGCGGAGCGGTCGAGATCGACGCAGCAGCTCAGCAACGATTGATTGTCGGTCAGCGAACGCGAAATGTCGCTTGCGGCATTGGTCGGATGAACGCCGGAGATCAGTAACCGCTTGCCATAACCGTCGGCCAGCAGTTCCATCGCGTCGGACACGCGCGACGACCCGCCGGTGAGCACCACGATGCCGTCGGCGGTGCGGGCGGGCCTGGTTTCGGCCCCGCGCAACTGCGAAACAAACCCGACGAAGCCGATCGCGGCAGCCGCGAACGTGATCGCCAGCACGGCAACGATCGCGGCGTGCAGCCAGCTCCGCGGCGCGGCCGGCGCGGCAGGCGATCTATCGTCGGGTGGCCGGTTCATGCTGATCTGGCGATCCTTCTCCGTTCAAGTCTAGAGGCTTTTCGGACGAAGTGGAGTCCGGACGGCGCGGTATTGCCGCATCAGTCGATGTCGTCGAGCGTGGCGAACAGCGTGCGCCGCGATGCCCAGGCCGTGATCGCCGCGATCAGCACCGCCTGCGCCGCCAGCGCCAGATAACCCGAGGGACGCAGCGAGAATGTCCCCAACAATGCGACGAACTGGTCCCCGACGGGGGTGCCCGAGAACCAGCCGGCAATCGATTCGGAGAACCCGAAAAGGAGCATGGCGATGCCGCCGCCGATCAGCCCGCCCTGCAGGCCAAGCCGAAGGAAATGCCGCAGGAACCGGTTGGCGATATAGCGGTCCCCTGCCCCCACGAAATGCAGGACTTCGACGATCGGGCGGTTAGCCGCCATCGCACCGCGTGTCGCGAACGACACCGAAATGATGGTCGCGATAATCACCAGTGCCAGGATCCCGATCCCGGCGATCACGGTCGCGCCGGTCATCGACCGCATCCGCTCGATCCAGGCGCGGTGGTCGTCGACGGTGGCCGAGGGCGCCACCTGCGTCACCCGGCGGCGCAGCGCCGCCAGGTCGAGCGTGGCTCCCGGCTGCACCCGCGCGACAATCATGCGCGGCACCGGCAGATCGTCGAGCGAAAGTCCGCTGCCGAGCCAGGGTTCCAGCAGTTTGGCGGACTCCTCCTTGGTGAAAGGCCGGATCTCGAGGATTCCGGATTGCGCCCGCATCGCTTCGGCTATCGCCGCCGCGTCGCGGTCGATGTCGCGCCCGGGCATCGGGCGCACCTGTACGGTGATTTCGCTCGCGACCTCCGATTGCCACTCCGCCGCCGACGCAGCTATCAGCAGCACGGCGCCGGTGGTCATCGATGCGAGGAAGGTCATGATGGCGACGACCGCGACCAGCGCGCGGCCGGCGATCGAGGCGCGGGGCACGATCGGCGACAGATTGCGCGCCCGCGCCGGCAGCTGCGGACGTTCGCGTCCGAGGTCCACCAACGGGCCGTGCTGATGATCGGTCCTACTCATAGATATGCAGCCGTCCCTGGTGCAGCACCAGGCGCCGCGCCTCATATTGATCCATCAGGGTAATGTCGTGGGTCGCGATGACGACCGCGGTGCCGGATTTGTTCAGCTCGATGAACAGCCGCAGCAATCGCCGCCCCAGGGTCGGATCGACGTTGCCGGTCGGCTCGTCCGCCAACAGCAGATGCGGCCGCGAGATCACGGCGCGCGCGATCGCCGCCCGCTGCTTCTCGCCCCCCGACAGGATCGGCGGCAGCGCGTCCATTCGTTCGCCGAGACCGACCCATTTCAGGAGATCGATGACCTCCTTGCGGTAGCTCGATTCCGCCCGGCCCATCACCCGGAACGGCAGCGCGACGTTCTCATAGGTGGTCATGTGGTCGAGCAGCCGGAAATCCTGCAATACGATGCCGATCCGCTTGCGCAGGTCGGCGATTTCATCCTTGCCGAGCAGCGAGACGTCCTGGCCGAACAGATTGACCAGGCCGCGGGTCGGCCGCAGCGACAAAAACAGCAGCCTCAACAGCGAGGTTTTGCCGGCGCCGGACGGGCCGGTGAGGAACTGGAAGGAATGGGCGGGAATCAGGAAATTGAGGTCGCGCAAAATCTCCGGGCCGAGCCCGTAACGCAATCCGACATTTTCGAACCGAACCAAGCTCAGCTCCGTTCGATGGGGGGCACGACCGGAAACCCGAAACCGGTAGCCCCCAGCCCGCTGGTTTCGCTGCGGCCGCGAACCAAACAAAATGGTTGTGCGTCGTTTATGGTTTCCGATTCGTTAACGGTCGCCTTGTAGCATTTCGCGAGTATCATTGTGGAGAGTGGCTCCATGCACATCGTTTGCCCTCATTGTTCAACGTCCTATGCCATTGATTTGGCTAGTTTGGGCGCCGCTGGCCGTGCCGTGCGCTGTTCCCGTTGCAAGGAAGTCTGGCTGGCGCGTCCGGAAGATGCGACCGAAATCCCTGCACCGGCGCCCGCGATGGCGGAGGCCAGCCGGCAGGACGCCGAGCAGGACGCCGCCGCGGAATGGGAGGCGCTCGCGCGCGAGGACGGCGGCGAGGAGCAGCAAACCCCGGTTGTCGATAGTCCCTCGATTGTCGGCGACTGGCCGGCCCCGCCTGACGGCACCGCTTCGTCCAGGACCGCCGACACCGACTGGCCATCCATCGCCCAGAACGATCTGCACGACCCGGAACCCGCCGGCCGGCGCCCGTCATGGCTGCGCGCGCTGCTGCGACCGAAGCCGCCGCGTCGCGGGCCGAGAAAGCCATCCCTCAGCCTCTCCACCGCCTGCGCCGCGATGGGGGCGCTGGTGCTGGCGCTCTTGATCTGGCGGGTCGACGTGGTGCGGCTGCTGCCGCAGACCGCCGCGTTCTACAAACTGGCCGGCCTCGACGTCAATCTGCGCGGATTGAGGTTCAAGGACGTCAAGATCACCTCCGAGACCGTGGAAGGCAAACCGGTGCTCGTGATCGAGGGCGTCATCACCGGCGAATCCAGCAAACCGGTGGAGCTGCCGCGGCTGCGCTTCAGCGTTCGCGACGCGCAGGGCGCCGAGATCTACGCCTGGAATACGATCCTGGAACAGCCGGTGCTGAAGCCCGGCGAAAAAGCCTGGTTCAAGTCGCGGCTGGCCTCGCCGCCTCCCGAAGGGCGCAACATCGATGTGCGGTTCTTCAGCAGGCGCGATATCGCCGGCGGCCATGTATGAGCAACGCCGCCTGATCCCATTCACGAAACAGGTGCTTCGATGCCGCGGGTGCTGATCGTCGACGATGAGGATTCCATGCGCGTGCTCGTGGCGCGCGCCATTGCCATGGACGGCCACGACATTGCCACCGCCCAGGACGGCGCCGAAGCGCTGGAGATTCTGAGCAGCGAACAGGGCGCCTTCGATCTGCTGCTGACCGATATCCAGATGCCGGTGATGGACGGCATCGCACTGGCGCTGGCGGCCGCCCGCGATTTTCCCGACCTGACGATCTTGCTGATGACGGGCTTTGCCGACCAGCGCGAACGCGCCTCGGGCCTTCACGCCATCGCCCATGACGTCATCGCCAAGCCGTTCTCGGTGGCCGATATCCGCACCGCGGTCGCGGATGCGCTGGCGGCGCGGAGGAACGGTTAGCGGAGCCATTGCTCCCCAACTTGTCATTGCCGGGCTTGACCCGGCAATCCACCTTTCTCGATGGACTCTTACGAAGATGATGGATACGCGGGTCAAGCCCGCGTATGACGCCTTCCTTGCGATGCCGCCTGCATTGAAACGAAACCCTAAAAATCCTTCAGCAGCCGCTCGATGTAATCGAGTTCGATCTGCGGGCGCTGGGGATCGGCGAGGCGGCGGCGGAGCTCTTCAAGAATCCGGCGCACCCGCTGCACGTCGATCTCACCGGGAATCTTGACCGTCAGATCGTCGCCGAATTCACGCCCGTGCAGCGGGCGTCCAAGCGGATCGCTCTGGTTGCCGCCGCTCTGCTGGCGGCCGGCGCGGTTGCCGGGGCCGTCGCTCTGGCCTTCGCCATCGCCCTGCTGCATCGCTTCAGCGAGGTTCTGGGCGCCCTTGCGCATCGCATCCAGCGCCTTGCCTTGCGAATCGACGGCGCCATCGGCGTTGCCTTCGCCGAGCTTGCCACCGGCATCGCCCATCGCGTTGTCGGCTTCGCCGAGGCCGTCCTCGCCGTCACCTTGTTGCGGATCGCCGTCCTGACCTTGTTGACCCTGCTGACCCTTCTCGCCGCGCGGGCCCTGCCCCATGCCGCGCCTGGCAAGCTCTTGCTGCAATTTGTTGAGCCGGTCGCGCAGGCCCTGCTGATCCTGCTGCAGGTCACTCATGCCCTGATCGCCCTGCTTGCCGCGCTGCCGGTCGCGCCGTGAATCCTGGCCCTGCTTGAAGGTCTTGTCGCGCAATTGCTGTTGTTTGCGAATCATGTCGCCGAGCTCGTTCAGCGCCTGCTCCATGTCGCCGTCGGACTGGCCGGGCTGTGCCAGTTGCAGGTTCTCCAGCATCTGCTGCAATTGTTCGAGCAACTGCTTGGCGGCGTCCTTGTCGCCGGAACGTGACAGCCGCTCCATGCGCTCGATCATGTTGTTGAGATCCTGCTGGCGCATCACCTTGGTATTGGGATCGAGTGGCCGCGCCAGTGCTTGCGGGTTGTTGCGCAGCTGCTCGGCGAGCTGACGCATGAAATTGTCCAGCGCCGCGCGCAGGTCCTGCGTGAGTTTCTTGATTTCTTCGTCGCTGGCGCCCCTTTCCAGCGCCTGCTTGAGCGCGTCCTGCGCGGCCCGGAGCGCCTTGTCCACATCGGTGATGTTGCCGTCCTCGATGGTGACGGCGAGCGCCCACAGGCTGGCGACCACCTCGCGCAAGGCATCGTCGGTCCGCGCCGTCTGGAGCTGCCGCGCGACGCTGTAGAGGCCGAGATACTGGCCGGTCTCGGGCATGAACAATTCCGGCGCGATCATCATAGCTTCGAGCGCGTCATCGACTTGCGCGTTCTGATTGGCGTCGAGCGCCAGAATGCGGCGCTGCTCGATCAACGCCCGCGCCAGGGGCTTGGTGAACAGCCGCTCCGGCAGCCGCATGTTGAAGGGCTCACTGCGCCCCTCATTGCCGGCCTCGTCCTTGGCCGTCAGCGTCAAGGTGACGTCGGCGCCGGCATAGGGATCCTCGCTGAGGTCCTTGACGGTCTGGCCCACGCCATTGCGGGTCCGCGCATTCGGCAGCACCAGCGAAAGTTGCGGCGGGTCGAACAGCGGCCGCGGCTCGGCGGCAGCCTTCGGCGCGGCGGCACGACGGGCGGCAAAAAGCGCCCGGGCTTCGGTGACGCCGTAATCATCCTCGATCTTGTAGGACAGCTGCAGCGAGCCGCGGGCCTGACGCTCCGGATCCTTCGCAAGCGCGATGGTCGGGGCGCGGTCGGGGGTGGCGCTGAACCTCCATTGCGGCTGACCGGAGGGCGCGCGGACGTGCACGGTGCCGTCGCCGGTGATGGCGAAATGCTTCTCATTGGTCCCCTTGGGCGCCTGTTCGGCCGGCACCGCTTCAGTCACGCCGCCGCCGGCCACCACATCGAGGGTGCCGCCGCTGGAGCGCACGATCAGCGTGCTGCCGGTCGGGACCGCCAGCGGCCCCGCAGCAGGTGTCGCGGCTTCCTTGTTCGCCGCCGACAGAATGATCGGTGGCTTGCCCGTATAAAGCGGCGGCGTCACCCAGGCATCGACCCTGACATTGGCCGCCGCCAGCACGCCATTCCAGTCGAAGGCGGCAGCGACCCGCATCCGGCGTTCGTCGCCCGCGGCGATATAGGCCGCGACCATCATCACCACGATCAACGCCCGCAGCGCCCAGGGATCATGGATCGCCAGCCGCGGCGACGGCAGGCCGGCGCGGATGCGCTTGATCGATGCCAAGGTGCGCTCACGCTGGGCCTGCCACAGTGCCAGCGCGACCGGATCGTGCATCACCAGTGTGTCGGTCAGCGCCGTCGCCGGGCGATGGCGGATGCCGGTGCCGCGATCGAGCCTGTTCAGCGCCTGCTGCCGGCTCGGCCAGCGAAACCGGACCAGCGGGAACAGCGCAGCCAGCGCCAGAGCCAGGAACACCCCGAGCCCGATGCCGCGGGCTACGAACGGCAGCGCCAGCCACAGGCCGGCCCAGGATAGCGCCAGAAACAACCCGGCTACGGTGAAAAGCCGGGCCAGATGCGGCCAAATTCGCTCCCACGCGATCGCATATTCGGCCCGCCGCAAGGCCTGCGCCAGCTGCAGCCGCGAGACCGCATCCGGGTTTTGCACTGGCTCTGACGGGTCGGGGGTGGCGCCGATCAACAATCTCTCCGGGTTGTCCGGGTCACAACCTAGCACAACGTCAGCAGTGAGGCACCCATCCGGCAAGGGTAACCCACACCCGGAAATACGCATAACACGCAGACGTGACTGTGCCGCCACGACCTCGTAACGTTGGCCACGGAACAATCAAAGTGCATTCTAGGGGAACCCGAAGGAAACCTCATGGACAAGAAAACACACGACAAGGGACTGGAGATTCGAAAAGCGGTGCTGGGCGAGGCGTATGTCGCCAACGCGCTGAAAAACGCCGATGACTTCAACAGGCCCTTTCAGGAACTGGTCACCGAATATTGCTGGGGCGCGGTGTGGGGCCGCGAGGAACTGCCGCACAAGACCCGCAGCATGCTCAATCTCGCCATGATCTCGATCCTGAACCGGCCGCACGAATTGCGGGCGCACATCAAGGGCGCGTTGACCAATGGGGTGAGCCGCGACGAGATTCGCGAAGTCTTCATGCAGGTCGCGATCTACGCCGGCATTCCCGCGGGCGTCGACAGCTTCCGGATCGCGCGCGAAGTGTTCGCCGAACTCGACAAGGCTTGAGAGCCGTTTAGCCAAGCCGCGGGAATCTTATCCGTCATTGCGGGCCAACGGGTCGGCGCACAGCGCCGCCCGATGATAAACTCCGCGAAGCAATCCATACGGCCAAAGGGCAAGAGTTGGATTGCTTCGTCGCTTCGCTCCTCGCAATAACGCCTTGAAATAATCTTTAGGGACAAATCACCATGGACATCGGATTCATCGGCCTCGGCAAAATGGGTTTTCCCATGGCCCGCCGCCTGATCGAGGCCAAGCATCAGCTCATCGTGTTTGACCAGCGCACGGAGGTCGTGGACAGACTGGTAGCGCTGGGCGCGCAGGCGGCCTCCTCACCGAAAGACGTCGCCGACCGCACCGAGACCGTGCTGGCGAGCCTGCCCTCGCTGCAGGCCTCGCTGGAGGTTGCGACCGGCAGCGGCGGCGTGATCGAAGGCAAAAAGGTAAAACTCTTCGTCGATCTCTCCACGGTCGGATCGCATATGGCGGTGCGGATTCACGATCTGTTGGCGAAAAAGAACATCGTACAGCTCGACAGCCCCGTCAGCGGCGGTGTCGGCGGCGCCGAAAAGGGCACACTCGCGGTCATGGTGTCGGGACCTAAGGCGGAGTTCGAAGCCATCAAGTCCGCGCTTGAGGTGATCGGCAAGGTGTTCTTCATCGGCGAGAAACCCGGCTCGGCACAGACCATGAAGCTCGCCAACAATCTGTTGTCGGCGACCGCCGTGGTGGCCACGTCCGAGGCCGTGGTGATGGGGGTCAAGTCGGGCCTCGATCCTGCCGTGATGATCGACGTGATCAACGCGGGCTCGGGCATGAACACCGCGAGCCGCGACAAGTTTCCCCGCTCGATCCTGCCGCGCAGCTTCGATTTCGGATTTGCAACCGGGCTGATGGTCAAGGACGTGCGGCTTTGTCTCGAAGAGGCGAAATCGCTGGGACTTTCGATGGAGGTTGCCGAAGCGGTCGGACGGCTCTGGGAAGTGGTGATCCGCGACATGGGCGCGGAGTCCGATTTCACTTCCGCGATCAAGCCGATCGAGAAAGCGGCCGGCGTGGTGGTTGGCGGAAAAAAGTAAACTGATTTCGTCGTCCCTGCGAACGCAACGCAGGGACCCACGCAGCAGCAGGGCGCCGGCGAGAACCGCTCAGGCGGAGCATATGTTCAACGTTTGACGCCGGACATCTCTAACATAGGCTCAGCTTGAAGGAGCTTTCCCGTGGCGCTTTGGAACATATTCAAAAAGAAGCGCGAAGAGCGCCTGAACCCCGAGAGCCGCTGGGCGCTTTCTCTTCGGGACGGCGCGGTTGAGTTGACTATTCCGGACGGCGAGTCCCAGCGCGTTCAGCTCAATGAACTGACCGGGGTCGCGGTAGAAACTAACGACACTGGGCCTTGGGGCGCCGACGTTTGGTGGCTCCTATTCGGCAAAGACGACAAGGTGGCCGTCGCATTTCCGCAAGGCTCGACAGGTGAAAAAGGGCGTGGTGGATGCGCTGATGGCGCTTCCGGGCTTCGACCACCAAGCCATGATCAATGCGATGACCTGCACCACCAACCAGGTTTTCCCTATCTGGCGGGCACCGGGCCGTTAATCTAAGCGCCTCGCAGTGCTCGCAGGGAGCGCCGTAAGTTCTCCCTCGCCTTGATCTCGAGCCGCTGGCCCCACTCCGACATGTAGCGGCTTTGCCTGGAAGAGGGCCAAGGCACTCGGAATGTCGCTGGAAGTCGCCGAAGCGGTTGGGCGTCTGTGGGAAGTGGTGATCCGCGACATGGGCGCGGAGTCCGATTTCACTTCCGCGATCAAGCCGATCGAAAAAGCGGCGGGCGTGGTGGTTGGCGGAAAAAAGTAAACTGATTTCGTCGTCCCTGCGAACGCAGGGACCCATAGCCACCGGCGTTTGTGGTCACGGAAGGTCTCGACATCCAGCGTCTCACCGAAGGGCCGCGGCGTATGGGTTCCCGCTTTCGCGGGAACGACATCAAGTCACAGCCACGGCGCGGGCTTGTCCATCGCGATCAGGGCTTCGACCTCGATGCGCGGCCGCACCACCGCATACTGGTCGTCCTTGACCAGGATTTCCGGCACCAGCGCGCGGGTGTTGTAGGTGCCGGACTGCACCGCGCCGTAGGCCCCGGCGGTCATGACCGCCAGCAGATCGCCGGCTTTGGGCTCGGGCATGGTGCGCCCGAGCGCAAGATAATCGCCGCTTTCGCAGACCGGCCCGACCACGTCGGCGACAATGGTTGGCAGGCCTTGCGGGGCCAGGCAGACCGGGAGGATGTCGTGATGCGCCTCGTACAGAGTGGGGCGGATCAAGTCATTCATCGCCGCGTCGATGATGACAAAATTCCTGGCGTCGCCATGCTTCACATAGATCACACGGGTCACCAGGATCCCGGCATTGCCGACGATCAGCCTGCCGGGCTCGAACACCAGCGTGCAGCCGAGATTGTGCGTCACCCGCTTGACCACGGCGGCGTAGGCGGAAGGCAATGGCGGCGCTTCGCGGTCCATATAATAGGGAATGCCAAGGCCGCCGCCGAAATCGATATGCGAGATGGTGTGGCCATCGGCGCGCAGCGTCTGCACGAATTCGGCCAGCAGCCTGAAAGCGGCTTCCAGCGGCACCAGATCGGTGATCTGGCTGCCGATATGCATGTCGACGCCGGTCACGCGAATGCCGGGCAGCTTTGCCGCGCGGGCGTAGACCGCCCGCGCCCGATCGAGCGGCACGCCGAACTTGTTCTCGGACTTGCCGGTCGAGATTTTCGCATGCGAGCCGGAATCGACGTCGGGATTGACCCGAACCGAGATCCGCGCCACCCGCCCCTGCTCGCTCGCCAACCGCGACAGCAATTCGAGTTCGGGCTCGGATTCGACGTTGATGCAGAGAATGTCTGCCGCCAGCGCCGAGCGCAGCTCGGCTTCGGTCTTGCCAACCCCGGAGAATAAAATCTTTGCGGGCGGAATGCCGGCGGCCAGCGCGCGCTTCAACTCGCCGCCTGAAACCACGTCCGCGCCGGCGCCGAGCTTTGCCAGCGTCCGCAGCACCGACTGGTTGGAGTTGGCCTTCATGGCGTAACAGACCAGCGACTTCTCGTCGGCAAAGGCCTCGCTGAACACCCGGTAATGCCGCTCCAGCGTCGCCGTCGAATAGCAATAGAACGGCGTACCGACGGCTTCCGCCAGATCGATCAGATTCACCGCCTCGGCGTGAAGCACGCCGTTGCGATAGTCGAAGTGATTCATGGCGGGCTCGGTTGATCAGTTGCTGTTCAGGAGCGGGTCGAGGGCGAATGGTCTCTTGGGACCTCTGCCGGCTGCCGGCGGCGCATTGGCGCCATAGCTCGGATCGAACACGCTTGGCTTGCTCGCCTGATCGGTATCCGCGTTGCCCTGGACGGCGGCGCCCGGCTGCGACGACGCGGTCGGCGGCAATTCGAGCGGCCCCTTGCGGCCGCAGCCTCCGACCGCAAGCAGCGCCGCGCCCAGCAGAACAAGGGCCCATCCCCGATATTTTGGGCGGTAGTTGCGATTCACGTCAAAATCCCCAATGCGGCGGCACCATACAAAGATTGACCTGCTCTGGCGAGACCTGCGGCGTGCTGAATTTCCCGCAGGAATCACGGCTCAGCCCAATTTTCGCTCTTTTTCCAGCCGCTTGAGCCACGTCTTGGCCTGCGCCAGCACGTTCTTCGGGGCGGTTCCGCCAAGGCTCGTGCGGCTCTTGACGGAGGCCTCGACCGACAGCGCCGCCAGCGCCGGGGCGGTCATCCTGGGCTCGATGGCCTGCATCGCCTTCAACGGCAGCTCATGCAACGCGACGCCATCGCTGGATGCCTTGGCGACGATACGCCCGGTGACATGATGGGCGTCGCGGAACGGCATTTTCAACGTCCGCACCAGCCAGTCCGCGAGGTCGGTGGCGGTGGCGTAGCCTTCCCCGGCCGCGGCTTTCATCCGCGCCTCGTCCGGCACGATGTCGGTGACCATTCCGGTCATCGCGCGAACGGCGAGCGA
>Ga0185299_10002238_pt1 | contig 31080 bp, 32 predicted proteins | sample PaiPotPPA55metaG_FD_128002 | JGI IMG/M metagenome (GOLD analysis project Ga0185299, IMG submission 128002) | Iron sulfur acid spring bacterial and archeal communities from Banff, Canada, to study Microbial Dark Matter (Phase II) - Paint Pots PPA... ...
TTCAGAGTTATGGCACGAGTTTGTGATATCTGCGGCAAGGGGCCGCAGTTCGGAAATACCATCAGCCACGCCCACAATGTCAGTAAGCGGCGCTGGAACGTCAATCTGCGCCCGGTTCACGCCCGGGTGGGAGCCGCTACCAAGCACATACGCGTCTGCACTTCCTGTCTGCGCAGCGGCAAAGTGGTTAAGGCGTAGGGTTCCACAAAGCCCGCGGATTCTTTGGAATCCTGAGGGCTTTTGTTTGTCTGCGAGCGTTCGCGGGCGGGGCGCCCGCGCCACACGAACTACTTCACGTCTACCAAGCGCACGTCAAAGATCAGGGTTGAGTCGGGCGGGATGACAGTCGAATAACCAGCCTTTCCATAGGCTAGGTCCGGCGGAATGCGCAACTGGCGCTTGCCTCCGACCTTCATGCCGGCGACACCTTCGTCCCATCCCTTGATGACCTGGCTGGCGCCCAGCATGAAGTCAAACGGATGGCCCGTACCAACCGAGCTGTCGAACTTCTTGCCGTTGGTGAGCCAGCCGGTGTAGTCGACTTTGACGTGCTGTCCGATCTGCGCGACCGCTCCGGTGCCAACTTTAATGTCCCAGTATTCGAGACCGCTGGCGGTTTTGGTGGGCGCGCCTGTCACCTTCGTGGGACCGCCGATGGCAGGCTTCTTCGCTGCTGCCTTGTGGGCTGGAGCCGTCTGGGCGACGACCAGGCTGGCCAGCGCGAGCATTGTAATGGCAAGGATGACCATGAGAGTCTTCATAATTCCCCTTTTCTTATGCGTCTGCAAAGTTCCTGAGTTCTATCTCTTCAATTCAGTTTGCTCAATCCAATGCAATCACATCAATTTCAATCAGGACGTCTTTCGGAAGCCTGGCTACTTCGACGGTGGAGCGCGCCGGCGGCGCCTGCTTGAAGTAGCGGCCGTAAACTTCGTTCATGGCGGCGAAATCCCCCATGTTTTTGAGGAAGACGGTGCAACGCAGAACTTTCTCCAGGCTACTGCCCGAGGCCTGCAAGATGGCAGCGAGGTTCTTGAGCACGCGGTCGGTTTGCGCGCTCACATCGCCGGCGATGATCTGTGCGGTGGCGGGATCGATGGCGATTTGTCCGGAAGTAAAGATCAAGCCCTGGGCTCGAATGGCCTGCGAGTAGGGCCCGATGGCTTGCGGGGCCTGCTCGGTGGCGATCACTTCGCGCATGATTCCTCCAAATGGGTATTGTGTTCGGCGGAGATGAATGACGAAAAGTGATTAACGCAGATTGCAGCGGTGGAAGTCAAACAGTCCGTGGAGAGACGGGCGCCCTCGCCCGTCTAGGCGAGCGAAGCTCGGCAGCTGTCGGAATAAACTCACTTAGAACAACGAGCTCTGCCGCCGGTTCGGCGTGATTCCGAAATGTTCGTACGCTAGTTGGGTCGCGACCCGGCCGCGAGGAGTGCGGTTCAGAAAGCCGATCTGGATCAGAAAAGGTTCGTAGATTTCTTCGATGGCGTCAGGCTCCTCGGCGAGCGCCGCGCCCAGCGTATTCAAGCCCACGGGGCCGCCCTGGTACTTTTCGATGATGGTGAGCAGCAGTTTGCGGTCGACCTCGTCGAAGCCGTGGCGGTCAACCTCGAGCATGCTAAGCGCGGACTGTGCGGTGGGCAGGTCGATAGAGCCGGCGGCGCGTACCTGGGCATAATCGCGCACGCGGCGTAGCAAGCGGTTGGCGATACGCGGCGTTCCACGAGAGCGGCTCGCGATTTCGATGGCGCCGGGACGATCAATGCTCACGCCCAGAATCTCGGCCGAACGCTCGACAATAAAGCGGAGATCGTCGTGAGTATAGAACTCGAGCCGCAGCAGCAGTCCGAAACGGGAGCGCAGCGGCGCGGAGAGCAATCCTGCACGTGTCGTGGCGCCAATGAAGGTGAAGGGCTTCACGTCCATCGTATGCGTCCGCGCGGACGGGCCCTGGCCGATCATAATGTCGAGCCTGTAGTCTTCGAGCGCGGAATAGAGGATCTCTTCGAGCGCGGGCTGCAGGCGATGGACTTCATCGATGAAAAGCACCTGGCGGTCGCGAAGATTGGTAAGGATCGCTGTCAGGTCGCCCTTAATCTGCAGCGTTGGGCCGGAGGTCTGCTGGAAGGCGGCGCCGAGTTCGTTGGCGATAATGTTGGCCAGTGTCGTCTTGCCGAGGCCGGGCGGTCCGTAGAGCAGGACGTGGTCCAGCGCCTCGCCGCGGGACTTTGCGGCTTGGATCGCCACATCGAGATTCTCTTTGACCTTGTTCTGGCCGATGAATTCCTGGAGGCGTTGGGGGCGAAGCTTGAGCTCAAAAGAGGAATCGTCCTCGACCGGGGCGGCGGAGACGAGGCGGTCTTTGAGGTGTAGCGCAGGATTGTCTTTGGCGGCGGACACTTAAGGGGATGGTAGCAGTTCTGAGTTGTGGGTTCCAAGCGTGGTCACTCAGCTCGCCCGTGATGCGTGGTGATTGCAGCCGAAACCCTGCGGAGCTTCGCTCCGCTTGGACGACCGAGGGCGGCCGTCCCCACACAAGCATTTACTGTCCAATCACGCCCAGCCGCACGCCCTTCAGCTTGCCGGCGTCGAACCATGCGACCTTCTGGCCGAACCAGGTTTTCGTGCCGGAGAGCTTGTACTTCTTGGTTGCCGCTGCGAAATCGCGCGTAGCGAGCAGGTAGGCGACCGGGGTCTCGCCAAACTTACCGAGCCGGTCCGAGAGCCAGCCTCCGTTGAAAGGCGCTGCCAGAATCACGGGCTCGCCGGGGAAGTACGCGAGTTTCCCGAAGTCTTTCTGAATTTCGGTGATCGGATCGGCCCAGCCGTAAGCCTTGCGGAACAAGGCAATCGAAGCATCCAGGTTGTTGACGCCCAGTACGACGTTCTCGACGCCGGTCACCGGCGCTCCTTTTACGCTGGCCGAAGTCTGGACGCGCCAGTCGCGCGGCGTCTGGTCCTCGATGATGAATGGCAGCGTGGAGCCGGGCGTTCCGGCGCCAACGTCGGCGGTCATCCACTCGACTGACATGCCGTCGGGACGCTTGCGGCTTCCGCGTTCAGGCGGCTTAACCGGAATCCCAGCCTTCTTTAGACGATCCACTTCCTGCAGCAAAACGTTCGTCCCCACCGCCCATGCGCAGGTGACCGCATCCTCGGACATAAACTTCGCCCAGCCGGAGCCCGCTGTCACACCCGGCTTTATTGGCGCAATCAATTCGATGTAAGACGCGTCATCGAAGCCGATGATGGCCATCTGGGTAATGCCGTTGCCGTGGGGACCGCCGAAGTCCGGAGTCATGCCCACATCGGTGAAGGCCTGGCGCAGCGTGTTGAGATTCGATCCGCAGATTGATACATGGTCGAGTTCCAGCGTGACGCTCTTGCTTTCCTGAGTCATTGCGGTCTGGGGCATTAGTAAGAGAAGCAGCGTCGCGAACGACAAGCGGCAACAGATCGGGGAACACCGCTTGGGCATCCGTGCCTCCATAGCAAGAGAAAGAGGAATGGTACGCTAGAAACCTCGCGCTGGTGAATCTGTTTTTTGGATTTGGGGCAGCGGTCCGAGCTGGACGGGCGAGGACGCCCGTATCTTCCACCGAACTCTTCTTTTTCATTCCTCTTCTTCCTTAACCTCGCCGCGTTCCGCTTTTGCCTTCTCGATAATCTTGTCCTGCAGTTGCTGCGGGACCGTGTCGTAGTGGTGCATTTCCATCGAGAAACTGCCGCGGCCCTGGGTCATCGAAGTGAGATCGGCGCCGTAGGTGAGCATCTCGGCCATGGGCACCTCGGCCTTCACGATCGTGTTGCCAGCTTTGTTATCCATGCCCTGGATGCGTCCGCGCCGGCTGTTGAGGTCGCCCATGATGGTACCGGCAAATTCGTCGGGGATGGAGATCTCGACAGTCATGATCGGTTCGAGCAGCGTCGGCTTGGCAACTTCCATGGCCTTGCGGAAGGCGATGCGGCCCGCCATCTGGAATGAGAGGTCGTTCGAATCTACGTCGTGGTAGGAGCCGTCGTAGAGGATTGCGCGAAAGTTCACCACGGGATAGCCGGCGAGGTAGCCGCGGGTGGCGGCGTCCTTGATTCCCTTTTCGACGGCGGGAATAAAGTTACGCGGGATGGCGCCGCCGAAGATATCGTTGACGAATTCGAATTCAACTTCGGAGTTGCGCGGCAGCGGCTCCATCTTGATCTTGCAATCGCCGTACTGGCCGTGGCCGCCGGTCTGCTTCTTGTGGCGTCCCTGAACGTCGGCCTTGCCGCGAATGGTTTCGCGATACGGCACCTTGGGCGCCTTCAGCACCACCTCGGCGTGGTAACGCTTCTTCATCTTCGAGACCACGACTTCGATGTGCTGCTGTCCGGTGCCCGCAATCAAAAATTCCTTGGTCTGCGGGTCGCGGAAGAAGCGCAGCATGGCGTCTTCTTCCATCAGCTTGTGCAGGCCGACGCCGAGCTTGTCTTCGTCGGCGCGGCTCTTTGGCTCGATGGCAAATGTAATTGCCGGCTCGGGCAGTTGCACCATCGGATAGCGGATCGGCGATGACTTATCGCCCAGCGTGTCGCCGGTGAGAGTTTCTCTCAGCTTGGCGACCCCGCCGATATCTCCGGCATGCAACTCCGGAACCGGAATCATTTGCTTGCCCTGGACGACGGAAATATGGGCGAACTTTTCCTGGATATTTCGATTGTAATTTTGCAGCGATGCGTCGTTCTTCAGCACGCCGGAGAAAACCTTGAAGTAAGAAATGCGACCGGCGAATGCGTCTGACATGGTTTTGAAGACGAATACGGAAGCCGGCTCGTTATCGGTGCCTTTGCGTACGGGTGGCTCGCCGTTGCCGCCGACGGGCTGGCCGGCGATGGCATGATGCTCGCTGGCGGCGGGCGTGTAGTCCACGATGAAGTCCATCAGCTCGTCCACGCCGATATTGCCGAGGCCGGAGGTGAAGAGCACGGGGAAAAGTTTGTCTTCGCGGATCGCTTCGTGCAGCGCCGGGACTAGATCCTCTTCGGGAATCGTTCCCTTCTCGAAAAATTCTTCCATCAACTCATCTTTGCCCTCGGCGATCAGCTCGACAAGCCTCTCGTGAGCCTCCTGGGCTATGCCGGCCATGTCCGCGGGGATCGGGCCTTCCTTGCCCTTACCGTTTCCGCCCATGTCGTAGGTATAGGCCTTCATGCGGACCAGATCGATGACGCCGCTGAGACTCTTCTCTCTGCCGATGGGGAGCTGCAGCGGAGTGACGGCGCGGCCGAAGGCGTTGGTGAGCGATTCGAGGACGCGGTTGGCGTCGGCGCGGTCGCGATCCATACGGTTGACGACGATCATGCGCGGCAGGTCGATTTCATTGCAGTATGCCCAGACACGCTGAGTCACAACCTCGACGCCGGCAACGCCGTCGACGACAACGAGCGCTGCGTCCACCACGGGCAGCACCATCTTGGCCTCGTGGACGAACATGTTGAAGCCGGGAGTGTCGAGCAGATTGATCTTGACCTTCGCGTCCGTCTTGCCCCACTCGACAAAAGCGAGACCGGTCCCAATTGACATCTTGCGGGCGATTTCTTCTTCGTCGTAATCGGTGGTGGCGGAGCCGTCGTCCACGCGTCCGAAGCGCGGCGTAGCCCCGGCGGTATAGAGCATGGCGGACACCAGGGTGGTCTTGCCGGCATGCCCGTGTCCGATGAGGGCAAGGTTGCGGAGATTTGCTCCTTCGTACACTTTCACGGGTTGTCTCCTTCCGCAGGCTTACGGGAAGGGTGATACGGCCCGGAATGAGGATGAGTACAGGGTACAGGCCAGCCCAACAACGCCTGCGAAACTTTTGATGCTACCACAGGGGATGGGTGTCGAGGAACAGTCGACGTAGGATGATTTACGTAGGGACGGCCGCCCCCGGCCGTCCAAGCGGAGCGAAGCTCCGCTACTTCTTGGTGCACGAACGAGAAGAACCCCTGCGAGCTGCGCTCGTCTGGACGGCCGGGCGGGGCCATCCCTACGCGGGCACGTCAGGGCGATACGGATTCTTGGGCTCCTGATACCAAAGCCAGCGATAGTCAGCAGAATTTGCGGCCAATCCACGACGAACCGGATTATCGCGAACGTATTGGATCTGCGCGTCGAGGCTTTCTGACGATCTCAGCACGTGATCGAATGATTCCTGCTGCCAGACTGGACCGCGGCGGCTCAGAAGTTTGTTTATCAAATGGGCAGAGGCTCCCTTAACAGCGTCGAGGATCTCCGGCATAGTCCATGTTCTCTTTTCCTTTTCATTAACCAGCGGAACCAGGATCAGGTGGACGTGATCGGGCATCACGACGGCCACGCGCAGGTCGTATCGAGTACCAGTGTCGTGAAGACAGGAGTGCATGACGATTTCGCGAGCCGTCTCCGGAAGTTGCCAGCGCTGGAACGTACAGAAGGTCACGAAGTGCGGCTTATTGTCGCGTTGCAGGTGAGGAAGGCGTCTTCGATAGAAGGTCACCGCGCGCCTCCAATCTGCGGAGCTGCGCTCCGCTTGGACGGCCGAGGGCGGCCGTCCCTACGTGAGAGTTGCCTACTACAACGTCGCGCTCTTCTCCACAATCAGCCTTCTGATCTTCTCCACGAACTCCGCCGTGCCCATATCTTCGGTCTTCTCTTTCCCGCGGGTGCGGACGTTGACCTTATCCGCCGCCGCTTCTTTATCCCCGACTACCAGCAGGAACGGAATCTTCTGCATCGCATGTTCGCGAATCTTCGCGTTCATCTTTTCGTTGCGGGAATCCACGTCCACGCGGACTCCCGCCGCCCGCAGTTGCGACGCAACGTTTTCCGCGTACTCCGAATGACGCTCAGCAATCGGGATCATCGCCACCTGCACCGGCGCGAGCCATACTGGGAACGCTCCGGCGTAGTGTTCGATCAGCACGCCGAAGAAGCGCTCGACCGATCCGTAGAGCGCGCGGTGGACCATGAGTGGCTGCTGGCGGCTGCCGTCTTCCGCAACATATTCGAGATCGAAGCGCTGCGGCAGGTTGAAGTCGAACTGCACGGTCGAGAGCTGCCACAGGCGTCCGATCGCGTCCACCAGTTTGATGTCGATCTTCGGCCCGTAGAATGCGGCTTCGCCGGGGATGGTCTTGTATTCGATGTTCAGCTTCTTCAGCGCACTTTCGAGCGAGTGGTTGCCCATGTTCCACTGGTCTTCGGTGCCGAGGAAACTTTTCTTATCGTTCGGGTCCCAGGTGGAAAGCTCGGTCTGGAACTGGTCGAAGCCGAAAGCCTTCAATACAGCGAGCGCGAACTCCAGGCAGCCGACGATTTCGTTTTCGATCTGGTCGGGAGTGCAGAAGATGTGCGCGTCGTCCTGCGTAAAGCCGCGGACGCGCAGCAGTCCGTGCATCACGCCCGAACGTTCATAGCGATAGACCGTGCCGAGCTCGCCCAGGCGTACCGGCAGGTCGCGATACGACTTCAGCGAATCTTTGTAGATCAGGATGTGGCCCGGGCAGTTCATGGGCTTGAGGCGATATTCCGCGTCGTCAAGTTCCATGGCGTCGAACATATTCTGCGAGTAGTAGCCCTCGTGGCCCGAGGTGAAAAACAGCTGTCGGCGCGCCACGTGCGGTGTGACGACGAGCGAATAGCCGCGGCGCAGATATTCTTCGCGCATCCAGTCTTCCATCTCTTTGCGGATGATCCCGCCCTTCGGATGCCAGAAGATCAGGCCCGGTCCGGCAAGCTCCTGGATAGAGAACAGGTCGAGCTGTTTGCCCAGCACGCGATGGTCGCGCTTCTTCGCTTCTTCGATGCCAGTCAGGTAGGCGTCGAGATCCTTTTTCGAGAAAAACGACGTGCCGTAGATGCGTTGCAGTTGCTGATTTTTTTCATCTCCCAACCAGTAGGCGCCGGCGATGTTGAGCAGCTTGAAGGCTTTGATCTTCCCGGTCGAAGGCAGGTGCGGACCACGGCAGAAATCGAGAAACTTGCCGGTCTTGTAAACCGAGATTTTTTCATCAGGCTTGGTGAATTGCTCGATGAAGTGGCACTTCATGAAGTCGCCTTCACCCTTGAATTTCTCAAGACCTTCCTTGCGCGGCAGAAATTCGCGAGCGTAAGGCAGGTTCTGCTGGACGAGCTCCTGCATTTTCTTCTCGATCTTTTGAAGATCTTCGGGCGTGAATGGAGTGGGGCGATAAAAGTCGTAGAAGAATCCGTTCTCGGTCGGAGGACCGTGGCCAAGCTTCGTCTCAGGGAAGAGTTCGAGCACAGCCGCGGCAAGCAGGTGGGCGGACGAGTGCCGATAGACTTCGAGCGCCTCGGGATCGCGGTCGGTGAGGATGCGCAGGTCGGTGTCGCTGTCCAGCGGGCGGGTGAGGTCGATCAGGTTCCCGTTAGTCTTCGCGACGAGAGCGGCGTCGGCGAGACGCGGGCTAATGGATTTTGCAACGTCGAGCGCCGTGGTGCCCTTCGGGACTTCCTTGGTGCTGCCGTCGGGAAGCTTGAGATGAATGCTGTCAGACATGGATGGCTCTGTATTTAGCTGAATCTCCTAAGTTTAACATTTGCTCGCGTAGCGGCGGACGCACTCGTCCGCCCGCGCTTTGCGCGCACCGCCGAATGCGTCCAGACCTACATGATTCGTGACAGAGCTGACCGGTTTACCAGCCCACATTCTTCCCCTTGTTCTGCTCGTCCAGCCACTGCTTTAACGGGGCGAAGTATTCGAGCAGCGCGCCTGCATCCGTCTGGCGTTCGCCGGTTAAGACTTCGAGCGCGTCCGGCCAGGGTTTGCTTTGGCCCATTGCGAGCATCTTGTTGAACTTCGCGCCCGCCTCTTTCGACAAGTAGAACGTGCATCGATTCAGCGGGCCTTTGTACCCGGACTCTGGCCGGAATTGCCCGCTTGGACAGCCGAGAGCGGCTCTCCCTACGTGGACCGTGCCGTACAATAGCCCGCATGATCGCGCATCTTCGAGGAACTTTGCTGGCGAAACGTCCGAACCAGGCGATCGTGGAAACTCATGGGGTCGGCTATGACGTTGCGATAAGCGTACCGACGTTCACGGAAATGCCGGCGGCGGGCGCTGAAGTCGCGCTCCACATCCACACCCATGTTCGCGAGGATGCGCTGAGCCTGTATGGATTTTTGCGTCTGGCCGAGAAACAGCTTTTCGAGAAGCTGCTGACGGTGAGCGGGATTGGTCCGAAGCTGGCGATCACGATCCTGAGCGGCATGCCGGCCGATGAGATGGTGGGAGCGATTCGCGGCGGCGACCTGGCGCGGCTCACGCGCATTCCAGGAATCGGGAAGAAGACGGCGGAGCGCATGGTACTGGAGCTGCGCGACAAGCTGCCGGCGGCGGTGGGAGCATCCGAAACGAGCGCGACGCTGGCGAGCCCGGTGGAGGAAGACGTTATTTCCGCGCTGGTAAATCTGGGCTATCAACGGGCAGCGGCCGATAAAGCGCTCGTGGCGGCGCGGGGCGGCAAGAGTGCTCAGAGTTTTGACGTGCTGTTTCGCGAGGCGCTCGGATCGCTCTCGAAATGATTTCCGGCCGTGATGCCCGGACTGTCACGTTTTTTATATTATGACATTGTGATATGATCGTGTCATATCATGGAGGATGTGACAATGGATGCGGAAGCCCGGCTGCGGGTCAACGAAAATGGGCGAGTAGTGATTCCCGCTTCTTTTCGCAAGGCATTGGGTATCAATGCCGGCGATGAGGTGGTGCTGCGAATCGAAGATGATGAATTGCGGATCACTACGCTGAAACGCCGTGTCGAGCGCGCTCAGCGGCGTATCCGACGATACATAAAACCTGGAAGGTCGCTGGCCGACGAACTGATTGCCGAACGCCGCGAAGCAGCCAAACGTGAATAGGATCGTGCTGGATGCTTCCGTTGTGCTGGCGTTACTCAACGATGAGCCAGGCACGGACAAACTGACTCCGGAACTGTTGAGCAACGCCATCTGCAGTACGGTCAATCTTGCCGAAGTGCACACAAGACTCGTGAGCGAGGGCGGCAGTCCTGATGAAGCTTGGGAAGACACTCTCAGCCCCATTCTGGAGGCCGCGCCCTTCACAGCTGAGCACGCGAGAATTGCAGGGAGTCTGGCTGCCCAAACCCGCGCGCTCGGGTTGTCATTGGGAGACCGTGCCTGTTTGGCTCTTGGACTTACCCTGAAAGCGCCCATGTACACGGCCGACAAATCGTGGAGGAACCTGAAATTGGGCGTTAGGATTCATGTGATCCCGTAGGGGAGAAGTGGAATGCCTGCCTGAGAGGGCGAGGACGCCCGTCGCTCCATTTGGGATTTAATTGCCGACGAAGCGCAGATAGAGGTCGCGGTCGTGGCGGCAGGTTTCAGCCATTTGCTTCACTTTTTCCCAAGCCTGCAATTGGGTATCATCGCGCACGCGATCTTTCGCACGATCCCATTCCTTGAGGAAGGGTTCCATCTGCAGATGATTGAAAACCGTTTTGCCGAACGGATCAATGCCGCTGAGCAGCAGGAAATCATCATGGCTGGTGGCGGGAACCACGCCGTGCAGCATGACCCACTCACTGCGTTCGCCGAGATCGTCTTCCAGTTTCACGACCAGGGACATGGCTAACCTCGCGGACTGATGCAATGGTACTGGCCGCAATGTAACAGCCTAGGAGGGCATTGTTCAAGCTGAGCCGGTGATCGAAGGTAACAGCGGATTGATCACCAGGGGCAGATGGCCCACGCTGGTCGGATGTGAGCCTCGCTGCGCTCGGCTGGACGGACGAATGCGTCCGTCCCTACGCAACCCTGGACGGGCGAGGGCGCCCGTCTTTCCACACGCCAAGTCTTATGCGTGAGCGACGTGGGTGCCGTGCTGGAAGTGGTATTGGAGAATCTTTGCGGCTAAGGCGGGGGTCACGCCCTGTCCTTGCGCTTCGACGGAGCGGACCACTTCTCCGCGACAGATAACTTCGGTGGCCGCGAGCCCGGCAATTTCTGGCGGCAGCACGAGACTGATCTCCAGTTGTGCGTTCGGATGGAGAAATTCTTGTGCCTGGAACAGCAACCCGGAGCGGCTGATGTTCTCGGTGGTGCCGGGGCGCCAGCTCTTTTCACCGAGCGGACGATAGCGTAGCGGAAGTTGGAGATTGAAACGACGAGCTCGGAATGGTGGAACCTTCTTGTCAAGAACGCTTGAGCTGCGGGATTGCATGGCGACCTCCAGAGGGATGGGCTCGGAATCCAGCACCTCGCGGACGCGGTCTTTCAGAACGGGAAGGCTGAACGGTTTTTGGAGCAAGTTAATGCCGGCATCGAGGGTGCCATCCAGACCAACGGCATTCTCGGTGTAGCCCGACATGTAGAGCACGCGGACTTCCGGTAGCAGAGTGGTGACCTGCCCGGCCAATTCGCGGCCATTCATGCCTGGCATGATGACATCGGTGAGCAGGAGGTCGATCACGCCCTCGTGGCCGGCTACGATTTGCAGAGCAGCGGCACCGTCTTCGGCTTCGAGGATCTTGTAACCCTGCGTTTCCAGATACTGGCGGGCGAGACGCCGGAGATTGGTTTCATCTTCGACGAGGAGGATAGTCTCCTGCCCACGATCGGCGCGGGGAAGGCCGAGGGAATCCTGCGCGGCGGCGGCGTCTTCTCGGCCATCGACTCGAGGGAAATAGGCACGGAAGGCGGTGCCGCGCTGCGGCTGGCTATCGACAAAGATGAAGCCGCCGCTCTGTTTCACGATGCCATACACCATAGAAAGGCCGAGACCGGTGCCCTTGGCGCCCTTGGTGGTAAAGAAAGGCTCGAAGATGCGAGACTGGGTTTCATTGTCCATGCCAATGCCGGTGTCGCTGATGGCGAGCATGACGTAGTCGCCTGGGATGAGCGGAGCGTGAGTGCGCGCGAAGTGTTCGTCGAGGGTGACGTTGGCAGTCTCGATGATTAGCTTGCCGCCTTGCGGCATGGCATCGCGGGCGTTCACGGCAAGGTTCATGATGACTTGGTCGATCTGACCGGGATCGGCACGGACCGCGCCGATCGCGGGACCTGGAACCATGACAAGATCGATGTCCTCACCGATCATGCGGGTAAGCATTTTAAGGTTCTCGGCCACCACCTCGTTCAGGTCGAGCACCTTGGGAGCTAGCATTTGTTTGCGGCTGAAGGCCAGCAATTGCCGGGTCAGCGAAGTGGCGCGCTGTGTGGCATTGGAGATTTCCTGCGCCGGCCCCCGCAGCCGGGGATCGGGTCCGACTCGTTCGAGCAGAAACTCGGAATAGCCGGAGATCACCATCAGCAGGTTGTTGAAGTCGTGTGCGATGCCGCCGGCCAAGCGTCCGATCGCTTCCATTTTTTGCGCCTGACGCAGTTGCAGCTCCAGCATACGGGTTTCGGTAACGTCTTCCATGAAAAGTTCGAAGCTGCCTCCTTCTTTGCCGTTTGGAATCGAGCGTCCGGAAATGCGCGCCACGATGGGCGCGCCATCCTTACGGACGCACTCCGTGGTCAGGTTGTTGAATTCCTTCCGGGCGTGAAAATAATCGGCGGTTTGAAACCATTGCTGGGCATCGGAGTACAGGCTTCCCAGATGTCTGCCGGTGAGATCGGCGGCGCTGTCGTAACCGAACATAGCCACCATTGCGGGGTTTGCGTCCTGGAGGATGCCGAGCGCGTCGCAGCGGCAGATACCATAAGGCGCGTTCATCACCAGCGAGCGAAAGTTGCTCTCGGAGCGGCGGAGGCTCTCCTGGGTAGCCCGGAGAGCGGCGTTGAACCAGCAGATCAGCAGGGCCACGGCGAAGAACAAGGCGAGGTGCGCGATGGCCTTGCGATACTCGCTAGGAGTCTGTCCTCCGGCGAGCGAATAGTAGGCGCTGACGGTAAGCGCAAAAGAGGTGGCGGCGAGTCCGGGCTTCCATCCTCCGTACCAGGCACTGACCATCACGGCGACGGCGAACACGACGAGGCGGCTTTCCGCGATATCGGAGAAAAACAAGGTGGGAATCAGCGCCAGGACGGTGCTGAGGAGAGCAACTCCGTAGCGCAGGATAGGAGCGCGCGCGGGAGCTACGGCCAAGCTGCGGATGAGGGGGAGTTTCATTCGCATGGGCACATGCTATGCGCGGAGCGCGCGCAGAGCGAGTTACGACAGTCCACCGCAGTTTCCTGGCGGCACAGTGGCCAGAGGTACACGTACCAGGTACATCAGCCAGGTACATCAGCCAGGTGCATCCGTCAGGTACACCAGCCTGGCACAACCTGGAAAGCAACGTAGAGAGAAAGAACGAAAAGCCTTGTCCACAGCCTAATCTCATAGGATGCTTTCCGCAAAACTCGCTCGTACAAATCGGCGATAAGGGAACATAGTCTGGCAACAGGACTTGCAACCGTGACCGGCAACGACGAAACTAGCGGGGCATCGCAAGGAACATCTTGGGGAATATCGGAATGAATATCGGCCTTTTCGGCGGCAGCTTCGACCCCATACATCGCGGACACGTGACACTCGCCCAGACGGCGGCCAGTCGCTACTCTCTGCGGCAGGTGCTGTTTGTGCCGGCGAATGTTCCTCCGCACAAACAGAAACAGCCGCTCACAGCGTTCATCCACCGTTATGCCATGGTGGCGCTTGGAACCCAGGACGAACGGGGATTTGTGCCGTCTCTGCTGGAGGCGCCAGCTTCTACCGCCGCGGAGCTTCGCTCCGCTGGACGGACGAATCCGTCCGTCCCTACGCAAGGTGGCGTGAATTATTCGATCGATACGGTTCGGCGCCTGAAACGAACTCTGAAAAAATCGGACCGGCTTTTTTTCCTGATCGGGATTGACGCCTTCCGCGACGTCGCAAAATGGCGCGAGGCGCGCGCGCTGCTGGCGGAATGCGATTTCATCGTGGCCAGCCGTCCCGGATATTCGTTGCGGGACGTGGCCGAGTCGCTGCCGGAAGATTTGCGGCCTCCGGCTGCGGTGAGTCGTCCGTTTCAGAAGCAGCCCGCAAGAGGCGATCTGGTTCTTCCCGGGGTCACGCTGCACTTCCTTGAAGGAGTTAATCAGAGCGTCTCCGCGACCGCGATTCGGGCGGCGGCGGCGCAGGGCAAGCCGCTCGGACGATGGCTGGACCCGCGGGTGGCGGACTACGTACGCAAGCACGGGCTGTATCGCGGAGACCGATCGGAGGAGGATCGCGGCAGCTGAGACGCGGCAAGCCGCCTCTCTACAGCGAGCGGGTTACAATCAGCGGGTTACAATCAATGAGCCCGTATGAAGAAAAAGGACGACCTCAAACTCCAAGTGAGTGAAGCCATTCTCGCCTGTCAAGACAAACAAGCCGACAACGTCACGGTTCTCGAACTGGAAAAAGATTCGGGAGCTTTCACTGACTACTTTGTGATGTGCAGCGGGACTAACTCTCGGCAGATCCAGGCAATTGCCGACGCCGTGGACGAGCGCCTGGAGGCATTGGGCCTTCGCGTAACTCACTCTGAGGGCTATAAGCAGGCGGAGTGGGTGCTGCTCGACTATGTGGATTTCGTCGTCCATGTTTTCTCCGAGAAAGCCCGCCAGTTCTACGACCTAGAACGCCTGTGGAAGTCGGCCAAGCGGTTGGAGCCAGCGGAATTGATGGCGAAACCGAAGCCGCGACGGACTATGATTCCCGTAGCAACGGCCACAAAATCCGCAACCGGCAAAGCTGCTGCCGCCGCACCCAAGAAGACGCGTAAAAAGAGGGCCTAGGGTGTCCGCTTCGAATCCAGCCCCGTGGGGTTCTTCTTTCCGCCTGACGGCCACGGAAAAGTGGAAGGCGAAATCGGCGGCGCTCGGCAAGGCGGTCACGGAAGCTCTCGTTGAATACTCGCGTCCGTTGCCTGATATGCGCGTTCTCGATCTGGCCAGCGGCACCGGAGAACCTGGGATCAGCATGGCGCACAGCGTTCCCCAAGGTTCGGTCACGGCGGTGGATCAGAGTTCGGAACTCCTCGAAATTGCGGCCCAGCGCTCCCGGGACAAGAATCTCTTAAACTTCATCACCCAACAGGCCGACGCGCACCATTTGCCGTTTGCTGACCGGACTTTCGATCTCGCCACCTGCCGTTTTGGGGTGATGTTTTTCAGCGATTGCCAACGAGCACTGGCGGAACTGCGCCGCGTGTTGAAGTCCGGAGCTCGTGCTTGCTTTGCCGCATGGGGTTCGATGGAACAACCCTATTGGCAAACCACGCTGAAGATTGTGCATCGTCATACGGGCGGAGCCATGCTTGAACCGGGAGGATCCGATCCTTTTCGATTCTCGGCCGCGGGCTCTCTCTCAGAGGTGCTCACCGCCTCGGGATTTCACGAGGTGGAGGAGTCGACTCACAATTTGCCCTGGACTTGGCCGGGAGACGCGGATGAAGTTCTCGAATATTTCTGCGCGGTGGCAGCTCCGTTCCGGCCCATGCTGGAACGGATCCCGGCGGAAGAGTGGCCGGAGATCCGAGCTGAGGCAAAGGCGGCGATGGAGCGCTATCGCGTGGGGGATGAGATTCGGTTTGGCGCCGACGTGGTGCTGGCTTCGGGCAAAGCCTGAGTGACGGAAAAACCTGTGAAAATCAAAGTGGCATGGATCGGGAAGACGAAAGAACCGGCGGTCGAGGCTCTGACTGAGGAATATTTGAAACGGATCTCGCGCTATGCCGAAGTTGCGGGCGTCGCATTGAAGGACGAAGCCGCAATTTTATCGCTGGCGAACGGCGAGCGGCAGCAAAAGCGATCTCGGAATAAAGAGAGGCACAAGCTGGTTCTCCTCGATTCCCGAGGAAAACAGTTTTCGTCCGCAGAGCTGGCTGAGTTTCTGGAGCGCGAGCAGGTGAACGCAACCCCGCTGGTGTTCGCGATTGGCGGCAGCGACGGCTTCAGTGAAGAAGCACGACGCCTCGCTGGGTTTACTCTGTCCCTGGGAAAGATGACGCTGCCCCACGAGCTCGCGCGCGTGGTTCTGGTGGAGCAACTTTATCGTGCTTTCACCATTCTCAAGAATCACCCTTATCATTTGGGGCATTAACTTTATGGTAACGGGCAGCGGCCAGTCAGCCCCATTCTCGAGAGACTCAGTTCCTAGCCCCGATGAACTTCTGGCAGCTTCCCAGGAGCGCGAAACTGGCTTACTGTATTTCTTGACAGGCGAACCAAGTCTGAATTTGTAAGCGAGGCCCTCCCCCAATGAAAAACCCGTACGACGTACTGCGAATGAAAGAGCAGGAGCTGTTGCGGGTCCGCAAAGAAATGGATGCTCTGCGGGTCGCTGCGCGGCTGCTGGGCGCCGAGGATCCGGGCGCGGCGAAGAGCGAAGGTCAGCCTAAGCTGCGACGAGTTGTCGAAATGCCGTAGAGGATCTACTCCCCTGTTGTACAGGCGGACGGAAGCCAAAACCGTCCGCCTTCTTGTTTGTAGTGCGAAACCGTTAACCACCAAGGCCACGAAGGTACACGAAGGAAATGCTTGAGACCCAAGCACCTTCGTGGTACTTCGTGGCCTTGGTGGTTCAAGCCTTTGCGGGTTGCATCGTGAAACTAACCGGGTACCTCTTGTTTGTGCATCTGGCACGGTCATTCCTGTCCGCGTACAATTAAAAGTTCGGCCTTATGTCGGATCTGCGCCGTGGTCTCATCATCGTGAATACCGGGCCAGGCAAGGGGAAGACCACTGCGGCCATGGGGACGGCGCTGCGGGCCGTTGGGCAGGGGATGCGCGTCGTGATGCTGCAATTTCTGAAGGGCTCGTGGCATTACGGGGAACTCGATGCGGTCAAGGCTTTCGGTGACAAGTTCATCATGAAGCAGATGGGACGCGGCTTCGTAAAAGTCGGAGCCGAGAAGCCAGATCCTGAAGATGTGCGGATGGTGGAGGAGGCCTGGGCCGAGGCGGAGAAAGCGATCCAATCCGGCGAATGGGACCTGGTGGTGCTCGACGAAATCAATTACGCCATCAGCTACGGTATGCTGGACCCGGCGAAAGTGGCGGAATCTCTGACGCGCAAACCGGAGATGGTGCACGTCATCTTGACCGGAAGGAATGCGCATCCGACAATTGTCGAGCTTGCCGATACCGTGACTGAAATGCGCCAGGTAAAGCATGCCTACGAGAAAGGCGTGATGGCGCAGAGAGGAATCGAATACTAGTTCTCAGTTCCCGGTTCTCAGTTCTCAGTGCGACCGGTTTTACTGAGAACTGAGAACCGGGAACTGGGAACTGCTATTTATGACTTGGTTCAAGCGACAATCCGGCGAGTTGGACACTTCGGGCGAGAAGAAGGTACGCACCGAGGGGCTGTGGGTGAAGTGTGACGAATGCCGCCAGATTATCTGGAAGAAGGACCTCGAAGACAATCTCAACGTCTGCCCGAAGTGCGACAAACACTTCCGTATCGACGCCCGCGCCCGCCTGGCGCAGCTTCTCGACGACGGCAAATACGAGGTTTTCGATAGCAATCTCTCCTCTACCGACCCGCTGAAGTTTGTCGACCTGAAATCGTACTCCTCGCGCCTGAAGCGGGCGAAGGCCGACACCGGCCTCAAAGACGCCATCATCAATGCCCATGGCAAGCTGAACGGCCGCCCGGTGATCGTCAGCTCGATGGAATATTCGTTTATCGGCGGAAGCATGGGAGCGGTGGTTGGCGAGACCATTACGCGCGCGATTGAGAAGGCGATTGAAACGCGGAGGCCGATCATCATCGTTTCGGCGTCGGGCGGCGCACGCATGATGGAGGGCGTGATCAGCCTGATGCAGCTGGCGAAAATCTCCGCCGCGCTGGCGCGTTTAGACGCAGCGCGGGTTCCGTACATTTCGGTTTTGACCGATCCCACCACGGGCGGCGTGACCGCATCGTTTGCCATGTTGGGCGATCTCAACATCGCCGAACCGGGCGCGCTGATTGGCTTCGCGGGACCGCGAGTGATTGAGCAGACGATCCGGCAGAAGCTGCCGCCAGGGTTCCAGCGCTCCGAGTTTCTCCTGGAACATGGAATGCTGGATGCTGTGGTCGCGCGCAAGGAGTTGAAACCATACATCGCGCGGGCGTTGGATTTCATGGTGCAAGCGGCGTAGATCAGCCGTCAGCTATCAGCAGTCAGCCCTCAGCCAAGCCAAACAAGGGCGCGTTAACAGACGAGAACTTGGAGTGCCCGTCAGGTTGCGCTATTCCCTGCTCAATGCGTGGTTTGCACCGTTAGGTGCGCTGGTCTGGATGGCCCCGGAGCGGCGATTGAAACTGTAACCTGACGGCTGAGAGCTGATGGCTGATGGCTAATTACGAAACCGCAGTCGCGCAGATGTACGCGTTGGGCCACGAGTTGGCGCAGACGCCGTCGCACAAGTTCGATCTAGCCCACATGCGCGTGCTGCTAGCGGCGCTCGGGCATCCGGAAAATCGCTTTCCAACCGTGCTGGTCGCCGGCACCAACGGCAAGGGTTCGACGGCGGCCACTCTGGCATCCATCCTGCAGGCTTCGGGACTGAAGACGGGGCTTTATACTTCGCCGCATCTGGTTCGCATCAACGAGCGGATTCGCCTCAGTGGCGAAGCGATCAGCGACCACGACTTCGCGATGCTCCATGACGTAGTTGATCGAACCGCCGAGCGGTTGGTTGGGGAAGGCGATCTGCCGTGGCATCCGAGCTTCTTTGAGATGCTGACCGCGATGGCCTTCGAGTATTTCGCCCGCAGTCGGCCCGACATGGTCGTGCTTGAGGTCGGCATGGGCGGGCGTCTGGATGCGACCAACGTGGTTGAGCCGCGCCTCAGCATCATCACCGACATCTCGCTCGATCATCAGAAGTATCTGGGCGAAACTGTCGGCGAGATTGCGCGCGAAAAAGCGGGGATTATCCGGCCAGGCGGAGTTGTGGTCACGCTGCCGCAATTGCCCGAAGCCAACGACGTGATCGGCAACGCAATCTTGGACGCGGGCGCGCGCGCGGGGAATGCCGTGCCGTATGTGCCGCCGGTGTCGCCGGGAAGCGCGAGTTGCTTGAGTTCGGACGGTGGCGAAGAAGCGGGTATCCGGAGTCGTTATCCTCTCGACGTGATGGGAACACGAATCATGGTCGAGTCGCCGCTCGTGGGGCACCATCAGTTGCGCAACGTGGCGCTGGCGATCGCGGCGGCGGAGGAACTGCACAACCAAGGAACAGTTCAGATCACGCCGGAGACGATCGCACAGGGCATCCGTGAGACGCATTGGCCGGGGCGCTTCCAGGTGGTACCAGCTGCGGGAAATAATCCCGAATGTGTGCTCGATGTAGCGCACAATCCGGCTGGGGCTTGGGCATTACGGTCCACGCTTTCGGCCGCGTATCCGGATTTAGAGAGCGGCGATCCGGGAAACGGCCGGAAGTTCACGATGGTGTTTGGCGTGATGCGGGACAAGGCGATGCAGGAGATGGCTGAGATTCTGTTTCCGATCGCCAGGCACGTGATCGTGACTCGCGCGAACAACCCGCGCTCGGCAAGCCAGGATGAAATTCGGCAAGCAGCGGCGCGTGTCGCAGCGGGCATTGATATCGAAGACGCCGAGGATGTACGGTCGGCCATGGATCAGGCGCGAGAGCTTGCCGGATCAAAGGTTGCCGGAGCGGGCGGTCTGGTAGTCGTTACCGGGTCGATTTACATTGTGGGAGAGGCGATGCGAATGCTCGACGTCCGCATCTAAGAATGTGTGGCGCGGGCGCCTCGCGCGAAGAAATGCGTGAACTAGAAATCTTGAACAAGATTGCAACAACTGCGGAGCTGGAAAAAGAGCGGGCCGAGCTGCGCTCGGCTGGTCAACCGGGGGCGACTGTCCCTACGTGGTCTGAGGGGCGGCCCGCAGTTCACACCGTCAACCGCCATGGCTGGCTCAGCCGCCTGCGCTCGTATTTCATTCTTGCCCCGCTGATCTGGGCCTACACCATCATTCTGGGGACGGTCTCGCTGATCTGTTCGATCTTCGACCGCGACGGCCGCATCCAGCACAAATTCGCCCGCCTCTGGTCGCGGCTCGTGATGAAGACCATTCTGTCGCCGGTGAAAGTCACGGGCATGACTAACGATAGCTTCGACAACTCCAACCCTCGCGTGTATGCGGTCACGCATGCATCGGCGCTCGACATCCCGATTCTCTACGTCTATTTGCCATTTCAATTCCGCATTATTTTCAAAAGTGAATTACTGGCGTATCCATTTGTGGGTTGGCATCTGAGGCGCTCGGGGCAAGTCTGCATCAACCAGCAGAACCCGGCGGCTTCAATTGGCGCCATCAAGTCAGCGCTGAGGAGCCTGCGCGGTGGAATGCCGCTGGTAATTTTTCCGGAGGGCGGTCGTACGCGAGATGGACAGATTCAGCCTTTCCTGCCGGGTGCCTTCTTTCTGGCGATCAAGGCGCAGGCCGATATCGTGCCCATCGCGCTCGTCGACACATTCAACCTGCTCCCGATGAACACCTACCACATCAAGTGCCAACCGCTGGAGATGCGTGTTGGTGAACCGATCTCCACGGCCGGATTGACCGTGCAAGATACGGAGGCGGTTTCGTCGAAGGTGAAGACGGCGATCGAAGCTCTGCATTCCGCCTCAAGAACCACGTAGGGACAGCCGCCGCTCTCGGCTGTCCAAGCGGGCGCAGCCCGCTAGGTTCTTACGCCCTCCGCAGCCGCGGCGAATAAAAATACACTTTTCCTTCCCTTTCCACAGGAAGTTTCGCCGCTCCACAGTTTTTACACAACGCACTCGCACTTTGCCGTTGCGTTAATTTTCTCCCTGCCGCAAAGTGCTTGCAGTCAAAAGCGCGAGATGTTCTGAATTTGTTCCGACCAGGATTCAGCGTTGCCGGTGATTTCTCGAGAGTGAATCACCGGGGGAAATTCGGCGCATGTCCAGTGTGCCGGGTGCCCGGGCTTTGCGGCCTCCTCAGAAATCCTTCTTCCAAGGAGGATGGAAACGCCGAATCTGAACCTGAGCGTAAGCTTAGGAGCGTCGATGCATAGCACTTTTACGAGTGCGGTTGCGCGATGATCTTTCGCCTTGGTGAAAGACGGCAGTCAGAAACGTCCGCGATAACAATGCGGCCAGGGTGGCTGGCCCAGGCCGCATTGGTTTTAGCCCTCCCCCATTTTCTATCGTCCGCCGTGCCGCAGGGAGTTCTCACGAGGATTCCGCGCTTTCACTCCCTTCTCGTCAATGAATTAGGACTCCATTCAGCAATCCTCGTGTCCAAATGCAGCGCCCGTCCCACTTGTTACACTCCAGATTCCCCGTGTCCTCAGTGCCCCCTGTGGTGAAGGTGGTAAGTCGCTGAAGCAAGGAGTATCTCGGCGCTTGATTGGCGATGCCGAGCATTTCTGGCAAAAGCGGTACTACGATTTCAACATTCGAAATTATCCGCAGTTTGTGGAGAAGCTGCGCTATATTCACCGCAATCCGGTCAAGCAAGGGTTATGCGAGCGTCCGGAGGACTGGCGGTGGAGCAGCTTCCGCCACTACGCAACCGGCGCTGAAGGACGTGTAGAGATCGAGTCGGAATGGACGGCACGAAAACGCGAACGAGCGGCGGGAACACTCTGCCCAGCCGTCGAACTGCCCCACTCAAGCCAAAATCGGGCTTGAGGGGCCACCAGCCAGTTATTCGGTCAAATGTTAAAAGACAAACCCGCGTTTTACTTCCCGGTTAAAGTGGCCCACCCGCCAATCGGACGTAAAGGCCGCTCGGGTTGAGGGATTCCGGGCGGCCCACCTATCTCAGACCTCCCACCACCAATTAGAGCCGTATATAGTTATTCCCATTTCTTGCCACATTATCTTGTCCCACATCGAACGCTGCGGATTACCACCAAATTTCGACTTCTCCTCCAGCTTATTGAAAACGTCCTCTGTGATGAAGCTACTGTAGGTGCTGTACCTGAATGCGGAGAGCTTGGCCGCAAAATTCGCGGCCCTACCGACCCACACCAAATCATTCGAACCACGAATACCCGTCTTAGCAACAAACAGCGAACTAGTATCAATTCCTACAGCTTGCTTCATCTCGAACGAAGTCGTTGGATATTGGGCTTTGATAGCCGGAACTATAACCGTCTTAACAGCCCAATTGATTTGCAGGGCGGCCTTTGCTGCGTCGCTGTTCTTGCGATTGCCAATGAAGACAGCCATCACCCTATCCCCGTCAAAGGCGGTTACATCCCCTCCTCGGTCGCGGATAATGCGGCAGGCAGTCACCAAATAGGTTTTGTAAATCTCGGCGGCAAAATGAGCTTTGTAACTGTTTACAAGCTCCGTGGAATCGGCCAAATCCGCGTACAGAACAGTGCCGTCGAGCTTCACTGCGTCATTGCCGAGCTTTATGTTGTCCGAATCCGGCACGACTTGGCCGTCTCTCGTCTTCCAATTCGTCGCGAAGATTTCCGCCACTTCATCACGAATCTCTTTAGCTGTTGACATAGCTATAGTTCCTTCATCTCGGTCCGATTCTGCTAATGGACTCCCACATTTTCTGGCATGTCGTTTGTAGTCTCGCGCTTTTCGCTCCAGCCCTCCGATACTCAAGCCACACCACTCCCAACAGGTCTGACGGAATACGTACATCAACGCCTTTTGGCTTGAGAATGAACACGCGTTCGCGCCCCAACGCCCCCATGAAGAGACCCAGTTCGAAGATAACATTATCGCGCGGGGATGGCCGTTTCTTGCCTCGTGACACAATCATGTCGTCCGCTGTGAGAACGAGTGCGGCGAAATCGGCCTCTTTGGCGGCGGTCACCAGGCTCTCGATCGAAGTACTGGAAGCCTGAAATACTCCATCGGTCCACGGTTTGGGCACTACTGGCTTTTTCGCAAAGCGCTTGTAAATCTCGTTTGTGATTGCTTGTCCCTCGGTAGAAGAGCCGATGAACAGAACCGGTTCGTTGTGGGGTTCGGGTAGGAACTTGCTGCGCTCCCTCAACCGCTTCGCGATTTCAACCGCGATTCGACGCCATAGGTCGGGGTATAGCGCAGCAATTTTTGTAAATCGGTGTTCCGGTACTCTCAGAGCTAACGTGCGCTCTACTGCGACAACCGTGGCGCTTCGTATTGCTAAAGGGTCAACGAGAGCCATCTCTCCGACATGTGTACCGGCACTTCGCACGGCGAGTGCGCGCCGATTAACACGTACTGATACCGCTCCAGTAACCAGCAGAAAGATGTCGTTTTCCGGTTCGCCTTGTTGCATCAAAACGTCGTCGGGTTGATATTCCTCTAAGACACCGCAGCTCATTGTCTTGCGTGCCAATTCTGCGTCCCCCGAAATAAGGGTCTGGGACTTGATGGCTTCGAGCAATCGTCGTTTTCCCCTGCGGCCTGAAAGGGTCTTCGCTGAGCCATCCGATGTCGAGTGCTTTGCCATGTTAGTGACGACAAAAATATACCGGAGTTGTCACTCGTTTACAGAACATATTCTAGCGGACAATTTGGCGGGTGGGCCACTTTAACGGGGGGAAGTATAACGCGGGGTGCCCCGCTCATCGCGCACTTTTCGATAAGTGGGCTTTCTGTCTAACACCAATATTCGGTCGCAAGCGTCGCGGGTCGTCGCCCACACATTCGCAAAAGCCGCGAATGTGTGGGGCACCCGCCGTGGCGCACATTTTTCGCCTATTTGATACAGTGCTGATCTATGAAACAAAAGAACATCCTATTTCGGATAGTGAAGGCTGTACCGAAGACAGTCACAACAGACCACGATATCGTCGTGTTTCTCAAGCATGATTCGTGGAACGACTACGGTTTCTTGGCTACATACCACGTCGTAGTAAGAGTTTCCGGCACTAGGGATGTTGAATTGGGAATTACGAAGATTGTGCAGCGTGGTCAGGAAAGTGGTGAGCCCGCGATGCCCGAGCGATTTTCGGAACTAGCAGATGACTTTTGCTCTCTTGGGCAGAGCTTCGCCTATTACGAGATGCTCCACGCACTGGGCGAGGCTGTCTGGAGACCGTTTCTCCACGGGTTGCGGGACGTTGTGTTCGACCCGGTGATTCACCATGCTTTCGAGCAAGAACGTGGCTTTAAAAACTCTCTGCTCCGCGGTAGCGGGGCAGAGAGAGCACTGGAAGATGCCCCAGTGTTGTTTGCCGCTCAACCACTACTGGGGACCCGTATAGGTACGAATGTTGCGATGACGTTCCGCACTACCCTGGGCGGTTCCGCCTTGTCCGTACCCCTAGCTTTCAATGGTAGTAGTGACATTCCGGAGCGCTGGCTCGCTGTCATCGGATACAACGGTTCCGGTAAGACGAGACTGCTTGCTAATATCGGAATGATTGCATCCACAGTTACATCCGATCAGGACAAGGACTCTCGAAAGAAGTACGGATACTTCGAAGGTCCCGCATACAGCTTTGGCGCAGTGATTGCACTTTCTTATTCCGCCTTCGATACGTTTGAGATTCCACGATTTGAGCGAGAAGAACGTGAGCAAAAACTACGGAGGGGATACTTCTACTGTGGTTTACGAAAGCCAGGTAAAGCGACTAGCAATGCGTTGAAAACCATAGACGAGCTTTTTCGAGACTTCGAAGCCGCTCTGGAGCGCGCAAGGACTCGCCATCTCCGGGCACGGTACCTTGCTGCGATCAAGATCCTGCTGGATGAACCATCCCTTAGCCAATACCGCGCAATGTATGAACTAATGAATGAAAATGAGGCGGAATCCAGGCAATTCTTCGACACCCTGAGCACCGGACACAAGCTTGTTCTGAACCTGATCACCCAATTGATCGCGAACCTGCAGCCGAAGTCTCTTGTAATCTTCGATGAGCCGGAGAGTCATCTCCACCCATCGCTGCTTTCAGCGATGCTCAAAGCAATCCATTTTCTTCTTGATGACACCGATTCCTTTTGTATTTTTGCTACGCACTCGCCCGTGGTTCTCCAAGAGACACCCGGGAAACAGGTTCTGATCTTGCGGCGCAACGGAAAACAGTCCACGGTCGAGCATCCCGAACGCGAAACTTTTGCCGAGAACGTGGGCGTTCTAACGAGTGATGTGTTCAACCTAACTGCATCCGAGACCGATTTCCATTACGTGCTAGACCGCTTAGCGAAAGAGCATGATGTGAGTTCTATCGAACAAATGTTCGGTCGACCCTTGGGGCTTCAGGCTCGCTCATTCATTCGATCACGTGGGGCAGGTGAACAGTAGTCATGTTCTATCTCGGCTGCCCACAATACGACGACGCAACAAACCTTGCGAAAGTGTTTCGTAGAGGTAAAGCGAGGACGATCAGTAATCGCCGGGGTGCAATAGTTAGACGCTATGAAGAATACGTCGCACGTGCACCGCTATTGTCTGGTCTGCCTAGATTTCCTGTTAATCAAGAGGCAGCGGCTTTGCTTCGTTCGCTTTTCGACCGAACAGAACCACGTCGAAGTTTATGGCCTCTAAGGTCGTTGCTCATGGGAAGGACGCGGACATGTCCCCAGTGCCGAATATCAGAGGCTTTTGAATTAGACCACTTCTTGCCAAAAGAAAGCTATCCGGAGTTTTCAATCTATTCTCAAAACTTGGTTCCGTCCTGCGGCAGGTGCAATTCATTGAAAGGTGCCGATGATTCCGCTCGATACCTGCACGCATACTACGATGAAGTTCCGCGAAGGCGATTCCTTAACGCATCAGTCCAACTCCGACCAGGCAACGTATGGGTCTCCTTCACTGTCGACGTTACTAAAATCGACGCGCCACTTGCCGAGAAGATCGCGAATCAATTCACCAAGCTGCAATTAGGTGAGCGTTATAGCATGCAGGCTTCGGAGAAGTTAAGTTCCTACGCCCCTTCTTTGGAAAGGACCTTTGCAGCGGCCGGAGTGGCTGGAGTCAAAGCAGATTTACGAGCGCTCCTTCGGACAACGATGAACAACGGAGTTAATTACTGGGAAGTCGTGTTCCTAATAGCGTTACTCACAGCGCAAGATTATCTAAATGGAGGGTTCAGAGGCCTCTAGGCCCGCGCTATCCTCGCCGCGTTGATGTGGCCCACCCCCAGGGACATAATGACGCATGCCCCACTTCTCGCGCATTTCGAGATCTGGGATTCTCCCTTCACAACCTCTGCAACGGCTCCTCGGCCTGATGCTCATATTTACACCTGGCGCTATCGCAGACTCCGTCGCGTTTATGATGGCAGCGAACGGAGGTTATGATGTCAAGAACACACGATCAGAGTCTGCTCGAGGCCCTGCTGGACTCCTGGGATCGAAACCACGCTATCCTGCTTAACCTGCTCCGCGCCCTGCCGGAGGGTGGGCTGGAGGCCCGGGTGATGGGGGGCAGCCCGTCCGTCGCGGAGCTTTTCACGCACATACACTATGTGCGACTGGTGTTCATCTCCGAGGATGCGCCCGAGTTCGCCAGAGACCTGCCCGAGGAGGAGTGGATGGACGAGCGCGACCCCGATCGCCTCGCGCAAATGCTGAACGACAGCGCCAAGGCGGTGCGCGACGCGGTCAAGAGCCGGGTGGAACGAGGCCAGGACATGAACCTTCACTACGACCACCCGATCCTCCTGCTTCAGCACATGATCTGGCACGAGGGCTACCACCACGGCAGATCAAGCTGGCCCTCAAGGCGACGGGCCGCCCGCTGACGGATCAGGAAGCTGGTCGAGTTACGTGGCATGTCTGGATGCGCAAGAAGTGAGGCGGTCGGCTGAACTTCTCGAGCGAGGAGGCTTCTACAACCGCCGACGCCGCTCAACTCCGAACATCGCCCCGCACCGACCACCGACCAGTGTCTTATTTACCCTTCAACATGCTAACCACCCGATCAAAATCCTCCAGCGTCGCATACTCAATCACAATCTTCCCCCGCCCCTTCCGATCGCGAATCCGCACCCTCATCCCCAGTACTGTCTCCAGCGACCGCTGCGCCGCCTTCACATTCGGATCCACCCACCGCGCACCGCTTCCCTTATTCGGCTCGCCGCGCTCGGTCGGCGCACTCACCCCGAACACCACATCCTCCAGCTTCGCCACCGACATCTTTTCTTCCATCGCCTTTTGCGCGAACTTCCAGATCTGGACGTTATCCCGCAGCTGCAACAGCACCCGCGCGTGGCTATAGGTCAACCTTCCCTTCTGCAGCGCCCCGATCACGCCTTCCGGCAGCGTCAGCAGCCGCATGTAATTCGACACACTCTCCCGCGAGACGCCCGCCCGGGCGCCTATCTGCTCCTGCGTAAGCTTGAACTCCGTGCTCAGATTCGCGAACGCCTCCGCCTGCTCCACGCAATTCAGGTCCTGCCGTTGCAGGTTCTCGACCAGCGTCATCTCTGCCGCTTGCTGCTCCGAAACCCGCTTCACGATCACCGGGATCGTAGTCTTCCCCGCCATCTTCGAAGCCCGCAACCGCCGCTCACCCAAAATCAGGATGAACCGTCCCTCCACACGCGGACGCACGACAATCGGCTGCAACACTCCCTGCACCGCGATCGAATCCCTCAGTTCCACGAGCGCTTGTTCGTTGAAGTCTCTCCGAGTCTGGTGAGGATTGGGATCAATCAGATCAATCTCCACGAGAAAGACCGTCTCCCCATCCGCAGTCCGTCCCGAAGCCACTGCCCGCAGCTCATCCAAAACCGTCCCCGCTTTTAGTGGAGCGACGGGCGCCCCCGCCCGTCCACCGCCACCGTCAGAAGAAGAAAGCGACGAGTCGCCTTCCTGAGAACTGAGAACTGGGAACTGAGAACTCGCAGCATCGGGTGCCCCATCCTTCCGCGCACTTTGCGGAAGGGTGGGAGCAGTGGGCGTTGTCACCACCCGCGGCCCTGGCAGCAGAGACTCCAACCCTCTCCCCAAAGCCCGCCGCTTCTCCGCCAACTTCTCGCTAAGCTTCGCCGGCCCCGTCTTATCCACCGTTTTATCGGTCGTCTTATCGGCGGCCGCCGCATTCGATGTGGTCTGCATTAAGTAGTCTCCCTGGTCGTCTTCTGAGAACTGAAACCCGAGCTCAGAGGTTAGAGGTCAGATTGCAAAGGTGTAAACCTCAGCTTTTGAATTTACCTCTGCAATCTGACCTCTGCCCTCTGCAATAGACCGCAATCATATCGACTAACATAAATATTTACATACATCAATCTAAGCAGCTTCCCCCGAACCGCTCACCATTCCCGCCTGCCGGTCCAGGATCTCCTTCGCCAGTCGTATGTAACTCTCCGCTCCCCGCGACCGCACGTCATACACCAGCGCCGCCTGCCCGTGGCTCGGAGCCTCCGCCAGCCGTATGTTCCGCGGTATGGTGGTCGCGCACAGCTTCTCTCCAAAATATTTCTTCAACTCTTCCGCCACCTGCTGCGCCAGGTTCGTCCGCTCATCGAACATGGTGAGCACGACGCCCTCAATCGCCAGCGTAGGATTCAGCTCGGCGCGTATCCTCTCAATGGTGTCGAGCAACTCCGACACACCCTCAAGCGCGAAGTATTCCGCTTGCATCGGGATCAGCACTCCATCCGCGGCGACCAGGGCGTTCAGCGTGAGGAGATCGAGCGCCGGCGGACAGTCGAGCACGATGAAGCGAAACCGCTCGCGCAAGCTTGCGAGTGCGTCGCGCAGACGATACTCACGCCGGTCCGCCCCGACCAGTTCGATGTTCGCGCCGGTCAGATTCTTGTGTGATGGAATCAGCCACAGCTGTTCGAGCTCCGTGAGCTGCAAGGCCTCCTCGGCGGAGGCCACGCCCGTCATCACGTCGTAGACGCTGATGCGATCGGGATTTTTCACCAGGCCCAGACCGCTGGTGGAGTTCGACTGCGGATCGCAGTCCACCAGGAGCGTATTGACCTCGGCAGCGGCGAGGGAGGCAGCAAGGTTGATGGCGGTCGTAGTCTTGCCGACGCCACCCTTCTGGTTGGCAACTGCGATGACACGTCCCATGATTTTATTTTTGTGTGTTGCGCGTCAGGATATGCGAAGGCGATTGCGAAATCAATGCCAGATTCTGGTGCAACTGCGACGAGTGTTTCACGTGGAACACTCTGCTCGTTTGCCCTCTAACGGTGGCGCGAACATCATCCAGTGTTTCACGTGAAACACTTCGCGGCTTTGCATATTGGGAGTTAAGAAAGAGATCAGGGCTAGCACTATTGCAATGTGGGGAAGTGTTTCACGCGGAACACTCTTGCGAGCTCGTCTCATAATGAGATCATATCTAAAACATTCCACTCACTGCCAGTTCTATGCCAGTAGGATTGCTCGCAGTCTTACAAGCAAGCGATATCTTTGGGGACTCTTACCACTTTTCTCAACGTACACCAATCGACAACACTCTTGTACGGGACTGCGGCACGGGGATTTGTGGGCACCATTTCAGGGCGGTCAGGGTCGTTAGGTGGGGGATTTGGGCGGCTCCTATTAGCAGGGCCAGGGTGGCGCTGGGGGCCATGAGCATTACGGCTTGGGGGAGGATAGCGGCGAACTGTTCTACGGCTCGGAGAGTTACTACTTCGGCACGGGGGAAGTCGGGACGGGCGGCTAGGACTTCGACTCGGTCGGTGATTACATTGATGTTGGTCAATGTAAGTGCGCGGGCGACTTCGCGGAGGAAGGAGGCTTTTTTGTTGTTTGATTCGAGCAGCGTCAGGTGGATTTGCGGGGCCCAGAGTTTCAGGGGAAGGGCGGGGAATCCGGCGCCGGAGCCGATATCGAGGACGCGGGGAGCGGTGGAGGGGTAGGGGTCCTTCGACTTCGCCGAGCCAATGGCTTCGCGCTTGGCTTGGCTGCGCTCAGGATGACAGGGCGGTGGGAAGAGGTGGCGGGCCATGAAGAAGGACTCGCCGAAGTGGCGGGTTACGATTTCTTCTGGATGGCGGATGGCGGTCAGGTTGATGCGGGCGTTCCAGCGGAGTAATAGATCGATGTATGTCGATATTTGATCGAGCAGAGATGGTGGAAGCGGCTGTTCCAGGAAAGGTTCGAGAAGGTCGGCGATGCGAGCGGTGTCCACGGAGCGCCTGGAGAGATTCTAGCGGAAGTGGTTACCGAAGTGCGGTTTCTGGGTCCATGGTTCTCAGTTCCCATTTCTCAGGCAGGTAAGATACGGGCGTGGCTTTGTGCCTGCGTCGATTGATTTCAGTTTGCATAGGAGAGTCTCATGTTTCAGATCCGTCTCACGATCTTTTTAATGCTGGCATTGTCAATTCTGCCGGGAAGGCTCGCGGCCCAGGATCCAAGGGGCGCTGATGCCGGCGAGTACGTCATTCTCAACGCGCAATATGGCTCGGATCGCAGTCACGTGGATGTTACTGGGCGACTGAAGGAGTTGGCGCGCCATGATCGTCCTTTTCGGATCAGCCACGACTCGATGAACGCGGATCCGGACCATGGAAGGACGAAGGTGCTGCGGATTTTTGCGCGGGGTCCAAACGGGCGAGAACGGATGTTTGAGTTTCGCGACGGCAGTGTGGTCGACGGAGCGATGTTTCGCAGCTGGAGACAGGGCGACTGGGGCGACGAACACTGGAACGGTGGCTGGAATGGGGGACGCGATAATGACGCCGGCGAGTACGTGATTCTTAGCGCGCAATATGGCAACGAGCGCCGGCATGTGGATGTTACGAACCGGCTGCGGGAGATGGCGCGTCAGGACCGGACGTTCCGGTTGGACTACCGTACGTTCGGCGTGGACCCGGATGAGGGACATGGGAAGGTGCTGCGGATTTTTGCGCGGGGCCCGAACGGCCGAGAGCACATGTTTGAGTATCGCGACGGCAGCGTGATTGACGGCGCAGAGTTCCGAGGCTGGGACCGCGGCGAATGGGGCAACGACAATGATCGTTGGAGCGGCCGGTGGGAAGGTTGACCCTTCCGGCCGGTCTCTGGGCGGTAACTTCCGAGTAGCCGACAATCCAGCCAGAATCGTCGCATCGTCTGTAACGTGTTTACGCGGGCTATAATGGCCCGCAGCGATGGCCCTTACCCCTGGCACGAAACTTGGCCCCTATGAAATTCAGTCTCCGCTAGGAGCCGGTGGTATGGGTGAGGTGTACAAGGCTCGCGATACGCGCCTCGACCGCACTGTCGCTGTCAAGATCCTCCCTTCAC
>Ga0185299_10002239_pt1 | contig 31049 bp, 23 predicted proteins | sample PaiPotPPA55metaG_FD_128002 | JGI IMG/M metagenome (GOLD analysis project Ga0185299, IMG submission 128002) | Iron sulfur acid spring bacterial and archeal communities from Banff, Canada, to study Microbial Dark Matter (Phase II) - Paint Pots PPA... ...
CATCCGGTCGTGGTCGGTTTGCCTGAAAATCCGTAGCCCGGCAAGGACGGAATGACCAGATGAAAAGCATCCGACGCGCTCGCGCCATAGGCAGTGGGATTGGTCAGCGGATCGATGATCTTGAGCATCTCGATGACCGAGCCGGGCCACCCGTGCGTGACGATGAGCGGCATCGCATTTTCATGTTTCGAACGAACGTGAATGAAATGAATGTCCAGCCCGTCGATCTCGGTCACGAACTGCGGCAGGGCGTTCAGTTTTGCCTCGCACTTGCGCCAGTTGTAATCGGTCGACCAATGGCGCGCGAGTTCCTGAATCATCGCAAGCGGCACGCCTTGCGAGTCATCCGTGACCGTTTCGCGGTCAGGCCACCTCGTCGCTTTGATGCGTCGTCGCAAATCGACAAGTTGCGATTCCGGCACATGCACACGAAGTGAGCGAATGGCGGTCTTGTCGCCGCCCGTCGCCGGGGCAACTTCAGTGATGGCTTGATTCGTTTCCGCAAAAGCGAGCTGACTCAAAGAGCCCGCAGCAACGGCTGCCGCTGCCACGCCAATGAAACGGCGGCGCGACGGGACTTGGGTAAGGGTGTTGTCTGACATAAAAACTCCGATTGGCGATATTAGAGGCAGAGCGCGCCCGGTGGAATTCGGCCGTTCAGCGGTCTGCCGCGTCGAGCCGTGGCTTAGCCTCGAGTGAACTCGGCGGCGTGGTGCTTCACGAACTCGCTCATGCTCGTTGGCTTTTGGCCTGTGATCTTGAACACGTCGTCAGTCATGCGGTCGAATCGGCCTTGTCCGTGAAGCTCGGCCAGCACGGCAAGGTGGCTGATCAGGTACTCCGGTACGCCCAGCTCACGAAGCTTTTCGGACCATGCCGACACCGGTACGTTGCGGTAATGAATCGTGCGGCCGAGCGCTTCGGAGAACACCCGTGCATAGTGATCCAGATCGGCCGACTCGGGACCGGTGAGGTTGTAGATCTGGCCGATGTGCGATGCCGGGTCATCGAAGATCGTGGCCACGACGCGAGCCACATCAAACGCCGCGATGGGCGAGGTCCTGGCATTTCCCAACGGCAGTACCAGCTCGTCGGTTTCGCGCACGCTGTTGACGGCGAGGCGCAGGAAGAAGCCTTCCATGAACGCAGTGGGCCGCACCGTGACGACCGGCAGGCCCGACCAGGCCAACGCCTGCTCCGCGAGCCAATGCAACTTGTGCTGCGGACTGTTGGTGGTTTCGGTGATGCTCATCCCCGTTACACTCATCTGCGACATGTTCACGATGGCTTCGACACCGTGATGACGCGCCACCGCGGCGAAGTTCACAGTGGCTTCCAGATAGGCCGCTGACACCGACATGCTGAAGTAAATGCGCTTGCAACCTTCGATGGCGCGGTGCACCGACTGCAGATCGGTAAGGTCACCGATTACGACCTCGGCGCCGAGCTGGCGCAGGCTTTCGGCGCGGTCGTCTTCGCGACGCACCATGGCGCGCACTTTGTGGCCATTCGCCAGCAGCATTTCTGTGAGATGGCGGCCTATGGAGCCGATTTCGCCGGCTGCGCCGGTTACGAGGATCGGGCGGTCATGCGTAGATTTCGTAGTCATATCGTGTACCTTGTTTGTTGCGGTCAAATAAGTCGAGGGTGGGTGGCTTGCGGGCCTTCGTTTGCGTCGTACGTCATATTTCACGTCAGTCATGTCGCTAATATGCATATGCACACTTCAATGCAGAGCCCATCCGAATGTTGCTGCCTGTCAGGCCGCCCGTTTAACGGTCAATCGTGATCACCTTGCAGGAAGTCAACCATCGTCCTGGTGACAAACTCGGGCTGCTCCGCCTGAACGAAGTGGCCACTGTTCTCCACATCCACCGCGGTCAGGTTCGTTGCCTTCTGCTCGACGACCATCTTCATCCACTTGTAGGCCGGTCCGCCCAGCACGAGGATTGGCATGTCAAGCTTGCCGTAGCTCTTGTTGTCGATCACGTCTTGCGTGAAGGCCTGATACCACGCGTTGCTTGCGCGTATCGCGTCGGCGCTGTTGTACGCCCGCTCGTACACTGCGTGGTCTCGCACTTCCACGGCGCTTTCGTCCACCAGAAAGTACTTGAAGATCCAGTCCTGCTCCACGCGGATGTGGCCAGCCAGCAGCTTCTCCGGCAGCCCGTTGACCTGGTTGAACGCGAACCACCACAGGTACGGGCGTGACGAGCCCATCTTGTCGGTGAAGACGCCTTGCGCGGGCAGCAGCGGAAACGACAGCAGGCTGTCGTCCGGGTGCGGAAACTCCATCATCACCAGCTTGTCGGTGGCCTGCGGGTAGTTCGCCCCATACGCGAACGCCACTGCCGAGCCGATGTCATGCCCCGCGACGGTGGCCTTGTCATAGCCCAACGACTTGACCAGCTCGTAGATGTCGCGGGCCATCGTCTTCTTGTCGTAGCCGTCGGCGGGTCTTGACGAGGTGCCCATGCCGCGCAGGTCCACAGCGATCACGGTGTGCTGCTCGGCCAGCGCGGGCATGATCTTGTGGAACGCCCACCAGGTCTCGGGCCAGCCCGGCAGCAACACCAGCGGATCGCCCTTGCCGCCCACGACGTAGTGCAGCCGTACACCATTGACCTCGGCGTAGCCGTTCCTGAATCCGGGCAACGACTTCACCAGCGCCGCATCCGACACATCGGCTACCTTCGCGGTCGTGGTCCTATGCGCGGTCGCCGCATCAGTGTGCGATGGGGAGGTCGCCTGTGCGTAATTGGGGGAGGCGGCCACCATAAGAGCAGCAAATGCAGCGCTCACAGTGCCAATCCTGGCAATGAATTTCAAAGTGCATCTCCATAGATATAGAGGGTTACTAAACGAAGACTTCGGTGGGGTGAATACGCACGGGATCGCCGCGGTTGGTTCCCTATGCTTAGGCAACCGTGGCGCCCAGATCGTCCGGGTCTTGTTGAATGCTCGTCGTGGGGCGCGCAGCGCGTTCGTGAATGTGCGCGGTGGGTGTGCGGTCGATCAGGAGACTAAGCAGTTCCGGCCGGTTGTAGTGGCCGGCCGAGTCCATCAACATCTTGCGTCGGTCGATCAGCGTGAAATCGAGGTCGGCGATGACCTCGCCCTCACCCGAGCGGAGGGGTTCGCCCAGCAGCATGCCGTCGGGTGCCACGATGGTGGTGAAGCAACCACCCGAGATCGGACCGATCTCGCAGCCCGTGTCCTTCATGATTTGCGCCTGCTGGTCGGCGTCCAGCCAGGCCGTTGCGTTCACGACGAAGGCCCCGGACTCCAGCGCGTGCTGGCGGATATTGATTTCCATCCTTTGCGCAAACCCTTCGCCGAAGGCAGAACCCGGATACATGGCCGAATGGATCTGCTCGCCGTCAGCAATCATCGCGTAGCGCGCGAGCGGGTTGTTGTGCTCAAAGCATGCAAGCTGGCCAATGCGACCGACCTTGCTGTCGACGGCACGCAGGCCAGACCCGTCGCCCTGGCCCCAGATCATGCGCTCGAAATGGGTGGGCGTGATCTTGCGGCGTCGCTGGATCAAGCTGCCATCGGCATCGAAGAGCAACTGCGTGTTGTACAGGGTTCCGCCGTCACGCTCATTTACGCCGATGGACACCACCATGCCCGCCTTCCGGGCAGCCTCGCCGATCGCGTCGGTAGCGGGGGACGGCACCGTCACTGCCTGGTCGAACAGCTTCAGATGCTCGGTTCCGGACAGAAGCTGAATGCCCGTCTGGACTGCGGAAAAGTACGGGTAGTAAGGCACCACGGTTTCCGGGAACGTGGCGAACTGCACTCCCTGCTGGCCAAGCTCGTGGATCTTCTGCACGACCTTTTCGACGGTGGCCTCACGACTGTAGAGGACAGGGCTGATCTGGACTGCGGCGGCTTTGACGACTTTCATTGCAAACTCCGTTACTGGTAAGGACGGGCGCGACGCACCCTTCTTATGTTGCACGTGCAACATTGGTTGAAAAAAATCAGCTCATGCGACGGGGCAACTCGCCCGCGATTTCCATGAGCGCATTGGCGCCAACGTCCCCGAGGAGGACCTTCGCTTTTGTTTGCGCAGCCGACCACGCGAACGCAGCGCTATGGAGCAATTCTTTGCCTTGTTCCGTCAGCGAAAGAGGACGGCTGCGGCCATCGTCCCCGGGGAAGCCTTCGAAAACCCACTCCTGGGCGATGAGGGGCTGCAAATTCCTTGTCAACGTCGACCGATCATGATGGTTTCGGCGCCCGAGATCCGAGCGGCTGAGTGGTCCAAGCTCCATGATCAGCACGAGCAGGGTGAATTGAGGAGAGTTGATGCCAAACGGCCGTAGCTCCTCGTCGTAGATCGCGGTCAGGACTCTGGAAATCTGCCGCGTACGTGTAAGCAGACAGTTCCGCGCGATCTCGCTGCTCACCTCGTCACCCGCTTTGCGTTGAACGTCTAAAGTCATGGCCACTCTCATGTTGCATGTGCAATACGTGGCATTGGAGCGCTCAGACGTATCCGGCATGTGTCGGGAAGGTAGGTTTTTGTATGCGCGCGTATCAACGCACCCAGCAGATACGTTGCGATACAAAGAGGAGCCGTGTCGGCGCGCACAGTGAATCTGCTCTCACCGCACCCGCGCACCGCGTCATGCTTAAGTGGGTACTTATGTCCGTCGCTGGACTGGGTGACGCGCGCAGTGCGATGGTCTGATCTCGCCAGGACTGCCGACGACTACGGCGCGTTGCCGCCCTGGAAGATGCCTGTCGTCAAGAAAGCCTGGAGATAGCGTCAGCGGCACCTACCAGTGCCTCACGCGCCTTCTCGCGACGCCGCCGCGCCAGTCGCTCCTCTCCTGTCTTCCGGTCGTGTTCGCCGGCAATAAGGGCATGGATGTCGGAAAGCTTGCGGATCGCGCCTGCACCACCCCATTGGCCATCGGGAATTTCAGTCGGGAAAATCCACACCCGTGGCGCAACCTGCTCGAACGTCACGCCTTCGGCTCGAGCGATAGCTTCGGTAATTTCCCTAACGAGGGTTTCACGCGCAGCATCCGTGTATTGCCCTTCGGGAACCGAAGGAATGATCCGGTATCGGGACGACGTAGACGGGGCACCGCCCACAAAAATCGCAGCGGGTCGGTGGAGGAAGAGGAACCGAAATCGCCGCAATTGTGGCTTGACAGCCAACGTCTGAATCCACAGAGGGACTATCGCCCATCGACAACCCGGCGACGGGAAGAGCGCGCGACGCCACGTTGACCACGCCAAGCGGTGGCGGCACTCATTGCTGGAAGCCTTCCAGCACGGTTTTTCCAATCGCCCTGCCCGTTTCGATCCGCTCGTGGGCCCGGCGAAGATTCGCCGCCGTCAAGGGGCCGCCCACGTGCGTAACTGTCGTCCGCAGCAAACCTGCGTCGACCAGATCCGACACTAACTTCAGCAGTCGGTGCTGTGCGTCCATGTCCGCTGTCTGGAACAGCGACCGGGTAAACATCATCTCCCATGAAACAGTGATGCTCTTCGGCTTGAACGGTGCGATGCTGTCGTCGAAGTTGTCGATCAGCGTGATATGACCCTGGGGGTTCATCGCGCGGGCGAGACTGGGTGCACTGCCGGGCGTCGTAGTGATCGCCCCGATATAGTCCACGCCACTGAAGCCGATCGCGTGGAGCGCTTCGTCAATGGGCTTGCTATGGTCGGCAACGTACTTTGCGCCGAGCTTGCGTACCCACTCGACACTTTCGAGCCGGGATGCCGTTGCGATGACGGTGAGACCCGTGAGACGGTTCGCCAACTGGATCAGCATGGAGCCGACGCCACCCGCTCCGTTCAGGACAAGCAGCGTGCCGCAGGGTCTGAGCAAGCCGTACGGTACTTTCATGCGGTCGAAAAGCATTTCCCACGCAGTTATCGAAGTGAGCGGCAAAGCCGCCGCCTCGGTGAACGACAATGAGGTGGGCTTGGGCCCGACGATTCGCTCGTCGACGAGATGAAACTCCGAGTTCGTCCCGGGCCGGTCCATCGCGCCCGCATAGAAGACTTCGTCACCCGGCTTGAAGAAGGTGACCTCGCTTCCAACCGCTTCGACAACGCCCGCAGCGTCGTAGCCCAACACTCTCGGATGCGCACTCTCCGGAGGATCTTCCCAGCGACGGCGCTTCACATCGACGGGATTCACCGACACTGCCCTCACAGCGACCCGCAGATCGCGCGGACCGGGTTCCGGCATCGGGAGTTCAAGCTCGGTTAAGACCTCGAAGCCCCCCTTTGCTGCATAACCAATCGCCTTCATCAAATTCTCCGATGGCTTGACCCGCGCGGCAATACTATATCCGCAGCAAGAGCGCGAATATGTCCTGAATTGCAAAGCAATATTGCCCGTGGCAGAACGTTAAAAACCAACTTAGAAGCTCCGACAAACGGTAGCGAAGCATCATTGCTTTCCGCTTCGAGTCGCAATGTTAGTGCTCCAACTGACGGGAGCGCACCTGGCATCGACTCCAGAGCACATGTAGTCAAGCGCTCGTACTGTCCCACAGCGGGGCGAGTCCGGGCGGATCGACAATTCGGCTGTCTGTCGTCGCCAACGAGTGTATTGCCGCCATGTCCGCGCCATCCAGCTCAAAGTCGAATACCGCCATGTTCTGCGCCAGTCGATCGATCCGGGTGGTCCTCGAAAGCGCAACAATCCCGCGCTGTTGAACAAGCCACCGCAATACGATCTGGGCGATGGTTTTGTCATGGCGGGCCGCGATCTCCTTGAGCGTTGGGTCCGAGAAGACACGGCCAATCGCCATGCCGCAGTATCCTGTCACGGCAAGCCCCGCCTGCAGCGTGCTTTCGATGAGCAAGGATTGGCTCAGATACGGATGGTATTCGAACTGATTCGTCACGAGAGGAACCGCAGAAAGTCGGATAGATTCCGCCATCAGCGCGCGGTTGAAATTGCTGACGCCGATGTGCCGAACCTTGCCGGCGCGTGCGACTGCGTTGAGTCCCGCGATCTGCTCGGCCAGCGGCACGTCCGATCCCGGCCAATGCAGCAAGAGCAGATCGATATAGTCCGTCTTGAGCTTTCGGAGGCTCTCGTTGACAGACGCTTCGAAGTATCTCTCTGAGTAGTTGCTAACCCAGACCTTGGTCGTCAGAAAGATTTCGCTTCTTGGAATGCCGGACGCAGCGACGCAGTCGCCGATTTCGCCCTCGTTACGATAGATTTGCGCGGTGTCGAGATGACGGAAGCCGGCACGAAGGGCTGCGGGAATCAGTCGATAGACATCGGCGGCACTCATTCCGTAAGTGCCAAAGCCGATGGCCGGAATGGCCGCCTTACCAACATGGACGTTTTGCATGAGGTATTCCCGATAGAGTATTCGCGTCCTGCCAAAACCGCTTTTGGAGGATCACCCGATGCGGCCGCGGCGACGGAGTTGCGCCCCAATCTCCTTGATCCTGGCTTCCCCCGCACGCAACGCCGCTGACGACGTATGAACCGAGTAATAGCCAAGCACGAGATTGTGCGGATGTGCGACCGCGGAGCCGAGGACGAACTCCGAATCTTCGTCGGCAGTAAATACCAAAACGTCTTCGGACTCGCCAAACACGACAAGCTCGTTGGAGATGGGTTCGTCGGCGATGCGTAGTGCGCCGCGTTGAACACTTAGCCAGGCGACGTTGTGGCCGGCCGGCGGCGTGTACTGCCACTGCTCTCCGGCCGAAAGCCGCACGAGCAGGTAGTTGATGCCTGCGGGTGCGGGTACCGGGCTTTCGACGTTTCCATAACGACCCAGGATGACGCGGGCCGGACCGGTACGAGGCACTTCGTTCGCAGATAAATACTGGCTAAGGGGTGCGCCGAGTTCGAGCTCAGGTGGCAACGCGACCCATAGCTGATAGCCGCGCACCGGCCCATCGCCTCTGGCACGACCATCGTGCCACACGCCCCTACCCGCATTCATCCACTCGACGCCGCCGGCTGGCATGATCCCTGATGCGCCCGTCGTGTCTTCATATTCAACTTCACCTTCCAGCAGCACGGTCGTCGTGGCGAGGCCGGAATGGGGATGCATGGAAAACCGCATTTCGGCTTCCACCGAGCTATCGAAATAGTCGAGAAAGACAAAAGGTTTTAGCATCTCTCCAAGGTCGGCCGGGCTGACCAGCCGGTTGACAGGACCGTGTTGCCGGCCTGACGTCCGCGTGACTATCGCTCTTGTGCCGCGCAGCGAACCGGAGGGTTGAGCAGTAGTTTTCATATCGACCATTGCTCCATCTTCCGCAAAACTTTGCGATGGGATCGTTTCGAAAGACATGGTGTTGACTCCCAGTGGTACTCCGACAACAGAGAAACATCACGACGAGACAATCGCACACCGAATCAGGCAAGCGATCGCCTCGACGAGTCCGTCTTCTTAGCTCGCCTTCAAAGGCGAAACACGCAAAACTATCCGCCCGGAGCGCGCGTCCAGGCTGAACGCGCCGGCACCGAACCAGGTGATCTGCAGGAGGCCACCGGCCATCATCACGTTCTTGAGGAAGTGAATCATCTGGTTTTGATCTGCGAAGTTGTGGTGAAAGAACATTGCAGTGACCACGCAGAACACCGCCATTGCCAGCGACACGACGCGAGCCCTGTAGCCCGACAGCAGCAGCAGGCCGCCGCCCAGCTCAGTCAGCACGGCAACGATGAACGCGAGTGGCGGCACGGGCAGACCCATGGCCGCAATATAGCCAACCGTTGCACCATATGTCGCTAGTTTGCCCAGCCCGCTCATGACAAACGGTGCCCCGATCAAGATGCGACCCAACAGCGGAAGAAATTTATAACGTTCCATTACGACCTCCTAAATGAGTTTACGTAGGTGGAGTACAAGAAAGAGAATTAGCCGGCGTCCACCATCACCAGCTCGGAATCTTCAAGGGCGGAAATCTGCGCCGCAGCGACTTTCGTGATCGCCACGCCGTCTAGCGGCCCAACGGGCTCACCATTCACTTCGATGCGTCCCGAGGCCACGACGAGATAGGCACGACGCGCCGGACCCACCTCGTGTCGAACGCTTTCGCCTGCCTTTAGCATTGCGCCAAGCACGCGCGCGTTGGCGCGAATAGGAAGCGCACCTTCATCGCCGGCGAACCCGCTGGCAAGGACTACGAAGCGCCCTGATCGGTCGCTTTTTGGAAACGGCTTGGTATCCCACGCGGGTTCACCACCGGCTTCACGAGGCAGCAGCCAGATCTGGTAAACCTTGAGCGGCACCTCGCCCTTGTTGAACTCGGCGTGGCGTATGCCCGTGCCAGCGCTCATAACCTGGACATCGCCTGCGTGGATCGTTCCCTCGGATCCCAAGGTGTCTCGATGCCCGAGCTGGCCCTGGCGCACATAGGTGATGATCTCCATGTCACGGTGCCCGTGCATGGGGAAACCACTGCCAACCGCGATCTCGTCGTCGTTCCAGACAATCAGGGGACCCAAGGCGGCGTGCGCGGGATTGCCGTCGGCGCCGACCACGAAATGGTATTTCGCGCGCAGCCAGCCGAGTTCCGCCCTGTCCAATGATTCCCAACGCCTGTGTGTGAGCATGTCCGTCTCCGTTTCCCGCCACTGCAAATGCGACGCTTGTCACCTGTGCGACCGACCGAGTTCAGCGCTGGTGCAGGCGATGAGACGAATGCTATGTTTGCAACGAACTCGCGCATAGATCCTGTATTGGAACGCATCATTGCTATGGATAGAACGATTAGAAGGAGTTGAAGTCTGCCCATGAACGCAATCACTGACCTCAATAATCTTCGGCTCTTCGCAGAGGTGGTCGAGCATGGAAGCTACACGGCGGCCGCGTGCAGCCTCGGCCTAGAGACGTCGAAACTCAGCCGGCGCATTCGCGCCTTGGAAGAAGAACTTGGCGTCCGCCTGCTCAATCGCACCAGCCGGAGCCTGTCTTTGACGGAAACCGGGCGGCAGTTCCACCAGCATTGCCTTGCGCTGGTGGCGGATGCAAAGGCCGCCAAAGATATCGTGGACCGGACGCGCTCCAAGCCGCAGGGCACCGTCCGCATCGCCTGCCCCGTGGCCTTGCTGGAGTCCGGCATCTCCACGATCATCGCGCGATACGTACAAGACAACCCGGATGTCGAGGTCCTGCTGGATGCAACCAACCGCCGCGTGAATGTCGTCGAGGAAGGCTTGGATTTTGCGATCCGGGTCAGGCTTCCGCCGTTGGAGAATACCGATCTCGCCGTCCGCCAGTTGCGCTTGTCGGTCCACATTCTGGTCGCCAGTCCCGCATTGGCGGCGCGCCATCCGGCGCCCAGCTCGATCGAATCCCTGAAGGAATGGCCCACTCTCTCCATGGCCAGGGGAGCGTTAAAAACCTTGGGGTAAGCGGTTTGCGTGTTTAGTATCGAAGCGTTCCCTGCCTGCCGAGGTAAGCGATGAAAGTCATCATCCGCGTCGAAACCATCGCCCCGATTGGGGCGAAACGGACGTTGTCGATTTGAGCGGCCAATTGGAGAGCTGTCGCCAGAAACTGTGGGGCTGTCGCTGGCTGACGGCAAAGAGCTGCTGCATAAACTGCAGCAAGTCGTGATCGGAGCGCAATCGGAGGAAGTCTGTGCCTTCCGCCGCTTTTTGTACCCGATGTGGTCGCCGGCTCTTTCTGAAAGACTACCGGAAGCGAAAGGTCGATACGGTGTTTGGCACGGTCGCCTTTCGTAGTGCTCGAATTGTGTCGTGCCCTTATGAACCACCATGCTATCTAGAGGTGGCATACAGCCCGATGAGTTCATATATCCCGGAGCGGGCGACGCCAGAATTGCTCGCGTTCCAGGCAAAGCTGTCCGCATGCATGCCCTACCGTCAGGTTGTCGCAACGCTGCGTGAATTTCTGCCAGCGTAGGCCACATTAAATGTGTCACAGACGGAACCTCGAAATATCGGGCCGATGCGCCGTTTCAGTGACGTTTTTGCTTGCAGTCCGAGTCGTGCCGAGACAGGCTGCCTGCTTTATACGCCGCACCGCGACCTCGGTCGCGCCGAGCGTTTCGTGTTCTTCGAGCGCTGGGCAAGCCGCGCCGCGCTCGCCGAACACGAGCGCACCAAGCACTTCGAGGAACTGGTTCGCGAACTGACACCGCTGCTCGCACAGCCCCTCGACGTGACGGTACTCGAGGCGCTACTCGACGATTGAGCGTGTTCCGTCGCCGCAGGTGATTGGCATACGGTTGCGGCCGATCACCTTGCGCGAATTGCGCGGCGACAAGTATGCGACGCCCTTTCTCTCGACGTTGTTGAGGACCCCTGCTCTTGCGGAACGTGAACAAGTACTCAGCGATATCGGCATTCGATAATTGCTAGGATAACGTATTTCTTTCGACGCCGATCAGCGCCCTGAGGCAATGGCCTGTTTGGCTTCGCGGCTGTTTATGAGGTCCGTGCGCGCCCAGGGCAATGCATTCTCGAACACGCGGACCTTCGTATCCCGCAACATCAAGCGCTGCGGGAGGACGTACGAAGTCACGCCGACTGACTCTTGTCGGTTCTGTCGGGTAGCTGGACGCGGGTAACCGCGCCCAGCTACCCGACAGAACCGCACGACCTCTTTATCGTCGGCCCGGCTTCGCGACCGTCCCAGTGCAACTCGAAGGAGACAGCCGCGCTCCGATTTGCTCACTCGACAGAAACCTTACGCCTGTGTTCGAGCCGTTAAAAGGTCTTCAAGCCGGATAGGGAGATTGCGCACGCGCACACCCGTTGCGTGATACACCGCGTTAGTAATCGCCGGTGCAATGCCCGCCAGTCCGATCTCGCCGACCCCACGCGCCCCGAGCGAGTTCAGCGCGAAGTCCGGATAATCGAGGAACGTCACGTCGATCTTCGGCGAATCGGCATGGGTCGTCATCACATAGTCGGCGAGGCTACGATTGACCGGTGCACCGGAACGGGCGTCGAAATGCGTCTCTTCGAACAGCGCCATGCCAACACCCATCACGACGGCCCCTTCGATCTGGTTGCGGCCCGTGCGCGCGTTGATGATCTTGCCGCCGTCGATCAGGCTCACGACTCGACTGACTCGCAAGCGCGCTATTTCGGGCTGCCACGTGACCTCGATAAAGTGCGCGCAGTAAGAGTGGATCGACACCTTCGACGCATCGGAATCATCCGCACTCGCACCCGAACGGCCCCTGCCCGCGACCGAGTTGATCCGCACCGACGCCAGGATCCGCTCGAACGGAACACCGGCGCCGGGCGACGTCCCTTTGCGATAGACCATCGTGCGCTCAAAGGCGAGCGTATCCGCGACCCGCCCCGCGAACGGCGAATGATCCGCTTGCGCGGCGGTGGCCAATACTTGCTGCACGGCCGCCTGGGCCGCCTGCGTCACCGCCGGAATAAGCGATGCGGTCGCCATTGAACCGCCGGACATCGGTCCCGGCGGCAGCCGTGTGTCGCCGATCACCACCGAAATCTTGTCGAGCGCAATGCCGGTCACGTTGGACACCATTTGAGCCAGCACGGTGTAGGTGCCCGTTCCGACATCCTGGGTCGCGGTCGACACGCGCGCCGTCCCGTCGGCGTGCAGTTCGACGATCGCTTCCGTCGCCAAACGCCTCGCGGCCCACGATCCCGCGGCCATGCCCCAGCCGACGATCAGGCCGTCCCGGCGCATCGAGCCCACTGCCGGCGTACGTTGCGACCAGCCGAACTGTTCCGCGCCGCGCGTGAGGCACTCCTTGAGGTGCCGTGAGGAGAACGGCACATTCAAGCTCTCGTCGATCGCCGGCTCGTTGGTCAGGCGTAATTTGACCGGATCGATGTTGAGTTTGATGGCCAGTTCGTCGACGGCCGACTCGATCGCGAACAGCCCCGGCACCGCGCCGGGACCCCGCATCGACGTGCTCGGCGCGATGTCCCGACGCGCATAGGCAGCGGTAACACGCAGGTTGGGCGTGCTATACAGATAGCCCGTCGTCTCGCCGCAGTTCTCCTTGCGTGTCTCCAGGCGCGCGTTCTGATACACGTAATCATGCTGGAGCGACGTGAAGCGCCCGTCGGCCGTCGCGGACAAACGCATGCGCTGCTGCGTGCTGGTACGGTGGCCGACGTTATGGAACATCATCTCGCGGGTTACCACCAGCTTGACGGGCCGGCGCAGATTCCGAGCGGCGGCGGCGGCGAGCAACGAGTGCGTCCACGGAAACAGCTTGCCGCCGAACCCGGAGCCCAGGTATTTCATGATGATGCGGACATTGTCTTCCGGCACGCCGAGCATCTGTGCCATGACGCCGCGTTGGTTGACGATAGACTGCGAGGTCTCGTACATCGTGTAGTTCACGCCGTCGAACACGGCCACCGTCGCATGCAATTCGATCGGGTTGTGCGTCTCGATCGGCGTCGTGTAGGTCTGGTCCAGTTTTAGCGCATCCGGCGCAGCGGCGAACGCGGCATCGGCGTCGCCTCGCTGTGTGTCGACGGACGGTGTGTTCTCGGCCGACATTTGCGTGCGCACATCGGGTTGCCTGGCCGCATAGGCCACCTTCACCGCTCGAGACGCCGCAGTCGCCTGCTCGAAAGTGTCCGCGACCACCAGCGCAACGTACTGGCCGTAGTAGGAGATCATGTCGTCTTCGAGCGGCGGACGCTTCTCGTCAGCTTTGGCATCGGATGCGAACCCGGCGCGATAGAACTTGCCGATATTCTCGCGTGTGAAGACAGCTCGGACACCGGGCATCTTGGAGACAGCACCGGTGTTGAGCCCTGTGATGCGCCCACTTGCTATCGTCGCGCAAACCGGCACGGCGTAAAGCATCCCGGCCAGATTGAAATCCGCCGTGTATGACGCCGTGCCGCTCACCTTGAACGGTCCGTCAATACGTGGAAAGTCACCGCCGATGACAGGCTGTGTTTTTTGAGCAGTCGATTGCATGTTTTCTCCGCTTAAAGACTGTCGCATCAGGCAGTCTGTGTAGCGAGCTTCAGGGTGTGTTGGAGGCAGCGCTTGGCCAGTTCGACCTTGAAACGGTTCTGGCTTTGTGGGCGTGCGGACTGAAGCGCCGCTTCAGCCGCCGCCTCGAATGCCGTCGCGTCGGGTGCGCGGCCGAGCAACGCGGCTTCGGCTTCTCGCGAGCGCCACGGTTTTACTCCGACGCCGCCGAGCGCGATCCTGACGTGGTCGATTTTGCCCGACGACACGGTCGCGACAACCGCCGCCGAGGCCAGCGCAAATTCATACGACGCGCGGTCGCGCAGCTTGAGGTAGACGGAGCGATTCCCGGGCACCGGCGCGGGTAGCGTCACATGGGTAATCAGTTCGCCAGGCGCAAGCGCGGTTTCATGTTGAGGCGTCGTACCGGGCAATAGAAAAAAATCGTCTATCGCAATACTGCGTTTGCCCTGCGTACTTTCGACGTGGATCGTGGCCTCGAGCGCGGTCATCGCGACACTCATGTCCGAAGGATTCGTCGCAATGCAACGATCGCTGGTCCCCAGAATGGCCAGGTTGCGATTGAACCCATCGATGGCCGAACAGCCGCAGCCGGGCTCGCGCTTGTTGCATGGCGTCGCCGTATCGCGGAAGTAGACGCAGCGCGTGCGCTGCATGAGGTTGCCGCCGGTCGTCGCCATGTTTCGCAATTGTGCCGATGCACCGGAAAGCAAGGCTTGCGACAGGACAGGATAGTGGGACTTGATCAGCGGATGGTTCGCCAGGTCGGCATTGCGCACCGTCGCACCTATCGTGACGCCGCCGCCGCCGATTGCTTCGACCCGATCCAGCGGAAGGCGATGGATGTCGATCACTTGTGCCGGACGCTCAACGTCCAGCTTCATCAAGTCGAGCAAGGTTGTGCCGCCTGCCAGGAAGCGTATTGAAGCGCCCCCTTGCAGACTGTCGGGATGCATCTGCGCGCTTTCGATGGCTTGCTTGACATCGGTCGCACGCTTGATTTGAAAGAATTCCATGCGTACGCTCCGCTCAAGCTTTCCGACGAACCTGCTGGATCGCGGACACGATATTCGAATAGGCCCCGCAGCGGCAGATATTCCCGCTCATGGCTTCCTTGACTTCCTCGTCGGTGTGGCCGTAAGGCTCATTGAGTAGCGCGACCGCGGACATAATCTGGCCTGATGTGCAATACCCGCACTGAAAGCCGTCATGTTCGACGAAGGCCGCCTGCATCGGATGCAGAGCGCCCGGCCGGCCGATGCCTTCGATTGTCGTGATCGCCTCGCCTTCGTGTGTGACCGCGAGGCTCAGACACGAGTTCACACGGCGTCCGTCCACATGGACCGTACAGGCGCCGCACTGGCCATGGTCGCAGCCCTTCTTGGTGCCAGTCAGCTGCAGATGATCGCGCACGCAATCGAGCAGTGTCGTGCGAGGATCGATGTCGAGTTGATGGTCCCGGCCATTGACGTTCAGCCGGACATGCACGCGGGTGCCGTCCGTTGCCTTAGCCGGCGCATCGCTCGCTGGTGCTGCGTCCGATTCGGCGAATGCTGCCGAAGGAAGTTGTCCGGCGCCGACCGCGGCACCCGCCGCACCCACGCGAGCCAAGAACGATCGACGCGTAACGCGTGCGACTGCCGTCACAGGATCGTCGTCACTGGTGTTCGGTTTTTTGGGGTCTTTGTTCATGAATCAGATTCTTCGAGGAATGATTGACAGACGAGGCACTGCTCTCGTCGTGCCGTTCGGAGGTGATGATAGGACAATTGAGGTGGCGCTAAGATGGCCGTTAAATAACGGCAAGATGAAATTTTCGACACCTGGGGCACCTCAAGCGCGCGCGGCGGGCGAGCCTTTTTGCAGTTTCTTCGAACCGGCGGATATCGCTGGGCATGAAAACGTGGAACGCACCGTGACCCATCATGTATCCGGCGGTCGGACTCGGCGAATCCGTTTGCATAGAAAGCTTCGCTAAGATCCTGGAGATGGTTCATCCCGCGCCTTAGTAAACCATGAGCTGCTTCGCCGAAATCGATCAGCGCTTGGCCTGCTGATTCATCACCGAAGATTTCGGGCAGGTGCCTGCTCTCTGCGAAATTCACGCTCAGTACGGCAACGATCCCGGTCGTTTGCGACAACCCCAAATTGCCACGGTCTTTGCCTTTGCCTAGGCCTCAAGCCCCAACGACAGCATAATGTTTTGATAAGTTTCGGACGCGGGCTCAGGCGGCCGCGACGCTTGGTCGCGCTCCGACGCGGGCGCGCCAGTCTTTGAGATTTGTAAGCGTGTCCGGCACCTCGATTTTGAGAAAATCTGCGAGGCTTAGTCCGGCGAACGCGGTGATGTCGACCATAGAGAAACTATCGCCAGCGAGGTACGGTTGCCCGCTCAAGACCTGGTTCAGATAGTGCATGCCGGCAATCCCTCGCTTGAGGCTTCGCTCGCCCCATTCGCGGTTCTGGTAGAGCTCGATCTTTGCACCCAATCCCGGTGTGGCGTGGTGAAAGTAGGTCCCTAGGGCATCCATCAATTCGACTTCCGCCCGGCGCTGCATCATGTGAATGATCGCGCGTTCCTTTCCGGTACGGCCAGTGAGCGTCGGCTCGCCCTGTAGGTGGTCGAGGTACTCGGTGATCGCTGTGCATTCAGAGATCGCCGTGCCATCATCGAGCTCGAGCACCGGTACCGCGCCGGACGGATTTTTTGCAAGGAACTCCGGAGTTCTGTGTGCGCCGCCAGGCAGATCGACGTGCATGAACTCGACGCGGCTGGTGAGACCTTTCTCGGCAATCGCGATACGAACGCGGGCGGGATTGGGGAAACCTTTGAAATCGTAAACCTTCACTTCTAACGCTCCGGAACATGAAATTGGCAAACAAGGGAGATGCAAGGACGGGCGCACACTTAGCGCCCGTTTTGAGTCTACCTACTTCTTGCCATGCATGCCTTCCGCAGAAGCCGGCACCAGAGAACGCGAGGGGTGAAACGGTTGGCCCCGGCTCGACATGAGGCGATCGAAGGTGGCGCTTCGATCAGCCTGTTCCTGGTAGTGACAGACCTTTGAGTGTTTGGCTGTGCAACCGAATAAGAAAGTTCGGTTTATCGCCGCTCGCCGACAACTCTCGAATCCGTTTCACCGTTCAGCCAGGTGCGACGAAACGCCGCCGGGGAGCAGCGGCCCTGCCGCGTCACTGGCCGAAGTGCTTATCCAAGAATTCACTGCCCTCTCCGAATGCTTCTTCGGTCTCCGACACGCGATCATCGAATTTGGGACTGGGCGTGCGACAGACCTTCGAAGACTTCGAGGCAAGGCGACTGTCGGCGCTAGTGGCGCGGCACCGGTCCAAAGAAAAGCCTTAGCCTGCCTGGCGCCCACCACAGGATTTAGGTAGTTGGTCGCCGTCGCCCACATGATAGCCAGCCTTCTGGAGCTGGACGAGCTCGGCGCGCACCTGAGCGCGGGTGACAGGCCCGTTCGATCGTTGAGCGAACGATACGACCGGCGCGGCCAAGGTCGAAGCAAGCACGACGGCGGAAACAAGTGTTTTGACATTCATGGTGAAACTTACTATGGGTATCGGGTGCCAGCAACTCCTCGACCATGCGCAGGTTCAGCGGGAAACGGTAGTACAGCCATACCGCGTAGCTGATTACATCGGGCGGGAAGCGATAGCCTGCATAGGACAGCGGGTTGTATCGGCGCATTCACACCAAGCTGCCCCGCAAGTTGACAATACCGTTTCTGGTCAACGTCGACTATCTGGGCGCGATTGTTCGGGAAGGCAAAGCATCACGACAGGCAGCCGTTGCCCAAGCAGAAACGATCATCGAGTCACGCGTGCAAAACTTTATGCAGTGGCTCGACGCACGCTGCGTTGTACCTGTAATTCGGAAAATGCGCACGCAGGCAGATGCGCTGCGACGTGCTGAGGTAGAGAGAGCGCAAGACTGCTCGCGTGTGGCAGTGATCCGGCTCTGGTACTCGAAGCGCTGTCACGGTTGATTACCAACAAGCTGATTCACGGCCCGACAAAAGCGCTGCACCGAGCAAATAACGCGAACCGCGACTCGCTAATCGAGATCATGGGCGCATTGTATCGGCACTGATGCACACCCTCACGTGCGCACTGATGCACACCCTCACGTGCGCGCGGATGCGGACGCTCACTAGTGAGGTGTACTAGCGTCTGATCGACCGGTCAGACATTGTCGGCGAAAGCATCGCCCCCCGACCGCAAAAACGATCATCCGGGACGAGGCGAAGCTCAAGCCGGCACCTGTGGCGCACCGCTTCGCGGCTAAGAGCTTGACCTTTTTCTCTTCCCGGGAAGCCAGCGGTCAGGTCGGTAATCAGGAAATGAACTGACACTGTCCGTCGAGTCAAATCCGGCCGCAATCCCGGTGCCGCGTCGCGAGCTCCGGCTTTCTGACGCGCGATCCATCTGGCCTCGTGCTGAAATAGCCGCGCGACGCCTATGTTTTGATCCTCCTGCACAGTTGAATAGCGACTCAAGTGCGCAACGATCCAAGTCATGACGCAGTCCTCTAGCCAGGAACAAAGGCGCCCATCGGAGCAGCGTGTCGGATAACAAAACGGTAATGTCGCTGACGGTGTGGCGCAACGTGGAGATCGCATACTGAAGGCAGCTTCCACTGCGACCAGATGACATTCCTGGCCTAGGCGTTCGTTGTGCTCGGCGTCGAAAAGATCCGCATTACGGGGGGCGAACCACTGCTGCGCAAGGGTGTCGAGACGCTGATCGAGGGACTTGCTTGCCTTCGTACGCCCGAAGGCAAGGACGTCGAAATCGCGCTCACAACGAATGGTTCGTTGCTGGCGCGGCAGACTCGCCCGCTGCCCGATGCCGGTCTGCGGCGCGTGACCGTCAGTCTCGACGATGCCGTAATGCCTTGCGCGGCCGACAACTCATCCGGCTCTCAAGCGCGCCGCGATCTGTGCGTCCCATCCGACCTGTTAAACGCTGACCCAGCAACAAAGGCCATGATATGGCCCGCTTTAGGAATCAATTGATGAAACCGGCAAAGAATTCTTTTTTGTCCCGATACGGACGTTACGTGACGCTAGGAGTGACTGTTGCGGCCTTCGCCGGACTCGTCACGTTTCTGCATTGGCGCCACGAGCAACATAACGCACGGGTTTCGCCGGCGCTCAATGGAGTCGCGAGCCAGATGCGCAACGACGCATCGGCGTGGACGCATCAGGAGAAAGACGCTTCGGAAATGCTGCGCGATATTCGCGACCAGGACGTGACCGCGATCGGCGTGAGCCCGAATGCGATTCTGGTGTCAGCACGCGACGGCGCGAAGTACTTCGTTACTGATCACAACGCGACTTTCTCTAATGCACTGCTGCTTGGCGACATAAAAGCCGACGCGCGCTCGCCGTATCAGCTCGCGTGGCTGCCGGATGCGAACATTCGCACAGGCACGTCACGCTGGATCGACGCGTTCGACAAGACGCACGATGCGATTAGCCTGTTGCTGCCACTGTTGCTGATCGGTGGATTGATCTGGCTCATGCGCCGTGAAATGACGGCCGGCGCGAAGCTGCTCGACCGTGCGCCGGCACTTTGCTTCGACGACGTGATCGGCGCGGGAGAAGCGAAGGCCGCGCTCTCCGACATTCAGGCGTTTCTGAACAACCCGAAGCAATTCACCGACATGGGCGTGCGCGCACCGTGCGGCATCTTGATGGTCGGCGGCCCGGGCGTCGGCAAGACGCGCCTTGCGCAGGCGCTCGCAGGCGAATGCGGCGCCAACTTCATTTCGATTACCGGCAGCTATTTCAGCGCGAAGTACTACGGCGTCGGCATACAGAAGGTCAAGCATCTTTTCGAGCTCGCGCGCAAGAATGCGCCGACCGTGATTTTCATCGACGAAGCCGACGGCCTCGCGAAACGCACGGATACGGGCAGTGGTCCTGTCGAAGCGGAGAGCAACCGGATCATCAATCAGTTGCTCGCGGAAATGGATGGCTTTGCGTCGAACGAAGGCGTGATCATCGTTGCGGCTACCAATCATCCGGACAATCTCGATGAAGCGTTGCGCCGTCCGGGCCGTTTCGATCGCACCGTGCACGTGCGTCTGCCCGATCTCGAAGACCGCGCGAAAATATTCCGTTTCTACGCCGGGAAGCTGACGTCGAAATCCGATGACATCGACTTCAATCAACTGGCGCGTTTGACGACGGGACTGTCGCCGGCCACACTCGCGATGGTCGTCAATCAGGCTGGACTGGTCGCGCGCAAAGTGGGCGATGACGAGGTGGCGTCGAAGCATTTCGTCGAGGCGATCAAGATTGCGCGCATCGGCGACGTAAGCGGCGCCGAGCGCGCGCTCAACGAAGACGAACGCACGCGGATCGCGGTTCACGAAGCGGGACACGGACTCGTCGCCGCGTTGCTCGGCACTGGCGTGCTCGAAGAGGTGACGATTCTGCCGCGTGGCGGCGCATTGGGCGTCGCGCTGATCACGAAGACGCAGGACAAGCACCTGTACCGGGAGACCGAAATGCGCGACGAGATTCAGGTGCTGCTAGGCGGACGGAATGCGGAATTGCTGGCGTTCTCGGAAGCGTCGAGCGGCGCAGCGCAGGACTTGCAGGAAGCGTCGCGGATCAGCCTTGATATGGTGTCGAAGTTCGGCTTCAATGTGGATGGCAATCTGTTCAGCCTTGCGGCATTGCCGGCGCAGTACGCCGGTTTGCAGATGAAAACCGCGATCGAGCACGCGAACATTCTGCTGAAGCACTTGAACGAAGCATGCTACGCGCTGCTGCGCGACAACGAGCCGGTGCTGCGTGCGATTGCCGAACAACTGCTCGAATCGGAGACGGTGCCGGGCGCGACCGTCTATCGGCTGATCGAAGAGCACAAGGCAAAGAAGGACGGGTTGCATCTTGCGCAAAAGCCGGCGGCGGCCTGAACGTTGCCCATGAACTGAACCGGCTTCGAACGAAAGCCGGACACCCCGCCTCCCTGGTCGACGCCTCAACGCTGTCGCGGGTCCCTCTGTAATCTCGAACTGCACCGGCCGTTGCGTCTTCTGTTGCATGACCGTCGGCTGGGCGACTCGTTAGTACGCTCGGTTGGTGCATTGGTGCATTGCGTCGCTCGGTCTGGAATACGGAACCCATACCATGCGCCGCACCAAGCCATCGTTGCTCTAGCGTCGCACAAAGCACCTCAGGGTGGTTCAGCTGTTGCTCGGCTATACGAAGCTTGACTATCTCCCACGCGGAACTATGTCCGGCGTTCTCCTTAGCGGGTTAATCGTTGCCTCTCAACTCGGACCCTGGCCGCCCTCTTTTGTGGGCGGCCAGAAGGCTTTTCGATGATTATCAATCTACGAACCGGATCCATTAGCGGCGGTATGGGCGGTTTTCAGTGGCGCGGATCTAGCGCGCTCCTCAGCCGGCGGAACTTCCGGGAAGGCCGTCTCCCACCCACCGCCAAGGGCCTTATAGAGGATGACGAGATTGACCGAAGCGATTGCACGGCTCTGCGCCAGATCGCTTTCGGCGTTCAGCAGGTCCCGCTGCACCGTGAGCACGTTGAGGAAATCAATGGCACCTTCGCGATAGCGCTGCTGCGCGACCGCAAGCGCGACTTGGTCCTGCCGCACCACCTCCTTCAACTGGTCACGACGGCGCTGCTCGGCATCGTAGGCCGACAGTGCGTCATCCACTTCATGCCAGGCCTGCAACACCGTATGCTGGAAAATGATCGCCGCTTCCTGTTGCTGAGCCTTGCGCAGCTCGAGTGTGCCCTTGAGCCTTCCGCCCTGGAAAATGGGCAGCGAGACGGAAGGACCCAAGACGAACTGATGTGACGCCCAGTCGCCGAGGCTGGAAAGCTGGAGCGACTGAAAGCCGAGGCTGCCCATGAGCGAGATCTGCGGATAGAAATCAGCCTGCGCGACGCCGATCTCTGCCGTCGCGCTGTGCAGTTGTGCCTCCGCTCGCCGGATATCTGGCCGCCGTCGTGCAAGTTCCGACGGAAAGCCGATCGGCACCCGGACCGGAAGGGACGGAATGTCACCCACGTCCGCCAGCGTCTGTCCGAGCGCACCGGGTTCCTCCCCCAGCAGGAAACTTAGCGCGTTGATGAGCGCATCGCGGCGCGTCTCCAGCGGCGGCAGCCGCGCCTCGATCGACGCAACCTGCGCCGACGCGTTGGCGACATCGAGGTTGGTTGTGACGCCCTCGGTCAACCGCAGCCGGGTCAGCTTGACGGTGTCGCGGGCAAGCGTCAGGTTCTTTTGCGTGATGCCAAGCAGGGTCTGCGTGGCGCGCAGCTCGATATAGTCGCGAGCAAGCTCGGCTTGCGCGGAAAGCAAGACAGCGCGGCGGTCCTCAAGCGATGCCTGCATCGCGGCGTTGGCTGCCTCCACGCCGCGCCGTGCATGGCCCCACAGGTCCAACTCCCAGGAGGCGTCGAAGCCGTATTGCCACAGGTTGTAGGGCGGCGATCCGCTCGTGCCCGGCAAGCTCGCGACGCCGAATGCGGTGTCGCCACTGGCAGATTCGGGCTGTGCTCCGACAAGATTGACGCCCAGCAGAGAAACAATGCCATTCGGGCTCGCCTGTTCGCGGTTATAGGACGCCGCGCTACCTATCATCGGATACTGCTCCGCACCGGCGATGCGCGACCCGGCGCGGCTTTGCAGGAGGCGTGCCGAGGCGGCCTGCACGTCGAGATTGTCGGTAGCGAGCCGCGACTCCAACGCGACCAGCTCGGGGTCGCCCAACAGGGCCCACCACTGCGGCGCGAGCGTTGCCTCAACGGGTCGACTCGGCGCCTGGGCGTTGTTGGCGCGGGTGAAGTCACTCGGCACCGCAACACTGGGCCGCTGGAAGGTCGGTCCAACCGTGCAGCCGGCAAGTGCCGCACCCGACAGAAGGGCTAGCAGAACAGCCCGAATGGAAAGAAGGCGCGCCGTCAATTTTTTCCCGTCCCTTCTACCGGGGCTTCATTTGCGGCGACATTGACAGTGGGCTCGACCGAAAGACCCACGCGCAATCGCGCTGCCTCGGGTTGCCCGGGATCGATGGTGATCTTGACTGGCAATCGCTGGACGATCTTGGTGAAGTTGCCTGTGGCGTTGTCGGGCGCGATGGGCGCGAACGCAACGCCCGTCGCCGGCGCAAGGCTATCGACATGGCCTCTCAGGACAAGCCCCGGAAAGCTGTCCACCGTGATGCGCGCCGGCTGATGCTGGCGCATAAGGGCAAGCTGGTTCTCCTGAAAATTGGCGATGACATACGCCTGCGACAACGGCACTACCGCCAGCAATGGCGTGCCCGCGCCGACAAAGGCACCCACGCGGATCGAGCGCTGACCGACCATGCCGTCGACCGGCGCTCGGATTTCCGTATAGGAGAGGTTGAGCTTCGCCTGATCGAGCGCGGCCTGCGCGCGTGCTAACGCACCGAGCGCCTTGTCGCGCCCTGCACGCAGGATATCGAGCTGCTGCTGGGCAGCGAGCAGCGCGGCACGGTCGCGATCTTGGCCGGCTTGCTGCTGGTCGAGCGCGCTCACCGCGTGCTGTTGCTCCTCCATAGTCCCAGCGCCGCCCGCGGAAAGATCGCGGTAGCGCGTGGCGTTGGCACGCGCGAAGGCGATGGCGGCCTGGTCCGAGCGCAAGGTCGCTTGCGCCTGTGCCACGAGCGCAGGATGCTGCGCAATCTTCGCATCGAAATCACCTACCGCCGCCATCGCTACCTTCAGGTCGCCCTCCGCGCTGGCAAGCGCGGCACGATAATCCCGGTCATCAACGCGGGCGAGAAGCTGGCCCGCTTTCACCACCTGATTGTCGTCGACCAGCACGTCAGCGATCTGGCCGGCCACCCGCGGCGCGACGAGCGTGTAATCGGCGGTGACGTAGGCGTCGTTCGTAGATTCGGAGCCAGGTTTGGAGATCAGCCTCGCGCCACCCCAGCCGCAACCAACCAATAGCAAGATTAAGGCCCCCAGCAAGAGCGTCTTTCGGGATGATTGGCTTGACAATGACATGTTCAATGCGTTCAGCGGGAGGTTGTCGGCGCGGCTGCGCGTGGCGGACGAACGCGCACGGGCACGATGGGAATAAGCAGCACAAGGGCAGTGGTAATGGCCGCCATGACGAGATAGAGGTCGGCCGACATGAGTACGACCGCCTGCTCGTGAATCCGCCCGGCCAGATCGGCAAACGTCCCCGTGCGATCGGCAGCTTGCACGGCGGTCAACGGTTCGCTGCCCAGCCGGTCGACGAGCATCACGGAATGGTAATGCTCGCGCGCGGTGCCCAGCCCTGTCACCAGGCCGGTGCCGACCGCGGCCGCAAAGCCCTTCACCATGTTGAACATGGCCGAGGCGAATGGGCCCTCGGTTGGCGGTAGGTTGTTGGTCACCTGCATCAGCAGCGGAATCACGGCCATCGGCTCGCCGATCGTAAGAAGCGCCTGGAGCAGGTAGAAATTCTCGCGCACCCAGTCCGAGGTCATGAAGCTGCCCAGCGCGCAAGAGGCCGCCACAAGGGTGAGGCCAAGCCCCAGCACCCAGCGGCAATCGACGCGTTCAATGTTGAGGATCGCAGCCGTTACCGGCAACGCGATGAGCTGCGGCAGGGCGACGGCCAGCGCCAGCGGTGCGATCTGTAGCGGCCGATAGCCGCGCACCTCGATGAGATAGTCGCTGGGGATGACGGCCACGCCCAGCAGAACCACCAGCACGCCGGCAAGCGTGATCAGTGAGTGGGTGAAATTGCGTTGGGCCAACATCCGTAACTTGAAGAAAGGCAGCGGGTGCGACCACTCGTTCAACAGGAACAAGCAGAACAGCAGGCCTCCTCCACCGAGCATCACGCAGATCAGCGGCGAGTTCAGCCAGTCCAGCCGGTCGCCCTGGTACAGCCCGATCACCAGCATCGAGATGGCGGGAAAACCGGTGAGCAAGCCGACCCAGTTGAACGAGCGGAAGCGTTCCAGCCTCTGCGGGTCTTGCGGCAGGCCATACGCAATAGCCGCGGTGCTGACGAGGCAAAGCGGCACCACCTGCCAGAACACCATGCGCCAATTAACGTATTCGGTCCAGAAAGCGGCTAACGGCGTGCCCAGGTTGGGTCCGAACGTAGCAGTGAGCGCATAGCTGGCGAGGCCGTACAGCTTGATGTTGGGCGGCAGGTAGCGCAGCGCTGCCGTCATCAGCATCGGCGGCAGGCAGCCCCCTGCAAGCCCCTGCAGCGCCCTCAGGACGGCGAGCGTCTCGACATTGGGGGCGAACGGGCAAAGCAGGCCCAGCAGCGCGAACATCAGCGCAGCGCCAATGGTGAAACGCCGCAGCGACAAGGTGACCGAGCACCATGGCGCGAACGCCATGGCGGCGACGTTGGTGGCCTCAAAAAGAGCCGTCAGCCAGGTTCCCTCGTCGTGGCCGATCGAGAGTGCGCCGCGCACGTCCATCATCGCCACTTCGGTGACGTGCTCGTTCAGCCCGGCCGCAAGCGAGGTGAGCAGCATGCCGAGCAGCCCGATGACAATGCGAGGCCCGAAAGTGGGTGGCGCGGACGGCGCAGGCGCCATGGGCATCCGCTGCCTCGGCGCGGCTGCCAAAACGTCGGCACTCGTCATGCTGATGGGGCAGCAAACGCGAACGAAGCCGTGGCGGCCACGGTTTGACGGGCCATCACAGGACCGTCGGCGGATCTGAGCGCCGCCGCGGGACCGGCGCCGCCGCGGATAGGTTTGGTCAGAGGCCAGATGGTGGCGAACAGATATCGACGCGAACTAGGCACGGCTTGCACTCAACGTGTATATAGTGGATTACCCTTATTCTAGCAATCCCATCCTCGTCCCTGCCGCGACGCGGTGACGCATCGATGCGCCACGCCAAACAGCATAGTCTGGCGTGTCATTCCCGGAGAACGAGAGGAAGTTGTTCATCGGCGCGGTCTATTTGATCCGCGTGTAGCTCGCGATCTGTGCTGCGTTCATCGGCACTGCTCGCTATCACTATCTTTTAACGGCACGGTCTGCGCCCTCACACTGGTACCGCTGCCGGCGCGCATCGAATCGGTGCCATAGCTGGCGCCGATCAGCCGCTACGTCGCGATACCATGCCAGCCCTACAAGGAGCACTGTGGATGAAGTATGAAAGCGCTCTGCAAAAGAGCATCAAGAACCGGCTCGAGCAAGTGATGGAAATGGCCGAACTGTTCGGTTTGCTGGTCATCGGTATCGGAACCGCTCTTGCGATGGGGCATCTGATCTGGAAGATGGCAGACTCCGACGGCGTCACACTGACCGATCTGCTGCTTATGTTTCTATACCTCGAAGTGTTTGCCATGGTCGGGCAATACCTGAAGGCGGGGCAATTGCCGGTGCGCTTTCCGCTTTACATTGCCATAGTCTCGATCGCGCGGGACGTGATCCTACGCGCTGGCGCGAATACCGAACTGCATCTTATCGCATCGGCCGGCGCCATCGTGCTAATAGCGATAGGTGTGCTGCTGATTCGCTATGGGCAGTACAGTTATCCGAGCAATCCTGATCAACGACACGACCAGAGTGCGCATTGAGCGGGCACCGGTCATCGGGTCGGCACTCGTTGGGTGCCTGCAAGTGGTTGATCGATTCGGCGGGCAGGCGCCGGTGGCACTGCCGGGCAGACCGAACCCGTCTCCACTCTGACCAGAGGGAGATGGAGCAGCATCATCATGGATGACTAGCGTTGGATGTGGTCGAACCTATTGCTCCCGGTCGTTGCTTAACGACTTTGACCGGACGCTGGGGTCTCCCAGAACAACCGCCCTCGAAAATCACCTTTTCAAAAAAAGGTTCACAGGTCGATTGCGATTGCGCGCGGATTGCGCTCGACAACTTCTTAGTTAGCGTTTTTGTCGAGCGATTACCGGCCTGCGTCGAAATGCACAACATACGCACATCGTGCATAGGCGATCTTTCCCTTTGAATGTTCGCCCCGTATGCGCGTGTCGATTCCTGTGCTCCTCCAATGGCCAAGCGACTGTACTCGGTCGATGCGCTGGTTTCACCCTATCCTTTCCGCATGAATCGGCCGAGCGCCGGAATTTGGCGCCGCACCGCATGCCGCGCAAGCGGAAACAAAACCACTCTTTGCCATGAAGCACACAGAGGTCGACGTGAGCACCCTCCACTACGCATTGCGCAACGCCCACGCGGCACCTCCCGTCGCATCGGGCGAAGCCGATTCGATGCCACTTCTGTCCGAATGCACGGACAAACTGGGGCGCCCGCTAAAAGACTTGCGGCTGTCGGTCATCGATCAGTGCAACTTCCGCTGCACGTATTGCATGCCGAAGGAAGTCTTCACGAAGGACTATCCGTTCCTTAGTTCGGCATCGCGTCTGTCGTTCGACCAGATGACATTCCTGGCCAAGGCGTTCGTCATGCTCGGCGTCGAAAAGATCCGCATTACGGGTGGCGAACCGCTGCTGCGCAAGAATCTCGAGACGCTGATCGAGAGACTTGCTCGCCTTCGTACGCCCGAAGGTAAGGACGTCGAAATCGCGCTCACGACGAATGGTTCATTGCTTGCAGCAAAGGCCCGCTCGCTGCGCGATGCCGGTCTGCGGCGCGTGACCGTCAGTCTCGACAGTCTCGACGATGCCGTATTTCAAAGGATGAACGACGTCGGCTTCCCGGTTGCGCGGGTCCTAGAAGGCATTCAAGCGGCAGCGGCGGCAGGTCTGTCGCCGGTAAAGGTCAACACCGTTGTCGAGAGGGGCGTGAACGAAAACCAGATCTTGCCGATCGCGCGGTACTTTCGAAACACGGGTGTGGTCGTCCGCTTTATCGAGTTCATGGACGTTGGCGGTGCCGCGTCCTGGGCAAGAAAAAACGTTTTCACCTCCGACGATGCACGGCGCCTGATAGAAAGCGAGTTCGCACTTCAACCTCTGCTCACGCAACGCGCGAACGACACCGCACGCAACTTCGACTATGCGGACGGCGCGGGAAGCGTCGGATTCATCTCCAGCGTGTCACAGCCGTTTTGTGGGGACTGCACGCGCGCGCGCGTTTCCTCCGACGGCAAGATGTTCACGTGCCTGTTCGCAACGGGATCGCTAGATCTCAAGCCATGGCTCGGCGAAGCCCTTGCGCCAGAGGTCCTTGCGCGGGAAATCCTGGCCCGCTGGCGCCACCGTGGCGACCGATATTCGGAACTGCGCGGCGTGCGCGCGCAAGCCGGTTCAAAGAAGGTCTATCCGACCGTGCGCATGTCCCTCGTGGGGGGCTAGGCGGCATCCACACACATTGCTTAGGCTCTTTCCGCCGGTGACGGACGGCTGATTCGACTCGCCTCATATACCGGTTTCAATCGAAGCATCCGTTAGCGCCTAACGCACGCTCGGGTTCGCGAACATTGCTGCGAACCTTGTCCTCGGCGCATACCTCCTGTCGCGCGCCAAACAGGATGGCGGCGCATGATCCTCGATACGATCGCGCATCGGCTCAGGCACGCGACCGTACCTCATTTGGAGCTGCACTGACGCTCAGGCCTGCCGCGTCGACTCGACAGCGCCGGCATAAGGCCGCGCGCAAGTAACGACGCTTAGCGCATGCACATGCACATGCCGACGAGCTTGCCGACCGTGATCAGCGCCTTTTCGATTTCCTGCGACCACGTATAGCTGTAATTGAGCCGGATGAAATTGCGGTAGCTGTTCGTCGTGGAGAACATATAGCCCGGCCCGATCGTAATGCCTTGTTCGAGTGCGAGCTGGTAGAGCTTCATCGAGTCCACGTCTGGCGGCAGCTCGACCCACAGCACGTACCCACCCATCGGATGCGACGTGCGCGTGCCTTCGGGGAAAAACCGCTTGACGATCGCAGCCATGAGGTTCGCCTGCTGCGCATACACCTTGCGCACGCGGCGCAAGTGATGCTCGTAGCCGTCATGCTCCAGGTATTCGGCAATCGCGAGCTGCGGGATCGACGGTGTCGTCAGCGTGTTGAGGAACTTGAGTTTTTCCACTTGGTCCCGGTAACGACCCGGGATCGCCCAGCCGATCCGATACGCCGACGTCAGGCTCTTCGAGAACGACGCACAGTGCAGTACGAGCCCCTTCGTGTCGTAGGACTTGAGGGGAGAGGGATGCGAGTCGCCGAAGTACAGTTCGTTGTAGACGTCGCTTTCTATGGCTGGAACGTCGTGCCGCTCCAGCAGTTCGACCAGCTCGCGCTTTTTCTCGTCGGGCATCTGGAACCCGAGGGGATTCTGGAAATTCGGCATCACCATGCACGCGGCGATGCGGCGGGTGTCGAGAAGCCGGGAAAGCACACCAATATCAATTCCTTCACGAGGATGCGTCGCGACTTCGATCGCGCGCATTCCCATCCGCTCGATCGCATGCAGCATCGCGTAGAACGTCGGCGACTCGACGGCCACCGTATCACCCGGTTTCCCAACCGCCTGCAAGCAGAGATTGATAGCCTCGGTCGCGCCGAGCGTCACGACAATCTCATTGGGATCCACCGACACGCCGTTCTCCAGGTACCGCCGCGCGATTTGTCGGATCAATTGCGGGTTCCCCGGTGGCAGTTCGTCGGTCACGCCCCATTGCGTCTTGCGGCGCGTGATGTTGTACGCGTAGCGGTTGATCTTGTCGAACGGGAACAGCTTCGGATCGGGGTAAGGCGAGCCCAGCGGTGTCGCCGACTCGGCGCCGATCGAGCGCAGCGTCGACAACACGAGCCGGCTCACGTCCACGTGCGCGGACACCGCGATCGGCTTCGAAGTCAGCAGCTCGTTCGCAGCCTTACTGCCCGCACCGTCCGGCGTGAGACGAACGAAGTACCCGGATTGTGGGCGGCTTTCGATGATGCCCTTGCTTTCGAGCAGCAAGTATGCGTGGATCACCGTCGTGATGCTGAGCTTGTGATGCTGGCTCGTCTGCCTGACCGAAGGAATGCGATCGCCGTGCCGAAGCACGCCGCGCAGAACCTGGCCTTCGATGTCCGCCGCCAATCTTTCGTAAAGCTTCATCGACTCCCTCCAGCTAGCGCGGCCCGCGCACCACCCTGGCGCCAGTTGTGTCGCCGCCCCATCTTTTGACAGTCGACTGTACCCTTTTAGAGCACAGTTTCCGGGCGTAGGCATCGTTTTAGAACTGTACTCTTTTCATCGCCGCGAATGTGTGCGCTTTGCGCTTGGCCGAACGCTTTTAACCTTCAGTCACAGCATGCGCCAAGCGATACGCCCGACATCCGGGACGCAGGCAAAGCGTAAAGTCTACGGAACCGACGTCATGGAAAAATCCAAGCCACAGGGTCGCATCGAGCCCTATCACCACCCCGCCGCCGGCTGGGGCGCACTGAAGTATGTTGCCATCAACCTGATCAAAGAGAGGGTTGCGGGCGGCAACTACAAGACCCTCTTCAAGCAGAACCAGCCTGATGGTTTCGATTGTCCCGGCTGTGCGTGGCCGGACCGGCAACATGCTTCGACCTTCGAGTTCTGCGAGAACGGTGTGAAGGCGGTTGCCGCTGAGGCGACCAGCAAGCGGGTGACTCCCGCGTTCTTCGACGAGTACACGGTCGAAACGCTGATGAAGCAGACCGATTACGAACTCGAGCAGCACGGCCGGTTGACCGACCCGATGGTCTATAACGCACTCTCCGACAAGTACCAGCCGATCTCCTGGGACGACGCGTTCCGGCTGATCGCGAAGCACCTGAATACGCTCGGCAACCCGGACCAGGCAGCGTTCTACACGTCGGGCCGCGCAAGCAACGAAGCCGCATTCCTGTATCAATTGTTCGTGCGCATGTACGGCACCAACAACTTTCCGGATTGCTCGAACATGTGTCACGAGGCGACGAGCCGCGGCCTGCCCACCACGGTGGGCGTCGGCAAGGGCACGGTCACGCTCGACGATTTCGAGCTCGCCGATACGCTGCTGATCTTCGGCCAGAATCCCGCGACCAACCATCCGCGCATGCTCGGCGAGCTGCGCGAATGCGCTAAACGCGGCGCCACCATCGTGTCGATCAATCCGTTGCGTGAACGCGGGCTCGAGCGTTTCTCAAGTCCCCAGCACCCACTGGAGATGCTGACGATGTCGAGCACGAAAATCGC
>Ga0185299_10002240_pt1 | contig 31008 bp, 28 predicted proteins | sample PaiPotPPA55metaG_FD_128002 | JGI IMG/M metagenome (GOLD analysis project Ga0185299, IMG submission 128002) | Iron sulfur acid spring bacterial and archeal communities from Banff, Canada, to study Microbial Dark Matter (Phase II) - Paint Pots PPA... ...
TGAGCGTAAATACAACCTTCTTCATGTTTGTCCCCCGTTTGGACTTGATGCTTGGTCAGTCTTGGCCTTGGCCCGGTCCCCTGTGTAGAGGATCCTTCGTCCGTCGGTTTCAGTACGGAGAGCACGAATCTGCTCCCTCATCACTGCAAGATGGATCTGGATGGCGCGCACGATAGACACACGACGGACTTCGTTCGGCGCGTCACCTATGGAGTTAAGGATTGCTCGGTTTGGTAAGCAAAGGAGTCAGCGTTTTTGGTTGCACTGCTGCGCAGGACCGATTCCAAAGCATTTGGGACCGCTGGATCGCGTGACTCTTGCATAATCTCGCGACCTTGCACGAATTCTCAAACCGTTCTGGCAGGCAACGGGGACGGTTGCCTATATAGGTCCCTTCTCTGTCGCACTGGATTGGCCCAGCGGATGGCACTCGCCCGCAGTCAATGCTGACAGATCAAAACTACTTCGTGGCGTCTTGGTATGTTTCCGAGTGCAACTGGAGCACTGACGTGCTCCAGGCGCACAACACGATAAATTCAAAATTTGCCAGATGACCTGCTTGGCAAATTCTCCTGAAAACCCCACGCATATGGGTTCGCGCGTAACCTAAAATGTACCCACGTTCCTGTCAATTCGGAGAAGTATGTAATACACCTGACATGAACGAACCGGAAAAACGGCGCCACTGCTCCGCCTCATCGAATTCTAAGTCCTGCGTTCGTCGAGCTCATTCTAGGCACGCTCATGACATTGGGCTTGGTTACAAGATGGCATTGAACGGCCTTCCAACTCGTGCTGAACGGTACAGTCGACAGACATCCGAGGGCCGGCATTATCCTCGCCAATGCCGGTGGCTTTGTGCCCTACGCCTCGTATCGCTCCACCGAACTCGCGCGTGTCTTCCGGTCGGACGCTGCGAAGCCGGCAGACTGCCTCGGCCCCTTGCTGGCTGCTCAAACGCGTCCGAATGTTCAAAGGAAGTGGGGACGTTCAGACCTGACTGAGCTGCTCCTGGCCTTCCTCGTCTGGCACACCTTCCAGCTCCAGCGGCTGGCCAAATACAGCGCAACGGGTGTGGCCAACAAGAAGATGATGTACATGGGCAGAATGTCGAGCAGGGGCGGGCAATAAACGAGGAGGAGCGCGTTCTTCACAGCATGGTGCGGATGCGCCAGGTAGAAGTCGAGAAGGCCTTTTAAGCTGAAGCTCAAAGCGGTGACCGCTGCAAAGGAAATGGCGAGCGCCCACGCAGTGCGGCGCATGGGTGCAAAAATCTCTGCCGGAAGGCTGCCCAACTGCCACGCCAATACCGCGGCGAACAAAAGAAAGACAGAGAAAAAAAGCCCGAACGCGCTAAAGAAGTCCCAATAAGTGCGGCTAAACCCTTGTGCATCGAAATGAATCGACCGCATTGAGTCGATAAGCGAGCCTACTCCCCATGCGGGATTGGTTTGGCGAAACCCAAGTGTATGTCCGATGGCAAAAAGCAGCAGAAGAACACAAGCGATTCGATAAAGCCAAGATGCTTTCATGTCTTGCCTCCAGAGATCACCCGGCGGCACTGTATCCCCTTGGCCATAGGACGGGCAATGCGGAAATTATTCCGGACCCGAAGTCCACTTTTGTTTTCCTTGCGGCTTGTTTCGGATAGAATTCGCTGCGCCGTTAAGGAGACCTGATGGAACGCCGCACATTTGTTTCTGGTTCGCTTGGTGTCGCCGGACTTTCGCTCGCCGGTTCGGCAACGGGGATCGGCCAGACTGCTTCCGCAGCGGCAGAGCATTACGATTTGCGTCGATACCAACTTACGAGCGGGCCGGGGACGAAGCTGACCGACAACTATTTTGCGGAGGCTCTGATCCCTGCGTTGAACCGGCTGGGAATCGGGCCTGTTGGGGCGTTCTCGATTTACTTTGGGCCGGAGACGCCGGCGTATTACTTACTGATGCCTAGTACGAAACTGGAGACGCTGGTGACCGCGGACCTGGCGCTGGCGCAGGATGCGCAGTTTGTGAAGGCGGGGGCGGCGTTCTGGGATGCGCCTGCCGGGTCACCGCCTTTTACCGGGATTGAAAGTTCGCTACTGCGGGCGTTTTCGGGATATCCGAAGGTGACACCTCCAGCTTCGGCGGCGACCAAGGGGAAGAGGATCTACCAGTTGCGGCAGTACCAGTCGCCGACCAACGCGTACCATGTGCGCAAAGTGGAGATGTTCCATGCGGGCGAATTCGCAATCTTCGAGAAGGCGGGGGCGCATGGGGTGTTCTATGCGGATGCGCTGATTGGGCCGCGGCTGCCGAACCTGACGTACATGCTCAGCTTCCCGGATATGGCTGCGCTCGAGTCCAGTTGGGAGAAGTTTGGCGCCGATCCGGACTGGAAGAAGCTGTCGAACGATCCGAAGTACAAGTTCGATCCTCCGACGGTCTCGAACATTACGAGCCTGGTACTTCGGCCGCTGGCATACTCGCAGATCTAGTCCACATTCCAGCGCCCGACTTGGTCCTGATCGACATCGCGAAATATGTAAACGGAAATGGCGTCAAGGAATGGGCTGTGCAATTTATGCGATTACCAACCCATTTGGCGCATCCGGGCCAGGATGAGTCCGCTATAGCGATTCATGTGATCGGGCCGTCGCTTCAGGGGCAAGGGCAGAATTGCGGCGAGCTGGGCCGCTTGTTGCCGGTCGATGCTCCGGGCTGAGGTTCGGTAGTAGTAACGGCTCGCCGACTCCGCACCATAAACACCCGGGCCCCATTCGACCACGTTGAGGTAGAGTTCCAGAATGCGGTGCTTTCCGAGGACCAATTCGGCTACCGGGACAAGTGTGAACTCGGCGCCCTTGCGGAGGATGGAGCGGCCGGTCCCGAAGAACAGGTTTTTTACCAGTTGCTGCGTAAGGGTGGACCCGCCGCGAATGCGGCCGCCTTCCATATCTTCATCAGCCGCGATTTCCATCGCGTGCCAATCGAATCCATGATGCTGGTAGAAGCGCGCGTCTTCCGCGGCGATGACAGCATGCGGGAAATCGGGCGAGATTTGGCTCAGCGGAACGAATTCATATCGTTCGTGATACGGCGTGCGGTGAAGCCATGCCTGGAAGCGGCGCTGCATGTGCACCGCGGTGGTCGGTGGGTCGATCCACCGGGCAGCCACAAGGATCAGCACAGCAAGCGACCAAAGAAGCGCCACTCCGATGAGAAACCATCGAACGAGGGATCGGAGAGTGCCTTTCCCATGCGGGGTCGTCGGGGGTATCTCTGGATTTTCAATCACACTTCAGAATAATCGTTTGGGCTGGATTGAGATAGCGCCTGCCTATCATGGAAGTCGGGTTACCGGACATGTCGAATTGGGGTCGGCACTTGCCCGATAAGCGCGTTGATTCGGAGACTACTCTGAATTCGAACGATTTTCCGTCGGTCTTGAACTTCATTTTATTCTTGTCGAGCGTGGCTACTGCTGGGGGGTGGCGGTTTTGTTGCGGAGCTTGGCGGCCAGGGCTTGGACTTGGCGGCGGGTGTCTTCTAGGGAGCCGGAGCAGTCGATCTCTTCCGTGGCATGGCTGAGCTTTTCGACGAGGGGTAGCTGCGCAGCGATTCGGCGGTGAGCGTCTTCGTCGCTCAAGCCGCGGGCGCGGAGGCGGTCGAGTTGCTGCTCGGGGCGGCACCAGGTGACTACGAGGCCATCGAGATTTTTGTGGTAGCCAGCCTCGATGAGCAGGGCGGCTTCGACGAAGGCGGCGTCGCGAGTTCCGTTGCCTGACCATTCGGCAAATTGCTGGTGAATGGCGACTTCGACGCGGGGGTGAAGGAGCGCGTTGAGGCTAGCGAGTTTTGCAGGGTCGGCGAAAACTATGGCCGCGAGTTTTGCGCGATTTACGCGAGTGTTGTTGTCGAGAACGGACGGGCCGAATTCGCGAACGACTTCATTGTAAGCGGGCTGGCCGGGCTCGATGAGATGGTGAGCGAGAGAATCGGCATCGAGTACGTCGAATCGCAATTCGCGAAGCATGGCGGCGACGGTGGTTTTGCCTGTGGCGATGCCCCCAGTTAGGCCGAGGCGGAGCATCTTTCTGGTCACCGCGCGCCGGCGGTGGACTGCACGTCTTCGGTTTTGGATGAGACGTTGCTCCGGCGGAGGAGCGCGGCCTTAACTGTGTTGCTCATGAGCATGGTTATGGTCATGGGGCCGACGCCGCCGGGAACGGGGGTGAGCGCACCGGCAGTGTTGACGGCATCGGGATGCACGTCGCCAACGAGCACGGAACCCTTCTCACGAAATTTTTGCAGGCGCGACGGAAAATTGCGCAGCAGGGACTCGGCTTCCTTTGCGTCAGTAATTTTGTTTGTGCCGACATCGATTACGGCGGCGCCGGGACGGATCCAGTCGGCTCGCACGTATCCGGCTTTGCCCATGGCGGCGACGACAATGTCGGCGCGGCGGACGACATCGGGGAGATCGCGCGTTTTCGAATGGGAGATGGTGACGGTAGCGTTAGCGTGCATCAGCAGCAGCGCCATCGGCTTGCCGACGATATCGCTGCGGCCGAGGACGACGGCGTTCGCGCCTTCGATGGGAATAGTGTTGCGTCGCAAGATTTCCATACAGCCTACAGGTGTGCAGGCGACCAGTCCCGGGCGGCCGGTGACTAAACGGCCAAGGTTCACCGGATGAAAACCGTCAACATCTTTTGCGGGATCGACGGCTTCGAGCACGCGCTTGCTATCGACATGAGCAGGGAGGGGAAGTTGGATCAGGATTCCGTCCACAGCGTTGTCGTTGTTCAAGTCCTCGACGAGATGGAGCATTTGGTCGGTCGTGATGGATGCGTGAGGCGTGTGCATCCAACTGGCGATTCCAAGCTGCTCAGACGCTGCGATTTTTGATTTGACATAAAGCTGAGAAGCAGGATTTTCGCCGACGAGAACGGCGGCCAAACCCGGGCGAATGCCTTCCGTGGTTAAGCGGGCAATTTCGCCTTTCAGTTCAGCGAAAATTTCGTCGCGGATTTTCGTTCCGTCGAGAACGCGTGCGGTCATTGCTGCTCACTTTCGTTTTCAGGTAAAGCAAAAATCAAGAATAGCACACGGAAGTATCAGATATTTTGACCTCATCATTTGCGCATATCAACGTGACGCATTCTTTGCGTTGGACCTGGATTAGTGGCTATGCGAGATTCGCGATGTAGAGTTCGCGCGCGATTTCTACTCAGCAACGTGCCATGAAAAGCCGGAAGGCTTTGGCACGCGGTCCGGTCAAATAACGCGCTGTTTGCCGCCTGACCATCCGGTCTGAAACGGATTCAGCACAACGCGAGGCGCAAGAGATGGGCGCCTACTCCTAATGATAGCGAGGAATCTAAAATGGCAAACCTAAATGGTAAAGCGATTTATCGAACTGTCTTAACGAAGGCATTGGTCTGGGGAGCGCTTGCGGGTTGCGCGTTTGCGAGCCCGGCCTTGGCGCAAAACAGTATCGCCGGGCATTTCACACTCAAGGAAAATGCTCGGTTCGGAAGCTCCGTTCTCGCAGCCGGGCCGTACAAGTTTTCCATTGAACCGATCGGCACCATACAGTCGGTTCGGTCTATTCAAGGAGGCGCGAGCCACCTGGTGCTGGTGGTGATGAGACCCGAGAAATCCGGGCCGGCGGCGAGCATTTTTGCAATGGCGTCGCCGAGCGACCATGCGCGCGACGCAAGCGAACTGACTCTTGAGGCTGAAAGAGCAGAAACGTTAGTGCACACGATGTACCTCGAAAAGGAAGGCCTGCTCGTGGACTTTCTTTGGTCGAGTCCAAAGGCCAATGAAAAAGTGGTAGCTCAGCAAGCGGTGCCAGTGCAGACGGCCGCCGCTGCGTTCCGGAGAAATTAGCAACCTGAAGCGCCGAAAAGTAAAGGGCGGACCATCTTCTTGGTCCGCCCTTTTTCATTCAAGATGAGACCGTGGTCTAGCAGATATCGTACTGCTCCCAATGCAATGTGGCGTCGGACTGAATGATTACGTGTTTGTGCGTGGTCTGTTCGAGTTCGTCGATCAGCATGGATTCGCGCGTCTTGAGCGCCTTCGCAATCTCAGGATGTACGCGCAACGTCAGGTTGGGTGTCTCATTGTCGGCAGTAGCAGCGGCCATTTTGCGCGCTTCCGCTTGAATTTCGTAGCAGAGCGTGGGGATGGACTTCACCATGCCGGAGCCGGTGCAATACGGGCAAGGCTGGCAGAGCACTCGCTCGAGAGCCTGCTTGGTGCGCTTGCGCGTGATGCAGACCAGGCCGAATTCGTTGAAAGACAGCGCCTTTGAAGGAGCTTTGTCCTGCTCGAGCGCTTGCTGAAGGGCGACGAGAACTTTCTCTCGGTTGCGGCGCTCTTCCATGTCGATGAAATCGACCACGATAATGCCGCCGAGGTCGCGGAGGCGAATCTGGCGGACGATCTCCTTCACAGCTTCGAGGTTGGTCTTGACGATGGTGTCCTCGAGGCGCGTGGAGCCCTTGCCGACGAATTTGCCGGTGTTGACGTCGATGGCCACCAAGGCTTCTGTGTGATTGATGACGATGTAGCCGCCGGATTTGAGCCAGACCTTGGCGCGCAAGGCTTTGTCGAGCTCGTGCTGGATGCCAAACTCCTCGAAGATCGGCGTTTCCTTGCTATAGAGCTTGACGCGATTTACGAGCTTGGGCTGAAAGCGGCTGACGAATTCGACGACTTTGCTGTATTCCTCTTCGCTGTCAATCCAGATGGCGCTGAAATCGTCGCTGACATAATCGCGAAGGATGCGTTCGACGAGATTCAAATCGCGGTGAAGAAGCGCGGGAGACTTGCGCTGTTCGCTGCGCTCTTTGATTTCGTTCCAGGTCTTGCCAAGGAACTCGATGTCCGTGCGGATCTCGTCGTCGGATGCGCCGCCCGCGGCGGTTCGAACGATGAAGCCGCCAGGATAGGCGCCCCGCGCTTCACCGACTAAACGGCGCAACCGGGAGCGATTTTCGGCAGCAGCGATTTTGCGCGAAACGCCGATGTGGTCAATCGTTGGCATGTAGACCAGGAAGCGGCCGGGAAGCGCGACGTGGCTGGTGATGCGTGCGCCTTTTTTACCGAGCGGCTCCTTGGCGATCTGGATGACGATGTCCTGGCCAGCCTTCAGCATCTCGGAAATGAGCTGAGGACGGCGTGAAGGTCCGGAGTGGCCGCCGTGATGACGATGCGGGCCACCTGGGCCGCGGCGTTCGAACCGAGGACCGCCGCCAGGACGGCTACCGCGGCGATTATCGGGTCGACCGCCACCACGAGTATCGCTGCCACGGTTATCGCGTCCGCGGTTGTCGCGATCGCGTCCGCCACTGCGGTAAGGCCGCTGGAAACGGGCTCGAGGATTGCCGCCAATGCGCGCGGAATCGCGCGGGAAATCCTGGCGAGGCTCGGGAGCGCCGGCGCGCGGCGCGCGTGTTTCACCGGGAAGCAGGATAGTGTCGTCCTCTGTACTGGCTGGCGCGGGAGCAGATTCGCTTCCCGTGGCCTCGATGGGTTCGCGGCCGGTCTCTTCGTGGATTTCTGGCTCGCCGATAGCAGCGGCGTGCAACGCGCTTTCGTGCGCTGCATCCGCTTCCGCTTCGCGGAGCGCATGGGAGTCAAGAGCGCGAGTCTCGATATCCTGGATCTCTTCCGCGCCTACATCATGCGACTCTGTTTCCGCTTCGCTGGCGTGAACCTCTTCGTGTTCTTCCGCTTGGTCCTCGGCGTGGGTTTCTTCCTCCTCCTCTTCCTCGTCCTCTTCTACTTCTGTCTCTTCGAAACTGGCGCCCCCCACGAGTGTGTTAGCTGAAACGTAAGCTTGTGTTTCTTCGTGCTTCGCTTCGATAAGACTGGAGGAGATTACCGCAACGTCCTCTTCGCTAAGCGGAGCGTCGCTGCGCGCGGGTTCTAGCTCGGCAGCTGCCGTTTCCGAAGCGGCGGATAGAGCCTCTGGATCTGTGATTGTCGAATCGTCAGAGGAGGGACTCGATTCTGTCGATGTCTCAGCTTCGTTGCCCGTTTCCGCAAGCAGCCAGCGAGGCAGTCCGCCAGACGAGCGCCGCGGAAGGTTTCCACCGGAAGGCGTCCCGCTAAGCTGAACATTGCTGCGGGAAGATATTTCTCCGAGATCCGGCTGCGGTTCGTGAATCTCTGGCTCGATAACGGCCGGCGGGGGAGCCGCGGCGGCCGGCTTGTTTCGGTACTTGGCGAGGGATTCGCCCGGCAGCACGATGTCGTCTTCCCCGGAACTGGGCGGAGCCGCAGGCGGACTGAAACGAGAGCCTTCGGGGCGGCGCTGGTCGCGTGGTTCGAAACTGCGACCTTGCTGGCCGCGCGAGTCGTACGTACCGCGGGAATCGTGCGGGCGCTGCTCCCCTTGTGGAGCGGCATACTTTGATGGAGGAAGATTTCGGCCGCCTTGCGGGCGTCCACTGCGGCGGCGCCCACCGCGCCGACCCCAGCGTCCCCCGCGATCGCCACCGCGGTCGCCGCGAGAATCTTGTCCGCCGCGATCATTGCGATCATTGCCACCGGGACGAGAGTATTTCTGCGTGGGATTGTACTGACCAAAATTTTGCGGAGCGGAGGCGTTCGACTCTGGCTGGCGCTCTTCGGGTTCGCTATGAGGAGAGCGATTTCCCTCTGTTCCGCTTTCGCCCTGACCTTCCATTGGGGCAGAGGCATCGTGTTCGTGCTCTTGCCCAAAATCCGCATGCATCGGCTCTTCGTGAGGGATGGCTTGCTGTGCAGCATCATCCGCACTGAACGGAGCCGCCTCATCGGAGCTGTGCGCGCTGGCAAGAGACTCGCCCGGCAAAGCCTCAACCAGGGCAGCTGCGGGGGGAATGGGCGCCGCCGGCGTGTGACCATGACCGTGGTCGTGATCGTAGTCTTCGAGGTTCTCGAAGACGTCGCTGACATAAAGGAAAGCGTCGCCATCCAGTCCGATATCCACGAACGCCGACTGCATGCCCGGAAGAACGCGAGTAACCCGGCCCTTGTAGATGCTGCCGACCAGCGCGAATTCTTTTTCGCGCTCGATGTAGATTTCGACTAACTGACCTTCTTCGAGAATCGCGACCCGGCGTTCGTGGGAGGCCGCGGAGATAACCAATTCTTTCGACATGAAAACTCCTTGGGACGCATGGCCGCGAGCTTCTGCCCGGGTTTGGTCCGAAATAGCGGGGTCCGCCCCGGAAGAACCGGGACACACGTGTGCGACACCTGGAGAGAGGCGGCGCGGTGATCGAATGCGGAGGGGCGGTTCCCGGCGATGCCGGAATTGCCGACTACGACGTGCGTCCTCTGGCGTTCGAGGCTACTGCTATTGCGGGTGACCGGCTGCCGGGAATCTCCCGGGCAAGCGGCGGACGATGCTGTCCTCACTCTTTCAATCCTAAATATTCGACCCGGCGCAGCTTTCAATTGTTGCAGCCAAGCGCTCGGGACTGGCGGCTTGCCTAGTTGACGAAGCGGCGAATGCGCACGTTCATCACCAAGCCAATCGCCAGGAACACAAACAATGTAGCCGAGCCCCCGTAGCTCATCAGCGGCAACGGGATGCCGGTAACCGGCATATAACCGATCACCATAGCCACATTCACCAAAACATGGAAGCCAAGCGCTGCAGCCACGCCCATGACCAGAAACATGCCTGCGCGGTCTTTAGCGCGCTGGGCATTCTGCACTAGTCGTAGCAGCAGAGCCATGTACAGCCCTAAGGCAAGAAGCACGCCTTTGAATCCCTGCTCTTCAGCCCACGCCGACATAATGAAGTCGGAATAACGTACGGGGATGTAGCCCAGTTGATTCTGACTGCCCTTGCCAAACCCTTTTCCCCAGAAGCCACCGGAGCCTACGGCAATTTCCGATTGCAGCAACTGATAGCCGGAGCCTTTTGCGTCTTCTTCCGGGTGCAGGAAGGAAGTGATTCGTTCCCGTTGGTACGGTTTCAGAATGTGCCGGCTGACCGGCGGGTAGAAAACGCTTCCAATCAAAAGAATTCCTGCTAGAGAAAATATAGCCGCGTGTTGCCACTGCAACCCGCCTAAATAGGCGCCCACAACCAATAGGGGCACCAAAACCAGCGCCGTACCTAAATCAGGCTGTTTGAGAATAAGCGCCAGTGGCAATCCTACTAAAAGCCCTGCCTTAATCAAATCGCGAAGGGAGAGCTGATCGCTGCGCACCTCTGCGAAGAAGCGCGCCATCACAATGATTATAATCAATTTGACCAGTTCTGACACCTGAAGAAATTCGCCAAGCACGGGGATCCAGCGTTTGGCTCCAAACCGTGTATGGCCGACCAGCAGAACCGCAACCAAGGCGGTCACCCCAAGTAGGTAAAGGATGGGCGCCTGATCCAGTATTAGATGATAGTCGAGCCGTGAAAGCGCAAACATCGCCACGAAGCCTATGGCTAGCCAGCGAACCTGCTTCATGTGCATGCCGGCGAGCGAACTGCCATGTGTGGCGGAATAGATCTCAATCACGCCAAGAGCGCAGATCGTGGCCAGGATGGCTAGCAGCCACCAGTCGTAATCACGTGTTCCCGGTGCTTCTTTCATGATTTCTTCGCCTTGCTAGCCGAGCCTATTAAGATCATCGCGGCTCCTGGGGTTGCGCGTCGCGCGCCGCAACAGCCTCTGGGGAATTGAGCGCCGGCTGGAAGGCTGCCGCAGGAGCCGCCGAGCCGAGGCCATGTCCCTTGTCTTCTTTGTTTTCCGCCGTGACGGTGCCGTCGGTCTTCTTCATCTTCTTGTCGTAATAAGCTTTGACCACGTCACGCACCACAGGGCCGGCGGCTTCGCTGCCGTGTCCGCCGGCTTGCACCAACACCGAAACTACAATTTCCGGCGTGCGTCGCGGAGCGTAACCCACAAACCACGAATTGTCCTTGAACTGCTTGCCCTTTCCGAGGCGAGTCCGCAGATCGTAGTTAATGATTTGCGCTGTTCCGCTCTTCCCGGAGAAATCGACTCCCGTGAGTTTTAGCGCGCCTGCGGTGCCGTGCGTTTCGTTCACTACGCCGTACATGGCGTCAGTCACTTTTTCCACTGTGGATTCCGAAATATTGAAGCGCTCTTCTCCAACGATCGGCGCGTCCTTCAGTAGGTGCGGCTGCTTGAAGACTCCGCCCATAGCGATGCCGCCAATCGCGCGCGCCAATTGAAGAGGAGTTGCCGTAACCGCGCCTTGGCCGATGGCTACGGAGATGGTTTCACCGGCATACCATTTGCGGTGGAATACGCGTTGCACCCATTCTTCGCTCGGAACCAGGCCGGTTTCTTCCGATGGCAGATCGACGCCGGTGCGGTGTCCGAGTCCCAGATGGGACGCGTAGTAAGAGATCCGATCGATGCCGAGGCGTTGCCCCACGTTATAGAAGAAAATATCGCAAGACTCGACGATCGCTTTGTGCAAATCCACCACACCGTGCGCGCTCTTTCCGTATACCCAACACTTGAATTGTCGACCGTAGAAAGTGGCGTACGCGGGACAAAACGCAGTGAACCCAGCGGGAGGGACTTTGTCCTCGAGCATAGCGGTGGCCATGATGATCTTGAATACTGAGCCGGGCGCGAGTTGCGCTTGAATTGCCCGATTTAGCAGAGGCTTTGCGGGATCGTCGTTGAGCTGCTTCCATTCCTCATTGGAGATGCGAACTGCGAAATCATTCGGATCGGGGGCGGGATGGCTGACCATGGCCAGAATCTCGCCGCTACGCGGGTCCAGCGCGACAACCGCACCATCGCGCGCCCCCAGCGATTGCTCAGCCACCTGCTGTAAATCGGAATCGATGGTGAGCTGAATCTGCTTACCCGGGATGGCTTCCTGCGTGGGCAGGTGGTCGACTTCCTTGCCGACGCTGTTCACGACGACCCGCCGCATCCCGTCCGTACCCTGCAGCAGATCGTTATATTGGCGCTCGAGTCCGGATTTGCCCACGAAATCGCCGGGCCGGAAGCGTCCGTTGCTGGCTTCAATCTGTTGTTCGCTGACTTCACCCACGTAGCCGCTGGCGTGGGCCATGAAGCCGCCCGGCAAGTACCGGCGGCGGTGCACCATCAACATTTCCAGCAAAGGAATGTCTGAGCGGTGTGAATCAATGAAAGCGATGTCAGCCTTGCTGGCTTCGGGCTTGATCACGATGGGCTGAAAATTCTTCAGGTTGCGCGAACTCTGCAACTGCTCCTTCAAATCTTCGATCGGAATACCCAAACCCTCGGAGATGGCGGGCAAATTCTTTTCCACTTGCGCGGGATCATCGCGAAGCAGGAGAACGCTGAAGGAGGGGTAGTTGTCGACCAGGACGCGGCCATCGCGGTCAAGCATGCGTCCGCGCGGCGCGATTACTGGGATGGAGCGAACGCGGTTACGTTCCGCCCACTGCAAAAACTTATCGGAATCGATGACTTGGAGTTTCCAGAAACCGATGAGCAGCACGCCGACCATCCCTACGATAACGTAGGAGACGATGGCCAGCCGCTGTTGCGGCAGTCGATTGTCATTGCCAAACCAGTACGACACGAAAACCCCGCGCGCGAGTCTCTCGTCGGCGGCTGCTAGGAAGCCGCGCTAGTTCAGGGCTGTTCGTCGCCCGTCCCGATATTCTTCTCGGGCCTGTCTCGCGTCACGAATCAGATGGACAGCGTGGGTCTCGAAATGTCCTTGGAGAAATTCTAAAATTTCAGCAAAGAAAGATTTCGAAAACTCTTTAGGAGCTCCCGACCGCCGGACTCCGCCTTCCGAACCTCGGCCTAGTCTTAGGAAACGTAACATCCGCTGAGTGCAAGCCGCAAGTCGTCCTCAAGTACAGGTTCCACCCCGGCACTAGGGGTTCTAATGCTCTGATTTTTGCAGCGATCGACCAAACTTGCTCCCGATGACGCTGCACGATATCGTGCTAAAACATTTGCATGGTCGAACAATCACGCGAACCGCTCCGGATAGCTCTGGTCGGCATGTCCGGAACGGGCAAAAGCTTTTGGAGCAAGCGGCTGGCGCAGGCCGGCCATGCGTCGATCTGCTGCGACGATCGCATTGAGGCGCGGCTGCGGTCGCGGCTGGAAGTTAGCGGCTACACTGGCATCAATGGCGTGGCCTCTTGGATGGGGTGGCCGGATAGCGCCACGTATGCGCAACGCGAAGCGGAATATCTTGTCGAAGAAATCGCCGTGTTGGATGAAGTTTTGGCCGGACTGGAGCGAGACCCTTCGCGCGAACTGATTCTGGACACGACGGGTAGCGTCATCTACACCGGAAACAATCTCCAGCTGCGGCTGCGTCGACAAACGACAATCGTGTATCTCGCCGCGGCCGCTGACGAACAGCAGCTCTTGATCGAGCGTTACCTCAACGATCCGAAGCCGGTGCTATGGCGCGGCGCTTTTCTGCCGAAAAAAGGCGAAACGGCGCGCGAAACGATCGAGCGCTGCTACCCGGCGCTTATCGCAGCTCGCCGCCAAAGTTATGAGGCTCTCGCGCATTGCAGCGTGCCCGTTGCGGAGTTGCGCGAGCCTGACGTTGATGCGGCGGCTTTTCTTGCCAAAGTTAAGGCTCGTTTGGAACGCGCGAAGTGAGATACCGCAGCACATCCAGGCAAGCACCGTTAACGTCGCTGCGCGGCGCGGTGCTGCGTGGGCTCGCGCCGGACGGCGGCCTGTACATGCCAGTCGAAATCGCGCGGCGCTCGCCGGAAGAGCTCGAAGAGTTTCGACGATTGCCGTTCACCGAAGTCTGTTTTCGCACAGTTAGACCGTTCGCGGGCCCGGAAGTACCCGAAGAAATCTTGTGGCAGGTAGTGAGCGAGGCCATCAACTTCCCAGTGAAATTGGTTTCGCTTTCACCAGCTCTGCACGTGCTCGAGCTATTTCACGGACCCACGCTCGCGTTCAAGGATTTCGGCGCGCGATTCATGGCCCGGCTGATGGGCTATTTCGTGAGGGCAGAGACGCGGACGCTGACAGTTCTCGTGGCCACGTCAGGCGATACGGGCAGCGCCGTCGCGCATGGCTTCCTAGGTGTGCCCGGAATTCGCGTGGTGATTTTGTATCCCTCGAAGCGCATCAGTGAAGCGCAAGAAAAGCAGTTCACCACCCTTGGCGAAAATATTACTGCGCTGGAAGTCAGCGGAACGTTTGACGATTGCCAGAGCCTGGTAAAACAGGCCTTTTCCGACGTCGAACTGAATAAGCGCACTTTTCTAACTTCCGCAAACTCAATCAATGTCGGCCGCTTGCTGCCGCAGATGTTTTACCACGTGGCAGCCTACCGCCAACTTCCAGTGGCGTCCGTACCTTTGATCGTTTCGGTGCCGAGCGGAAATTTTGGCAATCTCACTGCGGGAATCTTTGCCAAGCGGATAGGCTTGCCGGTCACGCGATTCATTGCTTCTACGAACGCCAATGACGTTGTGCCGGAATACCTGCGCACCGGAGAATTTTGTCCGCGCGCGGCGAAACCTACGCTTTCCAATGCGATGGACGTTGGCAGCCCGAACAATTTTCCTCGACTGCTCGATCTCTGCCGGAACCGGCTCGAATATGTTCAGCGCGAAATCTGGGGGCATGGGGCCACGGACGAAGAAACGCTGAGCGCGATGAAATCTGTGTACGAGCGGTTCGGCTATATCGCCGACCCGCACACTGCCGTTGGCGTCCTCGGCTGGGAAGCCTATCGGCGCGAGCATCCTGAGCCGGCACAGGGACTAGTATTAGCGACCGCGCACCCCGCCAAATTTGCCGACGTGGTCGCGCGTGCGATTGGCACAGCACCGCCGCTGCCGGAACGCCTCGCGGCTTACCTGCAGCGTCCCAAATTATCGCAGCCGATTTCAAGCAAGTATGAGGATTTCAAGCAATTCCTGCTCGCGTCCTGATGCCGAGTGGACAATCGAGGGTCGCAGAAGTTTGCGCTAGTCCTCCTAGGATCTGCGCAAACGGTCCAGTAAGGCGAACACCAGCACCGCAACCACGGCGTTGAGGGCCGCCGCGATTAGCAGCCTGAGCGTAAACCATGGCTCTGGTTCGGCGAGCAACACCCGCCGTGTCAGAGTGACGAAGCCCTGGTGCACAACGAAGAAGATCATGGTCGTGGCAAACCGCGCCGCTGGATGTTCGGTGTCGAGCCGCGCTCCTATCGACGATGCCAAATAGCCGATGATCGTTTTGGCGATTCCGTATAGTCCGAGCGGCACCACTGGCCCGCTCAAGCTGTCCTGCAACAGCCCGACTACCATGCCCAATAGCAAACCAGTCGACGGATTGCGCCGGCTCAAACCAAAATAAATTACGATCAGCAGCGGCAAATCCAGCACCGCGAATTTCGGGAAGTACACCGGAACGAACGCTTGGAGCATCAGCGCGAGAAGTGTGGAGCCGACGATCGCGCCGGAACGGAACTTGTGCACCTCGATGTGCGTTTCCGCCAGCCGCAGATCAAAGGCGTCGTTCATCACGGATTCACCACCGCGGTACCACCCACACTTTTTCCGGCTGCTTCCGCTGACGGAGCGACAGGTTCTTTCTTCTGCTCCAGTGGATGTAGCGTCAGGAGCACAATCACCTCTTCGAGGCTTTGGAGATTTGCCGCCGGCCGCACGCGCACTTGCTGGAACGGCCTCGCCGTCTTAATTTCCGCAACTACGCCCACTGGTAAATCGCGCGGAAAAATACGATCCATTCCGCTGGTGACCACGTGCTCACCCACACTCACCGTTTCGTCGGTCGGGATATATTTCATTGAGAGCAGCGGCTCACCCGTGCCGCCCACCGGACTTTGAATGCGCGAATCCGAGAGCATCGCGCCCACGCCACTCTCCCTGTCCGTAAGCAGCAGCACCTGCGCAGTATCGCGATAGGACTCGATGACTTTCCCGACCACGCCATCCGGAGTGATTACACCCATGTTTTTACGAATCCCATCGCGCTCGCCGCGATCCAGGTAAATGGTCTGGCTTGCGGTGTCGGCACTCGTGCCAATCACCCGCGCCCCCAGCATCGGAACGCTGCGTTGCGCTTGCCGGAAATTCAGCAGTGCCGCCAGGCGGTCGGCCTCTGCGGCCTTGCTTTGCAGTTGATTTAGTTGCAGCTTGAGCTGGCCATTTTCGCTTCGCAATTGCTCGTTTTCTCGCGAGGTGTTCTGCAACGCGAAGTAATGGCTCCACGTACCGCGAATGTTGCCGATGCCTTTCGCGCCCGCTCGCTGGAATGGGGAAACCGCACCCACTGTCCACACCCGGAGTAGCCGGCCCTGCGAGTCGCGCTTGATCTGCACGGCCAGCAGCACCACCTGCAGCAGGATTACTCCGGTGAGGAGTATCAGCGATTTATGTCGAGAGGGAATGCCCGCCATTTTCGTCAGCACTCTTAACTGTCCTACTGGGTTGCGGCCAATCCAAACGGCCCGCGCAGGACACAAAAATTTCAATTACACAAACGAGCCACTGTCAGTCGATGCAAACCTGCCGCAGCAGCCGGAAATCGCTCAGCATCTTTCCTGTGCCCAGCACCACGGAAGCGAGCGGGTCGTCCGCGATCGAAACCGGCAAGCCCGTCTCTTCCCGGATACGCTTGTCCAAATTTTTCAGCAGCGCGCCGCCGCCCGTTAGCACGATACCCCGGTCGCTGATATCCGCCGAAAGCTCAGGAGGGGTGCGTTCCAATGCCACTCGGATCGCATTCAAGATCGTCGCAACGCATTCAGCCAGGGACTCGCGAATCTCGCTGTCGTCGATTGTGACGGTGCGCGGCACGCCTTCAATGAGGTTGCGACCTTTCACTTCCATGGTCAACGGCTTCTCCAGCGGGTACGCCGAACCGATTTCCATTTTGATCTGTTCCGCGGTGCGCTCGCCGACTAGGAGGTTGTACTTGCGTTTCAAATACTGCATCACCGATTCGTCCATCTCATTGCCCGCGACACGCACCGATCGCGAGTACACAATGCCGCTCATCGAAATAACCGCAATATCCGTTGTACCTCCGCCGATATCAACGACCATGTTTCCGGAGGGCTCCTCGATCGGCAGGCCCGCGCCAATCGCAGCGGCCATGGCTTGCTCGACCAAGTAGACTTCGCTGGCGCGCGCGCGATACGCGGAGTCCTGCACGGCGCGTTTCTCCACCGGCGTAATTTCGCTTGGTACGCCGATCACAATGCGCGGATGGACCAGCACGCGGCGGTTGTGCGCCTTCTGAATAAAATAGGTCAGCATTTTCTCCGTGACCTTGAAGTCCGCAATTACGCCGTCTTTCATCGGTTTAATGGCCACGACGTTTCCGGGCGTGCGACCGAGCATGTCTTTAGCTTCGCGCCCCACCGCCACCACTTCGCCGCTGTTCTTATTGATTGCCACGATCGATGGCTCGTTCACCACGATGCCTTTGCCGTGCGAGAACACTAGCGTGTTCGCCGTGCCCAAATCGATCGCCAGGTCGGATGAAAATAGACTGAACACCGACCTGAGGTTGTAACCGTTCTTATTCATTCCTCGTTCTCCCCGCGGAAACTGGCCCCGCCGCCGACCGGAGCTATCTATTCTCTCCGGACCCCACGTCCAGCGCAAAGCAGCGCGTTCTGAGTTGTCGCGTGATCGTTAAGCAGCAGCGTGGATTGTCCGATGCAACTGTCCCGCTTCGCCACCGTTGCAAGCACTCGCACAACGTTCTACTTCGGTATCATTACAGCTACTTGCTTGCTGTTCGTTCCTCCCCGCCGATTCTGACCTATAACGACAATCGTGTGTTCTCCAGGCAGCAATGGTTCCGTGAAATGGTGGAACGTTCCGTCTTTGGCAATGTTGGGAACTGCTTGCGCATTGATGATCAATGCGGCGCCAGGCTCCGTTCGGCCAATAATTTCCACCACTCGACCATGCAACTGCGTGCCCTGAATCTCAAGCATCATCTCTTGCGCTCTGCCCTGGGCCACGAGCGTGAACTTATAGGTTTCGCTCACATCGCTCGATAATTTCTTTGAACTCGTCGCTGTCACATTCCAGAAGTAGTCCCCCGCTTCCAATCCGGTAATGTCCACGGCCGTGCCGGTCACTTTCGGTGCTTCCTTCACGATTTTCGTGAACATGCTTGTCGTGCTGATACGGAGGGAATAGGACGCCGCGTCCTGCACCGGCTTCCACGCAAAGCGCACGGCCGCCAGCTTGGGATTTTCCGCAATGATAGGAGTGAGGTTGATCGGTTCGAGCAATTCGGGCGGCGCCAGCACATCGGATTTGGAGATCGGCCCTCCTTGCGGGATGTCGACCTTCTGATACTGCGCCACCTCGATGCGATCCTGCCCGCGCTGGACTTCCGCGCTGCCGCTGGACACCACGATTTCGCTTTCCTTGGTATCCTTATCCAACTTTACCGCCGCGCGGCTGTTGGGGCGCAATTCCGCCTTAGCGTCCTCGACACTTACCGCTGCCTTCGATCCCGGCGAGGACCAATTTCCCGTCGCCAAGTCCACCGATCCGATGCTGATGCGCACCGCCACGCTGGTTGGCTTGTTGCTGGCCATCGAATTTTCTTCCACGGTGATAAGCGTGCCAGGTTTGACTGTGTAGGAGGTTCCGTCAGCAAAGGTCACGCGGGCATAACCATCGGTTCCCGTTTGCACCAGGTCACCCTTGTCCAGCACCGAGCGGTAATCCGCATCCACCCACTGCACTGAGTTCACCTTTTTCACCTGCACCCGGCCGTCCAGGTTCACGAATTTCGCCTGTGTTTGTGTGACCAATGCGTTCTCACCGTCAGTGCTGGCGATGGCGTTGGAGATCTTGTGAGTCACAGCCGAGTACAAGCTCGGAAACAGGATGAATATGCCGGCCAGGACGATCGCGGCCAGCAATAGACCGTAAATGATTACCGTCTTGTAGGTGACGGCGTGCCACTGCACTTCCAGGCGATGAATCTTCGGCGGAGCGGCGGCCTCCATTGGGCGGTTCGGTTCGGTAGGGGTTTGTGTAGGCACAATTCAGGCGCACTCATAACGCCATTTTTGCAATGTAGCACAGGGTTTTCGCTCCCGCCGGAACCGCGCGTCACGGCGTACTCAATGTGCAAATAGCATTTGCGACGCTTTCCGTTCGTCGCTTTGTCCGAATCAATGGCGCAGGAAATAGCTCCGCTTGTCCAACCCTGCCGCTACCGCCACATCGAAAAAGCCTATCATCATCTCGTCGTATGTTTGCTCGCCCCAGCGAACTGCTTCATTCGGATCGGGATTGTGTGGGTTACGAGCGGAATTGTCGTACCAGGCGACTGCTTGCAACTCGGTACCGGCCTTGAGCCGCAGCGGCGCCGCAAGTCGATAGCTCATCTGCCAGTGGAAGTGATAATTCACCCGTAGGAGTGTTTCAACCTGAGTCGGCGATGCGCCGTTCGGCCCGCCGCCACGCATTTGTTCTCCGGTGTGCTTCACCAGGTTGTACTCGAAGAGTTTCCCCCGGAGGTGCATGTGCGGGAAAAAACTCAGTAAGGTCGCATCATTCGGCAGCGTGCCACGCGCTTCGACGCGGAAGTTGTCCGCTCCCGGCGGAATCACAAAATGATCATTCGTGAGTTGGAGCGTGAGCACCCGTTGCGGCGGCGGCCTTTTGGAAAAGACCAGGCCAACGCTGCTTTGGTCGGTGGCTGCTTTTCCATTGGTGGTGTAGTGCATTTGAAAAACCAGGTCGGACCCGGCAGGAACGAATTTGGCCATGGTATCCGGCCACTCGTCCGGCGAACTTCCGGGCGCGTACACCAGAAGGATGTCGCTGTCTGTCCAGTGAGCTCCGCGGCGGTCCTCCGGATCCTTCAGAGTCGCGGCGGTAAACGGTTCCCCTACAGGCGCATGGCGCAGCCAATTCGAGCCCGGCGGGCGTATGTGGACCACAGCGTGATGCACATTGGCCCGCGCTGACGGCAGCACTTCCGCCATTTCCACCCACCTGTCCTCCGCGAAGCGGGTGGGAACAATTTCATATGTGTAATCCACGTCCCCATTTGGCGGCAGCGCCACAGGCCGTGTCATTCTGACAACTAGGTCGGGCTGAGGGATGCTCCAGTCTTCCGCCCAACGATGCGGTGGCGGCGCATCCTCTTGGGCTCCCGCAGGCGACTTGGCTGCGGCCCACGCCGCCAAGGTCGCAATCTCTTCGCTGCTAAGGGAAGGATCATTGCTGAAGCGTCCGATCCCCCCAACCGCAAACCACGGCGGCATCGTTCGGTTTTGCGTGGCAAAGTGGATGGCCTCGGCGAACGGACGTGCTCCCTCATAAGTCTCAAACGACATCGGCGCAATCCCAGCTGTGCGATGACAAACCTCGCAATGCGTTCGCAAAATCGGAAGCACATCGCGATAGAAAGTGGGTTCATCAGTGTGCTTTACGCTTTGCGAGGCGGCGCAGCACGGTCCGAAAGAGCCGATGCCAGCGTTCGGCCCCGAATTCCGCTGCGAATAGACAAACGCGCCCGTAAGAGCAAAGCACCAGAGGATCGTTTTTAATCCGGTTGCCGCAGTGAAAGGCATCAGCGGAGTAGGATGACTAACGGGCATATTCTGGTTAGCTCAAAGATCGCCAAAGGCAGTCAGCCCCGCTGTCACAAAGCCGTCCTTGTGTTCGACCAGTCCGTTCAGACTCAACGGTAGTGTCCTAATTCTCTCACGATTTTCCTTGACAATATTAAGACATCGTTGTACAGTAACTTCTGGTTAATACCGCGTCCGCGCCACTCCAATGTGGCGCGTTTTTATTTCCATGTAGGCGAGGGGCTTCAGCCCCGGAACATCACCCATGCGTAAACCAGGAAGACCTCACCTGCAGCGCTCGCGTCTGCCCCAGTTTTATGCAGATCTAACCTGTTTACAATCAACACTTGCAAAAGTGTATCAAAACAAATGACTTTAATTGCCTTTAGAATGAACACTTATGAAAAACCGGGGGAGGGGGGGCCGCCCGAGACGGGCCAGCTGAGTCACCAGTATCGGTCCATACATACACTAAGTGAAGCGTTAGTGGCATGCGCGGGCCAACTACGACACCACCAGCTCGACGATTCCATTTGAGCCACCCGCCCGCATCTTCTATAATCTAGGTTTGTCCAACAACTGGAGGAACTAGCAGTATGGCTGTAGCAAAAGACTCTCGCAAAACCGGTATGCGTATCCTACTTGGAGTGGTTGTCCTGCTCCTCGGCGGCAGCATGCTGCTCTATCTCGTGCCGCAAACGCCCGGCACGGGCGAGGCTTCCTCCACAGATATTGTCGCCAAAGTGGGCGACGAAACCGTTAGCGCGGCCGAAGTGCGCCAGCAGCTCACGGAAATCGAGCAACGCAACCAAGTACCGAAACAACTGGAATCGCTATACGCCCGGCAAATTCTTAACCAGCTCATTTTCCAAAAGGAAATGGAGTACGAGGCCAAGCGCCTGGGCATCCACGTGTCGGATCAGGAGCGCGCCGCGCGCATCCGCCAATTCCTCCCCACCGCGTACAACGGAGACACGTTCGTTGGAATGGACCGCTACGCCGCCGAAGTACAAGCCCGCTTCCAACTGAGCGTGCCTGTTTTCGAAGATCTGATTCGCCAGGGTCTGCTCCAGGACAAATTCAAGAAGCTTGTTACGGACGGCATAAGCGTCGGGCCATCCGAGCTTCAAGACGAGTTCAAATATAAAAACGAAAAGGTAAAACTGGACTACGCCTTCATCAAGCCGGAGGATCTGGAAACCAAGATTACTCCCGACGAGGCAGAGATCAAGGCGGCCTACGAGAAAAACAGAAGCAAGTACCAGGTCCCAGAGAAGCGCGTCGTTCGTTATGGACTTATCGACTTAACCCAGCTTCGGCAAAACGCCCAGATCTCGGACGCCGACCTAAAGGCTCAGTACCAGCAGAACATCCAGCAATATGAAGTACCCAATCGTGTTCATGCCGAGCACATTTTGCTGATGACCGTCGGGAAGACGGACGCCGAAATCGAGGAAATCCACCAGAAAGCGGAGGATGTTCTTAAGCAAGCGAAAAAAGGGGCGAATTTTGAAGAGCTTGCAAAGAAGTACTCCGAGGATCCGGGCAGCAAGGACAAGGGCGGCGATCTAGGCTGGCTCATGCAAGGCCAGACCGTCCCGGAATTTGAAAAAACAGCGTTTGGTCTCGATAAAGGCAAGATTTCTGACCTCGTAAAGACGCAGTACGGCTTCCACATCATCAAGGTCCTCGACAAGGAAACCGCGCACACCAAGCCCTTCGAGGAGGTCAAGGATTCCATTAGGACGCCTCTCCTGCTCACAAAGTCGGACAAGCTGGCCAGCGACGAAGCCGATCAGCTTTCCGCGACCATTCGTCGCTCCAATAAGGTGTCGCTCGACGAGCTAGCCAAGCAATTCCATCTTTCTCTTGGCGAGACCAGGCCTGTGACGGCTACCGACCCCATCCTCGAGCTCGGGAACTCGAAAGACGCCAAGGATGCCATTTTCCGCCTTCGTCAGGACGAACTCAGCCTTCCCATTCGTACCGATCGTGGCTATCTGGTTCTCTCGGTCAAGCAGATTCAACCGGCCCATCCCGGTTCGCTTGAGGAAGTGCGGGACAAGATCATCACAGAGCTGAAGCAACAGAAATCCACAGAGCTTGCCCGTACCAAAGCGGAAGACCTTGCCAAGCGGATCAAGGGCGGAGAAAAGTTTGAGGCTGCCGCCAAGTCGCTCGGGCTGGAAGCGAAAAGCAGCGATCTTTTCGCGCGCAACGGCTCTATTTCTGGCGCCGTAAGCGGCAAGCAAGTCTCCGCCGCCTTCCAGCTGAAGCCCGGTGATGTCGGCGCCCCCCTAAACCTCGGAGCGAACTGGTTCGTCTATCGCTTAGCGGAAAAGCAGGAGCCCAATCCCGCGGATTTCGAGAAGCAGAAGAAGGAATTGACCGACCAAGTCCTGCAAACAAAGCGCACCATGGCCTTCGAGGCCTTCCGGACGTCCCTCGAAGCACGCCTCCGGCAAGAGGGGAAACTGCATATCATGTCCGATAAGATGAAGGGTCTTGGCGACCTAAGCTGACATAACTCATTAAGAACAAGCCACTTATTATTTTACAGCGTCTCCCTTGTGTTCCTCGTAGCTTCTATTTACCCTATTTGTGTCGTTTAGACGCCTTGATTCCGCCCGATGCCGTTGCCAAACGGTCTAGCTTTTTCCCGGGGCTCGGATGGAATCCGCACTAACAAACCAAATGGCCACCCAGCGCCAGAACCTTCAAGGAGCGGTGAGCACCATGCCAGGCCGCGTGTCCGCAGTCCGCAACGATTACCGCTGCTCCATCGAACGCAACCAAGCCGGAAAATATTGCGTGCGCATCCGAGTCCGTTACCCGCGCCACGCTTGGCTGCTAGGCGTCTTTTACCTCGCTTCCAACTTCGATAAGGCCATGAAAAAGCTCGAAGAGGCAGTCGATTTTCTTCAGCGACACGAAGAAAAGCTCTGGTTCTGGGGTGTCGATCGTGCGGAAGATATGGGCTTTTCCGCTGAATTCCTGCGCGAAGCCGGGCTCAGGCTAGATCGCCGCATTGAATTCCCGCGCAAGGGCGCCAATCTGACGTTGGCTCCGGAGCGCACTGTCCCAGCCTTCATACTGGGCCCCGTTCGCCGCGGCCTAGCTGAATCCATGGAAGCTGCTCGCCCGGTCTACGCCGGGGACTAAAGGGCTGCGCTTGGCGTGAAGCTGTCTTCTCGACGTGCGGCTTACCCCTGCTTTCCTTGTATTGACTCCCACTTGACTGTTGGGCAACATCAGGCCGCTTTAATAACCCCGGCACATCTGAGTTCGCTCAAATTCACGAGGAGAGAGGTGTGGTTGTGATGAGAAATGCGTCCCTGCGAGTGTTGTCGTTTCTTGCAGCCTGCATCTTGAGCCTGTCCATGGCGGTGGCCGCCATCCCGAGGAATGCAAGCTCCACGGCATCACAAACGAAGTCCACTGCATCTAGCGCACCCAAGTCGGGCCTAGTCGATCTCAACTCTGCGACCGAGGACCAACTCAAAGAACTCCCCGGCATTGGTGACGCTTACGCGAAAAAGATCATCGAAGGCCGTCCGTATCGTGCGAAAACCGACTTGGTCCGCAAGAAGATCATTCCGCAAGCCACTTACAACAAAATCGCGGACAAGGTAATCGCAAAGCAGCCGAAGGCGACCAGCGCGAAGCCAAAATCCTAATCGCTACCTTCCGCGCAAGACTACTTCGCCCTGGCCGACCATCTGGTCATTGAGCCAGACGCGATACTTGTACGTACCGTCCTTGGTTCCTACGCGGGGGGGACCACTCAGCAGCCGCATCCCCGCCGGTGCCTGAAACACGTTGGACGTAAAAGGGCAGCGGTTCACGTCAAACTCCACGCGCAGATTCCCGGCATCTGAAATCCACGAAACCTGGTCGCCAGCATCCAGCACCACCGCCTGCGGGATCAGTCCCACTAATACCGGCCGTTCAGCCATTTCCCCTCACGTTTTCCATTTTTATTTAAAGCTCGCCTCGAACTCTCGCGCCAGCTTCTTCGGCGCCGCATTGCACCAAGCCGCAGCCACCGCGGGACGCAAGTCAGCGCTTTTGGCCAGTCGCAGCCGCACGCTGGTAGCGCCGCCTCGGCCCCACCCGCCCTTCACCGGAACGAAAACCTCCGGCTCAGCCCTCACAAATTCTTCTTGCTGCTCCGGAGTCAGCTTCACCATGCCCCATTTCTTGTCCGGATAGGCCAAAGTCGCAAAAATCTTGCCGCCACGTACCCGAAAATCCGGGTGATTCATGTGTGAACTCTCAACGGCTTCCGGAAAGCTCAAAGCCAACCGCCGAAACTGCTCCGCAGTCACCAGGTACCTCCCATTGCGAACCGACGATAACACATCCATTCGGGGAGGTCTTCGACCAGAAGGCATCATGACTAAATTAGGAGTTTTGATAAGAAGCGCCTAAAGATGCGGCTCTACAAAGGCTAGCCTGAACGCTTTTGACCGTCTTTCTGGGCAGTCTCAAGCCAACGTCCGAGCACGCCTAGAGGTTGTGGCTCGACTTCGAGGAAGGAGACACCACAACCAAGATTCGGCTGTACATAGATGATCTTTGCTTTCGCGTGGAAGAAATCCTCGCCGGCGAAAATTTTGACGAGCACCAGGGTGTCTTGTGGGAACGGATTCATCATGTCCAGGTAGCATCCGTGAAGGCTTAGCTCGCTGACACGAGTGGCGATTCGCACGTCGGTCTTTTGTTCGACGAGCTCGGCGCTGGCGATGAAGGTGTACCGGGGCGTGCGGCGCTGTTCTCTCTTCAAGAGCGGCCTCCAAAATTATATTCGCACGAAATAGCTCAGTGATGAACGCGAAGTGGCGCAAGGGTTACACCCGGATGCCACGGGCACTGGCGATTTGCGCTGAACTACGGGCGCAACAGTGCGGCCCCATGCACGGAGGACAGCCAGAAGTGGCTGTCCCACAGATTCTGTTGCGCCACTCAGATGCGATTGAAGAGGAGAGGGGCACCCAGTTTGGAGGTGTAATTGGGGCGATAGCGCTCGGTGTTGTAGAGAGTGGGGATATCCACTTTCCGCGCCCCCAGAGAAGAAGCGGGAAGTGGGGCGTGCGCGTAGCAGCCATTCTGTACGCCGACCATGCGGCCAAAGACGCCGTCTCGGAGCATATCCACGGCGATGTTGGCGAAAGTGATGGCGACGAGCTGGTCGATGGCGTCGGGCTCGCCGCTGCGCAGATCGTAGGTCAAGTCGCTGACCATGATTTCATCGCCCGTACGCTTGCGGATTTCCTCACCAAGGGCTTGGCCAATATCAATCTTTTTGCGATGGCCGTAGGCATCGGCTTCGCCGTATTCCTTGACGGAACCTTCCTTCCAAACAGCACCCTCCGAAACGACCACGAGAGCGTAGTGGCTAGGATTGTTGCGCTTGTCTTCGGAAAGCAGTTTGGCGACCCGGTCGATGTCGAAGGGATATTCGGGAATGAGGCAGCGCGTGGAGGTGACGTAAGCGGTGTAGAGCGCGGTGAAGCCCGCGTCGCGCCCGAAAATGCGGAAGACGCCAATGCGTTCGTGAGAGCCAAGAGTGGTGCGTTGGCGGGTGATAAGTTCTTTGGCGCGAGTGATCGCGGTGGAGAAACCGATGCAGTACTCGGTGCCTTGGACGTCGTTGTCCATTGTCTTAGGAATGGCAATAACGGGCATACCCGCGGCGGAAAGGGCGGCGGAGAAGCTCAGCGTATCATCGCCTCCGATGGTGATCAGGCAGCCGACGCCGAGACGCTCGAGATTTTCCAGGACGACAGGAGTGAAATCGTAGTGTTTACCGTCGAAAGGGAGTTTTTTGATGCGATCGAGATGGACCGTCTTGGGTAGTTTGGATTCGGACATTTTGCGGGGATTTGTGCGCGAAGTGTGCAGAACGGTGCCTCCGGTGCGGTCAATGGCGCGGGTATTCTCGCGATCTAGAGGGCGGATATAGGGGTCGTTGGGATTGGCGGGATCCATGTGCGTGAGACCTTCCCATCCTTTACGAATGCCGATTACGCTGCGGCCCAGTCCAGTGGCGCGATATACAACGGACTTAATGACTGGATTGAGGCCGGGGACATCGCCGCCGCCTGTGAGGACGGCGATTTTATCTTTTGCGGGCACTGAGCTCTTCTCCTTATGTTGAGCAGCCGTATAGTTTCGCATAATTCCGGTGTAGCCGAATATTCCGGAGGTTAAAAAATATCGATGACACGAATTTAGTTTTCAAACTCACCATTTGTGGCTAGTCTATGCGTCGCTGAGGGGGACTTCATGGCAGATAGTGGGGCGCGGACGGTTAAGGCGCCGGAGTTCGGGCAGACGTTGCGTGGGGATTCCTGGTGGGCCGAGACAATTCCGGTAGTGCTGCTGCTTGGAGGATTCGGACTTTATGCGACGCTGCGCGCGTTTGAAGGCCGATTCTATGAGTGGGGACCCTATCTTTCGCCGTTTTATTCACCCCTGATTGACGAGCATCATCGCTGGTGGAAGCTTTCACCCGCCCTGCTGATTCTAGGCGGGCCGCTGGGCTTTCGCGCGACCTGCTATTACTACCGGAAAGCATACTATCGCGCATTTTTTCAGGACCCGCCGGCTTGTGCAGTGAGCGAATGGAAGCGGAACTATAAGGGCGAAACGAGATTTCCTTTCGTTCTGCAAAATCTACACCGATACTTTTTATATTTCGCAATCCTTTTCCTGTGTTTCCTGTGGAAGGACGTTTTTCAAGCGTTCAATTTTGACGGAAAGTTCGGAATGGGCGTGGGCACGCTCGTGTTGCTGGTCAACATCATTCTGCTGACGACATACACGCTTTCTTGCCATTCGCTCCGCCATTTGGCCGGCGGCAAGCTTGATTGCTTCTCGTGCGCGACTTTCGGAAAACCGAGGTACAAGGTGTGGCATTGGCTTTCGATTCTAAATGAGCGGCACATGTGGTTTGCGTGGATGAGCTTGATTTCGGTTGGATTAGCGGACTTTTACATCAGGCTGGTCGCTTCCGGTGCTATCCAAGATGCGAGGATCTTTTGAGCGATAGGTTCGAGACGCAGGAACACGATGTGCTGGTGGTTGGCGCGGGCGGAGCGGGATTGCGCGCGGCGATTGAGGCGCTGGGGCAGGGCGCTTCGGTGGGCGTGGTTAGCAAATCGCTCCTCGGAAAAGCTCATACAGTGATGGCGGAAGGCGGAATTGCCGCGGCAATGGCGAATGTGGATTCGGCGGACGGCTGGAAGCCACATTTTCGCGACACGATGCGCGGCGGGAAAATGCTCAACAACTGGCGCATGGCGCAGTTGCATGCCCAGGAAGCTCCGGAGCGCGTGAAAGAGCTGGAGCAGTGGGGCGCGCTGTTTGACCGGACCGAGGACGGACGGATTTTACAGCGGGCGTTCGGCGGGCACACGTTTCGGCGGTTGTGTCACGTGGGAGATCGCACGGGATTGGAGATGATTCGCACGCTGCAGGATCGCGGCGTGCACATGGGATTTGACGTGTACATGGAATGCACGATCGTGCGGCTGCTTACGGATGGCGGGCGATGCGCGGGTGCGCTGGCGTATTGGCGGGAGACGGGGCGGTTCGTGGTGTTCAAGGCGAAGTCAGTCGTGATGGCTACGGGCGGGATTGGGAAGGCTTGGCCAATCACATCAAATTCGTGGGAGTACACGGGCGATGGAATGGCGCTGGCTTATGAAGCGGGCGCTGAGTTGATGGACATGGAGTTTGTGCAGTTTCATCCGACCGGAATGGTGTGGCCGCCGGGAGTGCAAGGAATTTTGGTGACGGAAGCGGTACGCGGGGAGGGCGGAGTTCTCCGCAATAAGAACGGCGAGCGGTTTATGGAACGCTACGATCCGAAGCGAATGGAGCTTTCGACGCGGGATGTGGTCGCGCGGTCGATCTATACGGAAGTGAAAGAGGGACGCGGGACAGAACACGGCGGCGCGTATTTGGATATTTCGCACAAACCTGCGGAGTACGTGAAAAAGAAGCTGCCGAGCATGTACCACCAATTCAAGGAATTGGCGGACGTGGATATCACGAAAGGGCCGATGGAAGTTGGGCCGACGTGCCACTACATGATGGGCGGGATTCGCGTGGAGGCCGAAACCGCGCAAAGTTCGTTGCCGGGACTGTTTGCTGCTGGAGAAGCGGCGGCGGGACTGCATGGGGCCAACCGCTTGGGCGGGAATTCGCTTTCGGACTTGCTGGTGTTTGGGCGGCGGGCGGGACTTGCGGCGGCGCAACACGCCAAGGAAACGTCTGCTCCCAATCTGGATGAGGGGCAGATCAGCGCGGGCGAAAGCGAGGCGCTGAGCGCGTTTCAGCGACAGGGTGGCGAGAATCCTTACGCGGTGCATCGCGATTTGCAGAAAGTGATGCAGAGTCTCGTGGGAATTTTCCGGATACGCGAGGATATGGAAAAAGCGCTCGTCGAGCTGGCGAAATTGAAAGAGCGCGCGGCGCATACCAGCGTAGAAGGCTCGCGAATGTTCAATCCCGGGTGGCACATGGCTATCGAATTGAAGTCGATGCTCACCGTTTCGGAAGCTGTCGCGCGCAGCGCCCTGGTCCGAGAGGAAAGCCGTGGCGCGCATAGCCGGATTGATTTCCCTGAGCTGAGCCCGGAGTGGGGCACAAAGAACAATATTATCTGGTGCGACGGTAATGCGATGGGACTGCGGCAGGAAAAGCTTCCAGAGATGCCCGCAGAGTTGAAGCAAGTGTTGGCCGAGGACAAATAAACGGAGGCTTGATGGCGGACGCGCTTCTGAAAGTGTTTCGCGGAAATAAGGACGGCGGCCAGAGTGTCGACTTTAAGGTGCCGGTCGCGCCGGGGATGGTTGTGCTGGATGCGCTGCACTACATTCAGGGGCACTTGGCGCCGGACCTGGCGGTACGCTGGAATTGCAAGGCAGGGAAGTGCGGCTCGTGTTCGGCGGAGGTAAACGGTCGGCCGCGGCTAACGTGCAAGACGAGAATGGATTCATTGCCACAGAATGAACCGATTACGGTGATGCCGATCAAGAGCTTTCCAGTGATCAAGGATTTGGTCACGGACGTCTCGTGGAATTACAAGGTGAACAAGAAAATCCCGCCGTTCACACCAAAGCCGGGTGCGAGTTGGAAGTTTTACCAGGATGATGTGGATCGCGTGCAGGAGTTTCGGAAGTGCATCGAGTGCTTTTTGTGCCAGAACGTGTGCCACGTTCTGCGAGATCACGACAAATATGACCAGTTTGGCGGACCGAGATTTTTTGTGCGCGTGGCTGGTTTGGACATGCACCCGATGGACGGCGTTTCACGGACGAAACTCCTGAAGGACGAGTTGGGGATCGGGCTTTGCAACATCACGAAATGCTGCACGGAAGTTTGTCCGGAGGACATCCATATTACGGACAATGCCATCATCCCGTTGAAGGAGCGAGTGGTGGACCAGTTTTACGATCCTCTATTCTGGATCGTGCGGAAAATTCGAGGAGCGGGGCAGAGTTAGCAAGCAACGGCAGAACTTCCGAGTACTTGAGTTCGACGGAGGGCCCATGGACCTGAAACTGAAAACCATTTCTAAATCGGGGATTCCGGAGGCTATCGCGAAGGCGGAGTTGTATCGATACCTGAATGAGCCGGAAGAGGCCGAGTCAATCTGCCGGGATGTTCTAGCGTCAGAGCCAAAACACATGCTGGGTTTGCGGACGTTGGGGCTGGCGATTACGGATCAATTTATCGGCGGGCCTTCGGACCGCTACTCCGAAGTGGAGGCGATTTTTCAGCGATTGGCGGAACCGTACGAGCGGCTCTACTACACGGGCCTGCTGTGCGAGCGCCGTGTAAAGGCGCAATTGCGCGCCGGCCGGGCACCGCACACATTACTGCCTCTGTTGGAGAAGGCGTTGCAATGCTTCGGCGAGGCGGAGAAGATTCATCCACCGGGAAATGACGATGCAATTCTGCGATGGAATCGTTGCGTCAGATTGCTGCAGAGCCAACCGGACTTTGAGGCAGAAGAAATCGTGTCGTTGGAAGCGCAGGACGGCCCGCCCGCGTAGGGCAAACAGCGCTGTTGGGGACGAGCTCATCCCAGAAGAGCATCGTTTCCTGGGCGAAGGAGAGGGACATTTCTGGCGTCGTCGGGTGCGGCGACGCTGGGCGGGAGGCACTATTTCCACCGCGAGCAGCAACGCAATAGAGGAAACTCCCCAGGATGCATTTAACAAACGTAAACCGATGCTATGGATTTGTATCGTGAGACGGTTAGCCGCGGTAAAAACAGTGATTAAGATGCGTTGGCGGAAATCTTTCCGGCGGATTCGTTGAGCTTCAGTACGAGAACGCGGCCATCCGAGTGGAACGAGCCGCCGGTTGCCGTTCTTGCTTCTTTGAGTGGGCCCGCGGGAAGAGCATGGGTGACTTCGGCGACTAAGCCCGTTGCGATCAAGGTTTTTTCCACGTAATC
>Ga0185299_10002241_pt1 | contig 31002 bp, 32 predicted proteins | sample PaiPotPPA55metaG_FD_128002 | JGI IMG/M metagenome (GOLD analysis project Ga0185299, IMG submission 128002) | Iron sulfur acid spring bacterial and archeal communities from Banff, Canada, to study Microbial Dark Matter (Phase II) - Paint Pots PPA... ...
GCCGGGCGAGTGCACGGCGTTGGACAGCGGCGAGTAGGCGAACCAGCCGAAGTCGGCCGCGCCCTGCGGGGTGAGGAAGCCGCCGACGGCGATCAGCGAGCCGCACAGGAACAGCCAGTAGGCCACCATGTTCAGCCGCGGGAACGCGACGTCGGGCGAGCCGATCTGCAGCGGCATGATCGCGTTCGCGAAGCCCGCGAACAGCGGGGTCGCGAACATCAGCAGCATGATCGTGCCGTGCATGGTGAAGGCCTGGTTGTACTGCTCCGGGGAGAGCACGTCCAGACCCGGCCGGGCCAGCTGGGTGCGGATCAGCAGCGCGAGCAGGCCGCCGAAGCCGAAGAAGATGCACGAGGTGATCAGGTACAGGAAGCCGATGACCTTGTGGTCGGTGGAGGTGATCCACTTGATGAAGGTCGTTCCGGGCGTCCGGGCGCGGTACGCCGTCACCGTGGGGACGGACGTGACCGCGGGGTCGTTGACTGCGGTCATGACGCGTAGCCTCCCACAGCGTTCTGGCCCTTGACGCTGGTCATCGGACCGACGACGCAGCGGATTCCGGAGCCGGTAGTGGTCAGGTCGGTGCCGACCTCGGTCGTGTTGTCACCGCAGCCGGAGGTGAGCGTGCCACCCTGCTTGTCGGCGATCAACTGCTGGAGGTGGGCCTGGTACTCGGCCGGGGTGACGACCTTGACGTTGAACAGCATCCGGGAGTGTTCGACGCCGCACAGCTCGGCGCACTCGCCGATGTAGGTGCCGAGCTTGTCCGGGGTGACCTCGTACATGTTCACGCGGCCTGGCACGACGTCCAGCTTGAACAGGAAGTTCGGGATCCAGAAGGAGTGGATCACGTCCGGCGAGGTCAGGGTGAACTTGACCTCTTCGTTGTCCGGCAGCCACAGCGTCGGCGGCTGGCCGGCGGTGCCGATGTCGTACGCGGTGACGGAACTGGTCGCCGCACCCTCGCCGTTGTTGGTCGAGGCGTCGTAGTTGTAGTTGAACGTCCAGCTCCACTGGCGTCCGACGACGTTGATCGACGTGTACTGCTGGTTGTTGATCTGCAGCAGCGAGGTCTCGTCCTTGGCCGTGAAGTAGAAGATCACTCCGACCATGATGAGCGGGATCGCCGTGTAGAGCAGTTCCAGCGGCAGGTTGTACCGGGTCTGCGGGGGCACCTCGATGCCGTGCCGCTTGCGGCGGTAGGCGAAACAGCACCACAGGATCAGACCCCACATGAGGGCACCTACCGCGAAGGCGGTGATCCACTGGCCCTGCCACAGGTGCAGGGTGGTGGGGGCTTCCTTGGAGGCCGGGTCGGGCAAGCCGAGCCGGGTGAAGGCATTGTCGGCGCAGCCCGAGGCCGTCACCAGGACGACGCCGAACAGCGTCGTGCGGGCGACCAGGCGCCGCTTTCTTGACGCGTCGACGCGCGCCCGCCCCGTGCTCTCACGCGGCGGGAGAGGTCTGCGTTCAGAGCCGTGCTGACTCAACGTACCCTTCCCGATCTCTCGCCCCGTTCCACCGCGCCGCGCTCGGTGGGTCGCGCTCGCGGTGGCGCCCGGCTGTGCGGGCGGGGGATCACTGATTCAATGCTGCGGCCAAACCCTACTCCAGCCACGAGGACCACCTGCGGGCAGGTACCCCCCTTTCGAGGGGCGGCCCCACGGAGCTCATGCATACGGTCTAATGACTGGCCACAAGGGGCTATTCGGACAACTGTCGGTCAATCATCACGTGCGTGATCATCCGTCAGGCGGCAGACACGCACGGAGCGTGATCTACGCTCCTTCCCATGGTCTATTTCGACGCCGCGAACGGTGAACCGCTCGATCCGGCGGGCCGCGAGGCCTATCTGGCGGCCCTGGAAGGCGGTTGGGCCGGCCCCGACCGGCTCTACCGCGAGGGGCGGGCGGCGCGGATGCTGCTGGACGCCGCCCGCGAAGCGGTCGCCGAGGTGCTCGGCTGCCGTGCGGACGAGCTGGTTTTCACGACTTCGGGCACGTCGGCGGTGCATCAAGGGGTGCTCGGGCTGGCGAAGGGCCGTGCACGGGCCGGACGGACGTTGGTCCTCAGCGCGGTCGAGCACTCCTCCGTACTGCACGCGGCGGAGTTGGCGGCGCGGCGTATCGAGGGAGACCGGGTCCAGGTCCCGGTCGACGTACACGGCCGGATCCGCCTCGAATCCTTGATTGAATCGTTAGCGCGGGCTCGGGTGGGCGGCGCGTCCATCGGCCTGATCGCGATCCAGTCGGCCAACCACGAGGTCGGCACGCGGCAGCCGCTCGCCGAGGTCGGGGACCTGGCCGCGGAGCACGGCGTGCCGCTGCTGGTGGACGCGGCCGCCTCGATCGGCCGCGAACCGGTGCCCTCCGGCTGGTCGGTACTCGCCGGCTCGGCGCGCAAGTGGGGCGGTCCGGCGGGCGTCGGGGTGCTGGCCGTGCGCAAGGGAACCCGCTTCGCGGCCGACTGGCCCGAGGACGAGCGGGAACGCGGCTGGTCCCCCGGCCCGGTCAACGTCCCGGCGATCCTGGCGGCGGCTACCGCACTGCGGGCGCGCAGCGCGGAAGCCCAGGAGGTAGGGCTGAACCAGCGGGAACTCACTGCTCTATTGCGCGCGCGGATTCCCGAAGTCGTGCCGGACGTAGAAGTGGTCGGCCACCCGGACGACCGTCTGCCGCACATCCTGACGTTCTCGTGCCTCTACGCGTCAGGCGAGGCACTGCTCCTGGAACTCGACCGTGCCGGGTTCTCGGTCTCCTCAGGATCATCCTGCACCGCATCCACATTGACACCGAGTCACGTACTCGAAGCGATGGGCGTTCTATCCCAAGGAAACATTCGAGTCTCACTGCCATGGGACGTGAAGACAACGGACGTCGAGCGATTCCTCGACGTACTTCCATCCGCGGTCCGCGCCGCCCGTCCCGAGGCCCAACTCGCGAGTCCCATAGATCCCATAGAAGAGGAGCCCTCCGCCGCCCTGGAGATCAACGCCCTCGGCAAGCTCTGTCCGCTGCCCGTCATCGAACTCGGCCGGCGGATCGGCTCGGTCCCGGTCGGCGCGGTCGTACGGGTGCTGGCCGACGACCCGGCCGCGCGGCTGGACATCCCCGCCTGGTGCCGGATGACCGGGCAGGATTACCTCGGCGCCGAACCCGGGCCGGCGTACCTGGTCCGAAGGGTGCGCTGAGGCCCGGAAGAACCGGCGTGAATTGGAGGGGAACCCGGGGCGGCGACCGTGCGTCACAGGAGAGCCACGAGCACAGGACCCCTCGGGCGGGTCCTTGTCGACGAAGGGACGAGCGCATGTCAGGCAGGACGGAATCGGCCGGGCGAGGGAGGATCGCCTCGCTGCTGACCGCGGGCGCGATCGGAGCGCTGGTGCTGGCGGGAGCCACGGCCTGCGCCTCCTCGACCCAGGCCGCCGGTGCGAGCGACACGTCCACGGTCCCGGTCGCCACGGGCTCGTCCGCCGCGGCGAGCAGCGGCGCATCCGCGTCGTCGTCGGCATCGGCCTCGGCATCGGCCTCCGCGTCGGTCGGCGCGACCTCGAGCAACCACCCGATGATCCCGACCACCGGCGGCATCGTGGTGACCCCGCAGGCGCAGGTCTCGACGACGCCGACGGGCAAGCTCACCGGTTTCACCACCGCCGCGCACAGCGGAGACGGGCTCACGCTGTATCTGGGCATCGAGTCCCAGGGCGGGGCGTGCGGGCAGTACGACGTCGTACTGCAGCAGACGAGAAGCTCGGTGAGCGTGGGTCTGGTGCACCTGTCCTCGGGAGGCCGCATGTGCCCGATGTACGTCACGCACATGCTGGTTCAGGCCAAGCTCGCCGCGCCGCTGGACGGCCGCCGGGTCATCGACCTGGCGAACGGTCAGACGGTGAACTCGCCGCAAGTCGGGTAGCCGCCCTTGTCAGGGCCGCTCAGTGAAATCCAGGTGTTGCTTAACGTCTGCTGAGAAACCCACAGGAAAGAATCAGCAGGAAAAGGGGAACCTTTCACGCCTCCCGACCGTCATATCTGGTGTAGTAGTACTGAGCACCGGGGAACCGGAGCTCGAGCACCGAATCCCGAGTAGAACCCGAGGGGATTACGACTTCATCACTTTGAGTGATGGATCGTCTCCGATCCGGGTACAACTATGGGGTAGGGACAACTAAAGCCTGCGCCCGCGCCGCTCTCCCCCCGGCGACGTGGACGCTGTGGCGGGCCGTATCGGAGGGCAGCCACTCGCTGAATTCTCGCGGGTGCTCCGGGTCCGCAGGAGGCAGGGCCTCCGTCGTCATTTGTGGGTAGTGACGCCGGAGGCCCTGCCGTTCCTACATCTGGAGCGGTTCAGCACTAGTCGCGAAGCTAAGCCGCGCGGCCTCACTCGCGCAGCCCATCGCACCCCGCGCCACCGCACCCGAACGGCCCAACTTGCCCGGCCCGTCTCCGCCTTCGAAAAGAATCTTTCGAAAGAGTCTTTTCGAAAGACTTCTTTCGATGCTACGGTCCCCGCATGGACGAAGAAGCGACGCGGCCGGCGGAGCCCGGGTCGCCGGAACCGGGGGCGTACGAACACCTCCGCACCCTCTCCGACGCCCGGGAACTGCGTGCCCTGGCCCATCCGGTCCGGATGGCGCTGTATGAGGTGCTCGCGCTGCACCAGAGCCTGACGGCCACTCAGGCCTCCAAGCTCGTCGGCGGCTCCCCCAGTTCCGTCGCGTACCACCTGCGCACGCTGGCCAAGTACGGCTACGTCGAGGAGACCAACGACGGCACCGGACGCGAGCGGCCGTGGCGGCTCGCCGAGATCGGGTTCAACTTCAGCGGCAACTCGGACGATCCGGAGGCCAACGCCGCCGCGGACGCGCTTGCCCGCCAGATGTTCAAGCGCTGGCTCGAGCGCCGGGACGAGTACAAGCGGTCCAAGGACCGCTGGTCCGAGGAGGTACGCGAGGCCACCGGCGACTCGAACATGATTCTGTTCGGCACGGTCGAGGAGTTCCGCGAACTGCGGGAGGGCTTCGCCCGGCTGACCGCCAAGTACTTCGACCGGATCGCCGACCCCGCGCTGCGGCCCGAGGGCTCGCAGGTCTTCGAGTTGCAGTTGTTCACGCACCCGATCGACATCTCGTCCGTCGCCCGCGCCGACGACGACGAGGACGAGGACTCCGCGCCAGAAGAGCACTGACAGGAAGCAGGACACCCAACGGGAGGGGGCTCGCGATGCGCGAGTTGTTCAAGCTCAGGAATTTCCGCATCTACTTCATCGGCAGCACCGTGGACACGATCGGCGACATGGCCTTCTGGCTGGCCGCGGCGATCTGGGTCAGGGAGCTGACGGGTTCGACCACGCAGGCGGGTCTCGGCATCCTGTTCGTGAACGCGGGCACGCTGCTCTCCCCGCTCACCGGGATCGTCGTGGACCGGCTGCCGCGCAAGCGGACATTGATGGTGGCCAACGCCGCCACCGCGCTCGTCGTGCTCAGCCTGGTCACCGTGCACAACGCGAGCCGGGTCTGGCTGATCTACCTGGTGATGTTCCTCTACGGGCTGAGCGCCGCGATCACCACCGCCGCGTTCAACGGGCTCAAGGAACAGATGATGCCGAAAGAGCTGTTCGGCGACGCCAGCGGGCTGAGCCAGGCCGCGCAGCAGGGCGTGCGACTGATCACCCCGGCGCTCGGCCTCGGCATCCTCGCCGCTTTCGGCGGACCCGCGCTGGCGGTCTTGGACGCGGCCACCTTCGTCGTCGGCCTGATCTGCTGGTCGCTGATCCGCATCGACGACCCGAAGCCGCAGCGTCCGGAGAAGACCGAGAGCTGGTGGCAGGAGAGCACGGCCGGTTTCCGCTACCTGTTCCGCACCCCCGTATTGCGGCAGCTCTCGATCGCGCTGGCGGTGGCCTGCTTCGCCATGGGGTTCTTCGAGACGCTGGGGATCGCGATCGCGACCGTCGGCCTGCACCACTCCCCCACCTGGGTGGGCGTGCTCGTCACGGTGATGGGCGCGAGCGGCATGATCGGCGGCCTGACGGCGGGGGGCATGATGAAGCGGATCGGCCCCGGCTTCCTGACCGCGCTCGGCCTGGCCATTTGCGCGGTGGCTTCGGTCCTCGCGGCGGTGCCGAACGTGACCGTGGTCCTCGGCGGGTGCGTCCTGTTCGGCCTGAGCCTGCCCTACGCATTCGTCGGCTCGGTCAGCGCGGTCCAGCTGTTCACACCGAACGAGCTGATGGGCCGGGTCAGCGGCGTGGACAACCTGATCGTCACCGGACTCCAGGTGCTCGGCATCGGCGTCGGGGCGGCGCTGATCAGCGTCGTGTTCTACCGGGACCTCTGCTACTTCGTGGCCGCCACGATGGGTCTGAGCGCACTGTACATACTCACCCGCAAGGACCAGCGCAAATCCAACCTGCCCAAGCCGACCGGTGCTCCCGCTTCGGACGGCGCGGCGAGCCGGGCACAGCCGCAGCCGGCCTGATCAGGCTGCCCCGGCCCGACTCGCCGGCGGAGGGGATCGGCGAGCGGAACACGAGAGGCGCCGTGGTCCGGAGGCACCCGCACAAGGGGGATGCTTCCGGACCACGGCGCCTCGTGGCGCTCGGTGCCCGACGGAGCTTTAGTTGAAGCTCTCGCCGCAGGCGCAGGAGCCGGTGGCGTTCGGGTTGTCGATGGTGAAGCCCTGCTTCTCGATGGTGTCGACGAAGTCCACGCTCGCGCCGACCAGGTACGGGGCGCTCATCCGGTCGGTGACGACCTTCACGCCGCCGAACTCGGAGACCACGTCGCCGTCCAGCGAACGGTCGTCGAAGTACAGCTGGTAGCGCAGACCTGAGCAGCCACCGGGCTGGACCTGGACGCGCAGCGAGAGGTCGTCGCGGCCCTCCTGCTCCAGCAGATTCTTGACCTTGGACGCGGCCTCACCCGTCAGGATGATTCCGTCGACCTTGGTGCTGCTGATCTCAACCTCTACCGACATCTGCCAACCCCTATCTCAGTACGGTCCGTCGGGTCGTTGCCTTCAAGGATCAACGCCGCTTCGACGGCTTGGTATTCCGAGCGTTCGGTGCCAGCCGTCCTTCGCTTCCTATCGTCGCACATCCGGGGCTGGACCGTATATCACGAGGCGTCCGGACCCGCCCGATTCCCGCCCTCCGTCAGCTTTGCTACACCCCGGCTTAAGCACCGCTTCGTTGCCCCTGGCGGGCGCCGCCGCGAGAGTGGACAGCGGACCGGAAAAGCCGAAAAAGGGGTGGTGGGACCGTGGATTTCAAGAAGGCATTCAAGCTCGGCGGGGGCGGCGTACGCGGTGGGCTGACCGGTCGGAACGCGACCGAGGACGAGGTCGCGGAGCTCACCGAGTCCCTGTGCGAAATCGTGGACCAGGAGAATTACGACAAGGCCTGCCGCCGGATGGCCGCCTGGATCAACGACGCCGGCCTCTCCGGCGCGGGCCTGCTCACCACGTACCTCGCCCTCAGCGTCGCGCAGGCGTGCGTCGACCGCGGCGTACCGGTGGACGGCCTCGAACGCCGCGTCCCCCAGTTCTCCGGGATCCCGATGCCCAATGCGATTTCCGCCACAATGCACGCGCAGGACCTGATCACGAGGATTCTCGACCGGGCCGCGCGCGGCGAGAACGAGCAGCCGACCCTCGACGAGCTGACCGAAGTCTGGAAGACGCCCCAGTTCGGCGGCCTGGTCCTGTTCTACTACCTGCAGTGCCTGGCCAGCTCCGTGCGCCTGCCCCGTCTCGTCGCCGTGCTGCCCGCGGCCATCGACGTCAATGCCAACATCGACGCCGACCGGTAAGCAGCGCGGGCCCGCTTCGCCCCTCGGGAATATCCGTGGGATAAGATGCCTTAACGTCAGTTAGACGAAAAGGGGGTCGGTCCCGGGGGCCGATCCGATCGAGGAGCACGCCGACGTGACGACCATCGATACCAGCGGCGCGGCCGCGGGCTCCGCCTTCGCCGAGCCGAGCGGCACCCCCCTAGCCCTGCTGCTGCTCGGAAAGGCCGCCGACCCGCGCAGCGAGCGCGGCGTGGAATGCCCCGGCGACCTGCCCGCGCCGAGCGACCCCGACCTCGTGGCCCGCGCGCTCGCGGCGAAGCAGGCGCTCGGCGAGCGGGTGTTCATCCTCGGCCACCACTACCAGCGGGACGAGGTCGTCCAGTTCGCCGACGTGACCGGCGACTCCTTCAAGCTGGCCCGGGACGCGGCCAACCGCCCGGACGCCGAGTACATCATCTTCTGCGGCGTGCACTTCATGGCCGAGTCCGCTGACATCCTGACCTCCGACGACCAGCAGGTGCTGCTGCCGGACCTGGCCGCGGGCTGCTCGATGGCGGACATGGCGACGGCCGAGCAGGTCGAGCAGTGCTGGGACACGCTGGCCGACCTGGGCATAGCCGAGCGGGTGATCCCCGTCTCGTACATGAACTCCTCCGCCGACATCAAGGCCTTCACCGGCAAGCACGGCGGCACGATCTGCACCTCGTCCAACGCCGAACGCGCCCTGACCTGGGCCTTCGAGCGGGGCGAGCAGGTGCTGTTCCTGCCCGACCAGCACCTCGGCCGCAACACGGCGGTCCGGCAGTTGGGCCTGAGCCTCGAAGACTGCGTGCTCTACAACCCCTACAAGCCGATGGGCGGCCTGACCGCGGATCAGCTGCGCGACGCCAAGATGATCCTCTGGCGCGGCCACTGCTCGGTGCACGGCCGGTTCACGAAGGAGTGCGTGGAGGAGGTGCGCAAGCGCGTCCCCGGCGTGAACGTGCTGGTCCACCCGGAATGCCGCTACGAGGTCGTGGAGAACGCCGACTTCGTGGGCTCGACCGAGTACATCATCAAGATGCTCGATGCCGCCGAGCCCGGCAGCAAGTGGGCGGTCGGCACCGAACTGAACCTCGTCCGCCGCCTCGCGAACGCGCACCCGGACAAGGAGATCGTCTTCCTCGACAAGTCGGTCTGCTACTGCTCCACGATGAACCGCATCGACCTGCCGCACCTGGTCTGGACGCTCGAGTCGCTGGTCGCGGGCAAGCCCGTCAACCGGATCACCGTCGCCCCGGACACCGCCGCGCTGGCCCAGGCCGCGCTGGAGCAGATGCTCGCGCTGCCGTAGCAGCCGGTAGCGGCGCGGAGTCCTAGTAGTCCAGATCCACCTGGATCGGCAGGTGGGTCTGGCCCTTGGCGATCGACGGGAGCACCACCGAGCGCAGCGGCTTGAGGCCGCGGGTCAGCACGTCGTCGAGGCGCACGATCGGGAACTCGGCGGGCCAGGTGAAGCCGAAGCCGCTGCCCACCGCCTGCTGGGCGCTGGCCAGTCCGTCGTCGCGGGTCAGCTGGGAGAACTGGCGGTCGGTGGCGGCGACGTTGATGTCGCCGATGACCGCGAGGCGGGCCGAGTGGTCGGCGTCGAGTATCTTCACGAACTGGGTCAGCGCCAGGTCGCGGGCCTTGGCGAAGCCCTGGTCGCCGAGCACCGGCTGCGGCAGGTGCACGAGGTAGACGACGAGCGGGCCATCGGGCGTGGTCAGCGTGGCCCTGAGGGCGCCGATGACCGGCACGGCGGACGCGGAGGCGAGACCGGCGTCGTCCGAGCCGACGGAGAGGGATTCGGAGGACTGGGTCGTGCCGAGCGTGATCGGCTCGACGTTCGTGATCGGGTAGGTGCTCCAGAGCCCGAACTCGTACTCGGTGACGTGGTTCTGGTAGGCCGTGTTGAGCGCGCTGACGGCGTCGGACTCGTAGACCGAGGAGTACATGTCCTCGAGCGCGACGACGCCGGCGTGCTCGGTGAGAGCCATGGTGCCGGAGGCCGTGGCCTCCTGGGCGTCGCCGTTCACGTCCTCGCTGAAGATCCGCAGCTGAGCAGGCGCCGAACTCCCGCGCGGCAGCAGCGTCGGCCCGTAGAGCGCGGTCCACACGAGGGCGGCGGAGAACGCGACGATCAGCGCGGTCTTCGTGTGCACCACGGCGGCGGCGAGCAGCAGGACCAGCACCGGCACGCCGACCCACGGCAGCCAGGTCTCGAGCAGCGAGCCGATGCCGCCCGCGTCGGGCAGGAAGCGGTGCAGCACCAGGAAAGTGACGGCGAGACAGGAGAGCACGACGACGCCGGTCGAGGTCTGCCGCCGCATCCGGGACCGGTGCGAGTGCCGGTCGGAGCGGAGCTTGCGCCGCTTGATCTCCGCGCTGGTCTCCGCGGCCGTCTCGGGCGGCGCGGGGAAGGTCTCGATCTCGGGCTCGGCGAACGGAGCGGTGTCGACGGGCACCGAGGCGAACGCGGCTGCGGGCGCGGACTGTCCGGGTACGGCCTGCCCGGGGACGAAGGGGCTCGTCGGCGCGGCAGCCGTGGAGTGCTCGGGAGCGAAGGGGCTGGTCGGCGCGGCAGGCGTGGAGTGCCCGGGAACGAAGGGACTGGTCGGCGCGGCAGATGTGGACTGCCCGGAGGCGAACGGGGTCGCGGGGGCCGGAGGCAGTTCGGTGCGCGCGCCTATCGGGGGGACGGCGGCGGTGAACGGGGAGTTCGACGGCGACGCCGCGTCGTCCGGGCCGCCGGCGGGCGCCGAGCCGTCCAGCGCGCCGGGGTTGAAGTAGCCGTCGGCGGGGGCGATCTGACGGGGCATCCGGCCCGGCGTCAGCGCCTGCGGATTGAGGCCCGGGGACTGAGCGTCCGGCTCGCCGTCCGGCGTCATCGCTGAGGAGGTTTCGTCAGCCCGCTGCGCGGGGATGCCGAAGTCCGGCCACGTACGCAGGTCGGGCAAATCCCGACCCGTCTGTTCGCCACCTTCGGCACCGGTCACCGACCCAGCCACCATCGCCTCGTATTCCTCCACGGCCCGCACAAACCGCGTTGAGGCCCCGCATGATCCACAAGGGATCCTGCCTGCCCCGGACGGTCCCCGAGCCTAGCGGTATGGAAGCCGGGACAGGCAACTCGGAAGCGGAATCGTGGCAGAGGTGTGACGTGTGTGACGCCGGTCTGAAGTGGGGCTGAGCCGCCGGGGGCGGAGACCCCGTCAGCCTCCTGACAAGACGGTGAACGCGCGGCGACGGAAAACTACAGCCCGGGGGCTCCCCAGACCGGGAACCAGCGCGAGAGGTCCTTCTCCAACCGCAGGTCGTTGCCGAGCTGCGACTTGATCAGCATCTCCAGCGGGTTGTCCCGCTGCGGCTCGGTCAGCGGCGCGAAGGGGTAGAACGTCCCCTGCTTGTAGAGGTAGATCAGCGCGAGCTTCCGACCGCGGTCGTCCTGGAAGCTCACCAGGGTGCACAGCAGGTACGGGCCGAAGCCGTTGTCCTGCAGCGCCGAGTTGACCGCGTGGACGTCCGTCACCAGGCTCGTCATATCGTCCTGCGCGCGCTGGCAGAGCACCCAGGTGTAGCCGTACTTGTCCTTGCTCACCTGGACCTTGGGGCCGTCGATGCCCTCGAGCAGCTCCTCGACGTCCGACTCGACCTGGTTGAAGGCCGCGCCCTCGGCCTTGCGGTAGCACACCGCGCCGTAGCCGGTGGGCCGGAAGGTGCCGTTGACCTCCAGCGTCATCGCCGCCGAGGGCAGGCCGAAGAGCTGGTCGAGGTTCGGCTGCACCGGCTTGCTGCGGCCGAGGAGCGTGTCGAGAAGACCCATACCAAGCACCCTATCCAGTCATCGCGTGCCGGTCAGCCCTGCGCGGGGACGCAACGGCCGATCCGGTCGGGTCCTAACTACCGATTTGGCCGAGCTCGTTGGAGATCTTCACCAGCTGCTCGACCCGCTTCTCCGTGCTCGGGTGCGTGGCCAGCAGCGACATCACCGACTGGCCGGTGAGCGCCGGGGCGAAGTAGAAGGCGTTGTAGGGCTCGGCGGCACGCAGGTCCTGCTGCGGGATCTTGCCCATGTCGCCGGTGATCTTCTGCAGCGCGGAGGCCAGCGCCATCGGATTGCCCGTCAGGTGCGCCCCGGCCCGGTCGGCGGCCAGCTCGCGGTACCGGGACAGCGCCCGCACCAGCAGGAAGGAGATCGCGTAGGTGACCATCGAGAGCAGCATGATCACCAGCTCGGCGATCGCCGCGTTGTCGTCCCGGCGGCCGCGACCGCCGCCGCCGAAGATGCCGGCGTAGAAGGCCATCCGCGCGATCAGGCCGGCCAGGATGCCGAGGAACGAGGCGATGGTGATCACCAGCACGTCGCGGTGCGCCACGTGCGAGAGCTCGTGCGCCAGGACGCCCTCGACCTCCTCGTTGGTGAGGTTCCGGTTGCGCATCAGGCCGGTGGTCACGCAGATCACCGCGTTGTTCGGGTTCCGCCCGGTGGCGAAGGCGTTGGGCACCGGGGTCTCGGCGATGGCGACGCGCGGCTTGGGCATGTTCGCCATCGCGCACAGCCGGTCCACCATCGCGTGCAGCTCGGGCGCCTGCTCCGGCGTCACCTCTTTCGCGCCCATCGCGAAGGTGGCGATCTTGTCCGAGAAGAAGAACTGCGCGCCGAGGATCAGCGCGGCGAAGACGAGCACGATCGGCAGGCTCTGCGGGGGCACGAACGCGATCAGCGCCGCGACGAACGCCACCGCGAGCAAGCCGATGAGGAACATCACGAGCACCATCCGGGAGGTGAGCCCCCGATCCGGAGCGAACCTCGTCTTGCTGGCCACTGCTGCCGCCCTTCCCATCCCTGCTGTGAATTCCTGGTCTGTCCTGCCGCACCTGCGCGGTCGATCTCAACGAGGCCGTGTATCCCACGGCCTCATCCCCACCAACGATCAGCATCGGGGGCCGGTTCCCCCAGCCTGCCCGATTCCGGCTGAAGAACTCCCAAGAATGCACCGCGACCCGCCGAACTCTCCGTGAAGGCCCCGACAACCGCGAACGTCCCCCCGGCGCCGAAGCGCGGAGGGGACGCACACGAGGGGGTTCGGCCGACGGGGCCGCGTGCTCAGCCCGGGATCAGGCCGTCCGAGGAGAGCAGGTCGCGCACCTCGTCCAGGCTGGAGTGCGCGCTGGGCAGGATGAAGTCGCTGGGCTTCAGCTCCTCCACCGGGAGCGGCGTGCCGAGCTCCCTGACCTTGCCGAGCAATGCCTCCATGGCCGTCTCGAAGGGCTCCTGTTCCCCGGACTGCACCGCCGCCATGAGGGCGTTGTCGAGCTCGTTCAGCTCGCCGAGGGAGTCCTTCTCGAGGATCAGCTGACCTTCGCCCAGGATTCGCACGATCATGCCGCGCCACCGTCCTTGAGCACGTCCGCGTCGTTGATCTCGTCCGTCTTGCTCGCGTACGAGGTGCCGGAGCCGGCCTCCAGCGCGGGCTTGCTACCGCCGCCGCCGAGCTCCAGCTTCATCTGCGCGAGCTGGTCGTCCACCGCGCCGCCGGAGGACAGGGCCTCGAGCTGCCGGGTGATGTCGTCCTTGGACAGCCCGGTCGGGTCGTCCAGCGCTCCGGACTGCATCAGCTCGTCCACCGCCGAGGCACGGGCCTGCAGCTGCGCGGTCTTGTCCTGGGCGCGCTGGATCGCCATGCCGACGTCGCCCATCTCCTCCGAGATGCCGGAGAAGGCCTCGCCGATCTGCGCCTGGGCCTGGGCCGCGGTGTAGGTCGCCTTGATGGTCTCCTTCTGCGTGCGGAAGGCCTCCACCTTGGACTCGAGCTGCTTGGACTGCCTGACCAGGTTCTCCTCCTGGCCCTGCAACGACTCGTACTGCGTGTTGAGGTCGTTGATCTGCGTGACGATGTTCGCCCGACGGGTCAGCGCCTCGCGGGCGAGGTCCTCGCGGCCGAGCTCCAGCGCCTTGCGGGCCTGCCCCTCGAGCTTGTCGCTCTCCTGCTGAAGCTTCTTCATCTGCAACTCGACGCGCTTGCGCGAGGTCGCGACATCCGCCACCCCGCGGCGTACCTTCTGCAGCAGCTCCATCTGCTTCTGGTACGAGTAGTCGAGTGTCTCGCGCGGGTCCTCGTACTTGTCCAGCGCCTTGTTGGCCTTGGACTTGAAGATCAAGGACATCCGCTTCATAACTCCGTCGGCCATCAGCCCTCCAGCTCCCCCTTCGAAAAAGGTGCGGTGTAACTCTCGTTGAGACTGGTATGCCCCCACGATATTCCCTCGCGGGGTTACAGGGCCATCGCGGCGGTTATGTACCCGGGCCCGGAGCGTTTACGCTTCCATACGTGTTCCGACGCAACTCCTCCAAGCAGGTGGCCGACGCCACCCCGGCCGACGTGATCCCGGCCCAGCCCGTCACGTCCACCAAGGGACGTGCCACGCCGACCCGCAAGGAGGCGGAGGCGGCGCGCAAGCTGCGCCTCGGCGCCCTGCCCGCCGACCCCAAAGAGCGCAAGAAGGCCGAGCGGGAGGCGAACCGCCTGGGCTACGACCGCTCCCGCCAGGCGCTTCGCTCCGGTGACACGCGCCACTACCCGGTGCGCGACCAGGGCCCGGCCAAGGCCTTCGTGCGCGACTACGTGGACGGCCGGCTCCGGCTGCTCGAGCTGCTGATGCCGCTGGTCATCCTGTGCTGGGCGACGCTGCTGATGCACAACACGAAGATCTACATCTACAGCTCGTTCGTGATGGAGTTCGTCGTCCTCCTCGGCATCGTGCTCGGCGTCTACCTCTCCCAGCGGATCAAGAAGACCGTGGCGGCGGAGTTCGGCCCGGACGAGGTGCGCGGCACCGGCTTCTACGCCTTCTCCCGCGCGGTCATGCCGCGTCCGCTGCGCCAGCCGAAGCCGCGGGTGACGATGCGGGGCGAGCCGAAGATCCGCTGACCTGCCCGGTCAGATCCGGTCCAGTGGGCGGACAACCGTCCGTCCACCGAGCGGCTCCGCGGGCGACCCGGTAAGCCCCGGGCATACAGTGAGCCCATGGAGTTTCGACACCTCGGCCGTAGCGGCCTGATCATCAGCGAGATCGCCTACGGCAACTGGATCACCCACGGATCCCAGGTCGAGGCCGAAGCCGCGCACGCCTGCGTGCGCGCGGCCCTCGACGCGGGGATCACCACCTTCGACACCGCCGACGTCTACGCCGGCACCAAGGCCGAGAGCGTGCTCGGCGAGGCCCTGGCCGGCGAACGCCGCGAGGGCCTGGAAATTTTCACGAAGGTTTATTGGCCGACCGGTCCCGGCCGCAACGACCGCGGCCTGTCGCGCAAGCACATCCTCGAGTCGATCGACGGCTCGCTCAGCCGGCTCAAGACCGACTACGTGGACCTCTACCAGGCTCACCGGTACGACTACTCGACGCCGCTCGAGGAGACGATGCTGGCCTTCGCCGACGTGGTGCGGCAGGGCAAGGCGCTCTACATCGGCGTCTCGGAGTGGCGGGCCGAGGAGATCCGCGCGGCGGCGGGGCTGGCCAAGGAGCTGCACGTGCCGCTGATCTCCAGCCAGCCGCAGTACAACATGCTCTGGCGGGTGATCGAGCCCGAGGTGATCCCGACCTGCGAGGAGCTGGGGCTGAGCCAGATCGTCTGGTCCCCGATCGCGCAGGGCGTGCTGACCGGCAAGTACAAGCCGGGCCAGCCGGCGCCGGTCGGGTCGCGGGCCACCGACGAGCGCGGCGGCGTGTTCATCAAGCAGATGCTGGACGACGACCTGCTGACCCGGGTCGCGCAGCTCGCGCCGCTGGCCGAGGAAGCCGGGCTCACGCTCGCCCAGCTGGCCGTCGCCTGGACGCTGCAGAACCGCAACGTGGCCGCGGCGATCATCGGGGCCTCGCGTCCCGAGCAGGTCGTGGAGAACGTCAAGGCCGCGGGCGTGAAGCTGGAGGAAGGCCTGCTCAAGCGGATCGACGAGATCCTCGAGCCGGTCATCGAGCGCGACCCGGCGAAGACCGTCTCCCCCGCCGAACGGCCGTAGTTCCCCCGCTCCGGGTCTCCGCCGCGCGGCGGAGACCCGACGGGAAGTCAGTTCGAGTCAGGCGCGGGCAGGTCCTCGTGCAGCGACATCGGACCGTAGACGCGCTCGCCGTCCTCGAGCAGGGTGACCTGGTCCACCTCGGCGGCGAGCAGCGCGGGCCAGTTCTCGCCGATCCAGGACTCGGCGTCACCCTGGTTCGGGAAGGCGGCCCGCTCGCCCTCGACCGCGACGATCGGCTCGACCTGCTCGCCCGCTGTGTTCTCGTAACGCCACGTGAATGCCATGCGGCAAGACTACCCAGGAGTTACTTGTGGACACCCCGCAGGCGGCGCGTCGAACGCTGATCCTCGGCGGGGCGCGCTCCGGCAAATCGGGCTTCGCCGAGCGGATGCTGGCCGGGGGGATCGACCCGCGGCCGGTGACGTACGCGGCAACGGCCCCGCGTTACCCCGGCGACGCCGAGTGGGCCGAGCGGATCGCGCGGCACCGGGCCCAGCGGCCGGGCAGCTGGCGCACCGTCGAGACCGGCGACGAACCGGCCGCGCTCGCAGAGCTCTTCCGCACGGCCGAGGGCCCGGTGCTCGCCGACTGCCTGACCCTGTGGCTGACCTCCGCGATGGACGAGGTGCACGCGTGGGACGAGGCCGGCTGGGCCTCGGGCTCCGCGCCGCGGCTGCTCGGCGAGCTGACGGCGGATCTGCTCGCCGGCTACGCGGCCGCTCCCGGGCCGGTCGTGGCCGTCTCGAACGAGCTCGGCTTCGGCCTGGTGCCGCCGGATCCGGGCGGCCGCCGGTTCCGCGACGAACTCGGCCGGCTCAACCAGGCCTTCGCCGCGGCGGCCGACGAGGTCTGGCTCGTCGTCGCGGGACTGCCGCTGCGACTAAAGTGACGGACACCATGGAAAAGACAGACCTGGAGAAGCTCTCCGAGAACGTGGTGCGGCCGGCCGATGTGAAGAAGGCCGAGGCCGCAGAGCGCTGGTCGAAGGATCTGGCGCTGCAGCCGGCGTCCTTCGGCTCGCTGGAGAAGGTGGCGTCCTGGCTGGCCGCGGTGCAGGGCCAGTGCCCGCCGCGCCCGATCGCCCGGCCGCGCCTCGTGCTGTTCGCGGGCGACCACGGGATCGCGGAGGTCGAGTCGCACGGGCATCGGGTCACCGCGCAGCCCCCCGGCACGACGGCGGCCCTGGTGCGCCTGTACGCGCAGGGCGGCGGCACGGCGGGCGTGCTGGCGCGCTCCAACGACGTCGGGATCCGGCTGGTGGACGTCTCCGTGGACTGCGAGGTCGCGGAGCTGACCGAGGCCGGGGTGCCCGAAGAGGTCACCGCGGGGCGGGTGCGGCGCGGCACCGGGCGGATCGACGTGGAGCGGGCCTGCTCCCGCGAGGAGGCCGAGGCGGCGTTCGCGCTCGGCCGCGCGCTGGCCGACGCGGAGATCGACGCGGGCGCCGACCTGCTGATCCCCGCGCTGCTCGGCGCCGGGCACTCGACGCCGGCGGCCGTGCTGGTCGCGGCACTGACGGGTTCGGACGCCGCGGCGGTGACCGGTCGCGGCAGCGGCGTGGACGACGCCGGGTGGACGATCAAGTGCGCGGCGATCCGGGATGCGCTGCGGCTGGCCCGGCCGGTGCTCGCGGACCAGCTCGAACTGCTGGCGGTCAGCGCGGGCCCGGACTTCGCGGCGTGCGTCGGCTTCATCCTGCAGGCGGCCTCGCGGCGTACCCCGCTGCTGCTGGACGGGATCGGGGCGACGGCGTGCGCGCTGCTGGCCCAGCGGATCGCGTTCCGCACTCCGGAGTGGTGCCTGGCCGCGCAGCTCTCGCCGGAGCCCGCGCACCGCAAGGCGCTGGACCGGCTGAGCCTGGAGCCGCTGCTGGACTTCAAGGTGCGGGCCGGCGCGGCCAGCGGGGCGCTGCTGGCACTGCCGCTGGTGCGCTCGGCGGTGAGCGTGCTCGCGGAGACGCCCTCGTATGCCGAGGCCGGGCTGCCCGAGCCGACGGTCCGCAGCGCACTGTAGTTCGTGGTGAAGCTCTCCGGCCTGCGGCTGGCCATCGGCACGCTCAGCATTCTGCGAGTGCGGGTCGAGGCCGCGGACCGGGCGGCCGCGGGACGCGCGATGGCCTGCGCCCCCTTGGTGGGCGCGGGAATCGGCGTCGCGGCGGCGGCTGTCGGCTGGGCCGCGCGAGCGTATACGGGCTCGACTTTCATAGCGGCGGTCGCGGCCGTGGCCACGTGCGCGGTCGTCACCAGGGCGCTGCATCTTGACGGTCTGGCGGACGTGGCGGACGGCCTGGGCTCGGCCAAGCCGCGCGAGCAGGCCCTGGAGATCATGAAGCGGTCCGACATCGGCCCGTTCGGCGTCGTGACGCTGGTCCTGGTGTTGGCGCTGCAGATCACGTGCGTCACCGCGGCCTACGCACACCATCGCGGCGGCCTGGCCATCATCGTGGCGGCGGTCACAGGACGGCTCGCGATCACCCTCGCCTGCACCCCGCGCGTCCCCAGCGCACGTCCGGACGGCCTCGGCGCCTGGGTCGCCGGCACGGTATCGACCCGGATCGCATCCCTCGTCGCAGTGGCCTGCCTCATCGGCTGCGCAGGCCTCGGCTACGTCCGCGGCCTCGGCGTCGCGCTGCTGGCCGGAGCCGCCTGCGTCGTGGGAACCGCCTGCGCGCTGGCCCTGCTGCAACGCTGCGTCACCCGCTTCGGCGGCATCACCGGCGATGTCCTAGGGTCACTCGTCGAGACCGGCGCGGCGGGCGCGTTGCTGGTGCTCGCGGCGCGCTAATCGGCGAGGGCGCGTTCCACAGTCAAGTTACGCCATATGGCATGCCGCCTTTCCTACGAGGCCCGCGTGTGCGAATATCGCAACATAACTGACCAGCTCGAATGGCACGAGATCGGCGAACGCCTCCGGCAAGCCCGGCTTGCCGCGGGCTACTCGCAGGAGGAGCTGGGGCAGCGAATCGGCCTCGGACGGACGAACCTCGCCAAGTGCGAGACCGGCGCACGGCATCTCAACGCGGTGGAATTGACCCGAGTAGCCACGGCCCTCGGTCTACCGATGAGCTATTTCCTGACCCGACCGCCCGCCGTGCTATCGCGGCGCGCGGAACTGGTGGACGAGCAGGACACCAACGCCGCACGCGACAATTTTCACCTCGATGCCGAACTCGGCGTCTGGCTTCGTGATGTGCGGCAGCTCATGGGCTTCGGGGCACTCCAGCCGGTCGCGCCGCTTCGCTACCCCGAAACCGTGCGGGATGCCGCTGCGGCGCGGACGGCCGCCCTGTGGCTCCGCGATCGGCTCAACCTGGCTTACGAACCTCTGGGCACCCTGGTCGAAGTTGCCGAGAAAGCCGGTCAACTGATTCTCGCCACTGGCATCCCCGGCGAGGGGGCGAGCGCCGTCGACGACGATGTCGCGGTAGCCGTCATCAGCACGCATCCTGATCCCGCGCGACGCCGAGCCACAGCCGCACACGAACTCGGGCACATGCTGCTTGGAGACGAGTACTCGTCCGACCTCGGGGTCCACTCGCCACGAGACGAACGCGAACGGGTCATCGACGCTTTCGCATCCGAGTTCCTCGTGCCCTCGCGGGTACCGGGGAGCATCAAGCCGCACGGGACGCTCGACGAGACGCGGCATGAGCTGATCAGGTTGGCGGCACGTTATCGGGTCTCGTGGACACTGGCGATCCGCCAGGCCGCGCTCTCCGGCGTGATCGATGACGGGACGCAATCGTCCCTCGCCAGACGGGTTCCCACCCGCGCGGAGTTCATGAAGGCCGTCGGTTGGGCCCCGCAACCTGATCTCGAGTCGGTCAGGGTACCGCCGAGTGTGGCCGACGCCGTGATGGCGGCCGTGCAGCAGCATCGGATCACGGCACGTCGCGCGGCCGAACTTACGCGCGGGCAGCTCACCGAGAGCGACCTCCTCGGCGATGGCGACGACAGGTGGGCGGATGCCTGAGCCCGGGCTGCGCAGCGGCGAGCAATTGGTGTTCGACGCCAGTGTGCTCAGCGCTTTCGCCGAGGCCGAACGTCTCGACTTGCCTTGGCCACTACCTCGTTGGCACTGAGTGCTTCGTCACCGATGTGGTTCGCGAGGAGATCCGGGCAGGTTCCGAAACCCGGCCCGGACTACTCGCCGTCGACGCGGCGCCCTGGCTGAATGACGGTGGGCTCGATGATGACGGCGGCCTGTTGGCCTTCATGCGGTGGAGCGAGCTGATAGGCGCGCGGAACCACGACTGCGGCGAAGCGAGCATGTTCGCCTTCGCCGAGATCAACGGCGCCACCTCGATCATCGACGATCGTGAGGCCACTGTGATCGGCCGGGCTCAGGGCCTCACGGTACATGGATCGCTGTGGCTGATCAGCGAGTTCTACAACGCGGGCAAACTCACCGCGCACGCCGCCAGGCGTCTGGTCGACGATCTACGCGCGGTTGGCGCCCGACTTCCCTGTACAGGCAGCGACTTCCTGGCGTGGGCCCGCAAACACGGACTGCTGCCCAAAACCTGAGCCAGATCGAAGGAGCGTCCACCTACTGCGTCCGCACTGCCCTAGTTCACGTTCACGTTCTGGCCGCTGCTGTCATGGCCGAAGGCGAGCAGCAGCACGAAGGCCAGGATCCAGAGCGAGCCCATCACGATGCCGGTGATGGCCATGCCGCGGCCGCTCTGCTGCGCGCGCTTGATCTGCGGGAGGCTGACGATGCCGAGGATGATGCCGACCAGGCCGGGCACCAGGCACAGGAAGCCGCAGATTCCGCAAACCATCGCGGCGATCGCCATGCCGTTGGTGCCGCCCTGCTGCTGCCCGTACGGATATCCGGGGGCGTATCCATACTGATACGGCGGCGAGTAGCCGGGGGGCGGGCCGTACTGCGGCGGCGGGGGCATGGCTCCGGGCCAAGCCTGTCCGGCCGGTCCTGGTGCGCCGGGTGCGCCGGCGCCGCCCGGCTGTTGCGGGGCGGCGAAAGGCGGCGGCCCGAAGGCGGGCGGCTCCTCGGCCGGAGCGGCGGGCTCCTCGGAATCGGTCATGGCATCCCCCCGGTTCGATGGTCAGCGGCTTGGAAGTAAACCACGTCACACCGGCCTGCGACGACCCGGCCCCGTCAGCGCGTGGATACCTTCACGAACGGCGGCTTGACCACGGTGAACGCGGCGCGGCGGCCGCGGACGTCGAGGTAGACGACGTCGCCCTCGGCGGTGGTCGGGGGCAGCAGCGCGAGGGCGATGCCCGCCTTGAGGGTCGGCGAGAAGGTGCCGCTGGTCACCTCGCCGACGACGTCGTCCGCCACCGCGGCGTCGCTTCCCGCGTGCACGGCCATGTGCGGGCGCGGGATCGCGCGATCGACCTGCTTGAGGCCCCACAGGATCCGGCGCGGGCCTTCCGCCTTCTCCTTGACCAGCGGCTCGCGGCCCCAGAACTCGGGCTTCTTCCAGCCCACGGCCCAACCCGCGCGCGCCTGGACGGGAGTGATCTCCAGCGACAGGTCGTTGCCGTGCAGCGGATAGCCCATCTCGGTACGCAGCGTGTCCCGGGCGCCGAGCCCGCAGGGCTTGATGTCGAAGGGCTCTCCCGCGCGCATGATCGCCTGCCACAGCGCGTCGGCGTCGTCCCAGCGGCAGACGAGTTCGTAGCCGTGCTCGCCGGTGTATCCGGTGCGGCAGACGGTCAGCGGGCGGCCGTCCCAGTTCGCCGTGGCGAAGGCCATGTAGTCGAAGTCGGTCGGCAGGCCGAGGGCCTTGATCAGCGCCTCGGAGTCGGGGCCCTGCACGGCGAGCACCGCGAAGTCGGAGTGCTGGTTCGTCACCGTGACACCCTCCGGCGCGGCGGTCTTGAGACGCCGGACGACCTCGGTGGTGTTGGCGGCGTTGGGGATCAGGAAGACCTCGTCCTCGGACTTCACGTAGGCGATCAGGTCGTCCACCACGCCGCCGGTCGCCTCGTCGCAGCACAGCGTGTACTGCGCCTTGCCCGGGCCGATCCGGTTGAGGTCGTTGGCCAGCACCCGGTTGACGAACTCGAGCGCGCCGGGTCCGGCGACGGTCGCCTTGCCGAGGTGGCTGACGTCGAACACGCCGACCCGCTCGCGCACCGCGGCGTGCTCGCCGACCGTCCCCGAGTACTCGATCGGCATCTGCCAACCGCCGAAGTCGGCCAGCTTGGCGCCGAGCGCGAGGTGGCGGGCGTGCAGAGGCGAGGTCAGCAATGGCGTCGTCGTCATAGTCATGACGATATCGCGCCTGTGACGAGGCCCGGTTACGATGCCGGGAGTCCGGCGACGGAGTCCGGCCCACAGTTCTCGTCTCTCGAAGCAACAGGGGTTTCCCAAGTGACCACGATCTCGATCCAGTCCGGCCCGGTGGCCGAGGTGGCGGCCGACGCCCTCATCGTCGGCGTGTACAAGGACGGCGACGCGCTGGTCCTTTCCCCGGGCGCCGCGGCGGTGGACGAGGCGCTCGGCGGCTCGCTGGCCGAGACCCTCTCGACCCTCGGCGCGAGCGGCGCGGCCGAGGAGACCACCCGGGTCGCGACGGCCGGCAGGCTGGCCGCGCCGCTGCTGGTCGCGGTGGGCCTGGGCGACGCGGGCGACGGCGAGGTGGTCGGCGCGAGCGGCCTCGAGGACCTGCGCAAGGCGGTCGGCGCGGCGGTGCGCTCGCTGGCGGGCAAGGAGAAGGCGGCGATCGTGCTGGGCGACGCGGGCGCCGAGGTGCTGGGCGCGACGGCCGAGGGCGCGGCGTTCGGCGCGTACACCTACGACGGGCTCAAGGCCGACGCCTCGCGCAAGGCCCCGGTCGGCGAGATCGTGCTGGTCACCAAGGGCGCCCCGGACGCCGAGACGCAGGCTGCGGCCGAGCGGGCCGAGGTGCTCGGCGCCGCGGTCACCGCCACCCGCGACCTGATCAACACCCCGCCCTCGCACCTGTTCCCGCAGGCCTTCGCCGAGGCGGCCGAGGAAGCGGTGAAGAACGCGGGCGTACCCGCACTCAGCATCGAGGTGCTGGACGACGTGCAGCTGCGCGAGGGCGGCTACGGCGGCCTGACCGGCGTCGGCCAGGGCTCGGTGCGCGGTCCGCGCCTGGTCAAGGTGACCTACACGCACCCGCAGGCGAGCCGCAAGCTGGCCTTCGTCGGCAAGGGCATCACCTTCGACACCGGCGGCATCTCGCTCAAGCCGCCGGCCTCGATGGAGACCATGAAGTCGGACATGTCCGGGGCGGCCGCGGTCGTGCACGCGGCGGTCGCGGTGGCCAAGCTGGGCCTGCCGGTGAACGTCACCGCGTGGGCGGCGCTGGCCGAGAACATGCCGGGCGGCAACGCGATCCGCCCCTCGGACGTGCTGACGATGTTCGGCGGCAAGACCGTCGAGGTGCTCAACACGGACGCCGAGGGCCGGCTGGTGCTGGCCGACGCGATCGTGGCGGCCAGCGGCGAGCAGCCGGACGCGATCGTGGACGTGGCGACGCTGACCGGCGCCCAGGTCCTCGCGCTCGGCCACCGCACCGGCGCGGTGATGTCCAACGACGAGGAGTTCCGGGTGCAGCTCGAGTCCGCGGCCGAGCGGGCCGGCGAGGACTTCTGGCCGATGCCGCTGCCCGCCCACCTGCGCAAGACCATGGACACCCAGGTGGCCGATCTCGCGAACATGGGCGACCGGATGGGCGGCATGCTGGTGGCCGGCCTGTTCCTGCAGGAGTTCGTGGGCGAGGGCGCCGAGGGCGGCCAGATCCCGTGGGCGCACCTGGACATCGCGGGCCCGTCGTTCAACGAGTCGGGTCCGTACGGCTACGTACCCAAGGGCGCGGTCGGCTTCGCGCTGCGCACCCTCGTGCAGCTCGCCGACGACGCGGCAACCGGGTTGCTGTAAGAAGTCTGATGACAGGACGATGGGGTGTCGGGAGTGATCCCGACACCCCATCGGAATTCCGTGTTGTCCGGATTCCGGTCGCCGACGTCTGCCGAATCAGGGTTCGCGGCGGGCCTTGGCCTCGGCCGCGAGCCGCGAGTTCCAGTCCCGCATCCGCTGCGGATAGCCGACCACGGCCGCGTCGTACGCGGGAATCCCCAGCCTGTGCGCGAGTTGGTGGGCGGCCTGGGGGCCGGGGACACGCCGACGGGTCCACTCCCCACTCGCCGCGACCAGCACGATTGTGGTGTCTGTCACAGCCGTGCGCGGTTCGACAAAGGCTTCGACACCGGTACGCGTCTGGGCGAAGCGGGTAAGGTGCGCCTCCCCGTCCCGATACGCACGACCGTCCACGCGGCCCTCACCTGCGCGGGCGCCGCGGCGGCGGAAGACGGCCACGCTCATCACTCCTTCGACTCGACTCCCGCCCGCCCCGATCCCCCGACCGGATTGCGGACAGCCCTGTTCGCTGCGCCGACACGCGCCTTCGCGGGGCCTCGGCGGCCTGGCGCGGCGGCGCCCGCCCGGCGAGGCGACCGGGCGGGAAAGCGGTTTAAGCTTCCCATTGACAACTCGCGCCGGACGCCCGATGCAAGCCAGTGTGCCAGCATTCGGCGCCCTCAGGTGGCGGGTCTGGACAAGGTCAGGGCGCGCACCGTCGGGCGGATACCGATTGCGGCGCCCACGGAGACAAGCGTGAGCACGCGAGGAGACGGACAAGTGGCTGAGGCCGGGAACGTATTCGACGTAGTGATCCTCGGGGGCGGTTCCGGCGGCTATGCCTGCGCGTTCCGAGCCGCCGACCTGGGATTGAACGTCGCGCTGATCGAGAAGGCCGAGGTGGGCGGCACCTGTCTGCACCGCGGCTGCATCCCGACCAAGGCGCTGCTGCACGCGGCCGAGGTCGCGGACCTCGCCCGGGAGAGCGCGTCCTTCGGCGTCCAGACGATCCTCAACGGCATCGACATGCCCGGCGTGAACAAGTACAAGGACGGCGTGGTCGGCCAGCTGTACAAGGGCCTGCAGGGCATCGTCAAGGCCCGCAAGATCACCTTCGTCGCGGGCGAGGGCGTGCTGAGCGCGCCGAACCAGGTCACCGTGAACGGCGAGGTCTACACCGGCCGCAATGTCGTGCTGGCCACGGGTTCCGCGCCGAAGTCGCTGCCCGGCCTTGAGATCGACGGCCAGCGGATCATCTCCAGCGACCACGCGCTCAAGCTCGACCGGGTGCCGGCCTCGGTGGTCGTGCTCGGCGGCGGCGTGATCGGCTGCGAGTTCGCCTCCGTCTACAAGAGCTTCGGCGCCGACGTCACCATCGTCGAGTTCCTGCCGCACCTGGTGCCGCTGGAGGACGAGAACTCCTCCAAGCTGCTCGAGCGCGCGTTCCGCCGCCGCGGCATCAAGTTCGAGCTCGACAACGGCTTCACCGGCGTCGACTACACGGACACCGGCGTGCGGGTGCACACGGCCAAGGGCAAGGACTTCGACGCCGAACTGCTGCTGGTCGCGGTCGGCCGCGGGCCGGTCTCGGCGGGCCTGGGCTACGAGCAGGCGGGCGTGCAGACCGACCGCGGCTACGTGAAGGTCAACGAGTTCTGCCAGACGTCCGTGCCGAACGTGTACGCGGTCGGCGACCTGATCCCGACCCTGCAGCTGGCGCACGTCGGCTTCGCCGAGGGCATCCTGGTGGCCGAGCACATCGCCGGCCTGAGCCCCCGTCCGATCGACTACGACGGCGTGCCGCGGGTGACGTACTCGAACCCGGAGGTCGCCTCCTGCGGCCTGACCGAGGCCAAGGCCGTGGAGAGGTTCGGCGCCGACCACGTCAAGACGCTGAGCTACAACCTGGCCGGCAACGGCAAGAGCAAGATCCTCAAGACCCAGGGCGAGATCAAGCTCGTGCAGATCAAGGACGTGCCCGGGGAGGACGACCGGGTGATCGGCCTGCACATGGTCGGCGACCGGGTCGGCGAACTGGTGGCCGAGGCCCAGCTGATCTACAACTGGGACGCCACCCCGCTGGACGTCGCCCAGTTCATCCACGCGCACCCGACCCAGGGCGAGGCGCTGGGCGAGGCGCACCTCGCGCTCGCGGGCAAGCCGCTGCACGTCCACGACTGATAGCCCCTCCGACCCCGCGACCGCGATCGACGAGAACGAACCAGGAGAAACTCTCATGCCGGTATCCGTCACGATGCCCGCGCTCGGTGAATCCGTCACCGAGGGCACCGTCACCCGGTGGCTGAAGAAGGAGGGGGAGACGGTCGAGGTCGACGAGCCGCTGCTCGAGGTCTCCACCGACAAGGTCGACACCGAGATCCCCTCGCCCGCCGCCGGCGTGGTCCTCTCGATCAAGGTCGGCGAGGACGAGACGGTGGACGTCGGTGCCGAGCTCGCGCTGATCGGCGCCCCGGGCGAGGCCGCCGCCGCGCCCGCCGCCCCGGCCGCCCCGGCTCCCGTCGCCGCGCCCGCTCCGGCACCGGCCCCGGTGGCCGCCCCGGCCCCGGTCGCCGCCGCTCCGGCCGCTCCGGCACCCGCTGCGGCCGCACCCGCGGCCGGCCCGGTCTCCGGCACCCCGGTGGTGCTGCCCGCACTCGGCGAATCGGTGACCGAGGGCACCGTCACCCGCTGGCTCAAGTCGGTGGGCGACACGGTGGCGGCGGACGAGCCGCTGCTCGAGGTCTCCACCGACAAGGTCGACACCGAGATCCCCTCACCCGCCGCCGGCGTGATCCTGGCGATCAACGTGGGCGAGGACGAGACGGTCGACGTCGGCACCACGCTCGCGGTGATCGGCGCGCCCGGTTCGGCTCCGGCCGTGGCCCCGGTCGCGGCCCCCGCCGCCCCGGCGCCCGCACCCGCCCCGGCCCCCGCTCCGGCGGCCGTCGCGCCTGCCCCCGCCCCGGCACCTGCCCCCGCGCCCGTCGCGGCTCCGGCTCCGGTGGCGGCGCCCACTCCGGCACCGGCTCCCGCCGTGGTCGCGAGCGCGCCGAGCCCGGCCACCCCGGTGAACGACGAGGGCCCCGGCCCGTACGTCACACCGCTGGTGCGCAAGCTGGCCGCGGAGAGCGGCGTGGATCTGAACAAGGTGAACGGCACCGGCGTCGGCGGCCGGATCATCAAGCAGGACGTCATCGAGGCGGCCAAGGCGCTGGTCCCGGTCGTGCCCGCGGCCTCCCCGGCCAAGGCCGCCGCGGCGCCGAGCGCCCCGTCCGTCTCCCCGCTGCGCGGCCGCACCGAGAAGCTCTCCCGGCTGCGCGCGCTGATCGCCAAGCGCATGGTCGAGTCGCTGCAGATCTCGGCGCAGCTGACCACGGTGGTCGAGGTGGACGTCACCGCGATCGCGCGGCTGCGCGACCGGGCGAAGCGGGACTTCGAGGCCCGCGAGGGCGCGAAGCTCTCCTTCCTGCCGTTCTTCGCCGCCGCGGCGGTCGAGGCGCTCAAGCAGTACCCGCAGCTGAACGCCTCGATCGACACCGAGGCCGGCACGGTCACCTACCACGGCTCGGAGAACCTCGGCATCGCCGTCGACTCCGACAAGGGCCTCATGGTCCCGGTGGTCAAGAACGCCGGCGACCTCAACCTGGCCGGCCTGGCCCGCGCGATCGCCGACCTGGCCGACCGGACCCGGAACAACCGCGTCTCCCCGGACGAGCTGAGCGGGGGCACCTTCACGCTGACCAACACGGGTTCGCGCGGCGCCCTGTTCGACACCCCGATCATCAACCAGCCGCAGGTCGGCATCCTGGGCACCGGCACGGTCGTCAAGCGGCCCGCCGTGGTCAGCGACCCGCTGCTCGGTGAGGTCATCGCGGTGCGCTCGGTGGTCTACCTGGCCCTGAGCTACGACCACCGACTGGTGGACGGCGCGGACGCGGCCCGCTTCCTCGGCGCGGTCAAGGCCCGCCTCGAGGAGGGCAACTTCGAGGCCGATCTCGGCCTCTGAGCAACCGCCGGCGGGCGCCCCGTGACCTAATTGTGATCTCGGGGCGCCCGCCGTTTGTTTTCTTCTCAGGCTCACTAAGTATCGTTGACCGTCGAGCAAGCGTTTGGGAGCCGAGGAGAAGCATGGCCACGCAACAGGGCAAGAAGGCCGCCGCGCAGCGCCGCGCCGAACTGGCGGCGAAGCAGGCGGCGATGGCGCGTGCGGAGAAGCGCCGCAAGATGCTGTGGGGCGTCGGCGTCGGCGTGCTCGTGGCGGCCCTCGTGGGCGGGCTGATCGCGCTGGCTCTCAGCCAGAACAAGAAGGACACGGCCGCCACCGACGCGTCGAACCAGACCGGTGAGACCAACCTGCTCGCCCCGGTGTGGGACGGCGTCAAGGGCCAGACCATCGACGGCGTCTCCGATAACCAGATGGAGCAGACGAAGTACCACATCCACGCTCACCTGGCGATCTACATCAACGGCAAGCAGTACACGGTGCCCTACGGCATCGGCATCGAGCAGCCGTGGAGCACCGAGGCCGACGGCAGTTCCCAGTTCGTCGACTCCGGCGCGGCGTTCTACTACCTGCACACGCACGACGACAGCGGCGTGATCCACATAGAGTCGCCGACGTCTCAGACGTACACCCTCGGCCAGTTCTTCGCCGAGTGGAACCAGACGCTGTCCGCCACGCAGGTCGGTTCGCACACCGGCAGCGTGATCACGTACGTCAACGGCTCCAAGTACTCGGGCGACCCGGCGAACATCACGCTCACCTCGCACGAGGTCATCCAGCTCGACCTCGGTTCGAACGTGTCCTTCCAGCCGTACACCTTCGCGACCGGCCTGTAGCCGTTCGAGGTTTCGTCTATAACAGCTCGCTCCGGGTAGGTGGTCCCCGACGGCCGGTGACGGCCGGGGGACCACCTACCTTTTTCGTCGATGTCTGAGTCGCTCGGGAGCCTGCATGCGCGCGGATGTGGTAGTCGTCGGGGGCGGGCTATCCGGACTGGCCGTCGCCGCGCAGCTGGCCGCAGAAGGTCTCGAACCCATCCTGGTGGAGGCCGCGGACCGGCTCGGCGGCCGGGTGCGCGAGGAGGAGATAGACGGATTCCGGGTCGGCGGCGGCCAACTCGTGCACACCAGCTGGCCCGCGCTCGGCGCCCTCGCCGAGCCGGCGCCCACCCGGCCGACGCGGCTGAGCCTGCGCGCCTTCTCCCCCGGCGTACGGCTGTTCGCGGACGGCGCGCCGGTGCGGTTCGGCGCCGCGCCGAGCCGGCCGCAGCAGGCCATGGCCACCCTGCTGGCGCCGATCGGCACGGTGAACGACAAGACCAGGCTCTCCAAACAGTTCTACCGGCTGGCCCGCAGCCCGATAGACGCGACCTTATCAGGGCCGGAATACGCTAGCGGCGAATCCTTCTCGGAACGCGGCTACTCCCCCGTGCTGGTGGACGGCTTCCTGCGCCGCTACCTGACCGCGCTGAGCGGGGACGAAGATCTGGCCGCCTCCATCAGGGGCGCCGACTGGCTGCTCCGGATGCTGGTACGCGGCCGATTCGCCGTGCCGGACGGCGGATTCGAAGCGCTGATACGGCTGCTCGCCGACCGCCTCGGGCAGCACCGGATCCTGCTCGGCACGCGGGCGCACGAGGTGCACGCGGACCGGGTCAGCACCGACGCCGGGCTGATCCGGACCTCCGCGGTGGTCGTCGCGACCGAGCCGGCGGCCGCGGCCACCCTCTTCCCCGGCCTGCACGAACCACATATGCGTGCCCTGACAACGCTCTGGCACGCCGTGGAGACCCCGGATCTGCCGCCGGGCCCCGACCGCATCCCGGCCGTGCTCATCGACGGCGATCCCGCCTCGCCGATAGCCCGCACGACCGTGCTAAGCCGGGTCGCCCCGCGGCACGCTCCGGCCGGGCGCGAACTGCTCTGCACCGTCGTCGCGGGCCACGACGGCAAGCAGCTCGACGTGCTGGACCGCGCCGTGACCACGCGCCTGCAGCGGCTGCACGGCGTCTCCGCGAGCGCGCTGAGCACCATCGACATCAGGCACAGCGAGCGCGCCCTGCCCGCGATGGACGCGCCGTACAACTTCACCCGTCCGGTGCGGCTGATCGGCGGCCTCTACGTGTGCGGTGATCACCGCGGGCTGCCGAACATCGAGGGGGCGCTGGCTTCGGCGGCGCGGGCGGCCGACGCGGTGCTCGCCGATCTGCGGCGCAGATCCGACACCTGAGGGCGAGACACGTAGAACGCCGCGAACTACACTGAATGCATGAGCGAGCACGTCATCCCAGTGCGGGAACTCAACCAGCACACCAGCGCCGTGCTCAAGCGCGTGCAGGCCGGTGAGGAGCTGCTGGTCTCGGTGAGCGGCAAGGTCGTCGCGCGGCTGACCCCGATCTCACGTGACGAGAACCTCCTGCGCGAGCTCGCCGCGAAAGGTGTGGCGATCCTCGCGACGAACACGACGCCACTCACGAGGCCGCCGGCGACCGGCGATCCGTCGATCGACTCCGCCGAAGTAATCCGGCAGATGCGCGACGAGGAGTTCTCTTGATCTACCTCGACACCTGCGCGGTAGCCAAGCTGGCACGCCAGGAGCGGGAGACCGAGGCGCTGTTCGATTGGCTCGACGTGCGGGTGGACGAGCAGCTGATCTCCAGCGTCCTGCTGGAGATCGAACTGCAACGGGCGCTGCGCCGAGTCGATGCCAGTGCGCTGCCGCGGATCCCGCGGATCCTGGGCGGCATCACGCGAATCGAGCTCGACGCCGAGATCCGCGTGATGGCCGGCGCGTATCAGGACCCGCTGTTGCGCAGCCTGGACGCAATCCACCTGGCCACCGCCCAGTCCGTCGTCGCCTCCACGGGCGCGGAGCTGAGCGCGTTCGTCACCTACGACAAGCGACTCATCGCGGCAGCCCGCGCGGCCGGTCTGACGGTCGAACATCCCGGCGCGCGCTACTGACGCCAACTGTAATCACTGCTCTCCCACCGCCACCGGTTGCGGTTCGTTCTCGGGCGCCCGAGCCAGCCTCGATGGCCACCAGATGTGCGGTCCGACGTCGTAGCACAGCGCTGGCACCAGCACCGTTCGCACCAGCAAGGTGTCGAGCAGTACGCCGAAGGCCACCGCGAAGCCGATCTGCAGGAATTGCGTCAGCGGCAGCGTCATCAGCACGGCGAACGTCGCTGCCAGCACGCAGCCTGCGCTGGTGATCACACCGCCGGTGACGGTGAGGCCGCGCAGGATCCCCGGCCGGGTGCCGATCCGCTGTGTCTCCTCACGCACCCGTGTCATCAGGAAGAT
>Ga0185299_10002242_pt1 | contig 30990 bp, 25 predicted proteins | sample PaiPotPPA55metaG_FD_128002 | JGI IMG/M metagenome (GOLD analysis project Ga0185299, IMG submission 128002) | Iron sulfur acid spring bacterial and archeal communities from Banff, Canada, to study Microbial Dark Matter (Phase II) - Paint Pots PPA... ...
TTGCCTTGCGGCCGGCGATCGTGGCGCCGGTTCCAGCTACCGCGCTGCCCGTGCCGGGCCGGGGCGAAATCGCCTTCGAACATGTCGATTTCGCTTATCCGGCAAGATCGCAAGAGTCCGCCTTGCATGGCCTCTCGTTCAAGGTCGCACCCGGGGAAACCGTCGCCATCGTCGGGCCTTCCGGCGCCGGCAAGACGACCTTGTTCCAGCTCCTCTCGCGATTCTACGATCCAGACTCGGGCCGCATCCTGCTCGATGGCGTCGACATAAAAAGCGTCGATCCCACAGAGTTGCGGCGGCGGATCAAAAGCGTGCCGCAGGACGCGGTGATCTTCGCCGCCTCGATCGCCGATAATATCCGCTATGGCGCGCCGGACGCGAGCGACGAAGCCGTGCGCGACGCGGCGAGGCGGGCCGCCGCCGACGATTTCATCCGCGCCTTGCCGGACGGCTACGCGACGCTGGCCGGCGAACGCGGCGTGACCTTGTCGGGCGGACAGCGCCAGCGGATCGCCATCGCGCGGGCGATTTTGCAGGAGGCGCCGGTGCTGCTTCTCGACGAAGCGACTTCCGCGCTCGATTCCGAAAACGAAGTCATGGTTCAGTCCGCGCTCGAAAAAGTCATGTCGGAACGCACGACCCTTGTCATCGCGCATCGCCTCGCAACAGTCCTCCGGGCCGACCGGATTCTTGTTCTCGACAACGGCCGGTTGATCGAGGAAGGCACCCATAAGACCCTTGTCGCCGAGGATGGCCTTTACGCCCGCTTGGCGAAGCTTCAATTCGAGACCGGCGAGGCCGCGCTCAAACCCCGCGAGACGACGCCAGCGGAGTGAAGGCTTCGGCCGGTTGGCTTTATCGAGTCGCTGGCGCGCCATTCGAAGAGCGGCAGAGGCCCTCGCGGATAAGGCATACAAATTTTAAGTTTTGATCCGTCGGCCTCAGCAAATACTCAGTCCAAATCAATCCGGTCAACGACAGCGGCAAAGCCCCATTCAAAGGTCCAACTCAACAACAACCATCCTGGAGGACGGAAGTGCGCGGTGTTCCTCGCGCGATTGCTTCATGTGCCCGAACCGGCTAGTTTCGCCAAAGCTGGAGGCGCCCTCATGAATTTGTCTACGAAAACTTCCCTTAATTTTATCGAACCGTCTCGCGCGGCCAGGATATTGCTCCGCGTACGCTCTTTTCTCGTTCTCGCCCTCCTTGGCGCCGGCGTTGCAGGCTGCGGCTACAACACGATCCCCACGCTCGAGGAGCAGGCCAAGGCCAAATGGGGCGACGTGCAGAACCAATATCAACGGCGGGCCGACCTCATTCCCAATCTGGTCGCCACCGTGCAAGGTTATGCCAAGCAGGAAAAGGATGTGCTGACCTCGGTTGTTGAGGCGCGGGCCAAGGCGACTTCGGTCAAGATCGACGCATCGCAATTAACGGATCCCGAGAAGCTCAAGCAATTCCAGGATGCCCAGGCGCAATTGTCCGGAGCGCTCGGCCGTCTCCTCGCGGTCAGCGAAAATTATCCCGATTTGAAATCGAATCAGAACTTTCTCGCATTGCAGTCGCAGCTCGAAGGCACCGAGAACCGCATCTCCGTCGCGCGGCGCGATTATATCGAGGCGGTCCGGGCCTATAACACCAGCTTGAAGACGCTCCCGAGCCTCATTTGGGCATCGACGGTTTTTCGCGGCAACAAGCCGATGGCCGAGTTCGCCGCCACTGAGTCGGCGCAGACGCCGCCGCAAGTGAAATTTTGACGGCGCAATTTGAGTCCACGCGTCCGGCAGGGATGACGCCGTTGGCTAGAGTCGTTCGGCGCCGCGACAGCCTCTTTTTAGGCCGTGCACCAGAATTTGGCTTGCCCGGAGTTTGCCTCGCGGCTCTACTCGCGGCCTTTGCCTTCGTCACTTTGGCGTTGGCGTTCGCCTTTCCGCCGCTGACCGGGCGCGTCGTCGATTCCGCCAATATCATTCCGCAGGCCGTATCCGATCGGATCGCGGCAAAGCTTGCCTCGCTCGAAGCCAAGTCCGGCATTCAGCTTGTCGTGGCTACCGTCAAATCGCTCGAAGGCGACGACATCGAGCCTTATGCCAACGCGCTGTTTCGCGCCTGGAAGCTCGGCGAGAAGCAAAACAACAATGGCGTGCTGCTTCTTGTCGCGCCAAACGAGCACAAGGCGCGGATCGAGGTCGGCTATGGCCTTGAAGGCACCCTGACCGACGCCTTGTCGAAAATCATCATTACCAACGCGATGGCGCCACGCTTCAAGGCTGGGGATTTCGGCGGCGGCATCGAGCGCGGCGTCGACGACATCATCACGGTTTTGACGACGGATTCCTCGGAGTGGGAAAAGCGCCCGCAGCTGCGCATCGTCCGCCAGGATACGACGCTCGACGCCCTCGGTCCGTGGATTGCTCTTGGACTTTTCCTGTTCATCTTCTTTTGGCTGACGCCGCCCAGCCAACGCGGCAATCTCCTTTCCTTCCTGCTCGGCATGCTGATGAGTTCCGGCCGGGGCGGAGGATCTCGCGGCGGTTCCGGCGGCGGATGGTCAGGCGGCGGCTTTTCCGGCGGCGGCGGGTCATCGGGCGGCGGCGGCGCCTCGGGGAGTTGGTGATGGTGCATCTTTCGGCGGAAGACCAGCACCGGGTCGGCGACGCGATCAAGGCGGCGGAAGCAACAACGGCCGGCGAAATCGTCTGTGTGCTCGCGCGGGCTTCTTTCGACTATATGAGTTACGCGACCGCGTGGTCCGCGCTTATCGCCCTGATCGCGCCCTGGTTTCTGATCGCCTTGACGAACCTCTCCGTGCACGAGATTTTTTTGGCGCAGATCGTCATCTTCGTGGTGCTTTTTTTAATTCTCTCCGAGTCTCCGCTGCGCCGCGTCGTCGTCCCCCGCCGCGCGCGCCGCGCGGAAGCACATCGTGCCGCGATGGAACAATTCATGATCCGGGGCATGGCCCGCAAGCAGAATCGCGCGGGTGTCCTGATCTTCGTCTCGCTCGCGGAACATTACGCGCGCATTGTCGCTGATGATGGTATCGCTTCCAAGGTTCATCAATCCGTGTGGCAGGACGCGATCGATGCTCTTCTGGAGCGCGCGGGCGCTGGCGAAATCGTGGAGGGTTTTGTCATCGCGGTCGAGAAATGCGGCAGAGTTTTGGCCGAGCATTTCCCGCCCGAAAGCGATGGCAAGGACGAGCTGCCGGACCGGATTTATCTGATTTGAGCTTGGCCCTGGAGCCGTTCTCAAAAGCTTACGCGGCAGCAAAAGCACAACTCGCGATTGACCGCTCGGCCGCCGCCACCCATCATGGGCCACCTGAGCAGGCGCAGCGGGATGTTTCAAATTGCGGTACAAAATCACTGGCGCTTTCCGCTATTTGCGCGAACGTTTAGACTAGGCGGGGCGTCGCGCCGCCTCCGGGCACCCCCACAACGGCGCCCAAGTGAAAAGGACAGTCCATGAGCACCAAGACGATCAAGAATGTGATGGCACTCGGCGCTAGCGGTGCACTCATTGCAGGTGCAGTCGTGATCGCGACGGCTAGCCCGTCGTGGGCCATGCCGGTTCTGTCTGGTATGGCCGCGAAAACAGCGACATCAAACCGGGTAACCGATGTCCGCTATTACCGTCGCCATTATTACCGTTATCGCTACTACCGTCGTGGCTATTACGGTCGCGGCTATTACCGCCGCGGCTATTACCGCCGCGGCTACGGTTACCCTTATTGGTACAACCCTTATACTTATTATTATCCATATGCTTATCCGTACTCTTATTCTTATCCTTTTTCTTTCGGCTTCGGCTGGGGTGGTTGGGGTTGGTAAAGGCGTCACCATCGTAGCGGCAAAAGCGCGATTTGATCGCGCCGGAACTTCGCGTCACGGTTTTGGTGCAGGCGGGGCGGCCGGCACGGCGATCTTTTTGAGCGTTGCCTTGTCGGCCTCGGAGAGCCCGGGGCAAGGCGCTTCGTCGAGGAAGGCAGCCGCGAGAGCCTTTGCCGCATAGCGTTGCTCAGGAAAACGCGAATAGAAGCGTAGTCGTGCAATTAATGCGCGCAGCACATAGGGCGCTCCCTCCGCGGCGCAGCCCGCCTCGCGCCATTGCCCGGCGAGGCTCTTCTCATAGACCTCTGGAGCGGGAGTCTCGCGTTCGCGAGCGGCCCAAATCTTTGCCATCTCGTTCTCGCCTTCCAGGGTCTCAAAGCGCTGCTCGACCCATTCCATGGCGGCGCGCCTCTCATCACCTTCGGGAAACTTCTCGGGGATGAGCTTTTCGAGTGCCGCCAAGGAGGCCGCCGTCCAGTCGCAGTCGTGAATCGTATCCGAGGTCGGAAGTTCGACCCTTGTGTTCTCCCAAGCCGCCTGTCGAGCGTCAGCTCTCCAAGCACACACATGTACGAATGACGCGCCCTGAAGCTGCGCGTAGTCGAGCGAGGAGCCCTGGAGCTTCGCGAGGTCGAGCGAGGCGCCCTGGAGCTGCGCGCCTAATAGTGAGGCGCCCTGGAGCTGCGCGCCGACGAGCCAGGCGCCCTGGAGCTGCGTGCCAACGAGCGAGGCGCCCTGGAGCTGCGCGAAGTTGAGCCAGGCGCCCTGGAGCTGCGCGCCTAAGAGCGAGGCGCCCTGGAGGTCTGCCTGTTGGAGCGAGGCGCCCTGGAGATACGCGTTGTCAAGCGAGGCGCCCTGGAGATGCGTACTGACGAGCGAGGCACCCTGGAGCTGCGCAGGGACGAGCGAGGCGTCCAGCATAACCCCGTCGAAGTGCGCGTTCTTCGCCCGTGCTTGGCTGAGGTTGGCACGATTAAGGATCGCACTAGAAAAATCAACATGACGAACATCTGCGCCCTCCAGGTTGGCACCCGTCAGATCGCGCCCGGCAAGGGACAAAGTGGCGACCCACCTCTGTGCGTCGTTCGCGCCTTCGTTCTTCTTGATGATATCCGTGAGCTTTGCGTCATCGATCAAATCTTCCCCATGTAGGTCCAAAGTATTGACCGGCGCGATCGAGGCATACCAGTCTGGTTTTTCGCCTGACTTCAGATTTGTCGCCAAATACATGTGCTCGTCCGGAAATGTCGCCACCACCACCACATACGCCAGCGCCATCACGCTCAAAACGCCCGGCCCCACAAGCCTCCAACTCCACTTCGGCCACAAGCGTACGCCCCAGCCGCTTCGATATCCAGGCCATAAAGTCCAAACGAGCATTAGGTCGAGCGCCAGCAATCCGCGATGCAGCCAAGTGATCCACTCGCTGTGATAAGGCAGGAACTTCACCTCTAAGAATAGCAGCAAAGCGACCGGCGCGACCGCGAGAGTGGTCAGCGCCACGAGGCTCAACAGCTTGGCGTTGAACCCCTCGCGCTCCGGCCTGCCGCCGACAAGCAGTTGCACGAACAAGGTGTTTTCGATGCGCACGCGAACTGCTTCGCGCTCGCCGTCATCTGGCGTTCCGCTTACCAACGCATCCTCAAAACTCTTCGCCGTGCGGGCGAGAAGCACGAGGTTCAAAAGCATATAAAAATGGAAGGTGACGAAAATAACCGGTGTGAGAGCATAGAAAGCCAAAAGCAGCAAGGAGATGTTGGGAATGCTGAGCACCACCGGCAGCTTGAGCGGGCTTTCCAGGAATAGTGTGAGATGCGAGGTCTTGCCGACTGCCACCGCCAGCGCGAACATGAAAGTAAGAAATTTGAACCACAGGGTCTGCACGCGCTCGGCCGAATGGTTGAGCGCGGCGGCCAAGGCCTCGGCCTCTTCCGTGCCGGGCTCGCCCTTGCCGGATTTTGCTTCCTCCGCCATCTCGTCGCTCACCGCCGCCCCCCGCCTTTCGCGGCCGGGAGCCTAGCCAGTTAGCGGATGGCGGGCAAGGCGAGATGCGGGGCGAAGGCGCGACAGGAATGGCGAAACTGTTCGGGTCTTAAAATTGCTGGGTATGAGCCAAACCCGCCGCAGCAATGGTTTACCATGATCAGTGCCGTTAAAATCGGCAGGACAAAAATTCGCCACAGATGTGGCAATTGCGCCACAATTCATAAAAGCATCACATTGAGAGTAATTTCCGTCGGTTAGTTCACCGTCCCCGGAGGGCGGCCAGCACAGAGGCGGAGGCGCGGCCGTTGGGCGACAAGCCGGACCGGGATTGAAAATCGACGATTGCCTGTTTCGTCTTGGTCCCGACGACACCATCCGCCTTGCCGTCGAGATCATAGCCGCGCCGCATGAGCAGCGTCTGCATCTCGCGCCGGTCCGCGCGCGACAGGCCGGGGTCATTCGTCGGCCATGCCGCGACGAGCCCGTGCCGCCCGCGCAGCCGGTCGGACAGAAGCGCGATCGCCAGCGCATAGGATTCCGCCGCATTATAGGAATAGATCGCATCGAAATTGCGGGTGACGAGAAAAGCTGGCCCATTGAGGCCGGCGGGCAGCAGCAGCCCCGCGCTCCCGCCGCCCGGAAGCTGCTGGCCGTCGATGCGTGTAATGCCCCGCGCGGCCCAGGCGGCCATCGGCTCCTTGCGGGTCCGCCCGGAGGGACCCGCATAATGCTCCGGCAGGCGGACCTCGAACCCCCATTCGCCGCCGGCGGCCCAGCCGCTCTTGCGCAAATAGGCGGCGGTCGAGCCAAGTGCGTCGGGGACGGAATTGATGAGGTCCTTGCGGCCATTGCCATCTAGATCGACGGCGACGCGCAAGAAGGTCGAGGGCATGAACTGGGTGTGGCCGAACGCCCCCGCCCAGGACCCGTTGAATTGGGCGGGATCGATGTCGCCGTGCTGAATGATCTTGAGGGCGGCGATGAACTCGGACCGGAAATAGGCCTGCCGCCGGCCGCCGCAGGCCAGCGTTGCGAGCGATTGTACTACCGGGCGCGTGCCAAAGCTTCGGCCATAATCGGATTCGACGCCCCACACGGCGGTGAGCGTCGCCGGGTCCACCCCAAACCGGCTTTGCGCGAGCGCGAGCGCCTGGGCCCAGCGCGCCATCATCGCGCGGCCATCGTTCACTCTTTCCTCGTCGACGAGGCCGGCGAGATAGTCCCAAATCGGCGTCTTGAATTCCGGCTGGACCTCGGCAAGAGCGAGCACGTCGGGATTGGGCGTGAGCCCGCGCGTCGCTTTGTCGAAGGTGGCGGCATCGACGCCGCCCGCTTGGGCCGCGCCGCGAAGTCCGGCGAGGCAGTCGGAAAAGCTGGCGGCACGAGCTTGGGTGGTCGCGAGAAGGATGAGGCAAAAAGCGAGGCAGGCGGAAGGTCGCCGCATCGCGCGAGAATCGTTATTGAGCAAGGCGTTTACTTTCCTGTCAAGCAACCGTTTTCGATCATGCGGTACGAGGCAAGGCCCTTTTGGCAACCATCACACATAGCGCCGCGATCAGGCGGCAAGAAGGCGCTGCACCTCGTTCACAAGGTCTTTCAGATGGAAGGGTTTCGACAGGATCTTGGCCTGCGGCGGGGCGTTGTCATCCGGGTTGAGCGCGACCGCCGCGAAGCCGGTAATGAACATCACCTTGATGTCGGGGTCGAGTTCGGTCGCCCGGCGGGCCAATTCGATCCCGTCCATCTCCGGCATGACAATATCGGTGAGAAGCAATTCGAACGGCTCCTCGCGCAATCGGTGATAGGCGGACATGCCGTTGTCGAACGAGGCGACGTCATAGCCCGCGTTCTGCAGCGCCTTAGCGAGGAAGCGGCGCATGTCGTGATCGTCCTCGGCCAGCAGGATCTTGTGATTGATTGGGATATGCGTCTCGTTCATGGGGTCCTCGTAACTTTTGCCATCAAAACGCCGGCCAGGTAAAAATCGAGTGAAAATTACCAGATTTTGCTTTATCCATTAATTTTTTGGAATCAAGCTAGCGGTTCGCGGTAGAACTGGACAGAATGCGATGGCCTTGACAGATTGGCTCGCTTACATGGGTTTCGGACGCGGTCGGCGGGGCGAGGAAGGCTTGATGACTTCAAAGCTGTCTGGCCCGGCTTTCGCGCGGGACGCACCCGCCAAGGTCAACCAACCGCACGAGCCGGAACTCGATCCGCCGTTCGAGGTGGTGGAACCGGCGCGCCTTGCCTGTCCCCTGGTTTTTTCGTCGCCCCATTCGGGTAATGTTTACCCTCGCCGCTTTCTCGAGGCCACGAGGCTCGACGAAGCGGTGCTGCGCCGCTCAGAGGACGCTTTCGTCGATGCTTTGTTCGGCGGTGTTGCGGCGCTGGGCGCGCCCCTCATCAAGGCCCGGTTTCCGCGCGCCTATCTCGATCTCAATCGCGAACCCTACGAGTTGGATCCGCGCATGTTCGAGGGACGGTTGCCGGCTTTCGCCAATACGCGCTCGCTGCGTGTCGCGGGGGGGCTTGGAACAATCGCGCGCGTAGCTGGCCACGCACAAGAGATTTACACTCGCCGCGTGCCAGTCGAAGAAGCAATTGAAAGAATCGAGAAACTCTACAAACCCTATCACGCGTGCCTGCGTGGGCTCGTCGAACGGGCGCGGCAAAAATTTGGCATCGCCGTCCTCGTCGATTGCCATTCCATGCCTTCGGGCTCTCTGCGCGCCGGCCAGCCTTCATGGGCGGGATTTGTCGAAATGCCGCAAAAGCCGGATTTCGTCGTGGGCGATCGCTATGGAACGAGTTGTGCCACGGATTTTGTCGATGCTGTCGAATATGAGCTGCGCCGCCGCGGCTATGACGTGCAGCGCAACAAGCCCTACGCCGGGGGCTTCATAACCGAACATTATGGCAATCCCGCAAACGATTGCCATGCGATGCAAATCGAAGTGAGCCGAGCCCTCTACATGGACGAACGCGCCGTGCGCAGGGGCGAAAGGTTCGCGGATGTTGCCGCCGATCTTGCCAAGGTCGCTTGTGTCTTGGCGGATGCGGTTGCCGCGCGCCGCGACCGACATCGCGCCGCGGCGGAATAATCAGCCATGCTTTGGACAATGCCCCGCCCGGGCGGGAGGCGCGTTTGCGCGTAATGCCGGCAAGCAGGAGACAAAGCGGCGGCGAATAAGCCAGCAGGACATTAAAGAGGCCGCTGGTGTCGCCACAAGCGGCCCAAGTCTAGGGAGGAAACACCCAAAGAGGGCATCTGCAGCAAGAGGCTTGCCGCCAACGCATGAAATATCACAACTAACATCATCCGTCAATAGCTCAATTTCCTGTCCCAGGGCCACGAACTCGGGTTATCGGCATTTCAGGCTTGGGGAAAGGGTGATTTCGTTGGTCGGTAGTGATTCGGGAGCCGCCATCATGAACCTTGTCGACCTCGATTTACGGCGAAAACAGGCCGGATGGGACAAAGAATATCGCGCCGCTCTGCTCGGCCACCTCCCGCGTTAACCCGGATGCGGAGCCTCGGCTCGGCCCCACGGATCAAGCCTCTCCTCTGGGCGCATCGGCGAGGCCGCGCTTGCGCAAAAGCGCGCCGGGTTTTGCCGCGCGGCCGCGAAACGCCTTATAGGCTTCGTCCGGGTCACGGCTGAAGCCCGAGGAATAAATATGGTCGTGCAGCTTTTTGGCGAGCATGGGATCGAAAATGTCGCCGCGCTCCTCGAAAGCCTCGAATCCGTCGGCGTCGAGAACTTCCGACCAGAGATAGCTGTAATAACCCGCCGCATAGGACTCGCCTGAAAAGACGTGCTGGAAATGCGGCGTGCGGTGGCGCATCGTGATCGAGGCAGGCATGCCAAGTTTGTCGAGTTGCGTTTTTTCGAAGCCAACAATGTCGATCGCGTCCGCGCCGGACAGTAGATGCAGGGCGAGATCGACCAGCGCCGAGGCGGTATATTCGACCGTCGCAAAACCCTGGTTGAACTGGCGCGCCGCAAGCAAGCTCTGCAAAAGCGCTTCCGGTATAGGCTCGCTTGTCTCATGATGCAGGGCGAAACGGCGCAACACCTCCGGCTGCTCCAGCCAATGTTCGTAAAGCTGCGAAGGAAATTCGACGAAATCGCGGGCGACGTTGGCGCCCGAGATCAAAGGATAGGTCACATCGGACAACATGCCGTGCAGCGCATGGCCGAATTCATGAAACAAGGTGCGCGCATCGTCGAAACTCAAGAGGCAGACTTGCCCCTCGCTGGCCTTGGCGAAATTCAAAACATTGACGACGATGGGCCGGACCTCTCCGTCGAGCTTTTGCTGCTCACGGAAGGAACCCATCCAGGCGCTGCTACGTTTCGAAGGCCGCGCGAAATAATCGCCGATAAAAAGCGCGATCTCTTGTCCGTCGCGCCCCGTGACCGTCCAGCATCGTGCGTCGGGGTGGTAAAGCGGCACGTCGTCGCGTTCGCTGAAGGACAGGCCAAAGAGCCGGTTCGCGGTGAAAAACGCGGCCTCGATCATTTTGTCGAGTGGCAGATACGGTTTGATTTCGGCCTCATTGAGGTCGAATTCCGCCTTGCGGCGCTTTTCGGCATAGTAGCGCCAATCCCATGGCGCGATGTGGAAGTTGCCGCCCTCGCCCGCCGCGATCGCCTGCAAGGCCGCCTCTTCGCGCAGCGCCCGCGCGCGGGCCGGCGCCCACACCGAATGCAAAAGATCATGCGCCGCTTGCGGAGTTTTTGCCATCATATCGCCTAGGCGGAAGTGCGCGAAACTTGCAAAACCGAGAAGCCGCGCGCGCTCAGTGCGCAACCGCACCATTTCGGAAGCAATGGCGCGATTGTCGGTCAACCCGCCGCTTTCGCCGCGCTGCGCCCAGGCGCGAAACGCCTTTTCCCGCAGATCGCGGCGGGCCGAGAATTGCAGGAAAGGCGCGATGCTCGAACGCGACAAGGTGATGCCATGCTTGCTGGGAAGGCCTCGGTCTGCCGCCGTCCGCGCCGCGGCCGAGATGAGAGAGGCGGGAAGTCCAGCGAGATCGTCCTTCGCCGCGAGAACCAGCATATAGGCTTTTTCATCTGCGAGAACGTTTTGAGCGAATTTGGTGGCGAGCGTGGCGAGGCGCTCGGCGATTGCGGCGAGCCTCGCCTTGGCTTCGTCCGGAAGGCCGCCGCCATTGCGCAAAAAGGCGATATGATAGCGCTCGAGAACCCGTGCCTGTTCGGCATTAAGCCCGAGTTCGCTGCGGCGCGAATAAAGCGCGTCGACGCGTTGAAACATCGCACCGTTCAGGTAGATTGCGCTGCGATGCCGGGCAAGTTTTGGCGCGATCTCGCGTTCGATTGCTTCGAGTTCGTCATTGGTGTCGGCGCGGGCCAGATTGAAGAAAACCGAACAGACCTGGGTAAGCTCGCGGCCGCTTGTTTCGAGCGCTTCGATCGTGTTTTCGAAGGAAGGCGGTTTTGGATCGGCCGCGATTGCTCCGGTCTCGGCTTGCGAAAGGCCAAGCGCGATCTCGAAGGCTTGCCCAAAGTGGCTTGGCTTCAGGCGATCGAACGGCGGCACGCCAAAAGGCCCCGTCCACGGTTCGAGAAGCGGGTTCGTCGTGCAGGATGTGTCTTGGTCCATGCTGGGGTTATCCAATTTCTTGCGGCGGCACCTCTTTCAATATCAAAGGGGCTGGGCTTTATCTACGTGCGCCGGGCGCTTGCTCGCCCGGAAAGCGTGCAAGCGTCGCGATCACCTCGGCGTCGGTGACCTGGCGGAAATCGTCGTAGAAGAAACCGACCGCGTCCAGCCATGCGGGAGATTCGAGACAGACGATGTTGTCGGCTTCGTTTCGCAGCTCATCGAGCGTGTCCTTGGCCGCGACTGGCACCGCGAGCACCAGCTCCTTTGGCGCCCGCGCGCGCACCGCGCGAAGAGCCGTGCGCGTTGTCGCGCCGGTCGCAATGCCATCATCGATGACAATGACGGTGCGGCCGGTGACAGCTTCGCGCGCGCGGGCGCCAAGATAGCGCCGGCGGCGGCGTTCGATTTCGGCAAGTTCGGCGTCACGGACCGCATTGAAGTCCGTTTCCGTGACGCCGGAGCGTTGGATGATTTCCGCATTGCGCACGACGATCGGCGAGACGCCGTCGGCCACCGCGCCCATGGCCAATTCGGGCTGCGCCGGAACGCCGATTTTCCGGACCAGGATCAGATCGAGCGGCGCGCCGAGAGCCGCCGCGACTTCGGCCGCGACAGGCACGCCTCCGCGCGGAAGCGCAAGAACAACGGGCCGGTTCGCCTTGTATCCGGCGAGCGCCGCCGCCAGGCTACGACCAGCGGCGGAGCGATTCCCGAAGGACATTTGACCGCTCCCTGTCCCGCGTTTTCCCCGCGCCGCAAACGGACTGGACATTGCGCGTCCGGCTCGAAGGAGTGTGGGTTAATTCCTCAAAAATTTCAACCGGCGATCTTGCGGGCGCGTTTGGCCAGCGTGCGCAACCGCAAAGCATTAAGCTTGATGAAGCCCGCGGCGTCGCGGTGATCGTAGGCGCTAGCCCCTGCCTCGAAGGTCACGAGATCCTGGTCGTAGAGGGAATAGCGGCTCGAACGGCCAACGACGAAGGCGGAGCCCTTGAAAAGCTTCAGGCGCACCCGGCCGCTGACGAATTCTTGGCTGCGATCGATCAAGGCTTGCAGCATTTCGCGCTCGGGCGAGAACCAGAAGCCATTGTAGATGAGCTCGGCATATTTCGGCATTAGCTCGTCCTTCAGATGGGCGGCGCCGCGATCGAGCGTGATCTGCTCGATGCCGCGATGGGCAAAATAAAGGATCGTGCCGCCCGGGGTTTCATACATGCCGCGCGATTTCATTCCGACAAAACGGTTTTCGACGAGATCGAGACGTCCAATGCCGTGGGCGCGGCCAAGCCCATTCAAATGCGCCAGAAGAGTTGCGGACGACATCGGCTTTCCGTCAACGGCGACCGCGTCGCCGCGCTCGAAATCGATTTCGACATACTGAGGCTGGTTGGGCGCATCCTCCGGATCGAGGGTGCGAGAATAAATATAATCCGGCACTTCTTGCGCGGGGTCTTCCAGCACCTTGCCTTCGGAGGACACATGAAGAAGATTGGCATCGACCGAAAACGGCGCTTCGCCGCGCTTGTCCTTGGCGATGGGGATCTGATTCTTTTCCGCGAAGGCGACCAGCGCGCTGCGCGAGGTTAATGCCCACTCCCGCCAGGGCGCGATCACCTTGATGTCGGGCTCCAGCGCATAATAGGCAAGCTCGAAGCGCACCTGATCGTTGCCTTTGCCGGTCGCGCCATGCGCCACGGCATCCGCGCCCATTAGCCTAGCAATCTCGATCTGCTTCTTCGCGATCAAGGGGCGGGCGATCGAGGTGCCAAGGAGATAAAGCCCCTCATACCGCGCATTGGCGCGGAACATCGGGAAAACATAGTCCCGGACGAATTCCTCGCGCAGATCCTCGATGAAAATATGCTCGGGCTTTATGCCGAGCAGAACCGCCTTTTGGCGTGCCGGTTCCAGTTCCTCGCCTTGGCCGAGATCGGCCGTAAAGGTTACGACCTCGCAGCCATACGCGGTTTGCAGCCATTTGAGAATGATCGAGGTGTCGAGGCCGCCCGAATAGGCGAGCACGACCCTTTTCACGTCCTTTATGTCGGCCGCCATGGAGAACTCGCGGAGGATGAAAGACCCGCGCGACTATAGTGACGAAGCCGGGCCGCGCAAGTGCGTCCAAGAGCGTTTCCCGATCACATGGAATCATAGATCGAAAAGGAATCGCTCAATATCAACAAGTTGGAGCATGTCCTGACCGAGAAAGTCGAGCAACTTTTTCGGGACATACTCTAACGAGCCGCTGAATTGCTCTTCGACGCGCGCCATTTTTCCGAACTTGCGCCAAACTGGCGGCCCCGTTCGGCAAACCGCTATGGTTAAGTGGCGTTTAAGAAATACGCTTCAGTCTTCCTTTGACATTGGCTCCGGAAGCGGCGGCCGGGCGCTCGAAAAGGATGACCCTGATGAAAGCAAGAGATTTGGCGCGAAACATCGCATTGGCGGCGGCGATGATTGGCGTTCTGCCATTGGCCGGCTTGTGCGCTTTGGCGGAGCCGGCGGCCGGCGCGGACTTCGGGCAGCCGTTCCCCGGTCTCGCCGCCCCGGACCGCGCGTGGACATGGTTGAGTTCGCCAGCAACTGGTATGTGCGCGGCGATATTGCCTATGCCCAGGAAACCTTTCCCAATATTTCCCCATTTACGTTTGGCTCCTCGCCGTCCGTGCTCAACACTTACAGCGCCGGCGTCGGCATGGGGTACAAGGTCAACAATTGGTTCCGGACGGATTTAATTCTCGATTATCGCTCGCAGATCCATGCGGTCGGCAGCGGCGGAACGAATTGCTTCATCAACGTGAGTAACCCCACACCCTTGCAACCGAATCCGCAGCCCGAGACCTGCACCGGTCATTTCGATAGCGAAATTCGCCGCTGGGACTTGCTGGCAAACGCTTACCTCGATCTCGGCACCTGGGATGGCTTCACGCCCTACATAGGCGCCGGCGCAGGCGTTACCTGGGCGCGCACCAATCAATCCGTCAATTTCACATTCAATGGTTTGCCTTGCCAAGCAAGCTGCGGATTCACAAACGGCAGCAACATCGTCACTTTTGCCGATTTTGATCGCAGCCAATCGAGCATGACATACCGATTCGCCTGGGCGGCGATGGCCGGAGTAGCTATTGCGATGACAGACCACGCGCAGCTTGACGTCGGTTACCGCTTTCTCGATCTTGGCCCTATCACCGGCATATCAAGCGTCACTGGGACATCCGTGACCCAGAGGGTCCGCGCTAACGAGGTGCGCGCCGGCGTGCGCTATATGATCGACTAGACCGCGATCGCCTCAAGCCGAATCCCCCTTCGTATCGAATCCTGCGGTTTATTACGATCATGCCTTAAGGGCAGAGGTTTCAGGCGAACCGGTGTTCGCTTCGCCTGAAAACAAGCAGCCGCCGCACTTTTGCGCTGCGTTTTCAGCCCATGGCCTTGACGATGCTGTCGGCCATTTTCTTAGCGTCGCCGAAAAGCATCGTTGTATTGGGCCTGAAAAACAATTCATTTTCGACGCCCGCGTAGCCCGTGCCCATTCCACGTTTGACGAAGAGCACGTTTTTGGCGTGTTCCACATCGAGAATCGGCATTCCATAGATCGGCGAGGATGAATCGGTTTTGGCGGCCGGATTTGTTACGTCGTTGGCACCGATGACAAACGCGACATCGGCATCGGGAAACTCTGGATTGATGTCGGTGAGTTCGAAAACCTCGTCATAGGGCACATTGGCCTCGGCGAGCAGCACGTTCATGTGCCCCGGCATGCGCCCGGCGACCGGATGGATCGCGTATTTGACGTCGACGCCCTTGCTTTTCAGGATGTCCGCCACTTCGACCACACTATGTTGTGCCTGGGCAACCGCCATTCCATATCCCGGCGCGACAATCACTTTCTTCGCGGCGAGCAAGATTTTGGCGGCGTCTTCCGCCGAGCCTTGCTTCACCGGCCGCGTCTCCGCTTCCAGCGAACCAGCGGGCACGGCGGTTTCGCCACCGAAGCCGCCGAGAATGACCGAGATGAAAGAGCGGTTCATCCCCCTGCACATGATGTAGGAGAGAATCGCGCCGGACGAACCAACCAGGGCACCGGTGATGATCAAGGCCAGATTGGCGAGGGTGAACCCGACGGCGGCCGCGGCCCATCCTGAATAGGAATTGAGCATCGAAATCACCACCGGCATGTCCGCCCCGCCAATCGGTACAATTAACAAAACGCCGAGCGCGAAGGACACGAGGACGATCAGCCAGAATACCAGATGGGTCTCGGTTGGAATGAAAGCAAAGATGAAAATCGCAAGCAAAATGCCGAGACCGGTATTGATCGCGTGGCGGTTGGCGAGGAGGATGGGGTTGCCCGTCATGCGCCCGTCGAGCTTTAGGAAAGCGATCACCGAGCCGGTGAAAGTCATGGCGCCAATCGCGGCGCCGAGCGACATTTCAAACAGCGTCGTGCCAGGGATGCCGCCAGGCACGCCGAGACCAAACCCTTGCGGCGCGTAGAGAGCACTCGCCGGGACGAGCACGGCCGCAAGGCCGATGAGGGCGTGGAACAAGGCGACGAGCTGGGGCATCGCCGTCATCTGAATGGTGCGGGCCCGCCAAACACCGATGGAACCGCCTATGGCTATCGCGAGCACGACCCACAGAAACGACGAGAACCCCCACGGCAGTTGATAGAGGAAGGTTGTCGCCGCCGCTATCCCCATGCCGATCACGCCGAACCGGTTGCCGTGCCGGGCCGTCTCGGGCGAGGATAGGCCGCGCAACGCGAGGATGAAGAGTATCCCCGAGACGAGGTATAAAAGAGCCGCGATATTTCCGTTCAACATCGCTTCAGCCCTTTTTCTTGAACATGGACAGCATCCGCTCGGTGACGAGGAAGCCGCCAAAGATATTAACCGAAGCGAGGGTCAGAGCGAGAAAACCGAACATTCGGGCGGCGCCTGAATCGTTGCCCGAGCTTGGATCGATGCCGGCCGAGAGAAGGGCGCCAACCACGATGACCGAGGAGATCGCGTTGGTGACCGACATCAGCGGCGTGTGCAGGGAAGGGGTCACCGCCCAGACGACGTAATAGCCGACGATCACGGCAAGTGCGAAAATCGCCAGCCGGAAAATAAAAGGATCGATCGCCCCGCCGCTCGCGGCCGAGGCGCCCGCGGCGATCTGCTCGGCATAGGCCTGCGCGCTGTCGGCGGCATGCCGCGCCGCCTGGGCCGTGGTCCGTATCTTGTCCAGCAATTGTGGATCGACTTCTGCCATCTCATGCCCTCCTGCTTGATTTTTGGTCGATTGAGATCTTGGTTGTTGATGCGATCTTGGGGTCACCCCCGGCTTGGAAGCTTGGATGCACGAGGCCCCCATCCTTGGTGAGCAAGGTTGCCTTGACGAGTTCATCGTCCCACTTGATCGCGAGCGACTTCGTTTTTGGGTCGATCAGGGTCTCGACGAAAGCCAGAAGGTTTTTCGCATAGAGCGCCGAGGCCGTGGCGGGCAGCCGTCCGGCGACATTCAAATGGCCGACGATCTTGACGGCATTTTTTGCAACGACTGTCTCGCCGGGTTTCGCCAATTCGCAATTGCCGCCGCGTTCCACGGCAAGATCGACGATCACCGACCCGGGACGCATCGTATCCACCATCTGCGCGGTGATAAGGACCGGCGCGGGGCGGCCGGGAATAAGGGCCGTCGTGACGACGATATCCTGCGCGGCGATATGCGAGGCGGTGAGCGCCGCCTGTTTCGCCTTGTAGCCGGGCGACATCTCCTTGGCATAGCCGGCCGCTGTCTCGGCCTGTTTGAATTCCTCATCCTCGACGGCGATGAATTTGGCGCCAAGCGAGACGACTTGCTCTTTCGTCGCCGGCCGGACATCGGTCGCGGTCACGATGGCGCCGAGCTTGCGCGCGGTGGCGATTGCCTGCAGCCCCGCGACGCCGACGCCCATGATGAAGACTTTCGCAGGTGGAATCATGCCCGCCGCCGTCATCATCATCGGAATGACCCGGCCATATTCGGCGGCGGCATCGATGACGGCGCGATAGCCGGCGATATTGGCCTGGCTCGACAGGACGTCCATCGTCTGCGCCCTTGTGATGCGCGGCATTAATTCCATTGCGAAGGCGCAAATGCCCGCCGCCGCCAACGAGGTCAGCGCATCGATATGCCCGTAAGGATCCATGATCGCGACGACCGCTGAGCCTTGCTTGGCGCCGGCGATGTCCGCCGCGCCAGGCCGCCGGACCCGCAACACAATATCGGCGTCTTGCACCGTGGTGAGAGCGTCGGGCGTGATCGCCGCGCCTGCGAGCGCGTATTCTTGATCGGGAATGCCGGATTTAAGTGCGGCGCCAGTTTGGACCTTGACTTCGGCGCCGAGGCCGACAAATTTTTTAACCGTCTCGGGCGTCGCCGCGACACGGCTCTCGGCGGGATCGGTTTCGGCGGGGATGGCAATCAGCATGAATGGCTCCGGAAGTCCTTGAAGCTTCGACCCAGCCCGATTTTCCTCCTCCGGTCAAGCCGGGGCTGATCGAACGAGCTGGCGGGTTCGGCAACCGTCACGCGTGGAAACAAGCCAGCAAGGCGAGGATGAGGGGCGCGCCGGGCACGGTGTGTTTCATGAGCTGGCGAAACATCCAGGAGGTTTTGTCGTGTCCGGCGTAGTCCATGGCGGGAGGGCCCGCGGAGTGAGCATGATTTTCAGCCATTGTGCCCATCTTTGATCGCGCGTTTTGGATCACCTTAGCTTTCGCAATGATTTTCCTCGCGCGCAAGAGGGAAAAGGGTGGACTTGCCAATTTTTGGCCAGGAAATGAAATTTGCCCAGGCGATAAGCGTCACGGCGCCCGCGCATAGTCGGAAATGAATTTGGCTTGGTATCGCCATCAAACTGGCGCCTGGAGCCCCGCATTGGCGAGCGCGCCTGCTTGCCTTTCATTCAGGGCGGCGGCCGAAAATTTGCCCATCGTCTCATGGAACAATTGGAAGAAATTCAGCCTCGCGTCGAGATGCAAAAAGGCGCTTCCAAGACCGATCGCCGCGCGATCCATGAACACGAACTCGCGCGGCACCAGCACGGGACCTTCTTTCTTCAAAGCCTGGTGGAAAACAAACGCTTCCTTGCGGCCGTATTTCGCTGGCGCGACGCCATCGGCGACGCTGCGCACCCGGTCGTCGAGCAAGGGAGCGTAAATGAACCGCGCCCAGATGTTCAGGGTTTCGACGAGATCCTTGGTGAGACCGCGAAAGCCCCAGGTTTCATAGGAATGCACGGTGCGGGCGAAATCCTTGTGCAGCAATCCCTCGTAGAGATCGACGACGCCGCCGACGAATTTGGCGGTGAAAATACGGATGCACCCGTAATCGAGGAGGTTTATGCCGCGCGCCTCTTGGTCTTCGGCCATGCCGAACACCGTATAATTGCCAAGGTGCGCATCCCCGTGGATGACGCCAAACCGGCTGAACGGAATCCACCAGGCCTTGAACATCGCCTTGGCGATGCGGTTGCGCGCGGATTCGCCGGCTTGTTTGAAGCCGAGCAGCTTGTCGCCTTCGAGCCACTCCATAGTCAACAGCCGCCCGGTTGACAGTTCCGGCCGCACGCCGGGCACCCGAACCTCCTCGACATGGCCAAGAATATCGCGATAGAGCGCGGCATGTTTGGCCTCGCGCCGATAATCGAGTTCCTCGCGGACTCGGTCGCCGATTTCCTTCGCCATTTCGTGGGTATCGATGACCGGATTGAGGCGCCTGTGCAGCGCGAACACTATTTCGAGTTGCCGCAAATCGGCTTCGACGGCCGACGCCATGTCTGGATATTGCAATTTGCAGGCGAGCGCGGCGCCATCCTTGGCGGCCGCCCGGTGAACCTGGCCGAGCGACGCCGCCGCCGCCGGATGGGTATCGAACGCGGCGAACCGCGATTGCCAATCCGCCCCGAGCTCCGCCTGCATCCGCCGCTTGACAAACGCCGCGCCCATGGGCGGCGCCTCGCTTTGCAGCTTCTGCAATTCCTCGGCATAGTCTTGCGGCAGAAGACCGGGGACGCTCGCCATCATCTGGGCGGCCTTCATCACCGGCCCCTTGAGGCCGCCGAGCGCTTGCGCCAAGGCCGCCGCATGGCTGCCCGAGGCACCGTCTCCACCGAGAAGACGGGCGCCGGCAATCCTCGCGGCGATCGCGCCGGCATTGGCGCCGACCCGGGCATAGCGCGCCGCGCGCGCGGAAAAGCGATTGGCTTCCTCGTCTTCCATGCACTGGACCCGATTCTAGGGAGCTGCCGCCCGCGAATGCGCCGGCAACATGACTTTACGCTCGTTTAATCTGGAGCAAGCGGCGCGGACAGCAAAATCCATACATTCACAGAGACTTGTAGTCGATAATGCCGCGCCGCCGTGCGGATCAAAACGCCGCGTCCGGGCCAGATCGATTGCCGGAAAATTCATAATCATGCCAACGAGCGTGGCCAGGATCACTGTCCCATAAATCGCCAATGTGGCTGCTGGCGGGAATTAGAGCCGTTAAGCCTCGCCCTCATCCTGCGGAGCCCGCGAAGTGGGCGTCTCGAAGGATGCGCCGCGCGCGACTCCGTCCTTTGTAACCAGCACCATGCGGAACCGTGCTTTGCCTTGTATCGTGCTTTGCCTTGTATCATGCAAGCGAAAGCATCGGCAGCCTGTTCGAGAGGAATGTCTCGATCATCGGGCGGATATTCTCCAGGACGCTAAAGGCAAGGACCGGATACCAAGATGCCCAAGGCCACCAATGCCCTGCACAGCGACCAAATCTCCGCCGCGCAAGCCGGCGTTGCGAAGAGCGTTGTAGGTCGTGATATCCGCGCAGAGGAGAGGAGCGGCTTCTACGGATGTGAGCTCATCAGGTATGGAAGCGATGCCGCGCGCTTCAGCGATCATCACTTCCGCATATCCTCCGTCCGCGGTTACTCTCAATACCACAGGGTTCTGACAATTCACGATGTCTCCGCGTCGGCAAGGTTCGCATACCCCATCTTCTCCGGCAATGAGGCCGACACCAACCCGTTGACCGATTTTCCATCTGGAACACTCCGCTGCCTAAGGCTTCAATGCGGCCAACCACTTCATGTCCAGGAACACGCGGCAGAGTCAGACCGGGGTAGGTTCCCGTCACCGTGGCGGCATCGGTGTGACAGATTCCAGGTGTGACAGATTCCACATGCTTCTACCCGAATCCGAACCTGACCCGCTCCAGGCTCAGAGACTGGCCGTTCCACTACTCGGAGCACGCCGGGCGCGGAGACTTCCACTGCTTTGTATGTGTCTTTCATTTGCATGTGCCTCTGATTTGTATTTTATTCTGGATTATTATTATAATCCACTATGGGAATTCGATTCACGTAATCGCGATTTGGTTGCAATGTTTTTAGGAGCGCCAATGGGGCGAGCGTAAAAAGCGAGGGGACGCCCGGCGGCGGCGGAATGATGCCACCGCTACGGGGTCATTCCCCACCCCGACCGTGGCCGCTGCCGTAGGGGACGCCCGGCGGCGGCGGAAGAATGCCCACTCCAACGGGGTTGCTCCCCACGGGGACCCTGGCCGCCACCGTGTCGCTGCCCGTGTCGATCACCGAAACATTGTTGGAGATCATGTTCGTGACATAGGCGTGTTTCCCGTCCGGCGCGACGGCGACCAAAAATGTGTCGATCACCGAGACATTGTTGGAGATAAGATTCGCGACGTAGGCATGTTTCCCATCCGGGGTGATGGCGATCCCTCTGGGGCTAGTCCCCACAGTGACAGTGGCCACCACCGTGTTGCTGGCCGTATCGATCACCGAGACAGTGTTGGAGCCCGCATTAGCGACATAGGCGTGTGTTTCCCATCCGGCGTGACCGCGACCCCCCTGGGGTTGTTCCCCACCGCGACCGTGGCCTCCACCGTGTTTTTGGCCGTGTCGATCACCGAAACATTGTTGGAGGTCAAATTCGTGACATAGGCGTGCTTCCCGTCCGGGGTGATGGCGACCCTAACTGGGCTATTCCCCACCATGATGACCGTGGGCTCCACCGTGTTCGCGGCCGTGTCGATCACCGAAACGTTGCTGGAGCCTGCATTCGCGACATAGGCGTGGTTCCCATCCGGGGTGACTGCGACGTTGAAGGGAACATTCCCCACCGCGACCGTGGCCACCACTTTGTTGGTGGCCGTGTCGATCACCGAGACATTGTTGGAGCCCCGACTCGCGACATAGGCGTGTTTCCCATCCGGGGTCACGGCGACCCCAAACGGCTCCCTCCCCACAGGGATCGTGATCCCCACCACCGTGTTCGTGGCCGTGTCGATCACCGAAACGGTGCCGTCGCCGCTATTCGCGACATAGGCGAAAGGCGCCGCCGCCGCCGGCCGTGCCACCGTGCTTATCGCCATCGCCAGCATGATGGCGAAGAGGGCCATAAAACCCCGCCTTCCGTTGCTGTTTTTGCTACGCATAAGTCATGTCCTCCCAAACTCCAGCATTCCCTAGATAGCCAGTTTCCGCCTCGTCGTACTTGCTTTACGCTCCCCTAACAAGGCGAAGCCCTATCCGTAACCTGGTTGACGCAATTAGATTTGCCTCTGCCGTGCTCTTGTCAGAGCCAGCCAGGCAGGCGACAAGCCCGCATGCTCCATATCAACGACATCACGCTAAGGCTCGGGCGGCAGGTTCTTTTCGACAAGGCGACCGCCGCCCTTCCCGGCAACGCGCGCGCGGGCTTCGTCGGCCGCAACGGCGCTGGAAAAACGACGCTGTTCAAAATGATCGCGGGCGAGCTCGCGCCTGACGCGGGTTCTATATCGCTCCCGCGGGCAACGCGTCTCGGCCGTGTCGAGCAGGAGGCGCCGGGCGGGCCTCAAAACTTGATCGATTTTGTCCTTGCCGCCGATCTCGAACGCGCGCGTCTAATGGCCGAAGCCGAGACCGCGGCCGATCCGGCGCGCATCGGCGAGATTCAAACTCGCCTCGTCGATATTTCGGCGCATGCGGCGCCCGCGCGGGCAGCGAGCATTTTGGCTGGCCTTGGCTTCGATGAAGCGGCGCAGCAACGGCCGCTTGACGAATTTTCCGGCGGCTGGCGGATGCGCGTCGCGCTCGCCGCCGTTTTGTTTTCGAGCCCCGATCTTTTGCTTCTCGACGAGCCGACCAATTATCTCGATCTCGAAGGCACGCTTTGGCTGATCGATTATCTTAAACGCTATCCGGCGACGATCCTAGTCGTCAGCCACGACCGCGATTTGCTCGACGCCGTTTGCGATCATATCCTGCATCTCGATCAAGCCAAGCTCACCCTCTGGCGCGGCAATTATTCGAGTTTTGAGCGGCAGCGGCGTGAACGGCAAGCGCTCGCGCTCAAACAGAAAAAGAAACTAGACGGCCAGCGCAGGCACCTCCAGTCTTTCGTCGATCGCTTCCGCGCCAAGGCGAGCAAAGCGGCGCAAGCGCAGTCGCGCCTGAAAATGCTCGCCAAGATGGAACCCGTTATGGCGATCGTCGACGGACAAATCCTGCCTTTCCATTTGCCCTCACCGCGAAGGCCTTTGAGTCCGCCGCTTGTCGCGATGGAGGATGCGAGCACGGGCTACGGCGAGGAGCCGGTGTTGCGGCGGCTTTCCCTCACGATTTCAGACGACGACCGGATTGGCCTTCTCGGCGCCAACGGCAATGGCAAATCGACGTTCGCGAAGCTTGTCGCCGGAAGACTGAAAGCTAGAGCCGGCAGTATCCAGCGCTCGTCGAAACTGGACGCGGGGTTCTTTGCCCAGCATCAAATCGACGATCTCGACCCGAAGGCAACCCCCTATCAATGCGTTGCCTTGCTCATGCGCGAGGCGACGGAGGCAAGGATTCGAACAAAATGCGCGCAGCTCGGCTTTCCGGATGCGAAGGCGGACACGGCGGCCGCGCAATTGTCCGGAGGCGAAAAAGCCCGGCTTCTCCTGGGACTGGCAAGCTTTAACGGACCGCACCTCTTAATTCTCGACGAGCCGGCCAATCATCTCGATATAGATAGCCGCGCCGCCTTGATTGAGGCGATCAATCACTATCGGGGCGCCGTGATTCTGGTGTCGCACGACAAATATCTCGTCGACGCCTGCGCCGACCGCCTCTGGCTCGTGGAAGCAGGCACGGTCAAACCGTTTGACGGCGACATCGACGATTATAGCGCATATGTCCTCGCGCGAGCCGGCGGCGGCAATGGCAGGCCTTTGAAAAAAGACCGGGGCGAGGGCAGGCAAGCGGCTCCGGACCGCGATCAGAACCCGCACGCCGCAAAAAACGCGGCCCAGTTGGACAAGCGCATTTCGACGATCGAGGAAAAGATGCGCAAGTTTCACGATCTCGTTTCGCGCATCGACAAGGCGCTCGCGGAGCCGGCGGTCTACATCGAGGATCCGGCCAAGGCGGCGCTTTTATCCTCACAGCGCGGCGAACTTGAGCGAATGCTCGTTGCCGCCGAAGACGAATGGCTGAGCCTCGCCAGCGAACGCGATAGCGCGCGCGACGGCACCCAACGCGGGCCGGCCAACGAAATTTAGTGACGCCACAGTTCGATGATTTTCCAGAGTCCCAATGCAAACAGAAGCAACAGCGACACCAAAACCAAAAACGCCAAAATCCTGGTTTTTATCGGAAATGTCCGCATTTGCGGGCGCGCGGCCTCGGCACCGCTCGAGGGCGGCGTCGCCGGCCAGTCAAGCCCGCCCAGCCAAAAACAGACCGCCGCGGCTATTGTGCCGGTATCGCTGATCGATAACAGGCAGCCGGGATAGGTTGCCCTGCCTTCCCCATCGAAGCCGATTTCGACGCTTCGCGGCCCATCCGGCGAGTCGCTCGCCGCACCCGATTTAATGATGGCACGCTTGGCCGCGAGGAGACCTTGAAAGGCCGCCTTTACCGCGGGCTGCCTGATACAATAGGCAATCTCCGATGGCGTGAAATTGGCGCGGTAGAATTCGTGGAGCGAATAATCCTCGGCGTCTGGGAGAGCCGCGATATTTTCAATTTCGAGGCCTAATCCTTTCGATCCCTGGAGCCCGGGGCCAGCGATACTGGGCGGACTCCCATTGGCCGCGACAGGCGTGATTTGCACAAGCGCGCTCTTTCCCTCCAAGAGACTGGAGATCGTGAAGCGGGCTTGATTCGTCATGGGGTCCCCAAATGCTTGTCGCCGGACTAGCCCTTGTGGCGTGCCCCCAAGCATTAGCGCATGGCACATGGGAAGGCAAAGCCCCGCGCCAGGCCATCCCCTATCCAGAGAGCCCGCACCCTTTTGCGATCATCCGCTAGAAAGTCACCTTCACGCCGCCATAGAAGGAGATCGGCTGCAGGGGCGTGACCGTGCGCGGATCAATCGTGAAGGGGATCGGCGACGCCAGCTGCGCATCAGTGCCGGTGTTGAAGAAAGCGCCATACGTCGCGTTCCGGTTGTTGAAGATATTGTTGATGAGTCCGAAGAACTGCACGTGCTCGTCCATCTGGTAGGAGGCGTGGAGGTTCGCCACCCAATAGAGCGGCAGCTTGGGGTTTTGATTGGCGTCGTCGCCTACAAAATATTGGGCGCCGGCGACGAGAACATCGGCACCGAGCTTGAATTTTGGCGTGACCGCAATGTCGCCGCCGAACTTCACCTGGTGGCGCGGAATGCCGGGGATATGGTCGCCCGGCATCACGAATACGTTTCCATCTACACTGAAAGGATTGTTTGGCGAGGCTAAGGGCCCAGCGAATTGGTAGGTCGCGTCGACGAAGGCGTAGTTCACATAGGCCGAGAGATCGCCAAAGTGAAAGCCGGCCTCGGCCTCGACGCCCTGGCGCAGGGTTGACGGCACATTGGTGAAAAAGCCGAGTCCGGTGATTTTGCTTGCTTGCGAGACGATGTCGTTGGTGCTGCCCGTGCGGAAGAAGCCGGCTTTCCAATCGACGGCGGCTGTATCGAATATGGCCTGCGCCCCCCGCAGTCCCGCTTCGTAAGTGTGCGCCACGACTTGCTTCAAAGGCGGATCGGAGACAAGCGAATTTTCAAGGAGGCACGGCCGGTTTGGATCGGCGCAATCGAGTTCGAGCGGCGTCGGCGCGCGGTTCGCCTCGGAATAGCCGCCGTAGACGGTGACGGTGGGCAGGATTTTATAGGTCAGGCCGGCCACCGGATTGATTCGCGAGAAAGTGTCGTTGATGTTGAGTTCCGGCGCCTGGCCTGTGGCATCCTCGGTGACAATCTGAGCGATATTGAGCCGTGCACCGGCGGTCAGGGCGAGCTCCGGCGTAATGTTGAAGGTGTCAAGCGTGTAGACGCCATAATACGTCGTATTGCCGGTGAGAAAGGTTGGCACTTTGCCGATTCCTCCCAAGGTCCCGATAATATCGCCCGAACCCGGGAAGGCGCCGTTGCCGATGACCAAATCGGGGAAGATGGTGCCAAGCTGACTGGTAGAGCTGAAACTCAGCAGACTTCGGTCGACGCTGGCGCCAAATGTGAAATAATTCTGATGCTCGAAGAATTTGTCGTTGCCGGTTGCTTGAAGGGCCATGCCGAAGGTCGTCGCATGGATGGAGACGCGATCGATGGTCCCGTAAATCGCGTTCGACGAGAACGGGATCGGTTTGCCCTTGCGATCCAAAATGACGAAGTCGTCTCCCTTCATGTCGCCAGGAAAATTGTTGCTGTTAAGGCAAAGTGACCCGAAATAAATTGGACTGGTGGCTAAGCTATTGCCCTTGCAATCCAGAAAATCCGCGTCGTTGGCGTCGGTATGGTGCTGCTCGAAAGTGCGCATGTAGAAATTGCTCGCGATCGACCATTGCGGGTTGATGTCGAATTTGCCGGTGAATGCGACTGACCCGGCCTCGTTGCGTGTGGTCTGCGGGTTGGTGAAAACCGCGCTTTCGTTTTGGTCGAGCAGGCCAACCGGCGTCGGCCCAATGACGCCGAGCGTGTTGTGGGCGCCCGAGGCGGTGAAATGAAGTTCGTTGCCTGGCGTCCGGTAGCCTAGATCGCCGTAGAGCCTGATCAGCGTGGAAGGCGAGAAAAAGCGCCAGCCGCCGTCCCGAGTTGCGTCGCCCGTGATATAAAAGCTGTAATCGTCGATTTGCTTGCCATATTCGAACAGCCCGCTGACGCGGCCGAAGGAGCCGCCTTGGACTTGGGTCTCGAGGCCTTGCCAGAGAAAACCGTTTTTCATTTGCAGGCTGACCGCGCCGCCGAGTGCGTTGAGACCGAAGACCGGATTGTTCGTGAATATGTCGGCGCGGTGGATCGCTTGTGGAGGAATCAGATCCCAATTGACTGTGTCCCCGAAAACCTCGTTGACGCGAATGCCGTTCTGATAGACTGCGAGGCCTTGCGGGGTGCCCTGCCTCGGCGAGGCGGCGAAGCCGCGATAGCGCAGATCTTGTGAGAAATCATTGCCGTTGACGTCGATCGACACGGCGCCGGGGATTTGTTGCTGCAATGTGTCGGTCACGCTTTGCGAGTTGGTGCGGGCGAAATCCTCTGCGGGCACGGTTTGGACCATGGCCGGGATGTTGTCGCGATTTTCGCCGCCGCTGGGCAAGGGCGAGGTCGCGACCACCTCCACCTCCGGCAGCTCGATCGCCGCACCGGGCGAGGCGGCCTGCGCGAAGCCCCGCGCCATCCCCGACAGCCAAAGCGCCGCGCCAAGCCACGGAATTTTCGAAAAACCATATGCCCGCCACATGATGTCTCGCCCATAATCCAGACATTTCTTGGTCTGCCAAACATCACCAAAGATTAGATTTCCGGTATTCGACCGGCAAGGGGCTTTTTGGATGCGGGTGCAAAATGGTTCGTGACTGTTGCACGGATGCCCTTGAAAGAATCCTGTCACATCTGGAATAGTCCACCTGCGAATATCGAAAAGTTCATTAACAAGCCCGTGTCAAAAGCGTCGCTTTCATCCTGAGCGGCTGTCTTTTTTGTCAAGGATCGCTGCGAGGCTTTGCGGGTCGGTTGGCGCTTCGACGGCTTCTAGGCCGCCTACCGTTTGCCGGCTGACGTTCCATCGCCGCCTTTCTTCGGCCAGACTTGCGCGGTCATAAAGCCGGCCGATTCGTCGAGGCAGGTGGCCCACCGCGGGTAAGTGCTTCGCGAAATGCGCCGCCGAAGGGCTCTACATGCTCAGGCGATTGAGTTCGAGGTTTTTCCTGACCGTCGTTTTCGTGGCCGGTCTCGCACAAAACGCGTCGGCGCACCCGCACGTGTGGGTATCGGCGCGCGCGCAGGTGATTTTCGACGCAAAAGGCGAGATCGAGGCCATCCGCAATGCCTGGACATTCGACGAGATGTATTCGGCTTTCGTGACGGAAGGGCAAGGAAAGGACGGCCAGCTCTTGACCAAGGAAGAGCTAGCGCCGCTCGCCAAGACCAATGTCGAATCGTTGGCCGAATTCGACTTTTTCACTTATGCCAAAGTGAACAACGCAAAAATCGAATTTGGGACGCCCATTGACTATTCGCTGGAACAGCGGGAGGACAAGCTCGTGGTCCTCCGGTTTACGCTTCCATTGAAAACCCCCGCGAGCGCAGCGAAAGCCTTCTCCTTTCAAGTCTATGATCCAACCTATTTCGTGGCTTTCGAGATGGAAAAGCAGGATCCGGTTGGCATGGCCGGCGCGCCAAAGGGATGCTCGGTCAATCTGCTCGGATCGAAGCCCTTGGCGGCCGGCGACACCAAAAAACTTTCGGAGTCCTTTTTCAGCGGTCTTTCGCCTGGCTATGATTTCGGGATCAAACTCGCGAGCCGGATTATTGTCGCTTGTCCGTGAGGCCTTGTTGAACCCAATTGAGTTTTCTTTCGCTGCGGTTTGGCGGCGCGCGCGGCGAGGCCTTGCGGCCGGCCGGCCGGTCTTGCTCGCCTTGCTCTGTATGATCATCTTGCTGCCTCCCGAATCCCTAGGGCAGGGCGTGCACCACCCATTCGCGGTCGGCGCCAATGAAGGCGCCATGGGCAGCGCGCAAGGTGTGAGCGGCTGGATCCTGGCGCACGAGGCGGGCTTTTATCGCCTGTTAAGCGGGGCTATCCGTGCCGCCAAACAAAGCGGCGCGGCCGCCTGGGGTCTGGCGGGGTTAAGCCTCGCTTACGGTATTTTTCATGCCGCGGGGCCTGGCCACGGCAAAATGGTGATAGCTTCGTATATGCTCGCCAATGAGCGCGCCCTGCGGCGGGGTCTCGTGATTGCCTTTGGCGCGGCGCTCCTGCAAGGCTTTAGCGCGGTCGCGATCGTCGGCCTCGGCGCCGTTGTCTTCAAGGCGACGGCCAAGCACATGACGGCGGCCGCGAATGCGGTCGAGATCGCGAGCTATGCCGGCATAGTGGTTCTCGGCGGCGCTTTGGTTTTCATGAAAGGTGCGGCCCTTCTTTCCGCTTGGCGCGCCGCGCCCGCCGTCGCCGTTGCGGCGGGAGGGACGGCCCGCGCCTTTCTCGCCGACGACTGCTCTCTAAACCATGTCCACGGCCCAGGCTGCGCCCATTTCCACGCGCCCGATCCGCGCACGCTCGGGGCCGGATTTTCTTGGAAAAGCGCCCTGCTGACGATGACGGCGGCTGGATCGCGGCCCTGCTCGGGCGCAATTCTCGTTCTTGTCTTCGCCTTGGCGCAAGGGATTTTTTCAACCGGAGTTTTTGCCGTTTTGGCGATGTCGCTTGGCACCGCGATCACCACGGCGGCGCTCGCGAGCACCGCTGTGATCGCCAAAAGCGTGGCGGTCAAATATTCCAAAACGGGTTCCGGGCGGGCCCTGATTGCCGGACGACTGTGCGAGGCCGGCGCCGCCCTCGCGGTCTTGGGACTGGGGCTGGTCTTGCTGTACGCGGCCTTTGCGGGCGGCAACGCAGCCAGTTGAGCTACCTCACATGACACCTGAATCTCACATTACACCCGATATGAGACGCCGGGTTCGGATCGCTTCGACGTCGCCGTCAGGCGCTTGCCCACAGGTGCTGGGCGGCGTAGGCGCGCCAAGGACGCCACTGTTCGGCTCGAGCGAGAAGCTCGCTTGCGCTCGGCCGCAGGCCTTCCGGCCCAGCCATGGCGCGCATGAGGCCGATATCGGCTGCAGGAAAAGCGTCAGGCTCACGCAGCTGACGCATCGCGATGTATTGGGCCGTCCATTCGCCTATTCCCGGCAATGTGCGCAGCTGCGTGACGGCCTCCTGAAGACTCCGCCCGGCAGCGAAGATATGCGGGTCGGCGACGACCGCCGCGGCGACGGCCGACAAAGTAATGGCGCGCCGCAGGGGCACACCGAGGGTCGATAGATTTGCGCCGACCAGCGCCCTGGGCACCGGGAAGACGTAGCTCAGGTTCGGGTCGAAGTTGCGCAACGGCTCGCCGAAACGGGCGACCAGCTTGGCGGCCAGACGAATGGCGGTGGGGATGGTGATTTGCTGTCCCAAGACGGCTCGCACAGCCAATTCGAATCCGTCCCAGGCGCCGGGTACGCGCAGTCCCGGCCGAGCTGCGACCAGCGGTTCGAGTGCTGGATCCTCGCTAAATGGACTGCAATGGCATCAGGATCGGCCGCCAGGTCGAAAACGCGGCGCAAGCGACCAATGATTTTCGGTAAGGTTGATAGCCTTGGAAAGCAGACGGTCGCCCGTAGCGCGTCCCCGTCGGTCGGCCGAACGGCGACTGTCCCCTGCAGGCCGTCCAACCCGATCGTTCGCCGATATACGCCGCCCTCGCCGCCCTCGACGCTTTCGACTCCCGCGATCGCGCGAACGCGCAGAAAGCCGAGCATGGCCGGCCAATCATAGGGCGGTCGGTAGCGCAGGAGAAGGCTCACCTCGCCTTGGACACCAGCGGTTACATCGGCGCCCACCGCCCGGCGCAGGGCGGTCGGCGGTCGCCGGAAGAGGGCCAAAAAAGTCTCATTGAATCTACGGAGGCTTCCGAACCCCGCCGCCATCGCGATTTCGGTCATCGGCAGTTTTGTCTCGTGGATCAACTGCTTGGCGAGCAGAACCCGCCGAGTCTGGGCGACAGCGATCGGAGAGGCGCCGAGGTGCTGGTGAAATAGCCGGCGAAGCTGGCGCTCACCGACCCCCACTCGACTAGCCAGGGTATCAACGCGCGCATGGTCCAACGCCCCCATCTCGATGAGCGAAAGCGCCCGCGAGACAGTGTTTGCCACGCCAAGCGCCGAGATCGGGGGCGGTCTCCGGGCGGCAGCGCAAACACGCCCTGAATCCAGCCTCCTGCGCCGCGGCGGCGGTTGGATAGAAGACGACGTTTTCCGAGCGCGGCGTGCATGCGGGACAGATCGGACGGCAATAGATCCCGGTCGTTTTGACGCCCGTGAAGAGGCGGCCGCGGGCGTCGCGGACGGCGATTGCGCGGTAGCAGGCGTCGTGGTCGAGGTCCATGCCCTAATACCCATCTGCGCCAGATGAATCGCGGCGAGACTCTTGTCGCCGCCGTGCCAATGTTTTGCCACACGGCGCAAGGCGCCGATGACCGCATGCGGCACCTCATGCCCGTAGGCGACCGAAAGAAGCGTCA
>Ga0185299_10002245_pt1 | contig 30897 bp, 28 predicted proteins | sample PaiPotPPA55metaG_FD_128002 | JGI IMG/M metagenome (GOLD analysis project Ga0185299, IMG submission 128002) | Iron sulfur acid spring bacterial and archeal communities from Banff, Canada, to study Microbial Dark Matter (Phase II) - Paint Pots PPA... ...
GACTGTCAAAGTTGGTGTGCGCGAGGGCAATCAGGTGCAGATTCTCGCCGGCGTCTCGCCTGGCGAAGAAGTAGTGGTGGTCGGCGGGTTGGGTCTGGACGACAAAGCCAAGGTGAAGGTGGTCACAACGGCCGTCGAAGAATCCGACGACGAGGACCAAGACAACGCTCCGCCGGAACCGAAGTCCGCCGCGGATAAGGCTGGCAAGGATCAGAAAAAAGACGAGGCCAAGCCGAAGGGAAAATGAGCGAACTTTCGACACTTCCACCCGTCGCGTCCGACACTGAAGCGCCGCACTGGACCGCGCGGCACGGCAAACCGATCATCTTCGTCATCCTGACAATGGTGGCCGTGGGCGTTTACCTGGCGCTCACAATTCCGGTGTCAGTTTTCCCGAGTACCGATTTTCCACGCATCGTGGTTGCCGCGGACGCGGGCGTTTACCCCATCGACCAGATGCTGGTTATGGTGACCAACCCCTTGGAACAAGCTGTCAACACGGTCCCGGGGCTGGATCATTTGTCGTCAATCACGAGCCGGGGCACCGCGGAAATCGATCTGTTCTTTACATGGAACGTGGATATGTTCCAGACGCTGGAGCTGGTGAACGCGGCGCTGGCGCGAGTGCAGCAGACGCTGCCCGCCAACGCCAAGATCACCGCCAATCGTTTGACCTTTGCGGCTTTCCCGATCATGGGCTACAGCTTGACCTCGGATAAGATCTCGCAGACCACCCTTTGGGAAGTTGCGAACTACGATCTGAAGCCCCGCCTCAACCGTGCCACCGGAGTTTCGTCGGTGGTGGTGCAAGGCGGGCAGGTGCCGGAATTCAAGGTGCAGCCCGATCCCGCCAAGCTGATCCAGGCCGTCGTAACTATTCCCAACATTCTCGAGGCAGTCAGCCGCAGCAACATGATCGATTCGCCCGGGCTGATCGAGACCAATCACCAGTTGGCCTTGACACTCATGAGTGGTCAGGCGCGAAGCGTCGGCGATATCGGGAACATCATCATCAAGACGACTCCGGCCGGTACGCCTCTGCACATTAACGACGTGGCAACGGTGAGCGATTCCGTTATGCCGGTATACACCGTGGTCACGGCCAATGGAAAGCCCGCGGTTCTCTTGAATGTTTATCGGCAGCCGGACAGCAATACCGTACAGGTGGCCAACGCGGTTCATGCGGAGATCGAGAGTCTGAAGAAGGATCTGCCCCGCGGGGTGGTGCTGACGCCTTTCTACGATCAGTCGGAACTGGTGAACGCCTCCATAAAAAGCGTGCGCGATGCAATCCTGCTGGGCCTCGTCCTGGCTTCGATCATCATGGTCCTGTTTCTGCGGGACTGGGGTACTTCACTGGTGGCTGGCCTGGTGATCCCCGCGACTATCGGCGTGACGTTCATCGCGCTGCGAGTAATGGGCCAGAGCTTCAACCTGATGACCTTAGGCGGATTGGCGGCGGCGGTCGGATTGGTGATCGATGACGCCATCGTGGTGGTTGAGAACATCGTCATGCATCGCGACGCGGGCCAGTCGCGCGCGGAAGCCATTCGCAGCGCGATCCGCGAAATCCGGGTGCCACTAGTGGGATCGACTGTCACGCCCATCGTAGTCTTCCTGCCCCTGATTTCCATCACCGGCGTGACTGGCGTATTTTTCCGCGCGCTGGCCGTGACCGTTGGGATGGCGCTGCTCACTTCGCTTGCACTGGCGCTCACCTGGACCCCCACGCTGAGCCACTACTTCCTCCGCAATAAAAGGCGCGATGCCGCGTCGGAAGCCAAGCACGACTCCGTGCCCGGTTGGCTGATGAACTCCTACGAGCGCACGCTGCGCTTCGCCCTCGAGCACCCGTTTGTGCTGGCGCTCTTCACCATCGTCCTGATCGCCGGATCGTACTTCTGCTATAAGAACACCGGATCGGACCTGCTGCCTGCGATGGACGAAGGCGGCTTTATCGTCGATTACATCATGCCCGCCGGCGCATCGCTGCGGGAAACCAACCGCGTGATCAGTCACGTCGAAAAGATCCTGCACGACACGCCGGAAGTGGAGAGCACCGCGCGGCGCACCGGCATAGAACTCGGTTTGGCCGCTGTTACAGAAGCCAACCGAGGCGATATCAGCGTCAAGTTGAAGAGCGACCGCAAGCGCAGCGGCGATGAGGTTATCGCCGATGTACGCGCCAAGATCAAGCAGGCTGAGCCAACCTTGGATGTGGAATTCCCTCAGCTTTTGCAAGACATGATCGGCGACCTTACCAGCGCGCCCGAACCCGTGGTGATAAAGCTGTTTGCGCAGGATCCCGAACTCCTGCGCCGTTGGGCGCCACAGGTGGCCGGCACTATAAAGAAGATCCCCGGCGTGGTGGACGTGGAGGACGGCATCGAGAATCATATCAGCGGGACAGCTCTCATGTTCAACGTCGATCCGGTGGTAACCGCACGCTCGGGATTTACGCCTCAAGAAGTCGAGTTGGACGCGAGCGCGATGCTGCAGGGCGAACCGGCGCCGCCCCCGGTGGTGCTTAATGATCGTTCTTACACGATTCGCGTGCAATTCCCGCCTTCGGTAAGCAAGACCGTGGATACGATGCGCAACACCTTGATAGTTAGCGGAACCGGGAAGACCGCCACCATCGGCTCGCTCGCAACCCTGACGGAAATTCCCGGACAGACCGAAATCATCCGGGAGAACCTGCAGCGCGACGTGAATGTGACCGCGCGCTTCGAGAACATCAATCTGGGAGACGGCATGGCCAAGGTTCAAAAGGCCATCGCCGACCTGAACATCCCTCCTAATATCCGTGTCGAGTATGGCGGCCAGTATGCCGAGCAACAGAAATCATTCAAGGACCTGGCGTTCGTCCTGGCGCTGGCGATCGTGCTGGTCTTCATGGTCCTGCTGTTCGAATTCGGCAATTTCGGCGCGCCGATTGCGGTGCTGTCCTCCGCGCTGCTCTCCACCTGCGGCGTGTTCCTCGCTCTGCTGATTACCCGCACGACATTCAACCTCTCGTCTTTCATGGGACTGATTATGGTGATCGGTATCGTGGCCAAAAACGGCATTCTGCTTTTAGATGCCGACCAGAAATTCCGCGCCGAGGGCGTGCCCGCCGAAGAAAGCATGATTCGCGCCGGCGAACGCCGCTTGCGCCCCATCATGATGACCGCGCTGGCCACCGTGGCCGGCATGTTTCCGCTGGCGCTCGCTATAGGCGCCGGCTCTCAGATGCTGCAACCCTTGGCCATTGCGGTGATCGGTGGCATCCTCGCCTCGATGGTCCTCTCACTGGTGGTGACACCGGCGGTTCGTTTCTACGTCGGTGGTCGAGATTAAATCTGACTAAGAAATTAAATTGACTAAGGAGTAACAACATGAAGAAGTTCATTACGGTAGTGGTTGTGACGGCCGGATGCGCGGCGTTCGCCGCCGAAGGCTACAAGGTTCTCAACAAAATCAAAATTGGCGGCACAGGCGGCTGGGATTATACGGCTGTTGACAGCAGCGCTCACCGCCTCTACGCTACTCACGGCACGATCGTCGAGGTAGTGGATCTCGATTCGGGCAAGGTGGTCGGACAGATCACGCAGCTGCACGGCGTTCACGGAGTCGCGCTCGACCAGGATCTCGGCAAGGGATTCATCAGCAACGGGCAATCCAATAGCGTCACGATTTTCGATCTGAAGACACTCGCAAAGACCGGCGAGCCGCAGACCGGAATGAATCCGGACTCCATCTGCTACGAGCCGAAGACGAAGCGGATCTTCACCTTCAACGGCCGGTCCAATGACTCGACGGCGATCGACGCCAAGACCAACGAGATCGTGAAGACTTTCCCGGTTGGCCAAAAGCCCGAGTTCTGCGTCGCGGACGGCGCTGGAAATATATTCGTCAATCTCGAAGACACCAGCGAGATTGTCGAGATTGACGCCTCTAAGCCGGCCGTGACGCGCCATGCGTCGCTCGCTCCCTGCGAAGAACCCAGCGGACTGGCAATCGATGTAAAGGACAAGAAGTTGTTCTCGGTATGCTCAAACAAGATGATGGCGGTGGTCGATATCCCGTCGCTGAAAGTGATCGCCACGCCGGCGATCGGCCCCGGTCCCGATGCGGCCGCTTTCGATCCCGGCACCGGCCTGGCCTTTAGTTCCAATGGCGGCGACGGGACGCTGAGCATCGTGAAACTGGTGAACGGCAAATACGATACCGTGGACACCGTGCAAACTGAGCGCGGCGCGCGCACCATGGCGCTCGACCCCAAGACCCACCGGGTCTATCTCTTGGCCGCCGAATTCGGGCCCGCTCCCGAAGCTCAGCCGGGCCAGAAGAAGGGCCGTCCGCCGATCCTTCCGGACAGCTTCCACGTTCTGGTGGTTGGCAAGTAAATGTAACGCAGGTCTCTGACCTGCCTTGGCGGAGTTTGCGCCCGCTTCTCGCTATCCGGTATGAGGCACATACCGTGGTGCAGTTGAGCGGGTCGATGATCATCGAGATTGAGCAGCAGGACGGCATTTGTTTTTTGCGCTGCAGGGGACGTTTTGTGTCCGGCGCGGACGCGGATTACATGCAAGCCAAAATCGAGCAGATTCAGCGACTGAAGTGCAAAAAAGTGCTGGCCGACTTCAGCGAAGTCCAATCCATTGGCTCCCTGGGCCTTACGTTTGTTGTGGCCGTTTACACTGCGGTCGTGAAGGATTCCGGCGGCCAGTTCGTGCTCGCGGGCGCGCTTCCGTTTGTGCGTAAGGCGCTGGATCTCACGAATCTGAGCAGCGTGGTCAGTTTGGCTGCGGACACAACCTCCGGTTTGGCGGTTCTACGGGCCGAGTGACCGGCGCTAGCCCGAGAGGTCTCCGACTTGCGTTACCAGCACTCCGACAGTCTCTCCGATGAACACCCTAGAGCGACTAAGAGGAATACCTACCTGTAAGTAGTGCCTCAAAACCTATCTAACCTGCGCTAAACATCCGATGAAATGGTTGCGACATTTGACGCATAGCCAGGAGTACAGATTTGTATCTGGTCCAAATATTCCGCGCAAGTCCCCTGATGGCCCTTGCTCTGTGCATGTGCCTGGCGACCATCTTCTGGTGTCTCCTTCTGGCGCGACGGCAGCAGGGCCGGTTGGACCGCATGCTGACCGGTTTGCTCGGAATGATCGCGATTTACGAAGCGCTGCGCGTACTGAAGGATTGTGGCGTCATCCGTTTTCCGGGTTTCCGGCAACTGAACGGTTGGGTGGATTTCATTATCGCCGGTACTTACCTGCTCGCCTGCTTTATTCTGAAGTACTCGGGAAGTGACCGCGCTAATACTAAGGTGCGGCTGCGGCTGGTGGAAGCGAACGAAAAGACCGTGGATGTGGGCAGAGCGCCCAGCGCTCCGGAAACGACCCATGCGGTTTTCGATGCCTCTCCGCTCGCCACCTTCGCCGTGGATAACAAGGGCATGGTGATCTATTGGAATGGCGCCGCCGAAAGACTGTTGGGCTGGAAGAGAGAGCAGATACTTGGCCAGCGCCTGCCTTTCGAAGGAAAAGGTCCGCTGCGGAACAGTCGTGGGCACGACGTCGAGGCCGCCATTTGGACCGCGCCGATTAATTCTCCCAATGGCTCGCCCCGAGGCACGTTGATCATTGCGGCCGGCAGCGTGGCATTACGCGAGGCAGGCCTGATGGCAAATCTGTCCTCCAAAACCGAGTTGGCGCTGAATCACTGAGACGTCACGGCTTCAGGAACCCGTAACCCGCTTGCCGACGCGAGAGAGCGGAGCTAAGCTTTGAGGGTGGAGTTCCCATGCCCAAGTTCTCGAATCGCCGTAACTTTCTGAAGAGTGGCGCGGGTGTAAGCGCCGCCCTCGCCGCCGGCGTCGGTGCAGGCCGCGCCCAAACCGCCGAAGATAAACCAGCGCCGGACGATCCCACCCAGTCGCCGGGTTCACCCGCCCGAGCTTATGGCGAGCGATCGCGTTTCGAAAAAACAGTTCGTGCTCCGTCCTCGCAAGGGACCTCCTCGGGCGCTCCTTTGCAGGATTTGAACGGCATCATCACGCCGTCCTCGCTCCATTTCGAGCGCCATCACTCCGGAGTGCCGGACATCGATCCACGCCGCCATCGTCTGATGATCCACGGCATGGTGGACCGCCCTCTAGTCCTCAGCATGGATGAGCTGAAGCGTTTCCCGTCCGTCTCGCGGATCTATGTCATGGAATGCTCCGGAAATGGTTTCAGGAACAAGGGAGCAAAGACGGTTCAGGACGCCCACGGCCTGGTGAGTTGTTCGGAGTGGACCGGCGTCCCACTCGCGCTACTGCTGCGCGAAGCCGGCGTGCAGCCGGGCGCCAGTTGGATCGTCGCGGAGGGTTCCGACGCCGCCAAGATGACACGCAGCGTGCCGCTCCCGAAAGCCATGAACGACGTGCTGCTCGCCTACGGTCAAAATGGAGAGGCCATACGTCCCGAGCAAGGTTATCCGCTGCGACTGTTTGTTCCCGGCTGGGAGGGAAACATCAGCATCAAATGGCTGCGCCGCATCAAAGTGGTCAACCAGCCTTACATGACCCGCGAAGAGACCTCAAAGTACACCGACCTGATGCCGGACGGAAAAGCCCGCCAGTTCACTTTCGAGATGGATCCGAAATCCCTCATCACTTACCCGTCCGGCGGCCAAAAGCTGGGGGCCCCCGGCTTCTACGAGATTTCGGGACTGGCTTGGTCGGGCCGCGGCGCGATTCGAAAAGTCGAAGTTTCGGTGGACGGCGGCCGAACCTGGCGCGATGCCCAGTTGCAGTCGCCCGTGCTTCCCATCGCGTTCACGCGGTTTCGTTTCGGATGGAAATGGGATGGCAGCGAGGTGGTTCTGCAATCGCGATGCACCGATGAGCACGGCGATCTCCAGCCTTCGCTCGCCGATCTGGTGAAGGCGCGCGGCGATCACTGGAGCTATCACTTCAATCCCATCCAAAGCTGGAAGGTCGCAGCCGATGGGAGCGTGCAGAATGCGCTGGTTTAGTGCGCGTTCGCTCGGGCTGGTGCTAAGCGCAAGTCTGGCTTGCCCGCTCGTGGCGCAATCTCCTACGTACGGTTTGGGCCGTGCGGCGAAAGCCGACGAAATCAAAGCATGGGATTTCGCCATCAGTCCAGATGGCAAAGAACTGCCGCCGGGCAGCGGGAGCGCGGCCGAGGGCGCCAGGATCTACGCAGCCAGTTGCGCTGCTTGCCACGGCAAGACCGGCAAGGAAGGTCCCAACGATGTTCTGGTCGGCGGGCAAGGCACCCTCAACACCAACAAGCCGGTGAAGACGGTGGGAAGCTACTGGCCCTATGCTACGACGGTTTGGGATTACATCAATCGGGCTATGCCTTATAACAAGCCCGGAAGTTTGAGCGCGGACCAGGTCTACGCGGTCACTGCCTACCTGTTGTCGTTGAACGACATCATCAAGGAAGACGCGGTTATGAATGCGAAGACGCTCCCACTAGTGAAGATGCCGAACCGCAACGGCTTTATCGGCGATCCACGCCCGGACTGGAAAAGCCCGCAATCTTCGGCGACGTCGCGCTGACGATCTTTCAACCCGCCTCAGAACATATACAGCGGGGTCCCTGGCACAGGCGCTTTCTCTTCGCCTGGCGCACCCACTGGCTGCTCCTGCAGCTCTCCGCCGATCGGTCGGCAATAGATACCGTGGTCGCTCAAGTAAACTTCGAGCTCCGATGGCCGCGGTAGAGTGCCTTGGATCAGCGCTTCCGATAGCGGATCCTCGATGTACTTCTGGAGTGCGCGGCGCAGCGGGCGTGCACCATAGCTGCGATCCACCAGCGTCTTTTCGAGAATGTAGCGCGCCGCGTCCTCGTTGACGCGAATCTTGATCTGCTTAGCCACCAGGTTGGTGTTGATCATCTCGACCAACAGGTTGATGATCTTCAGCAGGTCTTCATCCACCAGCGAGGTGAAGAGAATGACTTCATCCAGGCGGTTCAGGAACTCGGGATTGAAGGCCTTCTTGACTTCGGCCATCACCTGGTCTTCCACCTTGGGCGGGATGCCGGTGGTGGAAGGCGCGGAGAATCCAATTTGCGTTTTCCGGTCGAGGAAACGCGCGCCCAGGTTGGAGGTCATGATGATGATGGTGTTCTTGAAGTCGACGGTGTTGCCGAGACCGTCGGTTAACTGGCCATCTTCGAAGACCTGCAACAAAATGTTGTAGACATCCGGATGCGCCTTCTCGATTTCATCCAGCAGGATGATGGAATATGGCGCGCGCTTCACGCGCTCGGTCAACTGACCGCCCTCCTCATAGCCGACGTAGCCGGGAGGCGACCCGATCAGCTTCGAGACCGAGTGCTTCTCCATAAACTCGGACATATCGAAGCGTACTAGCGATTTTTCGCTGCCGAACAGGAACTCCGCCAAAGCGCGCGCGACTTCCGTCTTGCCGACGCCGGTTGGTCCCAGGAACAGGAACGAACCGGACGGGCGCTTGGGCGACTTTAATCCCGCGCGAGACCGGCGGATGGCGCGTGCCAGCGCCGAGATCGCCTTCTCCTGGCTGATAACGCGCTTATGCAGCTCTTCTTCGATACGAATCAGCTTGCTGACTTCCTCTTCCTTGATGGCGGTCATTGGGACGCCAGTCCAGCGCGCGACCACGTCTTCGATGTCGTCCTTGGTTACCACGCCGGTGGATGTGTCGTCCAGGTTGTACTTCTCGCGAAGCTGGCGAAGATTCTCGCGCTCCTTGCGTTCTTCATCGGAGTAAAAGCGCGCCTTCTCGAACTCGTGATTCGCGATGGCGTTTTCCATGCGATGCACGATGAACTTGATGCGCTTCTGTATGTCGGCGACTTCGCCGGGCAGCGTGGTCTGGCGCAGTTTCACGCGCGCGCCCGCTTCGTCGATCAGATCGATAGCTTTATCGGGAAGGAAGCGATCGGGAATGAAGCGCGTGGATGTGTGGACGGCCGATTCGATGGCTTCATCGGTGTAAGCGACAGCATGGAACTTCTCGTAGCGCTCCTTGATCCCGAACAGAATCCGGATAGCATCCGATTCGGTGGGCGGCGGCACCTTCACCGCCTGGAAGCGCCGCTCGAGCGATCGGTCTTTTTCGATGGACTTGCGATACTCGCCCGGCGTCGTCGCGCCGATGCACTGGATTTCGCCGCGCGATAAAGCCGGTTTCAGAATGTTGGCCGCGTCCAGCGAGCCTTCGGCCGATCCGGCGCCGACCAGGGTGTGGAGCTCATCAATAAAGATGATGGCGTTTTGATTCTCCATCAGCTCTTTCATGATGGTCTTGAGGCGCTCTTCAAACTGGCCTCGGTATTTCGTGCCGGCGACGATCAGTGAAAGATCCAAAGCGAGGATGCGCTTATCGGATAGGAACGAGGGAACGTCGCCATCGGCGATTCTCTGGGCTAAGCCCTCAACGATCGCGGTTTTGCCGACGCCTGGCTCACCGATCAGAACCGGATTGTTCTTGGTGCGGCGGCAGAGGATCTGCACGACGCGCTCGAGTTCGTAATCACGGCCAATCAGCGGATCGAGTGAGCCGTCCATGGCGGCTTGCGTCAGGTCACGGCTGAATTCGGCCAGCAGGGAGCTTTCCTTGGGCCGGTTGGACGCGACTTTTTCCGAAGAAGACCGCTGGATCTCTTCGCGCACTTGCGACAACCGCAGTCCCCGCTCGTGGAGGATCTCAGCAGCGAAGCACTTTTCTTCTCGCAGCAAACCGAGCAGCAAATGCTCGGTGCCGATGTGCTTATGATTCAGGCGCTCTGCCTCCTCAGCGCCATAAGCCAGCACGCGCTTGCATTCGTGGCTCAATGGAAGATCCACCGAAGTGGAGACCTTCTCGCGGATGGTGGTGTGGGCTTCAATCTGCTTTCGAATGGATTCTATAGCTGCGTGCGAACGTAGAAAGCGATTCGCCAATGCCTTGTCTTCACGAAGAAGTCCTAACAGGAGGTGCTCGGTCTCGATATAGGGACTCCCGAACTGGCTAGCCTCATATCGGGCAAAGAAGATGACTCGACGCGCCTTCTCAGTATAACGTTCAAACATAATTACCGCCGTCTTTCCACATTATCGGTTGTTCCTGGTCCGGGCGACAGTGTGGAATCCCATCGCCTGACCAGGGGGCCAGAACCCCTTTGTTTAATTCAAGAATCCGGTCGCACCGGCTAGCGAACGTTTGATTGTGAGTAACGTAGATCGACGTGAGCTTATGAGCGCGGTGCAATTCCTGGAGCAGGGCAATAATCATCTCGCCCGTCCGAAAATCCAGATTGCCGGTGGGCTCGTCAGCGAGCAGAACGCTAGGGTTGCCAACCAGGGCCCTGGCCAGAGCGACCCTTTGCTGCTCCCCGCCCGAAAGTTCTCCCGCGCGGTGTGAGGCGCGGTCTCGTAAGCCGACTTCATCTAACCTTTCCAGTGAAGCTGGCGTGGCTTCGGTTACACTAGCACCCCGTATCAGCAGCGGCATCATCACGTTTTCGAGCGCTGTGAATTCCGGCAACAGCGAGTGATTCTGCCAAACAAAGCCAATCTCCCGATTGCGAAACTCAGATAACTCAGCTTCCGGAAGACTGAAGATGTTCTTTTGATCGAAGTATATCGTACCGCTGGAAGGTCTGTCCAGACCTCCGAGCAGATACAACAGCGTGCTCTTGCCGGCCCCCGACTCTCCGACCAGGGAAAGTTGCTCGCCGCGGGCCACTTCGAAGTTTAAATCCGAGAACACCACCAACTCCGTTTCTCCGGATCGGAACTTCTTGGTGACGTGGACGCCGCGGATCAGCGCAGCGCCGTCGTTTTCCATGCGTGGAGCCTCTCTGCTACTAGGCTAGCATTTGTGCGGAAGTGTTGGCCTAGTAAAGTACCCTAGGCGAAAACACGTAGCAAAAGAGGACACTGCGCCGGACGTATTCTGCCACAATAAGACTCTTGAGGAGATGGCTAAAGCATGGAAAAACGAACTGCGGTTGGATTGACAATGCTGACGATAGTATTGGCGGTGACGAGCGTGCTCTGGGCTCAAAATCCCGCTGTTAAGCGTACGGTGGTGAAGACCGGAGATGTATCGGTCCCTGGGCGCGAGGCGGTGATCGCCAATGTCGAGATTGCACCGGGAGGCTCCGCTGGCCGTCATATACATCCGGGCGACGAGATCAGCTATGTGGTCTCGGGCGAAGGCGAGATCCTGATGGAGGGGAAGCCGCCGCTAAAAATCAAGCCGGGCGACGGTTTCGTCGTACCGGGCGGTACCAAGCACGATGCGCATAATACGGGCGCGCAACCTCTTAAGTTGATCGCCGTGTATGTGGTCGAGAAAGGCAAGCCGTTAGCGACACCGGCACCGTGATCGGATTGGTCGGCCGAGCCGCCGGTGCATGTTGCTTGAAAGGTTTGGTGAGCGCGGTAGGAATCGAACCTACAACCTACTGATTAAGAGTCAGTTGCTCTGCCAGTTGAGCTACGCGCCCGGATCGTTGAGTCAAATCTTCAGGATGCCGCCGCGTGGTGAGGTATTCCATCCCGCGGCAACTCTTCGATTGTACCATTGAAGCAAAGCCATGCCTGCTATCGGCCGCGTCCTCGAAACCTCGCTCTACGTCGACGATCTCGCCCGCTCAATCGGATTCTACCAGCGCATCTTTGGCCTCGACGCGCTCATGGCCGACGACCGCTTCTGCGCGCTTAACGTCTCTAGCCAGCAGGTGCTTCTGCTCTTTGTTAAGCACGCGACTACCGAGCCGATTGCTACTCCCGGCGGCATCATCCCACCGCACGATGGCGAAGGCCGAATGCACCTCGCATTCACGATCGCAAAGGAAGACGAAGCTGCCTGGACCGAACATCTGAAAGCCGCCGACATCGCCATCGAGAGCCGCGTCGCTTGGCCACGGGGCGGATTCAGCCTCTACTTTCGCGATCCGGACGGGCATCTGCTCGAACTGGTCAGCCCGGGCTGCTGGGAGATTTACTAGACGCCATCGCTTCGGCCGCGATCTGCGCGATGTCCATCAGCTTGGGCGGCGTCTTCGAAACGCCCGCTAGCGCATCGCGGAACATTGTATTGCAGAACGGGCACGCGGCCCCCACCACACTAGCCCCGGTGGCCACCAATTCTTCGGCGCGCTCGACGCTCACGCGTTTACCCTTTTCTTCGCCCAGAAACGCAAGCCCTCCACCGGCGCCGCAGCAAAACGACCGTTCGCGTGCTCGTGGCGGATCGATCACGTCGCCAAATCGGCCGATCACATCGCGCGGCGCGTCGTACACGTTGCGATAGCGGCCCAAGTAGCAGGGATCGTGATAGACGATCTTCGCGCCGTTGGCCGCCTTGGACGGCAGTTGGTCGAGGTGCCGCGCCATGAACTCGCTATGGTGCTCGATCGGCGGCGCTTCTCCGTATTCTTTCCAGTCGACGCTAATAGTCCGCACGCAATGTGGACAGATCGAAATAATCTTAGTCACCTTGTTTTGCTTGAGCGTTTCGAGATTCGACTCCGCCAATTGCCCGAATGCGAGATCATTGCCTAAGCGCCGCGCCGGATCACCCGTACACTTCTCCTTGCGAAGAACGCCGAAGCTGGCGTTCAGCTTCCGCATTACCGTCGCGAACGAAGCGATGATCTCGCGGCCTTGCGGATCATACGCGCCCATGCATCCCAGCCACAGGCAATATTCCTGGGTGCCGTCGAACAGCGGCAGCTCCTGTTTTTGAATGAATTTGTCGCGCTCGCTGGACGAGAAGCCCAGCGAGTTCCCATTGCGCTCCAGATTCAAGAACAACTTCGTTCCGTAATCGTCTTCCCATTTGCCGGTGTTCACGGCACCGCGCCGCAGCCCGATAATGATGGGCAGATGCTGCACGCCGACCGGACACTGGAACTCGCATGCGCCACAGGTGGTGCATTGAAAGGCTGCCTCTTGCGAAAGGTACTTGCCCAGGAGAGTCTCTTCGCCCGTGGGGCCGTATTCGTTCAAATATCCGCGGACGCCCAACGCGATTTCTTTCGGATTGAGAACCTTGCCGGTATTCGCGGCCGGGCAGTGCTCAGTACAACGCCCGCATTCCACGCAGCTATACGCCTGAAGCGAGACGAGCTGTGTAATATCCTTGCCAGTGTCGAGCCCGAAATCGTCGTCACCCACCAGCGGCGGAATTTTGCTGAACGTGTCGCGCTTCAAGAAGACTGTGACCGGGCTGAGCACCAGGTGCAGATGTTTGGTATGCGGGATAAGCGGAAGGAAGATCAGGAGCGCCAGCGTGTGCGACCACCACAGCGCGCGGCTATCTTCTCCGCCCGGCAGGAACGTCGCCAGGTAGGTGATCATCAGGATCAAAATCAGCAGCGCGATCACGCCGGATTCATACGACAACGGCCCCAGCCACTTCGGCCGGATGACGAAGCGGCGAAAGGCCAGACCGCTAATGCCGACTGCCACCCCTACGCCGAACAGAGCCGACAAACGAAAGTAGAACGATCCAAAGAAGCCGTCACGCGATAATAGATGCAAGCCCAAGCCTTCCGCGAAATGGTTGATGGTCACCAACGCGAACGCGCAGAATCCCCAGAACACGAGGGCGTGCGCTAAACCGGGCAACGGCCGCTGCTGGATGACTTTTCCCTGGAGCAGTACTTCCCAAACAAAGTCGCGCGTTCGGCGAGCCACCGGCTGAATGCTGAAGTCAGGATCTTTCTTCGACGCCAGCACCGTCCGCCAGACTTTGCCGAATCGCATCCAGAAACCGTAAAGCGAGGCGATCAGGAGAACGAGAAACAGCACGGTCTCGGGCCTCGAAAGTTGGACCATAAACAGCGAGTTTAGCGCAGACCCGCGTCTGGTTAAGCCGCTTCGCGCGGCAGCTGCGAAACGAGTTTGGAATAGAGCCGTGTTCGAGCGGTGATTTCGGCCGGGCGAACCCAGTCGAAGCCGAGGGCTTCCCAATCGGGGTCGTCGGGATCAAGCCCGAGCGTTTCGATGAAATAGCGATCCACGACGACGTACTGATGACGGTAGCCCAACAAGTATCCCCGGCAGTCCTTTCGAACCTCGGCGGCCTCTTCGTATATCTTGTACCAGCGGTTGAGATGACCGCAGCACTTGTTCGGGTACAGAAGGGCGCCGAAGTCGGGGCTCGGCTCTTCGCCAGAAAGCGCCCGCTTCGCTTCCCGATAACCTGGAAATCCCCATTCGGCGGCGATCACGCGCAAGCAGTGCTGGTGTCGTGCAGTTCCGATGAGATGCCCATCGGGAGAGCGTCTAAACTCGGAAAGAACGCGCAACCGTTTGAGTACACCGGTATCGTGTTCTTGCACCCGCGCGTGCAGTATTTCCGCGCGTACCTTGAGTTCGTGAATTGGATCGATCATTAAAGCCTCCTGGACATTGAGAGGGTGAAGGCTTCTTTCAGAAATGAGGCGCCCCTCAGCACCTGGTATCGGTTTAGCCTGTTTGCACAGCCTCTGGCTCTGGCCTCGAGACCCACAGGGCTGGCTCGGCTACCATAGTTTTTGGGCAAACAACTGCGATTCATCATGTCCGGCGCCGCGGGGTTCATCGGGTCACATCTGTGCGAGCGGCTGGTCTCTGAAGGCCACCACGTGCTCGGGTTCGACAATCTCATGACGGGCGCGACGCGTAACATCGAGCACTTGAAGGCGAGTCCACGGTTCGAGTTTCGCGAATGGGATGTGTGCCGTCCTGTAGAAGTTGAGGGGCCAATCGACAGCGTCTTGCACCTGGCCTCTTTAGCGAGCCCGGTCGATTACCTGGCGCATCCCATTGAAACGCTGGACGTCGGCTCGGCGGGAACGCGCAACCTGCTCGAGATCGCCCGCCGCCACGAAGCGCGGTTTCTTTTGACCTCGACTTCGGAATGTTACGGCGATCCCCTGGTCCATCCGCAGGTTGAGACTTATTGGGGCAACGTGAATCCGGTGGGGCTCCGATCCTGCTACGACGAAAGCAAACGGTACGCAGAGGCGTTGACCATGGCTTACCACCGCGTCCACAAGTTGCGGACGAACATTGCTCGTATCTTCAATACTTATGGACCGCGCATGCAGTTGGAAGATGGCCGTGTGGTGCCGGCCTTTATCGATCAGGCGCTGCGCGGCAAGCCGATGACGGTATTCGGTGATGGCTCGCAGACTCGCAGCTTCTGTTTCGTACGCGATCTGGTGGACGGTTTGTACCGTCTGGCATTTTCGGACGAGCGGTTTCCCGTCAACCTGGGAAATCCGCAAGAGATGACTATTCTGGAGTTCGCCGAACGGATCAAGCGGCTCACGGGGACCAGCGCGCCACTGGAGTTCAAGCCGCTTCCGCAAGACGATCCGAAGCGTCGCCAGCCGGACATTTCCAAAGCGAAAAGAGTGTTGGGTTGGGAGCCGAAGGTGGGCCTGGAAGATGGACTGCGGGAGACCATCGAATATTTTCAGAAGTTGCCGGCGGTGGTGAACGTGGGAAAATCCTGACGCCTGAAAATGCGGGGAGTTAGCTTTTTGCCAGTTCCACCCAGACTTTGGCGGCGGCGCTTCTGCCCAATTGTACGGCTTTACCATCGATTCTCAGCGACAGGGTCTCGTCATAATTCGATGCCATCATCCGCACTACGGCGCCCGGATGGATGCCGATGCCGTGCAAGTATTCGAGCAGACGCCGGTCGCGCTCGAACACGCTGACCACGGTAGCCTCCGCTTGCGAAGGCGCCTCGTCGAGGGGTTTCCAGCCGCGATTGCGACGATCCAGCGGCGTGTCGCGCTCCACGCGGTTTCCATGCGGGCAAGCTTCTCCGGTTCCGAGTTTCTCCAACAGACGCCGCTCGAAATCGGCCGAAACGGCGTGTTCGAGCTGCTCGGCTTCCTCATGAACTTTGTACCATTCCATGCCGAAAATCTCGGTTAACATACGTTCGATAAGATGGTGCCGGTTGAGCACGCGGTTGGCGATGTCGCGGCCGGCCGCTGTGAGGGAGAGCTGCCCGTCTTTGCTGACCCGAATCAGCGCGTCGCGCTTCAGCCGCTTGATGGCCATGGTCACCGCCGGTGCGGAAACGTTCAGCCACCTCGCCAAAGTGGCCGCTATTACGGGCTCGCCTTCACTTTCGGCCTCGGCAATCGCTTTGAGATAGTTCTCCTTGGAGATGGTAATCTTCACGCTTAACCAAAATTGTACCGTGGCGGTAACCTGTGAGTCGCTCCAACACGCCTTAACGTTCTTAGTGAAACTATAACTATGTCTAAACGCAAAATCGTCCGCGTGCTGTTCTGCCTGACAGCGATCAGTGTGCCGCTGTTCCTGATAGCGGAAGAGAAGGTCGATCTTTCGATCATCAGCCGGATCAAGTCCGAGGCCTTCGAGAATTCCAAGGTAATGGACCACATGTTCTACCTGACCGATGTTCATGGTCCTCGGCTCACCGGCTCGCCCAACTTTAAAGCGGCCGCCGACTGGGTGGTCGAGCGAATGATTGAGTACGGATTGGTTGCGCATGAAGAGAAGTGGGGACCGTTCGGCCGCGGCTGGGCGAACAAGCATTTTGAGGCGCATCTGATCGAGCCGCAATATCAATCGCTGATTGGAGTCCCGCTGGCCTGGACGGCCTCGACCGACGGCACCATCACGGGCGAGCCAATCAGGGTTAGCATCCGTACCGACGCCGATTTCGATAAGTACAAGGGCAAGCTCAGCGGCAAGATAATCATGTCGATGGCGCCGAAGGAAATAGAGTTTGAGACCACGCCGCTGGGACATCGTTACACGGAAGAAGAACTGGCCGATGAAGCGCGCGCTCCACAACCGGGACGCACGCCTTTCAGCCTGCGCGCGCCTGGCAACGCAGCCGGTGGGCCGCCGGCCACACCGGAAGAGGCACGCCAGCGCCGGGAGGAACGACGCAAATTCGGAGAGAAGGTCGCCCAATTCTACAAGGACGAAGGCGCGCTGGTGCTGCTCTCCTACGGCTACAACGGCGACGGCGGCACGATTTTCGCTTCTTCGGGCGGCTCCTATGATCCCAAGAAGCCCATCGCGCTTGCGTCGGTGGCGCTCACGCCCGAGCATTACAATCGCATCGCACGATTGATGGACCACAAGATTCCTGTGAAGCTCCAATTCAACATCCAGAACGAGGTTTTCGAGAACAATCTGGACTCGGTGAACGTGGTCGCGGAAATTCCCGGCAATCGCAAGAAGGACGAGATCGTGATGTTGGGCGCACATCTGGATTCGTGGCACGGCGGCACAGGCGCCACCGATAACGCCGCCGGCAGCGCGGTGGTGATGGAAGCCGTGCGTATTCTGAAATCGCTCAACCTTCCGATGGATCGCACGGTTCGCATGGCGCTGTGGGGCGGGGAAGAGGAAGGTCTCCTAGGATCGCGTGCCTATGTGAAAGAGCACTTCGCCGATCGCGAGACCATGAAGCTGTCGTCCGAACACGCCAAGCTGGCCGGATATTTCAATTACGACAACGGCACCGGCAAGATCCGCGGCATTTACCTCCAAGGCAACGACATGGCGCGGCCAATCTTCGAAGCCTGGCTGGCGCCGTTCAAGGACCTGGGCGCGGCGACGGTCACGATTCGCAACACTGGCGGCACCGATCATCAGTCGTTCGACGCGGTCGGTCTTCCGGGCTTCCAGTTCATCCAGGATCCGATGGAATACAGTACCCGCACGCACCATTCGAACATAGATGTGTACGATCACATTCAACCCGGCGATCTGATGCAAGCTTCGGCGATCATGGCATCGTTTGTCTACAATGCCGCCATGCGGGACGAGATGCTTCCGCGCAAGCCGCTGCCCAAGCCGCAGCCAGCCCAGCGCCGCCCCGCCGCCACCGAATAATTAGGGACAGTGCACGCAGTGCACGCAATCCCTTATTTATCGCCGTACAATCAGTCTGGATGCTCTATCTTTCTGAAGCGGACGTTCAAGAACTGCTGCCGATGCGCGAGGCCGTCGACGTCATGCGCCGTACATTCGAGGCGCTGGCACAAGGTCGCGCGCAAAACCAGCCGCGGCGGCGCCTGATCCTCGAAAGCGGATCGGTGTTGCACAGCATGGCCGGCGCGTATGGCAGCTATTTTGGAACGAAGTTCTACTCCACCAATCCACGCTATGGCGCGCACTTCTACTTCATGTTGTACGATTCGAAAACCGCCCAGCCGCTGGCGTTAATGGAAGCCAATCACCTGGGACAAATACGTACCGGTGCCGCGAGCGGCTACGCTACCGACCTGATGGCGAATCCTCGCGCTGAAAGTCTGGGCATCATCGGCTCCGGGTTTCAGGCGCGGACTCAACTGCACGCGATCCGGGCCGTCCGGCCGATTAAGACCGTCCGCGTCTGGAGCCGCAGTGAAGAGAAGCGTCGGCTTTTTGCTGAAGAATCTTCCGTGACCGCGGTAGATTCTGCCGAGGAGGCCGTCCGCGCCTCCCAGATTGTTGTAACCGCGACAAACTCCAAAGACCCGGTACTGGAAAGCAATTGGATTGAACCTGGGACCATGATAAATGCCATGGGATCAAACGTCGCCACTCGGCGCGAGCTGCCGGCGGATCTCATCCAGCGCGCTGATGTGATTGCAGCCGATTCCGTCGAGCAAGCCAAAATCGAAGCTGGCGATCTGCTTCTGGCTAATCACTGGTCCAATGTCGTAGAGCTTAAAGACGTCAAGCAACACTACGACCCCAAACAAATAGCCATCTTTAAATCGCTTGGATTGGGAGTGGAAGATGTGGCTGCGGGGGCGTTCCTTTACGAACGAGCGCTAGCTACTCCTGAACGGTTTGTTGATCGGAATCGCGCCAAGCGCTGATCTTCAAACGGCGGCAGACCCAGCACAGAGCCTCCGCCGAATTAGGGGCGCAGGCTGCGCCACAAACGCAGCACTTCCCCAATCCCTTGATCTGATCGGCCTGAATCGCCCGCTTGGCTTCTTCGAGAAGCTTTTGGTCGATCACCGGCTCCGGAATTGGCAGCGGTTTCCGTTTCATGTTCCGAGACCAAATTAACACGGAACAGGTAGGTTACGCTGCCCGGTCCAGTCTCATGATGTATCCGGGATCCAGGGAAGCCGAGCACCGGGAGCATTTTTGTCCAGGTTTCACTTTGGCCGTTTTCCCGTTGCTGACCACTGTTCCTTCCACGGTGTGGGTACAAATAGGACAATAGACAAAACCCTTTGATTCGAACTGCATCGTCACTCGAGGTTGAGCTTGGTTGTTCATACCTCCTCCTTCGTCACTGAATATGACGCAAGTCGAGTGCCAAAGGATTGCTAAAAATATGTAAAACGGCGGAACCGAAACGATTGCGGCGCGGCGAGAAGTAGATACGAGAAGTAGATACACTGGAACTGTTCGATCATCTTATGGCAACGGCATTTATCTTTCCCGGTCAGGGCTCTCAATACGTAGGGATGGGCAAGACTCTAGCAGCAAGCTTCTCTGCGGCGCGTCAAATATTCGACGAAGCGGATCGCGCGCTTGGGTTTTCGCTCACCCAACTTTGTTGGGAAGGCCCCGCCGAAGTGCTCCAGTTGACTGAGAACCAGCAGCCCGCGCTACTCACGGTTTCTATCGCCGCCTTTCGCGTGCTCACCGACCAGGGGCTGAAGCCTGACTATGTCGCCGGGCACAGTTTAGGCGAATATTCGGCACTCGTGGCGGCCGGTGGACTCGATTTTTTAGACGCAGTGCAACTGGTTCGCAAGCGCGGGCGTTACATGCAGGAGGCGGTGCCGCCCGGGGTCGGCGCCATGGCAGCGCTGCTGAAACTTCCGGAAGGCAAACTGGATTCCATCCTGGCCGAGGCTTCTCAGGGCGAGGTGGTCAGTGCGGCCAACCTCAATTCTTCCGATCAGGTCGTGATCGCTGGTCACGCCGGCGCTGTCGCGAGAGCCGTCGAGTTGGCTAAGGCCGCCGGAGCCAAACGCGCTTTGCTGCTGCCCGTGAGTGCGCCCTTTCATTGTTCGTTGATGAAGCCGGCGCAGGAAAGACTGGCGGTCGACCTGAATTCGGCCAGTTTCCGCGATTTGGCGGTTCCGTTGGTGAATAACTGGCAGGCCCGGCTGATTCGGAGCGGTGCTGAAGCTCGGGAAGGCCTTTACCAACAGGTGCCGAATCCGGTGCGTTGGGCTGAGGCCATCCGCAAGCTAAGTTCTGAGGGCGCGACTCGCTTTATTGAAGTCGGCGCGGGAGGCGTTCTCACTGGATTGCTTCGTAACATTAACCCCGAGCTCCAGGGGGCCAAGTTCGGCGAAGCGGCCGATCTGGAGAAACTCCATGCGGCGACTGCATAGGTGGGGCAGGCCTATGGCCGGTCTCTTCTGCATGGGGCTTCTACTATTCATGACAGGTTGCAAAATGCCGGGCGAACAGCAGGACTTTTCGAAACTAACCGAGGAATTCGTGTACGGGTCGTTGGCCTTGTCACCGGTCTCCGCTACCGCTGCGGGCTACCACGAACATCAAAGTATACGACTGGACGAAAAGCTGGACGATTACAGTCCTGGTAGCATCCAAGAGCAGCGGCAATTCTATTCGGGATTTCGCGAGCGGCTGGCATTGATCAAGCCGGAAACACTCGCGCCGGAGGAGCGCGCCGATTATCAGATCGTACAGAACCAGGTTGAGCTGGCACTGCTGGATCTGAATCGCATCCAAAGCTTTCGCCATAACCCCACAGGGTATGTGGAATTAGTCGGCAATGCGTTATTCAGTCCGTTCGTGCTCGAATATGCGCCGATAGAAACGCGTTATCGCCACATCATCCAACGGTTGTTCAAGGTTCCCGAATTGATGCAGCAGGCCAAGGTGAATCTGCGCGATTCTCCCGAAGTGTGGAACCGTGTTGCGCAGCAGGAGAACGACGGCAATATCGATTTAATCGACAAAACCCTTCGGGAGCGCGTGCCGGCGGCTTTGAAGGGCGATTTTGATCGTGCCGCGAAAGGCGCTCTAGAGTCGCTGCATGACTTCAACAAGTACTTGAAAGACGATCTCTCGCGCAGGACCAGCGATTGGCGATTGGGAAAAGACAAATACGATCCCAAGTTCCGTTATACTCTGGCATCGGGAAAGACCCCGGAGCAGGTGTTGTCGGAAGCCGAAGCGGCGCTGAAGAGAGTGCGGGAAGAGATGGCCAAGCTAGCCGCACCCAGCTCGGTTCGGGAGGCTCTGAACAAAATCGCGCAGCAACACTCGACTCCGGAAACTTTCATGGACCAGGCGCGGAAAACTCTGGAAGAGGCCACCAAATTCGTGCGTGAAAAACACCTGGTCACTTTGCCCGCCCGTGGCAACCTGCAGGTGATCCCGACGCCGAAGTTCATGCGCGGAATCTATGCCGTGGCGGGTTTCAACGCGGCGCCGGCGCTGGAACCGCAGTTAGGCGCGTTTTACTGGGTCACGCCGATTCCCTCCGATTGGCCGAAGGACCGCATTGAATCAAAACTGCGGGAGTACAACTATTACGGGCTTCAGGAGATCACCATCCATGAAGCCATGCCTGGCCATTACGTGCAGCTGGAGGTCGCCAACGACCTCGAACCAAAAACCCGGCGCGTGCTGCGCAACATCTATGGCAACGGCCCATACGTCGAAGGCTGGGCCGTCTACGCACAGCAGTTGATGTCGGATGAAGGGTACTTAAAGAACAGCGCCGAGCTACGGCTGACCTTGATGAAGCAACTGCTGCGCTCGATCGCGAATGCGATTCTCGACATCCGGCTGCAGACCATGGGGATGACCGAGCAGCAGGCGCTCGACCTGATGATCAACGACACCTTCCAGGAGAAAGAGGAGGCCACGGCTAAAATTCAGCGCGCGCAGTTGTCGTCCTGCCAGTTGCCCATGTATTTTATCGGATGGCGGGGCTGGCTGGACGTGCGCGAGGATTACAAGAAGCGTAAAGGCGCCGCGTTTCAGTTGTCTGGATTTCACGATGCGGCGCTGATGGAGAGCGCGGTGCCGCTGCCGGTGCTCCCTGAGTTGCTGAAGTAGCGTGGCGTCGCAGGCGCAAATCTCGATCAGCACCGTCGGACACTCCACTCATTCGATAGAGGAGTTCCTCGGCATCCTCGAGGCGCATGGCATCCGGCAACTGGTGGACGTGAGAACGATGCCACGTTCGCGCCGTGTACCCCAGTTCAACCGGGAAAGCTTGCCGGCTAGCCTGCAGACGGCGGGCATTCTTTATCGGCACATGCCAGGGCTGGGCGGGCTGCGTCATGCGAAACGAGACTCCACAAACACAGGTTGGCGGAACGCCTCCTTTCGAGGCTTTGCGGATTACATGCAAACGCCGGAGTTTCGCGAAAACCTGGAGAAATTGATTGAGTTTGCCGGTCAAGCTCGGACCGCGATCATGTGCGCTGAAGCGGTTCCCTGGCGCTGCCACCGGTCGCTGATCGCGGACGCGCTGGTGGCGTGGGGAATTCAAGTGATAGAGATCCTCAGCGCCAAGCAATCCAGGCCCCACGCGTTAACGCCGTTCGCCCAAGTGAACGGTTCTGAAGTAACTTATCCTGCCGCGGCAACCGATGACGCCGGAAACTTGAAGCTGGAGTTTGACGGGCCATGAACCCTGCGTTAGAATGGCAGTGCGGGGTGGAGCAGTCTGGTAGCTCGTTGGGCTCATAACCCAAAGGTCGGTGGTTCAAATCCATCCCCCGCAACCATCGCAAAGTCGCCTGTCCCCAAAAGGTCCCAGACACCTTCGGCAAAATAGGAAAACTTTCCCGTGACATCCACTTCCGGAATGAGACGGATATCACGGGTGTGCTTGGCCAATTCGGCCCGGGCCCGAACGGTGTCGACCCTCAAGAGATCGCAGAGGTCCGATAGACGGCTCGCAATCCAGCCGCGAATATCTTTGCGGTGCAGTGAGACGGCCAGGTCGTTCCGGCGGGTGATGAGGAGATTCTCCTCGATCCGTTCCAGCTCACGTTCGCGATCGCTGACGGCTTCTATCAGAAAGCGGGAATGACCCGCTTCCGCTATGGCGGCAGTCAGACGCCCCAGCTCGCGCTCGATTTCCTTTTTGCGGTCTTGCACGATTCTGTCCCCATCGTCGGGCCCAATCTCCTGCAGCCGGCGGATAAACTCGCCAGTCGTGTAGTCGAGCACCTCATCGGTGAGCACCTCGCGCTGGAGCTCACCGAAGAAATTCCGCTCTATGACGTCTTGGCGGATAGTCCGCGCGTTGATGCAGGCTCCACGGTTAAAGTGCTGCGGGCAACCATAGTATTTCCGGAGGGTCTTTCTGCCCTTGCCTGCGACGATGATCATGTTCGCATTGCAAAGACCGCATTTCAGAAAACCAGTGAGGAGATAGTTGCTCGAGCTGGCTTTGTTGATTCCGGCGCCGGCGCGGCCGTACAGCTCTTTCACAATTTGCTGGCGCTCCTGTACTCGCTGCCATAGATCGTCGCTTACGATTTGCAACTCGGGTCGCTCTGCGATTCGCCATTCGCTCTTGGGGCGTGCTCGGCGGACGCGTCTGTTCGTTCCAGGGTGCTTGACGAACTGCGACCGGTTCCAGAGTATCCTTCCGAGATAGAGCTCGTTCCTAAGCATGGCGCGTATGGCGGTCGGACACCAGGTAGGATGTTCCCGGCCTTCTCGCCCGCGTGGTGGTGGAACATGTTCAGCGTTGAGCTTCCTGGCTATTCCTTTGAGCGACACTCCGGATGCGGAGATTTCGAAGATTCTCCGAACGACGGAGGCCTCTCGATCATCGATGACCAGACGTACGCCTTCCGGACTCGGCTCATTTCGAAATCCGAAACAGCGGCCGCCAGTATGCATGCCGCTCAGTGCGCGCCCCTCCAAGCCGCGGTGAGTTTTCTTTGCGAGTTCCTTGATGTAGATGCTGTCAAATAACCCATGCACGGTGAGCAGGACGTCGGCCTGGTCGCTCCCGCTATCGATTCCTTGGCTGACTGAGATCAACCTGATTCCCGCGAAGCGAAGATTATCGACGATATTGCTCTGATCGGCTTGGCGGCGCGACAAGCGGCTTGTATCGTCGATCAGAATGACATCGAACTTGCGCGGCTGTTCATGGGCGCAGCGTAGAAGTCGCTGGAGTCCTGGACGATCAGCGCCGGCGCCGGAAAGCTCCGCGTCGGTGTAGATTTGTTCTTCCGCTACAGACCAACCCTGACGAGCCGCGTGTTCTCGGCACATGCGCACCTGGTCCACGATCGACATTGGACTCTGGAGGTCTGAAGAGTATCGGGCGTAGATTGCGCAGCGCAGAATCATGCGGCCATCGTCGGAACTTGAGATCGTCTCCACTCCTGCATCAGAGCAGGTACGATGACTTCATCGATCCAGGATTTGAGTATTGGGTTAATTGGCGCCGAGTCCTTTCCGATAGCCCGCCCGGTTCCCATCCGTTTCGGCGCGCTGCCGTCTTCCAGATTTGTGTCGACGTAGGGTCTCATGACCGTACACCGCATTTCTGCCATTCGGAGATTGCTCGTCTGACGATGATCCAGCGCCGTCCTACTTTGCGACTTGGAATCTGACCCCGGCGGAGCCCGATGTACACAGCATCGATCGTGATCTGAAGATACTTCGCAAGTTCTGGAACGGTGAATCTCTCGCGTCCGCGTTGCTGTCTGCCTTTTGAAGCCGCCATAAGCCACTGCTTTGTGGACTATTCTGGCTTAATGTCCTCATAACATGCAAGAGCACATTTGTTTCACAAATCTGGCCCGAGAAAACCATCCGCTGCCTTCCGAGTTCAGCGTGAATGCTTGAAACTACACAATTATGAAAAAACAACACCCGTACTGGAGTACGGGTATCGGTCTCCGTTTCTTAGCCCGATGGGATATTTGTCATTACAAAAATTTACAAAGCTTCCTTTGGGGGCAAGTCACGAAATTATCTAGACCTCCTGCGCTGCGCTTCAACTTCGTCCCGCTCACGCGAGCCACATTAAAGAAATACCCACTTTGGCGTTCTCGGCCCCTGAGCGCCTCCAGGAAACTTGAATGGTAAGAACCATCCGCCGAGGCCGGCTGATTTGTGTGTAAGCGTTGCCTTGCGCGGGATTGAGGGAATCTTTCAACGTGCGGCGCCCGACATTGAGCCCCTCGCGGCATATTCGAGATTGCCGGCGGACGATCTGATCTTTCACAGCGTCCCCCAAGATCTTGAAATTTGTGTGTGTGTGTGAGAGGGGTACTCTACTACCGAACCTTTCTCCCAAACCTCACTCACGCACCTTTCTTTTTTATTTCAGTACAAGAGAAGTATTAATACCTTACTGGCCCGGTCGAACAGGCGTACTGGAGTTGGGGTATAAGGCGCACTGGAGTACGGATGAGAGGCTGTTTTTCAACACCCGCACCTGAGTATGGGCATCGTCTGACTCACAAATAGCCTCAGGCGCTAACGGGAATCGAACGTGTAAAGAGCCAGTTCAGTTAGGTGCAGTTCAGTCTATCTGTTTGAGTTTACGTCGTTCTGATTCAGGAACGACCATGCCAGACATGCCACGGACCGCCGACGTGGCAGCGCGGTGGCAGCGCACCTCCCCAAATCGTGCACCGTTACCGCCTCTTGCTCACCCACTTGCCAGGCCGCGCGATTCATTCACAGAGGGGAACGAATGACCATGCCGATCGTCGGCGAGCCGTTCAATCCATGGCATGAGGCATGTGGATTCTGGCCGGAAGACGTTGTCGACCGGCAACGCGGTCTGGGTGACGGCCCCAAGCGAGCGTACCGAAGGCTGAAAAGATTCGCAGGCGTGAAGGGCTCCTGTTTCCCCTCCCAGGAGACTCTCGCAGGCGAGCTTGGTAAAGGTGAACGCCAAGTTCGGAGAGACTTGGACGCCCTCGAGGCGGCAGGGCTGATCGCCTCGCTATCACGGGACGGTCGTCGCTCCAATACCTACATCGAGCCGATTGGTCCGAGGCTTTCGCGCTGGTGCCGAGTCTCGAGGCGGCATACGTGTGGCACGCCTCGAAGTTTACAAGGGAGGTTCTCGACGGCTTGCTGCGGATTGGCTCTGTGCACCACCAGCAGATCATTTGGAATAAGGGCCGAACCGTTCTCACGAGAACGCCTTATTGGTTCGCGCATGAACCATGCTGGTTTGTGCGAAAAAAGAACGCCCCATGGTATGGGAAGGCGGGCGAAAACTCAACGGTGTGGAATTCGCCCTCGCCGAAATTCATCATGGGTGGATCGGACGAACAAAAACACGATCATCCAACGCAAAAACCAGTCGAGCTCATGCGTCGGCCGATTCTCAACCACCTCAAACGTGGGGAACTCGTTTACGACGCATTTTTGGGAAGCGGCACGACGCTTGCGGCAGGCGAACTGACAGAACGTGTGTGCTACGGGTTGGAGCTCGATCCGAAATATGTTGACGTCGCGGTCGAGCGGTGGCAGCAATTAACCGGCAAGCAGGCCAAGCTCGAGGCAGACGGCAAAACGTTCGAAAAGGTGAAAGCGGACCGGAGAGGTAGCGCGAAATGAATCGAACACTGCCGCCGCGAGACGGCTTGGGAGTGGACTCGGTGGCCCGAGCGGCGCTTTCTCTATTCCAGCTATGCGGCCAACCTCAGCACCCGGGACTCGCTCGTATGCCGGCGCCTAATTGAATCGCCGTGGTACCGGGCTCGTTGGGGCCATATCTTCGTGCTCACTGGCGACCAGAACGTGAAGACCAGGTTCGAGAACAACCGTTCGGGTTATCGCTTGTCCACTTCGGTCGGAGGTTCCGTGACCGGGGAGGGCGGCGACCGACTTGTTTGCGACGACCCGCACAAAGTAGATGAGGTCGAATCGGATGGCGTCCGCAAAGGGACGCTGGATTGGTGGGACACGACGATGTCAACTCGGGTGAACGATCCTAAGACCACAGCCATGGTAGTCGTCGCGCAGCGCTGCCATCAGCAGGATTTGAGCGGACACTTGCTGGAGCAAGGCGGCTGGGAGCACCTCTGCCTTCCTGCGGAATACGAAGGCCCGTCTCGCACAACGTGCATCGGGTTCACGGACCCGCGCAAGGAACCCGGAGAGTTGTTATGGCCGGAGCGCTTCGGCCGCAAAGAAATAGATGATCTAAAGGTGAGCCTCGGCAGCTACGGCGCGGCGGGCCAGCTTCAGCAGCGCCCTTCACCTGCCGGTGGTGGAATGATCAAGCGGGAATGGTTCCGATACTTTCAGCCCCGAGGCGCGAACTTGCCGCCCGTCATCGTGCGGCTGCCGGATGGCACGCTGCGATCGATCGTCGCGATCGAGGCGCCGCGTCATGTCGATGAGCAGATCCAATCTTGGGATTGTACGTTCAAAGATCTGTTGACCTCCGACTACGTCGTCGGCCAGGTATGGGCCCGCTGGGGCTCCCTCTTTCTGCTCGGCGACCAAGTTCGCGAGCGCATGGACTGCCCGGCTACTGTGCGAGCGGTTCGCGAGCTCACTCAGAAATGGCCGGGGACCATCGCCAAATTGATCGAGGACAAGGCGAACGGCAGCGCCGTGATTCAAATGTTGGCACGCGAGATTCCCGGTCTGCTCCCGGTAAATCCGCAGGGAGGCAAGATCGCGCGTGCGGCCGCGGTCAGCCCTCTCATCGAGGCAGGCAATGTCTACCTTCCCCATCCGCTGTTTGCGCCTTGGGTAAACGATTTCATTGAAGAATGCGTAGCCTTCCCGAACGGCGCCCACGACGACCAAGTAGATGCGATGACACAGGCGCTTCTGCGCTTCCACACGACCCCGTCCCAGCCGGTGCTGTACGTGGATGCTACCGAGTATGAACGCTTCTCGCAGATCAGTCCGATTTGAACGCGGCAAAGGCGCGCATTAGCATGAGCCAAAACATTACAATCCGGCTAACCGCCGAGGAAAAAGCGGAGTTAGAACGGTTGGTTGCAGCTCACTGGGAAGCGTCGCTCGCGTCCCGGCGCGCGTTCTGCGCCGTAGGAGCGTATAGCCAGTGGGTCATCGAGCGGGCATTCTCGCAGCTTCCAGTACCTCCTGGATTCGCTGGTGAGTACTGTCCGGCCATGGGGACACTGACAGCGAACGGCACCGTCGAGGCGGTAAATCTCTGGGAAGGAATACCGCCAGACAAAGGGGTGATCCAGTGAAGAGCTAAGTGGCATCAGCAGCGCGATGCGATGACGCAGGCGCTGCTGCGCTGGATTACGATCCCAGTCCGGCCAGTCGTCTACTTCGACGAGTACGCGCGTACGAGCGCTTCTCGCGGATCAGTCCTGTTTGATCAGCTGGCCGACCGAGGCCATGGGATCAAGCATTTTCCGGTTGTGAGGTCACAGAGAGGATACGATGTCAACTGATGTAACCGAGACGTTTAGCCTCCGCTTCGATTCCGAGAATGATTCCATCAACTATGCTAGCCATCTTGTTGAGGACGGGAACAACTGGCTCTCCGCCAATAACCTCAACCTTATCGAACGCTATGAACGCGAAGAAATCGAACTCGTAGTTAAAACTCGGGGTGTTGCTGGCTCCTGGACCGAAGGTGGCAATTTTGATCTCGTGTTTGTCCGGGTCCCAGACCGGACATTCAGGGACCTCGAAGTATCCATCCGTGGATGCAATGTGCACGGCGGTACGCAAGCCGCCAGAACCCATAGCTGTGATGACTCTATGCTTATCTCCGACTGCTATCCGATTGAGTGCCCAAAGAAGGTCATTTCCTCCCTTGTATGGCTTGAGCGCCCGAAAGAACGCAAAGATCTCATCAGGGACATCCTTGCAGCGACTGCGAGCAGATTTGTCAAAATTAGCGGCACTACCGAAGATCGGAAAGTAAGCATGCTGCGGGTCTGTCCTCCCGCTGGCCACGGCGATTTCGTACCCGGCGTGGTCGAGTGCGGATCGCATATTATTGACGGCATCGCCGACAATCTCGTCCAGACCGCTAGGCAGGGGCCTGACAAGTTTGATCTTGAAAACGATATGGTTGGGGCGTTGCGGATCAGGCTCACGCACTTCTGCGTATGGATTTCCGTTAAGGAAGGCCATGACCTGCCAATCGAGATCAGTGATGTGTTTTTTTGAACGCGCTAGCTTGCGCCGTGAGCTTTCAAATGGCTCCGCCACGTTGTTTTGCCCATTACGCTGCAATGGCCTTCTGAGCAATCTCCCGGCGTCTCTCTGGGCTGAGTTTTTTGGCGCGTAGCTTGCCGAAGATCTTCCCGACACCCCGTCCCATGAGCTCAAAGTAGGCTCGTATCTCCGCTGGCATCTTGCGTCTTGGCATATCTCGATAGTACTTGACCCCTGTTGGCACGTTGCGAAGATCGGAAAGCGGGACCAGCGTACCACGGACGACACCATCCCGTTTTTCCTGGTTCCTTCCGTTTCCGATACCATCGATACAATGAGAGGAGCCGAGTATCCTCGAACAGAAACTCTCTTGGAGGTAAGCCAAATGTGTGATTATTCTCTGGCTCATTTCCCCAACCGCCTGGCTGTGGAAGGCGAGCAGCTCGTAGTTCATCGATTCGATACGTTTGCGATTGGATTAGCACCTGCGTGTCCTACTCTGAAACAGACTCTATTCCCTACAAGCCTACCGGCGGTCTGCGTACCGCCTGGCGCCCGCCTGCTCTTGCGGGAAATCCCCGAGTATTTGCAGCTGCGGTTAGGCGTAGCTGCGGTCGAAGAAGTGACTTTTGTGGAACAGACCGCGGAAGCATTCAGGTTTCGCGACGCAGTACGCTTCGCCAACGGTAAGGAGATTGTCCTGCAGCATCTTCAGTGCGGCCAACGTGTGGAAGTGCTGAGCCTGCGCGGTTCAGAAGAGGAGATGGAGCCCCAGGTCGAGGAACGGGATTATCGCCATTCTTTGCAGGGCGACCGGTGATCTTCGCTCCTTGCGATTAGTTGAGCATCTGGCCACTCATATCGCGGTCTTCCAGGCTTCGCAGCTGACGTTTGATCACTCGGCGTAGCCGCCCACAATGGTTTTTTGCAGTTTCGGCGAATTCGAGCAGAAGCTGACATTCGGGCTTGGGCAGTACCTCGATCGCGGCCTTCAGATACCGCACGATCACACCGTATTGGTCCGTCGCGGTTTGGTAGTCCTTCAACATCCTGGTGAGCTTGTCCGATGTCGCGGGTTTTACGGCACTCCGCAACGGACGCCCTTTTTGACGGCGGGCAGCGGCGGCAGTTTCTTGGACGACTCGATCTTCTCCCCTCCCTTGCTGCCCAGGATGCTGACGAAGCCGCGTACCGTGTGCGCTTGCCAGCCCGTGGCTTTCATGATCTCGGGCAACGTGGCGCCCTTCGCGCGCTTCATCATGGCGATCACTTCGGCCTTCTTGTTGGTGCCATCGCCCTTCGGCTTGGCGGCGGCCTTCTTGACCCGCGCGGTCTTCTTCGCGGATTTGGCTTTCTTGGCGGGCTTGCGCTTGGGCTTTGCGGCTGCCGTCTCCGGCGTCACCTTCGCTGAATCGATTGCGTTTTCGCTCATTGGTTTCTCCTTGACCGGGTTGCGGTCGTCACATCCATCACTCCTGTTCGGAGAAATGGCAAGCAGAATCTTTAGCGATTAGGTGATTGAGGCGAATGGCAGGCGGTTAGGGCAAATTGGCACGTATGGTCCCTTTTTTATGTACCGACAAAACGAGCCGGGGGAGCCGGGGGGGATGGGAAAAATTCAAGAAGCCGGCACAAGCGGAGGCGGTTGGGTGTACAATGACCCGGTACGGAAAGCCAAAACGGAAATTCCAGCTTAGACTAGCAGGCCGTGGCAGAATCCCCCGCTATTGGAAGGCGACTCACCAACTGGGCGTAGGCATGATCTCCGGAGATAATTGGGAGCAGAAGCGCTTATGCCAGTTCCAAACCGTTCGGAACGTGCTCT
>Ga0185299_10002246_pt1 | contig 30889 bp, 24 predicted proteins | sample PaiPotPPA55metaG_FD_128002 | JGI IMG/M metagenome (GOLD analysis project Ga0185299, IMG submission 128002) | Iron sulfur acid spring bacterial and archeal communities from Banff, Canada, to study Microbial Dark Matter (Phase II) - Paint Pots PPA... ...
TCCGCCTGATCACCCGCACCGCCTACGGATTCGCCAACCCCCAAGCCCTCATCGCCCCCGCCCTCCTCAACCTCGGCGGCCACCGACCCACCCTCCCCGGCCGAAACTAACCCACAGATGCAGCAGAAGAGCCGAAATTCAGCAACAGCGCGAAGCCACCGCCGGTTGCACCCCCGACAGGTTCCTGATCGCCTCAGGTGCCCGACCGAGGAGAGAACACCACCCCACACCCGACCACCCCAAAACCCCAACCCGACAGACCAGGACACTCTCCGAGAGAGGGCCCGCCGGAGGCGCTTTTGACCTTGACTTTCATCACGGAACACACAACCGAAGCAAGACGCCAAAGCAGGTCAAGGACAGCGCGAACCGGGGCGACGATTTAATGTGACTGTCGCGCAGCGGCGATATTGAAAACAGGGAGCAGACAACAGGGCCGATCGACAGAGGGTGCTAGAGCGGCAGGATGGTGATGACGTCGGCGAAGTCTAGGCTGGTGACGCCGGTGGTGGTGTCGCAGGCTAGGAAGTCTAGGTTGGGGGCGGTGAAGGTCTCGACCACGTGGTCGCCGTTGAACTCGCCGGAGGTGACCTGGCCGGTCTCGGTGAGCACGGTGTTGGAGCCTACGTGGGCGGCGGTGGCGGTGAAGGGGAATGAGGTCGACTGGCCGTCGTTCCAGTTGATCGTCTCTATGCCGGTCTCGGTCAGGATGGCGTTGCAGCTCACGTTGAGGGTCGCCGTCACGTCTCGCTGACCGGCGGACGCGCTGGATCCTAGGGCCAGGCAACTGCCGGTGGGGCTGTGGTCGGTGATGACGTTGTAGTAGCCCTCGTCGACGACCTTGGTGGACTTGACGGTATCGGTCAGGCCGGGGGCGTAAGTGGTGTACGTCCATCCGGTGCAGGTGATCGAGGCCACACTGGTCGCGTTAGCGGGCACGGATGCTGCCGCCGCGTTGCCTAGGGCCAGGGCCAGTAGGCCGACGAAGGCTACGGGGCGTCGTCTTCCGATCATGATTCCCCTCCACAAAGTGTCCTGATATGGGTGCCGGTGACGTACCCGCCGATGTCGGGGCCCATGCTCGGGGCCGGGCCGTCGGTCGAGGCACTGCACATGTCCCTCGTGTGCTCCGTGCGCCCCAGACGCTCCGGTCGGGAACCTTGGTTGAGGATGGGGAAAGGAATCGGCCCCGTACTCCGAGGGGAACTCGGTGTACGGGGCCGAATCGGGCAGGCGGTCAGCCGGTCAGCCGGAGACTGTCAGACCGTCAGGGCTGCGCTCAGGCCGTTGCGGGCGCTGCGTCCTCCGGCTTGGTCGAGTTGGCCTTGGCGGCGGCGTCGAACAACCGGAGCGGGAAGTGGCACGCGGCCAGGTGGCCGTTGGTGCCGTACTCCACCAGCGGGGGCTCCTGCTCGGCGCACAGGGACTGGGCAGCGGGGCAGCGGGTGCGGAAGCGGCAACCGGAGGGCGGGTCGATGGCGGACGGGAGTTCGCCGGCGATTCCCTTGTCCTCCTTGGCCTTCTCCACCTCGGGATCCGCCACCGGGATGGTGTCCAGCAGACCCCTCGTGTAGTGGTGCACCGGGTTCGAGTACACCGAGTCGGCCGGGCCGATCTCCACCAGCTTGCCCAGGTACATCACGCCGATCCGGTCCGAGAGGTACCTGACCACGGACAGGTCGTGCGAGATGAACAGGTACGACAGGCCGAACTCGACCTGCAGGTCCTTCATCAGGTTCAGCACCTGCGACTGGATCGACACGTCCAGCGCGGAGACCGGCTCGTCCGCGACGACCAGCTTCGGGGCCAGGGTCAGCGCCCGGGCCAGGCCCACGCGCTGGCGCTGACCGCCGGAGAACTCGTGCGGGTAGCGCTCCAGCGACGTCCTTGGCAGCCCGACCTGGTCGAACAGCTCGCCGATACGCTTGTCCCGAGAGGCCTTGTCGCCGACCTTCTGGATATCCAGCGGCTCGCGCAGCACCGAACGCACCCGCATGCGCGGGTCCATCGCGGCGTAGGAGTCCTGGAACATCAGCTGGATCTGCTTGCGGGCGCCGCTGCGGGCGTGCCTGTCCGCGACCAGGTTTCGGTCGCCGTAGGTGATCGCGCCGCTCGTCGCGTCCTCGAGGCCTACCAACAGCTTGCCGACCGTGGTCTTGCCGCAGCCGGACTCGCCCACCAGGCCAAGGGTCTCGCCCTCGTAGATGGTGAAGGAGATGTCCGCGACGGCCGAGACGGCGCCGATCTTGCGGCGCAGGACCGCGCCCGAGGTGATCGGGTACTCCTTGACCAGATTCGTCACCGTCAGCAGCGGCGCGCCGATCTGGGTCCGCGGGATCACCTCGTTGCTGGTCGCCTCGGTGAGCGTCACCGGCACGGCCTTGGCCGACTTCTCCACCGCGCCTACCGGGAAGAAGCACGCGTACTGATGCGCCTCGGTCTCCCCGCTCAGGTGCGGGTCCTGCTCGCGGCAGGTGTCCTGGGCGTAGCGGCAGCGCGCGGCGAAGCGGCAGCCGGCCGGCGGCTTGGTGAGGTCCGGCGGCAGGCCGGGGATCGAGTAGAGCTTCGTGCCCGACTCGGCGCCGCGCTCCGGCAGCGAGTCGAACAGCGCCTCGGTGTACGGGTGCCGCGGGTTCGCGTAGAGCGCCTCGGTGCTCGTGGTCTCCACCACGCGCCCGGCGTACATGACCGCGATCTTGTCCGCGCGCCCGGCGATGACGCCGAGGTCGTGCGTGACCAGGATGACGGCCATGCCGAGGCGGTCCTTGAGCCCGTCGATCAGTTCGAGGATCTGCTTCTGCACGGTCACGTCGAGGGCCGTGGTCGGCTCGTCGGCGATCAGCAGCTTCGGCTCGTTGGCCAGCGCCATGGCGATCATGGCGCGCTGGCGCATACCGCCGGACAGCTGGTGCGGGTAGTCCACGGCACGGCGCTGCGGCGAGGGCATGCCGACCAGCGAGAGCACCTCGATGGCGCGCTCGTGGGCTTCCTTCTTGCCGATGCCGCGGTGGATGCGCACCGACTCGGAGATCTGCCGGCCGATCGTCATCGTCGGGTTGAGCGACGTCATCGGGTCCTGGAAGATCATACCGATGTCGTTGCCGCGCACCTTGGCCATCTCGCGCTCGGACAGCTTCAGCAGGTCGCGGCCGTCGAGCAGCACCTCCCCGCCGACGACCTCGCCGCCGTTGGGCAGCAGCTGCATGACCGACATCGCGGTCATGGTCTTGCCGCAGCCGGACTCGCCGACGATGCCGAGGGTCTGGCCGATGTCGACGGACAGGCTCACCCCGTCCAGCGCGTGCACCGTGGACTTCTTCAGGCGGATGTCGGTGCGGACACCCTTCAGTTCGAGCAGGGACATCGCTTCACTCACCGCTTCTGCAGACGGGTCTCGAAGGCGTCACGCAGAGCGTCGCCGATGACGTTGAAGGCGAGGATCACCAGGATGATCGCGATCGCCGCCGGGTAGATCATCCACCAGTAGCCCTGGTTGACGAACTGGGTGCCGTCATTGAGCATGCCGCCGAGGTCCGCGTGCGGGGACTCGAGGCCGAGGCCGATGAAGCTGAGGGTGGACAGGTAGAAGATCGAGCTCGCGATCGAGAAGGTCGTGTTGACGACCGTCGTGCCGATCGTGTTCGGCAGGATGTGCTTGCGGATGATGTACGGGCCGCCACCGCCCATCATGCGCGCGGCCGCCACGTAGTCCCTGACCTTGATCACCATCGCGTCGCCGCGGATCAGCCGGGTGATGCCGATCCAGCCGGTCAGGCCGATCACCCAGATCATCAGGGTCGCGCTGTGGCCCCAGATCATGCCCATGTAGATCAGCAGGAAGATCAGCGGGATCGAGTACAGCGCGTCGACGATACGCATCATCAGCGCGTCGAGCCAGCCGCCGAAGTAGCCGGCGATGGCTCCGTACAGGGTGCCGATCACGGCGCTGATCACGCCGCCGAGCACGCCGACGTTGAGCGAGAGCTGCGCGCCGTGGAACAGCTGCGCGAGCACGTCGGCGCCGTTCTCGTCGGTGCCGAGCGGGTGTCCGGCGCCGGGCGGCAGGGTGACCGCCTCCATGTCCGACTGGGTCGCGTTGCCGTGGTAGACGAACGGGCCCAGGTACGCGGTGAGCACGAACAGGATCAGGAACACGAGCGCGACGAGGGCGAGCTTGTTCTCGGAGAACACCTCCCAGCCGCGGCGCAGCATCGAGCGGGGCTTCTCCGCGGCCTCAAGGCCGAGCTCCACGGCGGTGGGGCCGGCGGGCGCGAGTTCTTCGTCGATCGGGGTGGTCATCAGGTCAGCCTCACTCGGGGGTCCAGAGCGGCGTAGCTGAGGTCCGCGATGAGGGAGCCCAGCACGGTCAGCGCGGCGGTGAGCATGGTGATCACCAGCGTGACGCCGAAGTCGTTGGTGAGCGCCGCCTGCGTGGTCAGCAGACCGATGCCCTGGATGTTGAACACGTTCTCGATCACCACGGCGCCGCCGACGAGGGCCGGCAGGGAGAGGCCGATCAGGGTGATCATCGGGATCATCGCGTTGCGCAGCACGTGGCCGTAGAGCACCCGGCGCCGGCTCGCGCCCTTGGCGATCGCGGTGCGCACGTACTCCTGGGTGAGCTCGTCGAGCACCGAGGAGCGCAGGTAGCGGCTGAACGAGGCGAAGCTCGTCAGGGTGAGGCAGGCCACCGGCAGGATGATCGCCTCGGGGTTGGTGAACGCGTCGTGGAACGAGGCGATCTCGTTGCTCGGCGGGATCCAGCCGAGCTGGTCGACGAACAGGTCGAGCATCAGGAACGCGATGAGGAAGGTCGGGATGCCCCACAGCACGAAGGAGATGAACGTGAGCGAGTGGTCGATCGCCGAGTTGCGCCGGGTGGCCTGCACGACCCCGATCGGGACCGAGATCGCGATCGAGAGCACCAGCGAGATGCCGACGATGTACATCGACTGGCCGAGCGTGCCCTGGATCAGCGAGCCCACGGACTGCTGCTTGAAGTAGTCCCAGCCGAAGTTCCCGTGCAGGAAGTTGCCGAACCAGTCGAGGTACTGCAGGATGAGCGGCTTGTCCAGGCCGAGCTGCGTGGAGAGCTGGGCGATGGCCTGCGGGGTGGCGTGCGTGCCGAGCAGCCCGCGGACCATGCCGTCGGGCAGCAGATGCAGCAGCGAGAAGGTGATGATGCTCACCAGCACCATGGTCAGGATCGCCTGGATGGTGCGGCGGATCAGATAGGCCGTCACGGAGTCCTCCCCTTTGAGGTCTCGGCAGTGCGGCGGTCGACGGGGCTCACTCTTGATGCACCATTCCTTTAGGTCTTCTGGGCCCGAGTATTTAATCAAACGGCTCTTGGCCGTGTACACGCACAGCGGGCGGCCGTGGACCACGGGTTCTGTGGTCCACGGCCGCCCCCTTGAATCAGCTCCGGCGGCGTCGCCCGCCGGGATTCAGCTGCCGCGAGTGATTACGAGGACTGGGTGTAGTACCAGTCCTGCATCAGGAAGCCGCCGAAGGCGTCGCCCGCGTCGATGTGGAAGCCGTTGGCCACGGCCATCGGCGCGAAGGTGTTCTGGAAGTTCGGCATCAGGATCAGCGGGATCGCGTGCGTCGCCGTGTAGTTCTCGTAGGCGTACATCGCCTGGTCGCTGTCCTTGGCGACGGTGACGTTGTAGATCAGCTTGTCCAGCGTCGAGTCCGAGAAGCTCATGATGTTGTTCCCGGAGCCGGTGGCGAGGAAGCCTTCACCCGAGGGCAGCGCGCTGTAGACCCAGCTGCCGTACCAGTTGGCCTGCCAGGCGGAGCCGCCGGAGGCGGAGGTGTTGGCGGCCATGAAGTTGTTCAGCGCGGAGTAGGCCATCGCGTCCGGGGTGATGGTGATGCCCGCCGACGACGCGTCGGAGACCATGTCGTTGACCTCGGTGACCGCGGACTGGACGCCGGAGCCGTAGTTCAGGCCGAACTGCGCCTTCTCGCCCTTGGTGATGCCCGCGCCGCACTCGCCCGCGCCGGTGCCCGCGCTGGCGCAGGTGGCCGGGGTCGTGCTGACGTCCCAACCGTTCGCCTTGAGCAGCGCCTTGGCCGCCGAGACGTCGAACGTGGTCTTGTTCGCCTGAAGCTCCGGCGAGATCGGGTTGCCCGCCGGGAGGGTCGGGATCAGGCTGTAGGTCGGGTAGCCCCAGCCCTTGGCGATGCCGTTGATGACGCCCTGCTGGTCGACGGTGTCCTGCAGCGCCTTGATGAAGTAGGTCTGCTTGAACAGCGCGCTGACCGTCGGGTTGCCGTCGTTCAGGTAGTAGAACGAGACCAGGTCGATGTTGATCGGGTTGGAGAAGTAGTACCCGTCGCTCGCCAGCGGGTTGCCCGCCTGCAGGCTGCTCGCGTTGTACTTCGGCAGGTCCTCCGCGGGGACGTAGCCGACCTGCAGCGAGTCAGCGGACTTCGCGCCGGCCTTCAGGGCCGCGTACATCGAGGTGTCCGAGGTGTACGGGACGTAGTCGACCTCGCTCAGGTACGACTTGTCGGTGCCGCTGTAGGTGGCGTCCGGCACGACCGAGTAGGCGCCCGAGGTGGCGTTGAAGCTCTTGAGCTTGTACGGCGCGTCCACGACCGACCAGAGCGGGCTCGAGGCCCAGTTCTTGTCGTCGGTGGACTCGGTGGCCAGGTACTTGTACGTGGCGGCGCAGTCGGTGGCCGCGGCGGCGGAGCCGAAGGCGTCCGCGGAGCACTTGCCGGCGGCGGTGGCCGAGGTCTTGTCCCAGGCCAGCGGGAACGGCGTGATCGCGGAGATCCAGTTCTCCTGCAGCCAGGTCTGGTTGTAGACCTTGTCGAAGCTGATGGTCAGCGTCTGGCCGGAGGCGGAGGCGCTGGTCACGTCGTCCGGGAAGTAGTCGGCGCCGAGCTCGGCGTTCGGCGGGGTGTAGCCGGACCAGTCGGTCTTGTTGGCCTTGAGCAGGTTCAGGTAGAACAAGGCGTCCTGGGCGGTGGTGGTCTCGCCGTTCGACCACTTCCAGGACTTGAGCGTGATGGAGACGGACTTGCCGTCGGCGCTCCACGCGGTGGACTGGGCGACCGAGTCAGTCGAGTTCAGGGTGATCTTGTCGTTCGCGCCGTAGAAGTACAGCGGAGCGTACATCTCCCACTCGAACGCGGCGTTCGTCGTGTTGTTCTCAACCGGCGTGAGAAGGGGGAAGATCGCCGTCGGCTGGGTCCCGCTGATCTGGTAGACCCGCGCGGTCCCGCCTTGTTTGGGCGTACCTGTCGACTGAGTGCTCGTGCCGCTGTGTGTCGCCGAGCAGCCCGCCAGCGCGGCCGCTCCGGCGGTGAGCGCCGCGATGCTCGCGATCGCTCGCCTTGTCCTCGACATTCTCATATGGAATGCATCCCTATCGCACAGGCATGCGACCCCCGTGGGGGCCGAATGCGCGAAACCGAACCTGTCGACCGCGCTACGACCCTACGCAGCGCGGGTGTGCTGCCACTCGTGTCTCCCCGGACGACACGCCGAGGTTGGGCGCGCCGCGAGGATCGCCGACAACGAGGATGGTCACCTCGTAGCCACCGCGGCGAAAGACTCTTGTTGTGCTGAGCTTTTTCTACCCCACTCATGAGCACGAACGGGAGGGGCGAATCGTCACGATCCGATCAAGAAAAATCTCAGCCAATGGACGGTTACGGGTGGGTTTCGGCGTTCGGCGCCGAAAAGCGGCCGTACCGTGTCCGCCGCTCCACCTGAGCCGGGGCCCGCGCGGCGCAGTCCTCGACGATGCGGTACGGTCTCCCGCCGGGCGCCTTGAGATCCGGGGGGACATCATCAACGGGGGATACATGGACCGTGATCCCGAACGCCGTCCGCGCATACCGATCGCACTGCGCCGGATGCGGGCTCAGCGTACCGTGCTCGCCGCCGTCGTGCTGACGGTGATGCTCACGGCCGGGTTCGCCGCGGCGCTGGCCGCGTACAGCAGCCAGGCCGGTGGCGCGGCGGTGCGCAGCGCGCTGACCGACAGCGCCGAATCGACGTCGATCCTGTTCAGCGGGTCCGCGCCGCGGCAGCCGGACACGCAGGCGACGAAGGAGCTCACCGAGCAGCTCAGCTCCGCGCTCGGCGGGGTGGGGGTCGCCGCGTACGCCGCGCCCGAGCTGGAGTCGCTGGCGCTGCCCGGCTCGACGCGGACCGCCGGCCGGGTGGCCACGCTGCTCGGCGCGCAGGGCCTGTCCGCGCACGCGCGCCTGGTCTCCGGGGCCTGGCCGTCGGCCGCGGGCGCCGCCGGTACGGGTTCCGCGGTCCCGGTCGCGATCAACGAGAACACGGCCGCGTTACTGAAACTGCACGTCGGCGCCTCCGTACGGGTCAGCACGCCGACAGGTACACCGGTTGATTTCGTGATCATCGGTGTTTTTTCACCCGCTGATCTGCAGACCTCGTATTGGGCGCTGGACCCGCTCGGCGGGTCCGGGGAGCAGGCCGCGACGGGCTACACGACCTTCGGCCCCTTCTTCACCGACCCCTCGTACCTCGCGAGCGGCGCGCTGACGGCCCAGCAGATGGAGTGGGAGGCGCTGCCGAACCTCCAGCAGTTCGGCACCGGCGGGCTCGCGGCGCTCGGCGCGAACCTCTCGAACACGCTCTCGAACCTGGGCCAGAACGACGCGCTCGGCGATCCGCAGGCCTCCACCGACCTGCCGCAACTGCTCGCCGGCCTGTCCTCGGCGGCGCTGGTGGCCCACTCGCTCGTCTCCACCGAACTGCTCGAACTGCTGGTCGTCGCGATCGCGGCGCTGCTGATCGTCGTCAGGCTGCTGACCGAGACCCGGGAGACCGAGGCCGCGCTGCTGTGGGCGCGCGGCGGCACCGGGCCGCAACTGCTCCGGCTGCGCGCGGTCGAGTCGTTGCTGCTCGCCGCGCCGGCCGTGGCGGTCGCGCCGCTGACGGCCCATCCGCTGGCCGCCGCGATCGGGCGGCTCGGCACGTCCGGCGGGGCGCTCACCATCCCGGCGCTCAGCGGCGGCGCGCTGGTCGCGGTGTGGGCGGCGGTGGGCGCGGCGGCGCTGACCGCGGTGCTGGTGATTCTGGGCCCGGCGCTGACCTCGGCGGTCTCGCCGCTGGCGCTGCGGGTCCGGCGCGGCCGGCAGGCCGCGGTGACGGCGGTCGGCCGCGCGGGCTTCGACCTGGCGCTGCTCGCCCTCGCCGGCGTCGCGTGCTGGCAGCTGCTGTCGAAGGACTCGATCGTCGGCACCGACCAGTCGGGCGACGCGACCTACTCCCCCGTCGCGATCGCGGCCCCGGCTCTCGCGCTGGCCGCCGGCGCGGTCGCCGTGCTGCGGCTGCTTCCGCTGGTCGCGCGGATCGGCGATCTGGCGGCCCGGCGCGGACGCTCGCTGGCCGTGCCGCTGGCCTTCTGGCAGACCGGTCGCCGACCGCTGAAACTGGCCGGTCCGGTGCTGCTGACGATGCTGGCCGTGGCCGCCGGGGTGCTCTCCTTCAGCGAGTACGCGAGCGCGGACCGCTCGGCGGCGGACCAGGCCGCGTTCAGCGTCGGCTCGGACGTCGACGCGCGCTTCGGCTCCGGGCTGCTGAGCGCCTCGGAGCTCGCCGAGCTGGCCGCGTCGCCGGGGGTGGGCGCCGTGAGCCCGCTGTACCGCGATCAGTTCACGCCGGGCAGCGACGCGAGCCAGGAGGCGGCGTTCCTCGCGATCGATCCGACGAGCGCGGCGCGCGCCGTGATCCTGCGGTCCGACCTGTCCCCCGTTCCGCTCGGCACCTTGATGTCGGAGCTGGCGAGTCCGGTCGACGGGTCGGGCGACGTCCCGGCGATCGCCACGCGGGCGCTGGCGAACCTGCTCGGGCTCCGGCAGGGCTCGGTCACCTCGGTGCCGGTCGGCGCCGCGAATCTCAAGATCCGGATCGTCGCGGTCGTCTCGCAGTTCCCGACGATCGCGGACACCGACGGCGGGCTGATCGTGAGCAGATCGGCGGCGCTGGGCTCGTCCTCGGCCGCCGGCGCCGGCGCGACCGCGTTCGCGGCGAACGAGGTATGGCTGCGTGACACGTCGTCCGCCGCGCCGAACAGGCTGCCCGCCGGGTCCGTCGTGAGCTACCGCGTACAGCTTCAGCGTCAACTGCGTTCCGCGCCGCTCGCCGAGGAGCCGATGCAGGCGCTGCTCGCCGTGGCGGTCGCGACGGTTCTTCTCGCGCTGTGCGGCATGGTCGTCAGCGTGGTGTCCGCGAGCGGGGAACGCTCGGCCGAGCTCACCCTGCTGGACGCGCTGGGGATCTCCCGGCGCGGCCGGATCGGCCTGCTCTGCGCGGAGCAGGCGCTGCTGGCCTTGCCGGGGGCGTTGGCCGGGATCGCGCTCGGGTTCTTCCTCGGCCGCGTCGTCGTGCCGGTGGCCACGCTCACCGCGAACGCGGCGAAACCGCAGCCGCCGGTCTCCGTGCTGACACCCTGGACGCCGGTGCTGCTCGACGTCCTGGTCGTGTTCGCCGTGCCGCTCGCGACGGCGGCGCTGGCGGGCGCGCGGCGGCCGGACACCGCCGCCGTGATGCGCGAAGGAGCAGATCAGTGACCGTTTCGCTCCGCCGCGCCCGCCGTTATCGGGGCGCCGTCCTGCTGCTGCTGCTCGCCTTCGCGGCGGGGCTGTTCGCCGCGGCGGTGCCCGGCGTGATCGAGAAGTCGCAGAGCTCTTCGCTCCGGCAGGCGTTGACCGCGGCGAGCCCGCTCGACCGGACGGTGCTGGCCGAGCCGCAGCAGAACGCCGGGACCCCCTGGCTGGGCGGGCAGAACCCGGACACGTCGAACCTGCTGCAGACGCTGCAGAGCCTCGCCGCGGGGGTGCCCGCCTCCGTGGGCCCGCAGGCGTCCCTCGGCTGGTCCGGCGTGCGCCTGTCCGAACCGCTGCCCGAGACGGCCCAGGGCACCAGCGCGTACGAGGACCTCGACTACCGCAGCGATGAGACCTCGCATATGCGGGTCCTGAGCGGAACGATGCCCGACGCGGCGACCCGGAGCGCCGACGGAACCCTGATATTCGACGTCGCAGTCACGCAGGCGACCGCCGATCGGTATCAGGCGCGCATCGGCTCGGTGATCGCGCGGCAGGGCTACGGCTTCCGGATCACCGCGATCGTGGCCCCGACCGACCCGGCCTCGGCCTTCTGGAACTACGACCCGACCGTCGCCGCCCCGACGTTCATCGACTCGCAGGCGAAGGGCGACTACTGGGCGACGGCCGGGTTCGTCGGCGCCGGGGAGCTGTCCGCGCTCGAGTCGATCCAGAGCGTCCAGGGCAGCCCGGAGAGCGTCGCGACGGTCTTCTGCGTGCCGCTCGACGTGCGCGGGTACGGCGTGGCGAACTCGGGCGCGATCCTCAGTACCCTGACGTCGTTCGACTCGGGGCAGGTCGCGACGAACCTGGGCCTGCAGGTCTCGGCCGGGCCGATCGCCGTGCTCAACCCCTTCGCCGAGCAGCGGGCGACGGTCGACTCGATCCTGAGCCTGGTGATGGCCGGCGCCGCGGCGGTCGGCGCGGTCACGATCCTGCTGTGCGCCCGGCTGGTGGTCGGCCGCCGCCGCGCGCACTTCGCCCTGCAACGCGCGCGCGGCCAGTCGCTGCCGCAGCTCGCCGGGCAGGTGTCCGCCGGCTTGGCCGCGCCCACGCTGCTCGCGCTCGCGGCGGCCTGGGTACTCGCGCGCGCCCTGGACGCCGACGCGGCCTGGAGTTCGCAGGCGACGCTGCTCTTCGGCGGCGTGGCACTGGTCAGCCTGTTCGGGCCGCCGATCATCGCGGTGCTCGATCAGCGAGGAGCCCCGGCGATGCGCACCGGGCGCGAGGACGTGGTGCGCCGACATCATCAGCAGCCTGTCGAGCGCGCCGCTCGAGGGGATGGCCGAGTTCGGCTACCTGCTCGGGATCCTGGCGGCCGGCTGCTTCGGCGTCTGCGGGATCCTGCTCTCGCTGACCATGACCGCGGCCGCGCGCAACAGAAGGCTGATGCTGCTCGGCACGCTCGGCCTCACCCCGCGGCAGGCCCGCGGGGTCGCGCTGGCCGAGACGACGCCGCTGGCCGTGGCCACGGTGCTCGGCGGGCTGCTGGCCGCCGCCGCGCTGCCCGCGGTGTTCGGCAGCTCGCTGAACCTGTCCGTGTTCACCGGGCTGGCCGGCGCGTCGCCGCTGGGCTACGACGCGCTCACCCCGCCGCTGACCGCCGCCCTCGCGGTGGCGCTCACCGCGCTCGGCGTCCTGCCGCAGGCCGCCTCGGCCCGCCGCGGCGCCCCCGCGCAACTGAGGATGGGCGGGGAGTCCGAGTGACCGGCGGGAGATTAGTCGAGCACTGATCCGGTAGACGCTCGTTGCACACGACGGCGCGCCCCCGGTGCGCCGTTGACGTGGAGCCTTCCGCCGGGTCATGGTCGTGCAGGTCAGTGCAATCGTTGCGGCGCGGGAGGAACGCATGGCACTACGGTTCATCGGCATCGACCCCAATACCGGCGGCAACGGCTCCCCGACGGTCTGGGTGGATCCGACCACGTCCGATCTGGTGATCCAGGGCTGGCGGGCCGACGCGCGGACGGAGGCGGAGTGCTCGACCTACGAGGTGCCCGGCCATAGCTCGGGGATTCCGGCGCACGAGACCGTGATCCGGATCCCCGCGCGCATGGCGCGGATGCTGAGGGAGGCCTGCGATGTCGCAGAGCGTGGGCCGCTTCGCTGAGATCATGGCGGAGGTGCGGCACTTCGCGTGGCATCTTGAGCTGCGGGATTTCTACGGGGTGGAGGACGAGATGGAGCACTTCGCGGCGTTCCGGCGCGGCGACTGGTCCATGGCCGCCGAGCGCGCCGACCGGCAGGCGTGGCTGGACCTGGTGGCCGGGGCCGTGGCCCGGGGTGTGACGGTACGCCGGGCCAGGGTCGTGTCCACGGAGGTCAGCGACTACATTCGATATGAGCACGCGGGGACGCAGATGAACATCGAGGCGGGTGAGCAGGTTCGATGGCTGGCACGGCGCTACGCGTCGGACCTCGGCCTGCCGGGGAACGACTTCTGGCTGTTCGACGGGCGGCTTGTGCAGTTCAACGTGTTCGACGGAAAGGGCCGCTGGGTGCGCACGGACTTCTCGGAGAAGCAGGACGTGCTGCGGCTGTGCACGGAGGCGTTCGAGTCGGTCTGGGAGCGCGCCGTGCCGCACGAGCGGTTCGTGGTCTGATACCCGAAGCGAAGCACGAAGTGCAGTCCGAAGTCCGGTCCCGGTAGAACGCGGCGCATCCATGTCCACCCACGCATCCCCCCTGTCCTCGGCCCAGGCCGCCAGGAAGCTGATCGCCGACCGCCTCGGCGAGATCCGCCGCGACGCCGGGCTCACCGGCCGCGAACTGGCCGGCCGCTGCGGCTGGAGCGAATCGAAGACCTCGCGGATCGAGGGCGGCAAGACCGTCCCGTCCGACGCGGACATCCGCGACTGGTGCCGCGCCTGCGGGGTGGAAGAGCGGGCCGACGACCTCGTCGTGGCGAACCGCAGCGCCGACTCGATGTACGTGCAATGGCGACGCAGGCACCGCACCGGCATGCGGCACGTGCAGGAAGACCTGCTCGCGCAGTACGACAGCACGAAGACCTTCCACATCTACTGCTCGAACGTCGTCCCCGGCATCCTGCAGACCCCGCCCTACGCCGAGGCCCTGATCACGATGATCACGGACTTCCAGAACACGCCGAGGGACGTGACCGAGGCGGTGGCCTCGCGCGTCGAGCGAGCCAGGGCGCTGTATCGCGCGGACCACTCGTTCGCGATCCTGCTGGAGGAGACAGTCCTCAGATACCGTCTCGGCGACGCGGCGGTGATGGCCGGGCAGCTCGGCCATCTGCTGGAGGTGATGTCGCTCCCGGCGGTGTCGCTCGGCGTCATCCCGGCCACCGCGCAGCGGGCGGTCTGGCCGCTGGAGGCGTTCTACATGTTCGACAACAGACTCGTGACCGTGGAGACGCTCACCGCGGAGATCAACGTCACCGCGCCGAGCGAGGTCCAGGACTACGCGCGCGCCTTCGCCGAACTGGCCCGCACCGCCGTCCACGGCGCCGCCGCGCGGGCGATCGTGACCGCCGCGATCAGCGCACTGGGCTGAGCGGAGCGGCGCCGGCTTCCGTGTCGGCTTCCGCACCGCAGATCTCTGAGAACATCTGCAAGTTCGTGCAAGTTGGTAGAGCGTGCAACTTGCGTTTGCATAAGCTTCCGGCAACGGCGGTCCCGCGCCCGCAGCACATCGGAGGCTCCTCACCGCATGTCCGCGACAGTCCACACCTTCGACCACCGCCAGCAGATGCTCGTGGACCCCAGCGAGATCCGGCCCGGCGACTGGCTGCACGACCTCGGCACGCTCCGCCAGGTCGAGACCATCGACACCCTCGGCGCGATCTACATCCTGCACTTCGTCGAGCAGCCCGGCGTGCAGAACCGCGCCCTCGGCATCTCCGGCACGAACGCCAGCCACCTCACCGTCTGGCGCGACCCGCGCGCGTAGGTCGCGGATCGCGCCAGGCCCGTCCCCTGATCCGGACGCGCGGTCAGGCGGACCGCGGTCGCGGGATTCGGCTGGCGGCCAGCGCCCCAAGAACGGCGAGTCCCGCGCAGACGAGGCAGACGACGGTGATCGCGTGCGCCGAGGAGCCCGGCGCGCCGGTGTCCAGGCCGAGGAAGAGCGTGCCGACGGTGGCCACCCCGGTCACCTGGCCGATCTGGGTCAGCGTGGCGATCACCCCGCTGGCGTCCGCCGCGTCGCGCACCGGCACCCGGGAGAGCATCAGGCCCATCAGCGGGCTGAACGCGAGGCCGAGGCCGAGGCCCACCGTCGTCATCAGGATCCAGCGCGCGGCCCCTCCGGTGCCGCCGTGCCGCAGCACCAGCGCGGTGCCCAGCAGCGAGGCCGCCACCAGCAGAAAGCCGAACACGACTTCGGCGACGAACCAGCGGGGCGGCACCTTGCGCCAGTTCATCGCGACCAGGAAGACCGCGAAGGCCTGCGGGGCGAAGGCGAGGCCGCAGTCGAGGGCGGAGAAGCCGAGCGCGGTCTGCAGGTGCAGGGTGAGCGCGAACATGATGCCCAGCATCAGCGCCATGACCAGGAACAGCGTGCCGACGCTGACCGCGAAGCCCTCGTGCCGCAGCACCCGACCCGGGATGATCGGCGTGCCGCCGCTCCGCTCGACGCGCGTCTCGACGTAGACGAACAGGCAGAGGCCGAGCGCGCTGGCGCCGAGCAGCAGCCAGCCCCACAGCGGCCAGTGCTCGTCGTGTCCCATCACCAGCGGAACGACGAACGCGAGCACGGTCGGGGTGAGCACGGCGACGCCCAGCGGGTCGAGGCCGCGGCCCGGCTCCCCCTTGTCCTTCGGCAGCACCTTGAAGCTGGCGATCAGCACGGCGATGCCGACCGGGACGTTGACCAGGAAGCAGGGGCGCCAGGTGGTGCCGAACAGGTTCGCGCTGATGATCACGCCGCCGAGCACCTGGCCGGCGACCGCGCCGCCGGAGATCACGGCCGTGTACAGGCTCATCGCCTTCAGCCGCGCCTGGCCCTCGAAGGTTCGCTGGATCAGCGAGAGAACTTGGGGCATCATCGCGGCCGAACCAGCACCCTGAATCAGCCGGAAGGCGACCAGCGCGGCGGTGTCAGGGGCGAGTCCGCACGCGAGCGAGGCGAGGGTGAACAGCACCAGGCCTGCCCGGAAGAGCCGCGCGTGGCCCCACAGGTCGCCGAGTCGTGCGCCGGTGACGATGAGCACCGCGTACGAGATGGTGTATCCGGACACGGACAACTGCAGCCCGGCTCCCGAGGAATGCAGTGTGCTGCGAATAGTCGGGAGGGCCACGTTCACAATGGCCACGTCCAGGATCGCCATGAAGTAGCCAAGTAGGATGACGGTGAGCACGGCGGCCGGTCGCGGCTTGGCACCGGGCGAGCGGGCTTCGCGGGTTGAGGCTGAGCTGAGGATCGTCGACATGGCTCCATGGTGCGGGCCACGCGATCCTGGTACCAAGAGCCCCGTCATCCTATTACCAGCAGCACCTGGTACCGGGACGCGTTCGGGGAGAGACTGGACCCGTGACCGATCTGGCCGCGGTGAGAAACGCCGCACGACGCACCGAGCTCGCCGACTTCCTGCGCTCCCGGCGCGAGCGCATCGCCCCGGAGCAGGCGGGGCTGCCGCCGGCGCCGCGCCGTCGCACGCCCGGGCTGCGCCGCGAGGAGGTCGCGCAGCTCGCCGGGGTGGGCGTGACCTGGTACACCTGGCTGGAACAGGGCCGGCCGATCAACGCGAGCACGCAGGTGCTGGACGCGATCGCGCGCACGCTCCAGCTCGACCCGGCCGAACACCGGCACCTCTACACACTCGCTCAGGTCCCGGACCTAAACTCGGTCGCCGAGGAGCAGTGCAAGATGCCGCCGGAGATCCAGCCGATCCTGGACGCGATGGGCCACGCGGCGACGGTGGTCGACGAGCGCTTCGACATGCTCGCCACCAACCGGCATTTCGACGTCATGTTCCCCTCGGTGCTCGCGAAGTCCAAGCCGCACCACAACGTCTTCTGGTGCATGTTCAACCTGCCGGAGTGCTGCCATCCCTTCGTCAACCGGCACGAGACGCTGCCGCAGATGGTCGCGATGCTGCGCGGGGCCTACGCCCGGCACGTCGGCGAGCCGCGCTGGGAGCGGCTCATCAGGGATCTGATCAAGTACAGCGATCACTTCGCCGAGCTCTGGTCGCGCAACGACGTCGCGGCCTTCGGGCAGCAGCTGCGGGTGTACTACCAGCCGGCCGTCGGCATCCTGCGCTTCATCTCGACGAGCTTCGGCATTCACGGCACTGCCGGGCTGCGCATGCAGATCATGGTGCCCGCCGACGAGGAGACGGCGGCGGCGCACGCGCGGCTGCTGTTCGGCATGGCGGAACAGCCCGAGGTGCTGCCCTGCGGCCACACCTGGCAGGACTGGCTGAAGCTGCACGAGGACAGGCCGCCGCTGGGAGCGTCGTTCGCGGAAGTCTGACCGCGTGCCCTGTGTCTGTGCCCGTTAAGCCTGTGCCCGTTACGTCCGCGCCCGCTAGCGGTATTCGTCGAGCCGATGCCGGAACACCCCCGTCTCGCGCTGCTCGAAGCCAAGGCTCTGATACAGCCGGCGGGCCGTGACGCGCCGGGGTGCCGATGTGAGGTCGACGTAGCGCGCTCCTTGCTTCACCGCGGCCTCAAGCCCGGCGACGACCAGGGCGCGGCCGATCCCGAGCCCACGTGCCGCGTCGTCCACGACCACGTCCTCGATCCGCGCCTCGGTGCCGGTCGGCAGCTCGATACGGACCAGCGTGAGCAGCCCGAGGATCCGCTGTTCCGTCGCGCCGGCCCGTGCCGCGAACACGGTGTTGGCCGGATGCGCGAGCACCCGCTCGACCCGCTCGCGGTCGGGGATCGGCGCGTTGGTCGACAGCAGCGGGATCAGCCTGGCGAACGCCGCGACGACCTCGTCGTTTGCGGCTTCGAGCACTTCGATCATGGTGTCGGAGTTCACTCGACCCATGCTAGCGAGCTGGGTCCGATCAGGCGTTGACCAGCGCGCGGAGGGTCGCGGCCTGCTCGTAGGCGCCGCGCCAGTCGGCTCCCTTCGGCGGCAGGATCACGCGGCGGGTACCGGCCTCGGCGTAACCGGCGAGTTGTTCGGCGGCCCGCTTCGGGTCCTCGTCGAGCGGCGGGGAGACGACTACGGCGTACGGAGCCGGACGGCGGTGCGCGGCGGCGAGTTCGGCCAACGTCGCCAGGTTCCGCGCGACGTCCTCAGAACTCTGGCCAATGCCGATCCAGCCGTCGCCGAACTCGGCGGCCCGCCGCAGGGCCCTAGTTCCGTCGCCCGCGACGAGGATCGGCGGCACGTTGGTGCCGGGGAGGAGTGTCACCTCGGTTCCGTCGGGCAGGGTGGTGGGCTCCCCGGCGATCAGGCTCGGCAGCACCCGCAGCGACTCGTCCGTGCGTCGGCCCCGGTCCTCGAACGACTGGCCCGCCGCGCGCCAGCCGATGTCGCCGTGCGCCGGGTTCCCGGTGCCGACGCCGACCTCGAGCCGGTTGCCGGAGACGTACTGCAGGGTGCTGATCTGTTTCGCAGCCCACGGGGCCGGGCGCAGGGCGAGCAGCAGCACCCCGTAGCCGATCCGGATCCGCTCGGTCACTCCGGCGGCCACGCCGAGCACGGTCGTGCTGTCGAGGATCGGCGCGCTCGCGATCAGGTGGTCCGTGCTCCAGACGCTGTCGAGGCCGAGGTCCTCGGCCAGGCGCGCGGCCCCGGCGATATCGCCGAGGACCGGGACGGCCGGGTCGGGGGTGGAGGTGGGCAGGAAGACGCCGACTTCGATACTCATGCCAGAAGACAGCACGCTGGGTTACTTAGGTATTCCGGTCGGTGTACCAGGCGCGGGCGGAGTCGAGGGCTTCGGCGGACGTGGGCCAGGTGGCGGCCTGGGCCGGACCCGCGGTACGCAGACGTTCGCGCAGGTCAGGCTCGGTGAGCACGGCACGGATCGCGGCGGCCAGGGCGGCGGCGTCATTCCACGGAACCAATTGCGCCGCCTCACCGACCAAGTCGGGGATCTCGCCGACGGCCGTGGCTACGACGGGGACCGCGGCTCGCAGAGCTTCCTGGACCACGAGGGCGCGGGCTTCCCAGCGGGACGAGAGGACGAAGGCGTCGGCCGCGGCGAGGAGGTCGGCGATGTCACTGGGACTTCGGTGGCCGAGCAGCGTCACCGGCAGTTTCTCGGCTTCAATCCGGGCGACCAGCGTGGCACGCTCGGGGCCATCGCCCGCGATCACGAGTCGCAGCGGAACGTCATCGAGTGCTGCGATCGCGTCGAGCAGCAGGGGCAGGGACTTCTGCGAGGCGAGCCTGCCGACGGTGAGTAGCAGGAACTCGTCGTGCACGCCGAGGTCGGCGCGGATTTCGGCGGGTGAGCGCGTGGACTCGGGGAGCGGCGGGGCGGGGACGGGGACGAGCGCGGCGTGCTTCGCGCCGAGTTCGATCGCGCGGTGTACGAGGTCTGCGGACGCGCCGAGTACCGCGTCGGCCGGGCGTACCGCGAGACGTTCGACAAGCCGTGTCCTCACGCCGGTTGCGAGGATCGCGTTGTGCAGGGTGACGACGTGGCGGGGCCCGTTTCGTTGACCGATGCGTGCGAGATTCGTCATCGCGGCGGCCTTGAAGCCATGCGAGTGGACCGCATCGGCTCCGGCGAGGACGCGCCGCAACGTGAGCGGGCCCCGCAATGGAACGAAGCAGGCTCCGGTGGTGGTGAAGTCGAAGCGGTCCTCAGTCGAATGAGGGCCCGCGACCACTACCTGGTCGCCGCGACTGACGCAGTGTTCTGCCAGCTCGCGCACATACGTCCCGATTCCGCCGACGCTCGCTCCGAGCACGAGTGCGACGCGCATCAGCGCCTGCCCCGCAAGCGGAATCGGACGAGCGTGCGACGCAGCAGCGGCCGCAGTTCGTCGCCGTCGAGCGGGAGCACCACCAGCGCGAACACGCCCAGCGCGAGCACCGAGCACACCGGCCCGACGAGCAGCGCGACCCCCGAACTCGTCCAGCCGAACCACGCGCCGACGCACCAGCCGGCCGCGCCCGCCGCGACCGCAGCGATGCCGCCCGCCGCAGCCGTGCGGCCCAGGCCGTCGAACACGCCGTGGCCGACCCGCCTGCGCACCGCGATCATCAGCAGGACCCCGGCGAGGCTCATGCCGATCGCGTTGCCCGCCCCGAGCGCGGTCACCGGATGCCGGTGCCAGCAGAAGATCAACGCCGCGTCCGCGCCGAACACGGTCAGCCAGCCCAGGGCCGTCGCGGTGGCCGCGTCCCGACCGTGGCCCGCGGCGTAGAGCACCCGACCGAGCAGCGCGATCGCCGCGTAGCCGAGCAGGCCGGGGGCGAAGGCGAGCAGCCCGTAGGCCATCGTGGACGCGCCGGGCCCCGGGCCGTCCCGCGTGATGAACAGGCTCGCCATCGGCCAGGCCACCGCCGCCAGCAGTCCCGCGCCCGCGCAGGTGGCCAGCAGCACGGCGCGCGAGGTCGCGGCGATCCCGGCCCGGTAGCCGACCAGGTCGCCGCTGTCGGCGCGCGCGGCGAGGTCGGTGAACGCGCTGGTGGCCAGCGGCACCGCGAGCACCGCGTAGGGCAGCAGGTAGACCGCCCAGCTGAAGTTGTAGACGGTCAGCGCGCCGCCGCTCGGATCGGCGTAGTTGGTCAGGAACACGACGCCGAGCACGGCGCAGTTCTGCGCGATCAGCGTCACCACCCCGGCGGCGGCCAGATGCCGGGCCTGCCGGGCCACGCCGGGGGCGAAGCCGAGCGTCGGCCGGATCCGGAAGCCGGCCCGGCGCACCGCGGGCAGCAGGCTGAACGCGAGGGTGGCGACGCCGGCCGTGGTGCCGAAGCCGAGCACGAGCCGGCCGTCCGGCGTCAGCTCCCTGATGTCGGAGGCGGCGCCGGGGTCGAGCGCGCCGAAGGTGAGGTACGTGGCCACCATGACGAGGCTGGACAGCAGCGGCGCTATCGCGGGCGCAAGGAACCTGCGGTCGGCCTGCAGGGCGGCGGAGAGCACGACGGCCACGCCGTAGAGCGGGATCTGCGGCAGGAACAGCACCAGGAAGCGGCCGACCAGGCCCGCGTAGACGTTGGCCGGAGCGTGCGGCCCGCCGATCAGCCGGCCGAGCGGCGCGGCCAGCGCGATGCCGAGCAGGCTCAGCGGCAGCAGCGCGGCCAGCGCCCAGGTCAGCAGCGCGGAGACGGTGCGCGAGGCGTACCCGCGTTCGCCGCGGCTGAGCGGCCCGGCCAGCAGCGGCACCGCGACGCTGGCCAGCGCGCCGCCGGCGACGATGTCGAAGATGGTGTTCGGGATCTGATTCGCCGAGTTGTACGCGTCGGCCAGGTCGCGGTGCCCGACGGTGTGCGAGAACGCGAGGGTGCGCAGGAAGCCGAAGAGCCGGGACAGCACGGTGACCCCGGCGATCAGCGCGGCGGCCCGGGCGACCGAGCCGCCGGCCGCGGCGAAGGGGCCGACCCGCTCGGTGGTGGCGGCCTCGAGCTCGCCGATCTGCTCGAGCAGCGGCTCGTCCACGCTGTGCGGTCCCGGCGCGTGCTGCTGCGGCTGGCGCGGCTGCCGCAGCGGGCGTTCCGGAGCGAGGTGTTCGGGTTCTGTGACGTCCAGCGGACGCCGGGGACGTTCGTCAGCCACGGGGGCCCGGTCCCGTCGCGGCCGGTCCCTCCCCGTCTGCGGGGCCTTCGGTCGATGCGGCCGGGCCGATCCCTGCGGCACCATCCGCGGGGGTTTCGGTCGATGAGGTTTCTGAGGTTTCGGCGGACGCGGGTCCCGGCTGCGCCGGCAGGTGCGCCGGGGCGATCGGGCGGCGGCCCCACAGATCAACGGCGTTCAGCGGCGGGCAGCCGGCGATCACCTTGGTGAACGAGACCTTCTCGCTGGCCAGGTTCACGGCGGCGAGCGCGGCGGCGCGCCAGGCGAGACCGGCGTTCGAGCGCGCCCCGGCCGCGGCGGCCAGGCCGAGCAGCGCGCCGAGCGCGTTGGCGCCCGCGTCGCCGAGCATCGCGCGCTCGCCGAGGTCCTCGGGCAGCAGCGCGACCGCCGCGCCGAGCCCGGCGGCGGCCAGTGTGTTCGCGCTCCCTGCCATGCCACGTCCGTTACCCGCCGAACCGCCGCTCGACACGCCGTCCCCCGCGCCCCGCAGCGCCCGGCCGAGCACGCCCGGCGCCGCGACCAGCGCCGCGCCCTTGATCGCCCGTCCCGGACGCAGATCCAGCAGATTCACCGCGTTGGCCGCACCCGCGACGACCACCGCGGCGAGCGCCTTCTCGACCACTCCCCCGCCGCGCCGGGCCAGGCAAGCCCCGAGCACGCCCACCGCGCCGATTCCGACGAGCTTCACCCCGCCCGTCGTGACCTCACCCTGGGCCAGCGCCGAGAGGTGTCCCTTGATCCCGCGCCGATCCGCGTTGCCGCACAGGTCGTCGTACACGCCGAACGCCCCGGCTCCGACCGCCGCCGCGACCCCGGCAGCGCGCAGCCGACCCGGCAGGCCCGGCGCCACGAGCACCGCCGCCGAGGCCGCCGCCGCATAGACCGGGCCTTCGAGCAGGGTGACCGGCTCGCCGCGGTGATTGGTCCTGGCCCAGCGCTTCTCATCGAGCAGCGTGTCCCGCGCCGCCGTGCCGCGGGCGAGCTTCCCGGCCGCGCGCAGGCCGAGCCGGGCCGCTGCGATTCCGGCCGCCGCCGCGATCAGGCTCCGAGCCGCCTGTCCCATAACCCTGATCCGATCTAACTGATTCTGATTCATACACCGGGCGCCGCGCGGAGACCGCTCAGCCCAGGCCGGACGTGATCTGGGGAACCGGTCCGTCGTTCTCGGCGCCGGTGCCGTAGTGGCCCGCCGCCGTGGTCGCGCTCTGCGCCTCGGCCGCGAGGCTGAACACCGAGGCTACCTGTCCCATCGTTACGTCCGTGTCATCGACCGTGCTGATCTGGCGCGTCGCCGTGGAGTCGTTGATGATCGCGTAGACCAGGCCGCCCTTGGCCGCCGAATCGCCGGAACCGCCGACCACCGTCCCGACCCCGTCCTTGTGCAGCGATTCGGCGAGGGTGACGTAGGTCTGATTGTCGGCGTCCGCGTTGGCCGAGGACGGCGCCTGGATGTACGCCAGCGAGGCCAGTTCGCCGGCGGCCGGCTGCGTCAGGATCGTGATGAGGCCCGCGCTCTGGAAGTCGTCGAGCGTGCCGAGCGCCTGGCCCGAGGTCATCGTGCCGGTGGACGCGCCGGAGGAGTCGGTGGCCGAGGGCGTGGCGCTCGTGCTCGCCGAGGGCGTGCCGGACGGGTGCGTCGCCTTGGCCGTGGCGGTGTCCGTGGGCGTGGCCCCCGCGGTCTGGGCCACGGCCCCGACCTCCTGATACACGGTCACCGCCTCGGCGATCAGCTCGACGCCCTGCTGCGCGAGCGTGCCGCTGAGCTTCTGGCCCTTCGGAGTGTGCTCCTGCAGCAGCGTGTTCAGCATCGGCTCCGAACTCGACGCGGTGAACGCGGCGTTGATCATCGTCTCGCTGCACACCGTCGCCCCGGCCTGCTTCTGGATCATCGCCCGGGTGCTCGAGTAGGCGTTCCCGTCGGCCCCGGCGATCTCCACCACGGCCACGCACAGTCCGCTCAGGCGCCCGGCCACCAGCTGGTCCGCGGTGCCGCTGATGTACTTCTCCTGCTGGTCGATCTGCGTCTTGAGGTCGTTGATCTGGTTCTGCTGGCTCTTGATCTGGTCGTTGCGCTGGGCCAGGTCGCTCTTGAGGCTGTCCGCGACGCCCTTGGACAGGATCGAGGCGCCGATCACCAGGCCGACCGTGAGCGCGAGGAAGATCGCCACGATCGAGACGACGTGGTACCGGAAGTCGATCACGAAAAGAGTCCTTGCACCCAGAAGACGAAGTTGTCCCAGTATCCCCGCAGGACCTCCCAGTAGGCCCCGGCCCACGGCGAGACCGCCACCGTGCCGATCAGGGTCACCACCGCCGCGCCGATCAGCAGCAGCAGCGAGCTCGTGGAGATCTGGCTGCGGTAGAGCCGGGAGACGCCCTTGGCGTCCACCAGCTTCCCGGCCAGCCGCTGCCGGGTCAGGAAGGTCGAGGCCATTCCGGAGCGGCCCTTGTCCAGGAACTCGATCAGGTTGACGTGCGAGCCCACCGCGACGATCAGCTTGGCGCCCTTGTCGTCGGCGAGCAGCATCGCGATGTCCTCGCTGGTCGCGGCGGCCGGGAACAGCGCGCACTCGAGGCCGAGCGAGCGCAGCCGGTCAAGGCCCGGCGCGCTGCCGTCCCGATACGCGTGCAGCACGAGCTCGGCGCCGGAGGTCAGGGCCTTGTCGGAGACCGAGTCCATGTCGCCGACGATCAGGCTCGGGCGGTATCCGCCCTCGAGGATCGCGTCGGCGCCGCCGTCCACGCCGATCATCACCGGCCGGTACTCGCGGATATAGGGGCGCAGCGCGGCCAGGTCCTCGCGGTAGTGGTAGCCGCGCACGACGATCAGCACGTGCTTGTCGGCCAGGTCGGTCCGGATGTCCGGCACGCCCACGCCGTCGAGCAGCAGTTCGCGCTCCTTGCGCAGGAACTCGAGCGTGTTCTCGACGAAGCTCTCGAGCTGCTCGGACAGCCCGAGCCTGGCCTCCTCCATGGCGCCGGCCACGTGGTCGAGGTCGAGCAGGTGCCCGGCGGCCAGCGGCACGCCCCCGCGCAGCAGCACGTTCCCGTCGACGCGCAGCGGCTCGCCCTCCTTGGCGATCTCGAACAGCTCGGTGCCGACCTCGTCGATCAGCGGGATCCCGGCCGCGACGATGATCTGCGGACCGAGGTTGGGGTACGTGCCGGAGATGGAGGAGGCGGCGTTGAGCACGGCCGAGGGCTTGCAGGCGACCAGCGCCTCCCCGGCTACCCGGTCGATGTCCTGATGGTCGATCAGCGCGATGTCCCCGGGCCGCAGCCGCTTGGTGAGGTTCTTGGTGCGCTTGTCCATCCGCAGTGTCCGCGGCTGCGGGGGAGCCGGGGACGGCGGCAGCGTCGGCTCGCCGGCCGCGCCCGCCTCGTGGGCGCGCGGCTGGCTCGGCTCCGGGCTCCTCGCGCGCCGACCGCGCAGAATGCTCCTCATCGCAACCATCCTGCCAGCTCTGACCGGCCGCGCACCCGGAATTACGCCGCGGCCTGACGGCGGCGGCGGTCGCGGACGGCGCGGGCCGCTCAGCGCCCGGTGCCGGCCCGCTCCGCCTTCGCCGCGTCGACCAGTTCGCGCGCGTGGTCCTTGGCCGAGTCGGATTCCGAGCGTCCGGAGAGCATCCGGGCGATCTCGGTGTAGCGGTCGGCGTCGGCGACGACGGTCACGTCCGAGGAGGTGACCCCGCCCTCGCTGTCCTTGGCGACCACCAGCTGGCGGTCGGCGAACGCGGCCACCTGCGGCAGGTGCGTCACCACGATCACCTGGCTGCTGCGGGCGAGCCGGGCGAGCCGGCGGCCGACCTCGATCGCGGCCTGGCCGCCGACGCCCTGGTCGATCTCGTCGAAGACCAGCGTGGGCACCGGGTCCGCGCCGGCGAAGACGACCTCGATGGCCAGCATGACGCGGCTGAGCTCGCCGCCCGAGGCGCCCTTGGCGATCGGCAGGAAGGGGGCCCCGGGATGCGGGGCGAGCAGCAGCTCGACCTCGTCGCGCCCGGCCGGGCCGAACTCCGCGCGCTGACGAAGCCGCACGTCGATCTTCGCGCGCGGCATGGCGAGCGCGGCCAGCTCCTCGCCGACGGCCGCGGCGAAGCTGCCGGCCGCCTCGGCGCGCAGCTCGCTCACCCGGTCGGCGAGCGCGCCGAGCTGCCCGTGCAGGGTGTCCCGACGCTCCGTCAGCTCGCCGATCCGGCCGTCGTCGCCCTCGAGCTCGGTCAGCCGCAGCGCCGCCTGCTCGCCCCAGGCCAGCACCTGCTCCACGCTCGGGCCGCCCGGCTCCGCGACGTCCGCCAGGTAGCGGCCGACGTGGCGGCACAGCCCGTCCAGGTCGGCGACGCGTCCGTGCGCGTACTCGAGCCGGGCCGGGTCAGCCTCGATGCCCGCGAGGTACCCGGCGATGTCGGTGCCGATCTCGCCGAGCTGCCAGTAGACCTCGTCCAGCCGGGACGCGAGCGCGGCGAGCTCCGGGTCCTTGTCCTTGGCCGCGTCGAGGGAGCGGCGCGCGTGGTTGATCAGGGTCAGCGCGTCGGTCGACGCGTCCGAGGACTCCTGCGCGCTGAGCGCCTCGTGCGCGCGGGCCGCGGCGGTGCGCAGTTCCTCCGCACTGCCGAGCCGCTCGATCTCGACGGCGAGTTCGTCCCGCTCCTCGGGCCGCGGGTCGACCTTCTCGATCTCGGCAAGGCCGTAGCGCAGGGAGTCGGCCTCGCGGAAGCGCTCCGCGGCCTTCGTGGTGAGCTCCTCGAGCTCGGCGCACACGTTCTTATACGCGTTATAGGCAGTGCGGTACTCGCCCAGCGCCGAGAGAGCCGGCTCGCCCGCGTACCGGTCGAGGGCGTCGCGCTGCCGGGCGGGCTGACGCAGCAGTTGCTGCGAGGCCTGGCCGTGCATCTCGACGAGGTCCTCGGCCAGATCGGCGAGCACCGAGACGGGGACGGGCTGGCCGCCGAGGAACGCGCGCGAACCGCTGGATCCGGCCGCCGCCACGGAGCGGTTGATCAGCAGTTCCCTACGGGACTCGCCGTCGGCTCCGGGCTCCGCGGGGTCGAGCTCGGCGCCGTACTCCTCGGCCCGTTTGGCCGCGCGCCCCGACTCGGTCAGCTCCAGCCGGCCCTCGACCACGGCCCGGCCCGCGCCCGGGCGCACCCGGCCGCTCTCCGCGCGGTCGCCGAACAGCAGTCCGAGCCCGGTGACGACCATGGTCTTGCCGGCGCCGGTCTCGCCGGTGACGGCGTTGAAGCCCGGCGCGAAACTGAGAACCGCGTCCTCAATCACGCCGAGACCGCGGATGCGCATCTGCTCCAGCACAGCACGAGACTATCCGGTCCGCACGCACGGCGGGGAGTGAGCGGAACGTACGCCTCCCCGGCGTGACCGCCCGATGACGCCCCGTCGGACCGCGATCGTCGCCCGGGTGACCGGTTTCCCCGCGGCAGCGCGGGCTCCTCGGGATTTTACCGACAGCGCGTCGGAATCACCGGCGACGGGCCGGGCGTTGTGGCCAGACCGTGACACCTGCCCGTTTTCTCCCTTTGCTCCCTGAGCTGAGCCCGGGACGAATGGGACATACAGCGGCGCACTGCGCTATTCCGTTCGCCTCGCCGTTTTCGGCGCCGGGGCAGTATGACGGGGGGAGTAAAGGGATTTTTTGCTCGCCCGACTACCTCCCTTGGGGGAGCGCCTGGCAAGGTAGCGCTTCAAGTCAGTCCTAGCCTCATTCAGTTCTGAGTTCTGCCCTCAGAAGGGATTGTGGGAGTCAATGAGCACCACCACGCACCGCGCACCGAAGTTGGTCACGCCCCGAAAAGCGACGGCCCTCGCCGTCGTGGGGCTCAGCGCGGGAACGGTCGCTCTGATTCCCAGCTCCTCCCAGGCCGAAACGCTCTCCCAGGCCAAGACCCAGTACCAGGCGGACCAGAGCGCCGCCGAGCAGGCCGGACAGACTTACGACCAGCAGGAGCAGGCCTACGCCCAGCTCCAGCAGAAGATCGACGCGATCCAGGGCGAGATAGCCCAGCAGAACCAGCAGATATCCACGCTGAACCAGACGATCGGCTCGCAGGCCGCCGCGCAGTACCGCAACGGCGGTTTGAGCGCGGACCTCGAACTGGCCCTCTCGGCGAGCCCCGCCACGTACCTCGACAAGGTCGCCAGCCAGAACGAGCTCACCTCCCAGGAGGCCATGCAGCTCAAGTCGATGGCGGCGGACCAGGCCGAGCTCAAGCAGGAGCAGGCGCTCGCCGCGACGCTCGTCGCGCAGCAGCAGGCGGCGCTCAGCAAGGCCAAGAGCGCCCTCGCGGAGTCCAACGCCGAGACCGCCAGCGCCAAGGAACTCGTCGACTCGCTGACCCCGGTCGAGCAGGAGCAGGTCAGCCTCGGCTCGGGCACCGACGGCATCTGGACGCACTACAGCGGCCAGCTCCCGACGGTCACCGGACGCGCCGCGATCGCGGTGGCCTACGCCGAATCCAAGGTCGGCGACATCTACGTCGTCGGCGGCAACGGCCCGAGCGAGTACGACTGCTCCGGCCTGACCCAGCAGGCTTGGCTGGCGGCGGGCATCTCCATCCCGCGCACCTCGGAGGAGCAGGCGGCCGCACTGCCGTCGATCTCCTACAGCCAACTCCAGCCTGGCGACCTCGTCTTCTTCCGCGGCTGGCTCCCCGGCCACGTCGCCATGTACATCGGCGACGGGATGATCATCCAGGCGACTCACCCCGGCGCCTACGTCGAGTGGGCATCGTTGAATCCGTCCTCGGTGTACTACGTCAACATGGCAGTCACCGGATACGCCCACGTCGGCTGACGCCTTCTCAATCTTCGGACGGCTCGGATCCCACGGCGGATCCGAGCCGTTCCGCGTATACGCCGAGGACCACCGCAGCGACGCAGCAGAGCCCGGCCAGGAACACCGCGTACGTTCCGGCGAAGGTGCACAGCAGCACGGCCGCGGCCGTCGTCGGCATGATCGCCTGGGTGAGGCCGCTCTTAAAGTGCCGCGCCTGCAAGGCCCAGACCGCGAGCAGGAAGATCGCCGTCGGCACGGTGACGGCGGCGGCCGCGAGATCGGCCGAGATCGGCTCGCTCCCGGTCGTCCACGCGGCGACCACCTCGGCACCGGCCCCGATCGAGGCGGCCGAGGCGAACACCACGTAGTGCCCGTAGCCCCAGAGGAACGGCGAGGCCTGATCGGCGAGCAGATCGCCGACCTCGTGCGCGAAGTAGATCCACCAGGCCACGAAGACGATCAGCAGCCCGCCGAGCGCGAGCAGCACCAGTTCCCTGACGTCCTCGTGCTCGCTCATCGCCTGCTGGATCGCGACCGTGGCCGCGGAGACGGTCTCACCGAGCACGATCAGCGTGAAAAGGCCGTACCGCTCGGCGATGTGGTGCGGGTGGAAGGGCATCTGCCCGGCGCGCCCGGCCCAGTAGGGCACGAGCATCTCGACGACGAACAGGGCCCCGAACCCGACCTCGTACGGCGTCGCCGAGTGCACCCACTGAAGCAGCACCCACAGCACCTGAACGCCGAGCACTCCCCCGCCCCAGCGCACCGCGAGGCCGCGCAGCTCGGGATTGTCCCGGTAAACGCGGATCCACTGCGACGCGAAGGCCAGCCGGACCACGACGTACCCGATGACGGCGACGGCGTAGTCCCGGTGCTCGAAGGCGCGCGGCACCCCGGCGGCGATCACCAGCGACCCGGCGATCTGCACGAAGGTGGCCAGCCGGAACGGAACGTCGTCCGGGTCGAAGGCCGAGGCGAACCACGAGTAGTTCATCCACGGCCACCACACCGCGAAGAACACCGCGGCGTAGGAGATCAGGCCGTGCCAGACCTGGTCCTGGCCGATCGCGTGCGCCAACTCCCGCCCGGCCTGCCCGACCGCGACGACGAAACAGAGGTCGAACAGAAGCTCCAGCGGGGTGGAGACGCGATGCGTCTCGTCGCTCTCGCGCGCGCCGATGGCGCCCTTGGGCCGCAGCAGGCTGATGATCACGCCTTCCAGTGTCCCGCGTCGGCCGACCGGCCTCAGCGCGCGGCGCGCCAGCCGTCCACCGGCAGCGCGAACTTGGCGACGAGCCGGTCGGTGAACGGCGCCTGGTGCAGCCGGGCCAGCCGCACCGGACGCTTGCCGCGCCGCACCTCGATTCGGGCGCCCGGCGGCAGCGTCAGGGTTCTGCGGCCGTCGCACCAGAGCACGCCGGAGCCCTCGTGGCCCGGTCCGAGGCCGTCCTGCACGTTGATGGCCAGCAGCGAGTCCGGCGCGGCCACCAGCGGCCGGGCGAACAGGGCGTGCGCCGAGATCGGCACCAGCAGCAGCGCCTCCACACCGGGCCAGACGATCGGGCCGCCCGCGGAGAACGCGTACGCGGTGGAGCCGGTCGGGGTGGCGCACACGACGCCGTCGCAGCCCCAGCGGGACAGCGGCCGGCCGTCGATCTCGACGAGCACCTCGAGCATCCGCTCCCTGGCCCGCTTCTCGACGCTGGCCTCGTTCAGCGCCCAGGTCTGGCCGACCAGCGCGCCGCCCCGGGTGACCTGGACGTCGAGCGTCATCCGCTCCTCGACCGTGTAACGCTGGTCCACGATGCGCTCGACGACCTCGTGCAGATCCTCGAGCTCGGCCTCGGCGAGGAAGCCGACCCGGCCGAGGTTGACCCCGAGCAGCGGGATGTCGGCCATCCGGGCGAGTTCCGCGCCGCGCAGCAGGGTGCCGTCCCCGCCGAGCACCACGACGAGCTCGCAGCCGTCCACCGCGTGCCGGTCCTCGGGCACGATCCAGCTGCCCGGCTCGCCGACCTCGAGCCGGTCGAGCTCGACCTCGGGGGCCAGCATCCGCACCCCGATGCCGGCGACGGAGAGCCAGTGCGAGACCTTGCGGGCCGCGTCCCTGGCCTCGCTGCGGCCGGTGTGGGTGATCAGCAGGACGGTGCGCCCGGTGCCGGCCGCCGGGGTGGTGGCCTGGGCCTGGCTCCTCGGGTCGGGCTTCGCGCTCACCGCGGCTCCCTTCAGCTCGCTCTGGTCGATCATGGGTGGTGGCGTGGGCTACCACTACGACTTATCAAGTAGGCCCTTACGCTATGACGCAAGCCCTAGCTCACGCTATGACGCGCACACGAAGCCATACGTTGCGCACCCGACCGCCACCCGGCCGCCCGTCGCGCAACTGGCTGCGACACGACCGCTTGCCCGGCTGCAGACCGTTGCACGCGCGACCTCCCTCGCAGGGGCGTTGGGCCTGTTATCCAGAATCCTTATCCAGTATCCAGCTTCATCTCGCCGCCACGCGGGCCGACCGTCCGTTGCGCAGCAGATCGTCCCGCGGCCGTCCGTCGCGTTCGCGGCTGCCCGCGCGGGGGCGTTGGGCCTGTTATCCATTCTCGCCGCTCTCACCGCACCGCCGTCCCGGCCGGTCCCTCGGCGATCGCCCGCTCCAGGTCCTCCTCCCGCAGCGCCGCCGCGCCCCGGCGCAACCACAGGAAGTACTCCACGTTGCCGCTCGGTCCGGGCAGCGGGCTGGCGCTCACCCCGAGCACGCCGAGCCCGAGAGCGGCCGCCGCGGCCGCCACCGTGCGCACCGACTCCGCATGCAGGGCCAC
>Ga0185299_10002247_pt1 | contig 30871 bp, 24 predicted proteins | sample PaiPotPPA55metaG_FD_128002 | JGI IMG/M metagenome (GOLD analysis project Ga0185299, IMG submission 128002) | Iron sulfur acid spring bacterial and archeal communities from Banff, Canada, to study Microbial Dark Matter (Phase II) - Paint Pots PPA... ...
CGTCTGCGCGGGCGCCGGAACGTCTGATGTCGGCCTCGGCGTATACGTGGGCGGCCGGGCCGAAGAGGGTGAGTGCCTGGTCGACTAGGTGGCTGCCTAGGTCGTAGAGCAGGCCGCTGCCCTCGGCGCGGTCGCCGAGTTCGCGCCAGCCGCCCTTGAGCTGCGGGCGCCAGCGCTCGAAGCGCGACTCGAAGCGTTGGACCGTGCCCAGCTTGCCGTCCGCGATGAGTTGCGCGACGGTGCGGAAATCGCCGTCCCAGCGACGGTTCTGGAACACGCTCAGCAGCCTGCCACGCTCCTGCGCCAGCTCGGTCAGCGCGCGTCCGTCCGCCGACGTGATCGCGAGCGGCTTGTCCACGACCACTGCCGCGCCGGCCTCGATCGCCGCCGAGGCGAGCGGGACGTGCGTCTTGTTCGGCGAGGCCACGACCACGAGGTCCAGGCCGAGCGGCCAGAGCTCCTCGGCCTTTGCCACGACCCGCACGCCCGGATACGTCCGCAGCGCCAGGTCACGGCGCTCCGGGTCGGCGGTGACGATCGCCGCGAGATCCAGGCCGGGGGTCGTCGCGAGCAGCGGGGCGTGGAAAAAGCGGCCCGCCGTGCCGAAGCCGATCAGGCCGACACGCATAGCCGCTGAAGAGTTGGACATGAGGTCCAGTCAATCACGGGCCGTGTGCCCCGACGGGGAGCCGGGGCACACGGCGCGCTTATATCCGTTTTACGCCTTTACGAGTCGGGGTGTCAGACCGCGCCCGCGGGGAGCGTCCAGACCTGGGCCGCGTCGTTCGCGGTGCAGTCATAGATCTGCAGCTGAGTGCCCGAACCGCCGTAGTTCGTATCGTCCAGACACTTATTCGATGCCGGGTTGTAGAGCTGCCCGTTCGACTGCGGCTCCCATACCTGCGCACCTGTGCCGTTGCACGTGTAGAGATCCACGGTCGTACCGTCGGCAGTGCCGCCTCCATTGATGTCGAGGCACAGGCCGTAGTCGCGGATCGTGCTGCCCGCCTCGACCACCGACCATTGCTGGGCGCTGGAGTTGTTGCAGGTGTAGACCTGCACCGGGTTGAACAGCGCGGTGCTCGCGCCGCGGTCGTCGAGGCACAGGCCGTTGTAGCCGGTGATCTCGCCGGTCCCGGCCGTGCCGCCACCGCCGCCGGAAGTGCTGCCGGTGGTGGTGTACGCCGCGACGTACTGCACGCTCATCGTGCCGCCGGACGCCGTCGAGCTGGTCGGCGACGTGCAGCCGCACACGCCGTTCGGATAGGCCCCGCCCATGGCGAGATCGAGGATGATCGCCATGTTGTGGTCGAAGGCCGCCTGCCAGGTGCTCGTGCCGACCTGGCTCTCCGTGACGGTGAAGTACGAGTTGCCGTCCAGGTAGAAGGTGATCGACTCGTCGGCGGTGTTGGTCCGGTTAAGGATCATCGTGTACGTGTGGTAGCCCGACTGGCAGCCACCGCAGCCGACCAGGCCGCTGCCGATCCCGTCCGGCTCGTTGCACGGGCCGTTGGGGTCCACGCCGCAGTGCACGGTGCCGGACAGCTCGGACAGGGCATTGACATCCTCCATGATGTCGATCTCGCCGTTCTCCGGCCACTGGCCCGGGCCCAGCATCCAGAACGCCGGCCAGTAGCCGGTGCCGCCGTTGGGCTGGTCGATCGAGGCGGTCACCTCGAGCTCGCCGCCCGCCGGGGCGCCGACCACCGCGCTGGTGGTCTGGATCCGTCCCGAGGTCCAGTTGCTGCCGCTGCCGAGCGCGGTGATGTCCAGGTCGCCGTTGCCGTCGAGATGGACGTTCGAGGTCGAGTTGGTCATCGTCTCGATCTCGCCGGTGCCGAAGGACGATCCGGCCCCGGTGTCGTACTGCCACTGCGAGTCCACGCCGCTGCCGGACGAGCCGGAGAAGCCGTCGCTGAAGACGGTGGACCAGCCCGACGGCGGCCCGGGCACGGTGGTGGCCATGGCGGTTCCGGTGACGGCGTCGGTGAGTGCGAGCACCATCGCCGGAACCGCGAGCCACACGAGTGCCCGGCGCAGCCTGGGGGCGCGACCGGGGCGGCGGGCCTCGGCCGTGCCGTGGGTCCCGGCATCGGCGGCGGTCAATCTTCGTATCGGAAACATCTTCGTCTCGTCATCCTCCTCGCGAGGGGGGGTGTGGGTATCGCCCCGGCGGCCGGGCGCACTTCCGATCGCACGGTTCCGTAAGCGTTTACGGCGCATCGTGGGACCGCTTGCCCGGCCAAGTCAACGACTTTCGCAAGTTCCGGAACCGACGGGGCGTCATCGACCGATATGGGCCGGTCCTCTTACAGATCCCTTGACACGGGCTTAGTTCTGCGGGAGCGTCACACGCGAGCATGACAACGTTGTCAGATCGCTAGGAGATCACCTCGTGTCAGCACCGCGACCCACGCTCCGCGGCCTCACCCGCGGCTCATCCACCCTCACCCGCAGGACCCGAATACGCGCCGCGCTGCCCGTCCTGGCCGCGCTCACCCTCGGCCTCGGCGCGCTGGCGCCGGCGGCCACGGCCGCGTCCCGCACCCCGATCTCCAGGACCGCCCTCGTCACCGACCCCGACTCGTACGTGAACCCCTTCGTCGGCACCACGAACCAGGCGGACGACTTCCCGGGCGCCGACGTGCCGTTCGGCATGGTGCAGTGGAGCCCGGACACCCCCAGCCGCCCGGACGGCGGCGGCTACGAGTACAGCGACTCGTCCATCACGGGGTTCAGCCTTACCCACCTGTCCGGCCCGGGCTGCCCGGCCGAGGGCGACGTGCCGATCCTGCCGACCGTCGGAACCGTGAACACCAGTGCCACCGACGCGTTCTCGCACACCGCCGAGAGCGCTTCCCCCGGCTACTACTCGGTCCAGACGTCGAACGGCGTGACGACCGAGCTCACCACCACCCAGCGCAGCGGCATGGCCCGCTTCACCTTCCCGGCCAGCACCCAGTCCAACCTGATCTTCAAGCTCAACGGCAGTGCCAACGGCGACTCGAACACCCAGTTCAACGTCGTCAACGACACCGAGGTCAGCGGCCAGGTCACCAGCGGTAACTTCTGCGGAGCGACCAACAGCTACACCGTGTACTTCGACATGGTCTTCGACCAGCCGTTCACCACCGACGGCACCGACGCCGTGGCCGCGACGCTCAAGGCGCCGACCGCCGACGTCGCGGCGAAGAACTCCTCGGAGCCGGCGAACAAGCCGACGCTGCACGGCGCGGAGCCTAAGACAACGCTGTCTAAGGCCAAGGCGGCGGCCGCCACCGTCAACGACGGCTACATCACCTTCGACACCTCGGACAATCAGGTCGTCCAGGCCAAGGTCGGCATCTCCTACGTCTCGACCGCCAACGCGGTCGCCAACCGGACCAAGGAGAACCCGAACTGGAACTTCAACAGCACCAAGGCCGCTGCGGCGAGCGCCTGGACCAAGCAGTTCGACCAGATCCGGATCTCGGGCGGCACGGCGGACCAGGACACGGTGTTCTACACCGCGCTCTACCACGCTTCGCTGCACCCGAACGTGATCAGCGACGTCAACGGCCAGTACCCCGGCTTCGACGGCAAGGTATATACCGTTGATCCGGGCCATTCAGCCACGTATGCCAACTTCTCAAGCTGGGATATCTACCGTTCACAGGCGCAACTCGAGGCTCTGATAGATCCTCAGGTCGCCTCCGACACGGCGGAATCCATGCTCGACGACTACGCGCAGACCGGCGACTTCCCGAAGTGGTCCTCGAACAACGGCGAGACGTACGTGATGGTCGGCGACCCGTCCGACTCGATCCTCGCGGACTACTACGCCTTCGGCGCGCGGGACTTCAGCGCCTCGACCGCGCTCAAGGACATGATCACCGAGGCCACGACCACGAACAACAACCGGCCCGGCCTCAACTACATCAACGGATCCGGCGCGATGGGCTACCTCCCGGCCGACGGGACGTACGGCTGCTGCAACTTCTACGGACCGGTGTCCACGCAACTTGAGTACGACGCGGCCGACTACTCGATCGCCTCGTTCGCCAAGGCCCAGGGCGACACCGCCGACTACACCACCTTCGCCGGCCGCGCGCAGAACTGGACCAACGTGTTCGACCCGGCCTCCGGCTACATGCAGCCGCGGCTGACCAACGGCTCCTGGCTGGCGGGCTTCAACCCGTCCAGCGGCTCCGACTTCGTCGAGGGCACGTCTTCGATGTACACCGGCATGGTCAACTTCAACCTCGCCGGGCTCGCGGCGGCCGACGGCGGCGCCGCGAACTACAACAGCTCGTACCTCGACAACGTGCTCTCCGGCTTCGACGGCGGCAGCGGCAACCAGGCCGACTTCAGCAACGAGCCGAGCCTCGAACTGCCCTGGGAGTACGACTACACCGGCGAGCCGTACAAGACCCAGGAGACCATCCGGCAGATCCAGGACCAGATCTGGACCGACACCCCCGCTGGTCTGGCGGGCAACGACGACCTCGGCGAGATGAGCGCCTGGTACGTCTGGTCGGCCCTCGGCATGTACCCGGAGACCCCGGGCACCTCGACCCTGGCGCTGGGCAGCCCGCTGTTCCCGAAGGCCGTGGTCAGCCTGCCGAGCGGCAAGACCCTGACGATCAACGGCAACGGCGCGGCCGCGGCGGCCCCGTACGTGCAGTCGGCGACCTGGAACAGCGGCGCCTGGAACGACGCCTACGTGCCGACCACCGCGCTGGCCAAGGGCGGCACGCTCTCCTTCACCCTCGGCACCACGCCGAAGACCAGCTGGGCGAGTCTGCCGACCGACGCCCCGCCGTCCGACTCGACGGGGGAGGCCGCGGTCGTGGCCGCCACCTCGCCGGGCTCCGGACTGATCCTCGCGCCCGGAGCCGCCGGGAGCGCGAAACTCGTCGCCTCCAACCTGACCGGCACGGCGACCACGGTGACCTGGTCGGAGAGCGGCGGCGGAGTGACCGTCAGCCCGAGCTCGGGAACGCTGAGCATCCCGGCGAACTCGACCGCGAGCGTCCCGCTCACGGTGACGGCCGGTCAGACCGAAGGCGCCGACACGGCCACGTTCACGATTGCTAACGGTGCCAAGAGCCTGCTGCCGAGCACGCTCAGCGTGGACGTGGCGACGGCGGGCGAGCTCTGGCCGTACTACACCAACAGCGGCATCTCGACCGACGGCGCCTCCAGCGCCGCCGACTACGACGGCGACGGCTACAGCTACTCGGCCAACGCCCTCGCGGCGGACGGCATCACGCCCGGCGGGACGATCACCTCGGACGGCGTCAGCTACACCTGGCCGAACGTGGCCCCGGGCCAGCTCGACAACATCGAGGCGAACGGCCAGACCATCCCGCTGCAGCCGACCACCGCGACGAAGATCGGCCTGATCGGCAGCGCCACCAACGCCCCGTCGACCGGCACGACCGGAACGCTGACGGTGACCTTCACCGACGGCACCACGCAGCAGCTCCCGGTGGTCTTCGGCGATTGGGCGCTGGGGGCGGGCAGCGAGTCGGTGCCGACCGGAGACCAGGTGGTCGCGGAGACCCCGTACCGCAACGCCGACGGCGGCACTTCGAAGCAGCAGCTGAACATGTACATGTTCTCCGTGGACGGCACGCTCACGGCGGGCAAGACGATCGCCGGCGTCACCCTGCCGAGCCCGACCAGCGGGGACTTCCACGTCTTCGCGATCGGCTTCGCGCAGTAGCGGGGGGTCCGCCTCGGAAACACCTCGGCTCCGGTCCGTTCCCGCGCAAAGGGGGAACGGCCGGAGCCGAGACTTTGAGCCCCTGCGTGTCAGGGCCTCGCCACGTTCAGGAGCTCAATGCTCCAGACCGCTGATTGTCCTCGGTCGAGTTCAGGGTCTGCAGCTTGAAGTTGGTCTTCAACGTGCAGCACCTCCTTTCAGGCTCGGGTGTGGGGTCGCCCGGCATGGCCCAAGGTCTGCCGGGAGTTCAGGAGCGGCAATGAACCGCAATCTGACGTAGCCGCCGAGATCGAGAGTAGTACGCCTGCGGCTCCCGTGGCGAGGTCATTTGACAGCCGCAGGAGTTGGCGGCCGGGAACGGCGAGGCGGCCGCGGTAGGGGAGCAGCTGCCAGGCCAGGTTCCGCAGGTGCCGGGCGACGCGGTCCTCGTTGCCCTTTGTCGAGGTCAGTGCGCAGATCAGGCCCGCGCGGCCGTCGAGCAAGCCCGGCAGTAGGACGAACGGTGGCGACGAAGCGCGGTCGATCAGCGCGGCGTTGCGGGCCAGTTCGTCGGTCGGCCGATGCCAGGCCAGCGCGCGGACCGCGTAGCCGACCCCGGCGCTTCCCGTCTCGAGGCAGAGCGAGATTCGCCCGCCGCGCCGGTAGAACAGCCCCGCGTCCGTGACCTTGGCCTGCGTCGCCTCCCGCGCGAGCGCCATCGACGCCAGATCCAGCCAGCGTTGCTCGCCGCTCAGCTCGTAGAGCTGGACGAAGTACACGGCCATGCCTGCCGGGCCGTTGAACAGTCCGCCGCGGCTGACCGACGCCGGAGGCCGGAGATCGGGCTTCCTGCTCAGCCGCGGATCGATCGCGAGAGCCAGCCGCTCGCCGGTCGTGCGCGCCTGCTCGATCAGCGAGGCGTCGTTCCACGCGCGCCCGAGGTGCAGCTGCGTGAGACCCATGCCGACCAGGCCGTCCGCGTATCCGGCGGTCGTCTGGCCACGCTCGTCCTGGATCAGCGCGCGCTCCCGCGCCTCGGCGAGCACCGACCTGGCCTGGTCGTCGTAGCCGAGCCGGTGGAAGGCGAGCGCGGTTCCGTGCAGTCCGGTCCACAGGCCGGGCTGCGGATCGTGTGCCTGCGCGACGGCCTTCTCGAGCCATTCGACGTGCTGGTCGGGCACGTCGTACCCGCACTCGGCGAGCGCCCAGAGCACTCCGGCCGCGCCGTGGCAGAGGTCGATGCCGCCGCCCTGGAACTGGCGCGGGTCGCCGGGGAAGAGGCGGTCGGTACGCTCGGGCGTCGCGGATTCGAGAATTAGTTCGGCCAGCCCGTCCGCCACGCGTCCCCAGCCGTCCGACTCGCCGGGCCCCGGGAGACCGGGCCGGAACGCCTCCGGGACCGGCTCGCCCAAGGCTTCCTCGAAGAGTTCGGCGACGTGCGTCGCGTAGTCCGGCGGCAGGCTCGGGTACTGGCTCGCGACCGCGTCGGCCAACTGGCGAACCTTCCCGCCGTTCAGCGCCGCGAGCTGCGTCAGCGGCAGGAAAAGGAACAGCCAGACGCAGGCCAGGCCGTAGATATCGGCCGCTTTTCCGATCCGCGCCCTCGCATGCGTGTAGCCCGGCGCGCCGCCGCGACCCGCGTGCGGCGGCTGTTCGGCGAGGTCGTAGGAGAACTCGAAGTCGACCAGGCAGAGCCGGCCGTCCGGCCGCACGATGATGTTCGACGGATGGATGTCGCCGTAGACGACGCCGCGCTCGTGCAGCGTCCGGACGATCCGCTCCAGCTCGCGGGCATGCGCGAGCGCCCGCTCGACGTGCTCGGCGAGTTCGTCTCCGGTCGGATTCTCGTGCGTCAGCGGGAACGCGCCCTCGTGCTCGCCCTCGCCGAACAGCCAGCGATGCAGCGTCGCGCCGCTCACGTACTCCTCGACTAGGAAGTGGTGCTCCCACACCTCAAGGTGCTCATACACCTCGGGTACGAAGTCGCAGCCTGCGAGCTTCGCGAGAGTACTCTCCTCGTCGCGCAGCCGATCGACAGCGTCACGTCCGTCCGGATCGACCCCGGCGTACGGCCGCGCCTCGCGCAGGACGACCGTCCGGCCGTCGCGCCGATTCGTGGCCAGGTAGACGCCGCCGCCGTTCGAGTAGTGCAAGCTGCGTTGCACGTCGAAGGGGAACGCGTCCGGGTCCTCGTCCTGGTCGGCGGCCTCGAGCTGCCGGGCGACGAACGCGGGCAGTTCCAGCCAGTCCGGCAGCTCGAAGGAGGGCTGACGGCGGTCCGGGGCGAGCGAGCCGTCCGGCAGCCGCAGCGCCGGGACGCGGTGCTCCTTCTCATCCAGGCAGGTCAGCCGGATGAACGCGCCGTAACGCAGGTAGAGCGGCCCGTCCCGCCAACGCAGATCGCTGAGGATGTACGGTCCGCGCCGACCGGCGAGCAGTGCGCCGAGGCCGTCGAGGATCGAGGCGAGTTCCGTCTCGTCCACCGGATAGATCGTCAGGAGTTTGCCGCTCGAACCCCGGGCCGCGTACTTCGCGTTCTGCCGCAGGGCCGTCGCCGGGCCGCGCAGGAACTTGAAATTCACGTCTCCGGCGAAGCAATAGGTCGAAACCAGCTCGACAACCTCGGCGTACTCGCCGTAGGCCGCGGAGACGTGGATCTTCCAGCCCTGCTCGGGAAGCGGCCGGTCCGGTGGCAGGCACTGCACCCAGATGCCCGCCTCGCGCCGCCGCCAGCCGACCGGCAGCAGGTCGTCGGCGTCGGCGAGCGGGAAGCGGTCCTGGGCGTCCGGCTCGCGGCCGGGATCCTCGAAGAAGGCCCGGTCGGGCACGCAGAACCGCGTGTAGTCCGGAGTCCTCATCGCGCAACACCCCAGATCCCCGACACGCTCGCCCGCGGCAACGGGTCGATTGATCGCTTTAGTCGAATGCGAGTCTCTGCCGCGGCGCGCGGTCGGGCCAGGGGCTCCGGGTGGCAGCTAGTCGCCAGGCAGAGACCTGACAGGTGAGCGACGCGTGTTGCCGTTGCGGCGTCAGATTGCGGGAGTGACTTCCTTCAGGAAGCCGTTGTCCAGTAACCACAACACATTGAGCTGCGCCGGTGCGCCGGAGACAAGCGTGCCGTCGAGTTGGAACTGCAGGCCGCCGCCGGGCTGGTCGAACCACGCGGCGATCAGACCGGCGTCCACTTCGAAGGGCTTGAGGACCTGGTAGTCGTGGTAGTTGCATCCGGCCGCGGGGGTCGAGTCGAGGCTCGACGGCGGGATCGCGCGCTCGGCGTACGGGGTGCCGGCCGGGGCGAGGAAGGAGCCGTACACGCTGCCGTAGCGGTCGATGTCCTCGCCGGGCAGCAGCGTCTCCAGCCACTCGATCGGGATGGTGCCCACGACCACGTAACCGTTGTCCGGCGGGTAGATCCAGCCCGCGGAGTTGCGGTACTCGGAGAGGAACTGCGCCGTGGTCTGCAGGCCGGTGCGCAGGTAGCCGCCCAGCTGCGTGCCGACCGCCCCGGTCACCGGCAACTGGGCCGGACCGAGCAGCGGGTTGCCGTCGAAGGACGTGCTCGAGCACTGGTCGAGCGGGGTCGGGTCGGCCAGGCTGGTGGCCGCGGCCGCTCCGGCGCCGCCGAGTACGAGGGTGGCGGCGGCGGCCAGCGAGAGCAGGAGGCGGGGCTTGGGCACGAAGGCTCCCTGAAACGGCGCACGCCCCAGGCGTCACGCGTGATCGATTGCGGGCGTCACCAGGAAATCACCCTTAGTGACGGATCGTCAATTGATCATGCGCGGCAGTCTGGAGCGCATCAGGGCGCGCGTTCGTACGCGGTCTGACTCAACCCGCCATGGACGCCCTGTTGACGTCGCCGTTCCGCCGCACCCCGTTCGCGTCCGTGTCGTCGTCGACGAACTCGACCACGGCCGCGATCACCGCCTCGTCGCGCAGAATCTTGTTGTGCCCCAGGTCGGCGGTCTCGATGATCCGCGAGCCCGGCCAGTTCGCGGCAAGGGCCCGGCCGGTGGCGACCGGCACCACCGGGTCGTACGTGTCGTGCAGGACGAGCGCGGGCGGCAGGTCGGCAGGGTCCCCGAGCATGGCCTTGAGCATGGCCTCGAGCGCGAAGCCGGCGAGTTCGATCCCGGTCCGGCGCTCGCCGATCCGGATCATCCGCGTCCTGATCCGCTCGCCGAAGCCCAGCATCGTGGCCAGGATCCGGGTGTACGCGACCGGGTCGATCGGCGGCGCGATGAACACGGCCTTCTCCGCCGTCACCCCGTCGAGCAGCACGATGGCCGAGCACGCGGCGCCGAGCGAGTGGCCGACGACCGCGTACGCCGGGCCGAACTCGCGGATCACCGCGGCCAGGGTGAGGCTGAAGTCCGGCAGCAGGCTGTGCCGCGAGCCGAGCGCGCCGGGACCGGAGTCGCCGTGGTTCGGCGTGTCGATCATCACGACGCGGTAGCCGCTCGCCGCGAGCCGCCGGCCGATCGGCGCCAACTGCCCGCGCCAGCCACTCCAGCCGTGCAGCAGATAGACGATCGGACCATCCTGCGGACCGAGCAGTTCGACCGTGATGTCAACGCTCCGCGGCGGCTTCGGCTCGCCACTGCGGGTGGTCGGCCGTCGTCCGGTCCAGTCCGGAAGTTCGATCCGCACCGTCCGCACCTCGCCCATGCCGCCCTCGCGTGAGCGGGCCACGGCCTGCGCGTTCGGCCGCATGGGTACGGACCACAGCTTCCAGGCCAGTTGCGCCCCGATCGCCGGCGCCACCCGCTCCAACACGCCGAAGAGCGGTCGCAGTCTGGCCGCCTGGCGCTCCAGCGGATCACGCGGCTTCGCGCTCTTAGTACGAACGGTCGTGCTTTTTTCCTGCGACGAGGTCACCGTGTCGCTCCTGTCTCGGGATCTCAGGCCGGGGGTGCCGTGGTGGTCTGGGCGCTGCTGCGGGCGGCGGCGAGGACCGCCTCGAAGGACCGGCGGGCCCGCTCGGGCGCCCAGGGGTCGCCGAGCAGCCGGTGCGCGTGGAAGAAGCCGAGCATGATGCTCTGCAGGTTGTAGGCGAACTGCTCGGCGTCCGCGTCCTCGCGGAAGTCGCCCTCGGCGATGCCGGTGCGGAAGATCTGGATGATGGTCTCGGCGAAGTCCCGGTGGTCGCGTACCAGCTGGTCGCGGACGGGTCCGGGCCGTTCGTCGAACTCGGCGGAGGCGGCCACGAACAGGCACTCGGCGCCCGCGCGCCGGTTGATCTCGAGCCAGTGCTCGAACAGCGCGCGCACCCGGGGCTCGCCGCGCGGGGTGCGGGTGGCCGGGCGGATCACCTCGTCGGTGAACCTGTCCCGCGCGTACGCGAGCACCGCGAGCTGCAGCGCCTCCTTCGACTGGAAGTGCGCGAAGAGCCCGCTCTTCGACAGCTGCGTGCGGGCCGCGAGATCGCCGATCGTCAGCGTGGCCAGACCCTGGCGCGCGGCCATGTCCGCCGCCTGCGCCAGCACCGCCAGCCTCGTCTGCTCTCCCTTGCCCACCAGAGCATTACAGCACGATCGTTCGTTTTTCTCCAAGCCCCCGGCGCGCGGCCCTTGACGCGCGGCGTACCCGCCGGAAATACTAAGCGAGCGCTTAGCCGAGGTCGCATGCGGCCCGTAGATTCTCGATGAATCGCCATCGCCTAAGCCGCGCGTGGAGTCCGGCTGGGACTAGAGGAGCGAGTGCGACGGGAGGGCATGTACTTTGATCGCCGATATCCCGGATCCTGGTTCACGCCGGTCGACTCGGCTGCTGCGGCGAGACTACAGAGTTGGTTTCGCCAGGCTTCGCCATACTTTCCGTTCATCCGTATGGGCGGACGTCGCCTTCCGCGTCCGGCGCTGCGGTGCTTACCGTTGCACTGCAAGCGGATCTCCACGGCAGTTGCGGCGGAAGCAGGTGAGTGGTTGTGGCGCGGTGTTCGGCCTGGCACACCGGGTTCGAGCGCCTTCGCTGGCAGGCGGGGGCGTCATGATCCAGGCGTATCGGTTCGCGCTGGACCCGACCCCGCGCCGGGCGCGGAATATGGCCCGGCACGCCGGGGCGGCGCGAGTAGCGTTCAACTGGGGCCTAGCTGCTGTCAAGACGAACCTCGAGCAGCGCGAGGCCGAGCGCTCCTACGGCATCGATGGCGACGATCTCACCCCGCCGCTCGGCTGGTCCCTGTACTCGCTACGCAAGGCATGGAATCAGGCGAAAAATGAGGCGGCGCCGTGGTGGCCCGCATGTTCGAAGGAGGCGTTCAATACCGGTCTCGACCAGTTGGCACGGGCGCTGAAGAACTGGTCTGACTCGCGCGGAGGCAAGCGTGCAGGGCGTCGGATGGGGTTTCCCCGGTTCAAGTCGAAGCGTGCGTGCGTGCCGTCGGTGAGGTTCACCACCGGAGCCACTCGCGTAGAGTCGGACTGGAAACACGTCACACTTCCGCGTCTCGGTGCAATCAAGACGCACGAGTCGACGCGAAAGCTTGAGCGGAAACTCTCGGTTGGCACTGCGCGAATCTTGTCCGCGACCCTGCGATTCGAAAAGGGTCGCTGGTTCGTCGCGTTCACGGTAGAGATCATGGCGACCGTAAAGGCCCCGCGCCGCCCGGACGCGGTGATCGGCGTGGACCTCGGCGTACGACACCTCGCGGTCCTGTCCGACGGTACGATGGCCGAGAATCCGAGGCATTACGACGCCTCGCGTCGCAAACTCGCCCGGGCATCGCGCACCGTCTCCCGACGCCAGGGCCCGGACCGGCGCACCGGGCAGGTGGCCTCGAACAGGTGGCTGCATGCGAACGCGATGCGTAACAAGGTCCATCACCGGGTGGCGAACCAGCGCCGGGACGGTATCCACAAACTCACCACGCGGCTCGCCCGCGAATACGGCACCGTGGTGGTCGAGGACCTGAACGTCGCGGGGATGGTACGCAACCGCAAGCTGGCCCGGCAGGTCCATGACGCCGGATTCGGCCAGATCCGACGGCAGTTCGCCTACAAAACTCAGTCGAACGGTGGATGCCTGGTCGTGGCGGACCGCTGGTATCCGTCAAGCAAGACATGCAGCGGCTGTGGGACGGTGAAACCCAAACTGTCTTTAGCCCAGCGCACTTACTCGTGCACGGTGTGCGGCCTTGTACTTGACCGTGATCACAATTCCGCACGCAATCTTGCTGCTCTCGTAGCAGTCGTCGCCGGGAGTGGCTCGGAGACGGTAAACGGACGCGGAGCCGACTGTAAGACCACGACAGACGTGGCAGGTGGCTGTGAAACGTCAACCCCGCTCCCGGCTGCCGCCGGGGTCAGACGGGGACCTGCGCTTGTTAACGAGCGCATCCTTGAGATTCACCGAATCAAATAGGAACGGAGTCTTAGCAGTGCTGAACGAGGAACGCGGGCGCCCCGGCCTGCTGGTCGACTGGGGCGGGGTGATGACGGCTGACGTCTTCACCTCCTTCAACGCCTTCTGCGCCCGCGAGGGCCTGGCCGAGGACGCCGTCAGGCTGGCCTTCCAGTCCGATCCCGCCGCGCGGGCCCTGCTCGCGGGCCTGGAAACCGGGGACATCGCGGAGGCGGAATTCGAGCAAGGCCTCGCCGAGATCCTCGGCGTCCCCGCGCCCGGCCTGATCGGCCGCCTGATGCGCGAGGCACGCAGCGAGCCCCGGATGCTCGCGGCCGTGCGCGCGGCCCGGAAGGCGGGCATCGTCACCGGCCTCGTCTCCAACTCCTGGGGCGCCGGTGGCTACCCTAGGGAGCAGTTCGCCGACCTGTTCGACGGCGTCGTCATCTCCGGCGAGGCCAAGGTGCGCAAGCCCTCCCCGGAGATCTACCGACTCGGCGCCGAGGCCATCGGACTACGCCCCGACCAGTGTGTCTTCGTGGACGACCTGCGCGGCAATCTCAGGGCCGCGCGGGAACTCGGCATGGCCACCGTGCACCACGTCTCCGTGGACACCACGCTCGCTCAGCTTGCCGAGATACTCAGCATCGACCTCTCAGTACTATCCGACACCGCCGTCGAGGAAGGTGCGCCTTGAGCCACTACCGCAGCAACCTGCGCGACCTCCAGTTCAACCTGTTCGAGGTTTTCGATACTGCCGACGCGCTCGGCCGCGGCCCCTTCGCCGACCACGACCTCGAGGGCGCCCGGGACATCCTCGCCCAGGTCGAGCGGCTCGCCGTCGGCCCGATCGCCGAGTCCTACACCGAGTCCGACCGCACGCCGCCGGTGTACGACCGCGAGGCCAGGACCGTGGCCATGCCGGAGGGCTTCAAGCGCTCGTACCGCGCGTACATGGACTCGGAATTCTGGCGGCTCGAGGTGCCGGCCGAGCTCGGCGGCAGCCCGGCCCCGCGGGCGCTGTGGTGGTCGCTGATCGAGCTCGTGCAGGGCGCGCAGGCGGCCGTGTTCATGTTCGGCGGCGGACCCGCGTTCGCCGGGCTGCTCTACCGGTTCGGCACGCCGAAGCAGCAGCGCGAGGCCGAGCTGATGATCGAGCGCGGCTGGAGCGCGACGATGGTGCTGACCGAGCCCGACGCCGGTTCCGACGTGGGCGCGGGCGTCACCCGGGCCATCGCGCAGCCGGACGGCAGCTGGCACATCGAGGGTGTCAAGCGGTTCATCACCTCCGCCGAGCACGACCTCGAGGAGAACATCGTCCACTTCGTGCTCGCCCGGCCGGAGGGCGCGGGACCGGGCACCAAGGGACTGTCCCTGTTCATCGTGCCGAAGTACCACTTCGACCCGGCCACCGGCGAACTCGGCGAGCGCAACGGCGTCTACACGACGAACGTCGAGAAGAAGATGGGCCTGAAGGTCTCGACCACCTGCGAGCTGACGTTCGGTCAGGAGCGCCCGGCCGTCGGCTGGCTCTTCGGTGAGGTGCACGACGGCATCGCGCAGATGTTCAAGGTCATCGAGTCGGCGCGGATGCAGGTCGGCGTCAAGGCGATCTCCGCGCTCTCGACCGGCTACCTCAACGCCCTGGACTACGCCCGGACCCGCGTGCAGGGCGCGGACCTGACCCGCGCTTCGGACAAGACCGCGCCGAGGGTCACGATCAACCAGCACCCGGACGTGCGCGCGATGCTGATGCAGCAGAAGGCGTACGCCGAGGGCCTGCGCTCGCTCTACATCTACACGGCCGGCTGGCTCGACCGCGCCCTGCTCGCCGAGGACGCGGGCGACGCGGACGCGGCCGCCCTCGCGCACAGCGTCAACGACCTGCTGCTCCCGCTGGTCAAGGGCTTCGGCTCCGAGCGCTCGTACGCCCTGCTCGCCACCAGCCTCCAGGTCTTCGGCGGCTCCGGCTTCCTGCAGGACTACCCGATCGAGCAGTACATCCGCGACACGAAGATCGACACCCTGTACGAAGGTACGACCGGCATTCAGGGCCAGGACTTCTTCTTCCGCAAGATCGCGCGGGACCGGCAGGTCGCGTGGACGGCGCTGAGCGGCGAGATCGACGCGTTCCTGACCGAGGTCGAGGGCGAGGACCGGCTCAAGGCTGAGCGTGCCCAGCTCGCCGCCGCCCTCAACGACGTGCGCGCGATGGTCGCGACGATGCTCGACTGGAGCAAGGCGTCGCGGGAGCAGGCCGGCGAGGTCTACAAGGTCGGCCAGAACACGACGCGTCTGCTGATGAGCTTCGGAGACCTGCTGGTCGGCTGGCTCCTCACCCGGCACGCGTCCGTCGCGCTCAAGGCCCTGGACGCGGGCGCGTCCGGCCCGGACGTCGAGTTCTACCAGGGCAAGCTCGCCGTCGCCCGGTTCTTCACCAGCACGGTGCTGCCCGAGCTGACCGCGCGTCGTTCGGTGCTCGAGCACACCGACAATGCTCTGATGGACGTGGCCGACGGCTCCTTCTGAGTCCGAGCCCAACGCGGGAATGACCGAAAGGTAGAACGACGTGTACGCATGGCAGGCCACCACGCTCGGCGAACCGGAGCAGGCGCTGAGCCTGAGCGAGCTGCCGACCCCCGAGCCGGGCCCGGGCCAGGTGCTGGTCCGGGTGCGCGCGACGGCGCTGAACTTCCCGGACGTGCTCCTGTGCCGTGGCCAGTACCAGATCCGGTTGGAGCCGCCGTTCACGCCCGGCGTGGAGCTGTGCGGTGAGATCGTCGGCCTGGGAGCCGGAGTTGACGAGCGGCTCCTAGGTTCGCGCGTCGTCGGCAACCCGGTGCTGCCGCATGGCGCCCTGGCCGAGTACACGCTGATGACCGCGGCCGAGGCGTACCCCGCCCCCGAGTCGCTCGACGACGCCGAGGCCTCAGCCCTGCACATCGCCTACCAAACCGGCTGGTTCGCCCTGCACCGCCGCGCCCACCTGCGCGAAGGCGAGACAGTCCTCGTGCACGCCGCGGCCGGCGGCGTAGGCAGCGCGGCCGTGCAGCTCGCGAAGGCGGCCGGTGCCAGGGTGATCGGCGTAGTCGGCGGCGAGTCCAAGGCGCGCGTCGCCGAGGAGTTGGGCGCGGACCTGGTGATCGACCGCAAGACAGAGGACTTCGTCAAGGCGGTCAAGCAGTACACGGACGGCCGGGGCGTGGACGTAGTCTTCGACCCCGTCGGCGGCGACGCGTACACCGGCTCCGCGAAGTGCATCGCCTTCGAGGGCAGGATCGTGGTCGTCGGCTTCGCCGGAGGCACCATCCCCGCGCCGGCCCTGAACCACGCGCTGGTGAAGAACTACTCGATCCTCGGCCTGCACTGGGGCCTGTACAAGCAGCTGGACCCCGGCTCGGTCTGGGCGGCGCACGAGGCTCTGGCCAAGCTCGCCGACGAGGGCGGTCTGCGGCCGCTGATCAGCGAGCGTCTCCCGGTGAAGCAGGCTGTCGAGGGGCTGACGGCGCTGGGGGCCGGGACGACTACCGGGCGGGTTGTGGTGGTGGCGGGGGTTTAGGGGCTGGCCCTACTCGCTGCGTTCCTACGGGGAACTGCGTCGTCCTCCCTCCGGTCGTCCTCCACGCGCACTTCAGGTCGTGCTGACTTACCGTCGGCTCCCTGCGTTGACCCGCTAGTCGACGTGCGCCCGGATACCGGCGAGGTAATCGTTGAGCTGCTGGCGCATGCGCGGGTGGATGTCGAGCCCGTCCAGCTCCGCCGAGGTGAACCAGCGCACCGCGTCCGCCTCGTCATTCACGGCCGGGGCGCCGGCGACAGGTCGGCCGACCAGCGTGATCTCGAACTCTTGGCGCACCTCGCCGAACCGGGTTGGGTCCTCATGGTCGTCGTAGGCGACGATGTAGCCCGGATCGGAGTAGATGCCGAGGAACCCGGTGGGCTCGACGGTGACGCCGGTCTCCTCGAGCGTCTCCCGGACCGCGCACTCGGTGGGCGTCTCGCCAAGCTCCATCTTGCCCATGGGGATCGCCCACTGGCCGGTGTCGCGACGGCGCTGAAGCAGAAGTCTGCCCTCGTCGTCGACGGCGAGGATTCCTGCGGCCGGAACGAGGCTGTTTGCCTTCGGGGCACGCTCGTCGTGGAAGAAGTCGGTGCGGCCCATTGGTTCTCCCCATCAGTTTGGCGAACCCGTGGGGCAGCCCCTACTCGCCGTGGCTCTTTCCCAGCGCGAACAGGTTCCACGCGTAGCAGGCGAGCGCGACCATCGTGAGCAGGCCCATGGTCAGCGACGCGCTGTTCGCCGCGCTTGAGCTCTGGGCCGCGTTGACGAACGACGCACCCGACATGGCCGCGCCCACGATGCACAGCCAGCCGATCGCGGACGCCAGTTTCACCGACGTGTCCCGCACGGTGAGCGCGAATACGATCAGCAGGCAGGCGTTGATGAACACGAGCATGCCGAAGCCCGCGTGGGTGGCCACGGACGCGGGGCCCTTGCTCATCGAGTTGCCGAATGAAGACAGCAGCCCCTTGCCCTGGTCGGCCGCGGGCAGCGTGCAGTAGATGTTCACCCAGATGCCGAGGCCGGTCTGTAGGACGAGCAGCAGCACCTGCGCGAAGCTGAAGTTGCGGACTCGGCGGACCGCGTCCGCGTGCTCGTCGGACGTGGCCTGGCCGGCGGTGTTGCCCGGCCCGGCTGCTGCTGCGGACTCGCTCACGGGTCTTGCCTCTCACTACGCAGATGTGGCTGCTTGACGAAATGCAGACCCACTGTATTCGGTGGTTCGGCCGGGCCCTTGAGCCGGGTCCGCAGTCCTATAAGTCACATAAGTCCAAGCAGCTTGTAGTACTTGATCCGGTCCCAGTCCGGCGCGGTTACAGTGATCCTTATGACGACCGGCGAAGCACGTGACCTCCCCGCAGTGATCGTGTACGGCGACGCGGACGCGCCGCACACTCTCGATGTCTACGAGGACATGCGCTGCTCCTACTGTGCGGTCGTCGAACACGAGCTCGGCGCAACGATGAAGGCCTCAGCTGATCGCGGGACGTACCGGATCGCCTATCACGTGGCCAACTTCCTCGATCGCGGCAACGAGCACGGCGGGTCCACGAACGCGCTCGCCGCCCTCGGCGCCGCGGCTTCGCAGAGCGTTGACCAGTTCGCGGCGCTGCGGGTGGCGTTGCACGACTACCGCAGGCAGCACGGCACCGAAGGGCTGGCGGACCAGGACGTGATTCGCGGGATTGTCACGCAGGCGCCCGGCGTGGACTTCCTCGCCGTCGGCCAGGCTATCAACGAGGACCGGTATCGTGCCTGGGCGCTGACCACCGGCCCGGCCTCGCTGGCGGCTCTGCGTGCGGAGTGGGAAGCGGCGTCGCTTCCGGGACGTGCGGGGACTCCGGCCGCGTTCCTCGACGGCAAGGCGGTTGAGGTGCTGACCGAACAGGGGGATCCGGTGAGTGTGGAGGAGTTCGAGGTGAACGTGGCGGCCGCACTCAAGTAACTGGTAACTAGTCGGTGATCAGGCTTTCGAGCAGCGCGCGGTAGTGGTCGAAGGCGGGGACCTGGAGGTCAGGGTTTTTAGCCGCCTCGTCCCAGCGGCGCAGCGCGACGGCGTCCTTCGCGTACGGGCCGTTCTCGAACTCGGCCACAGCGTCGGCGTTCATCGGACCGCCCTGCACGCTCAGCGTGTAGACGGACGCCTCGGATAGGCGGTCGAAGTAGTCCGGTTCGACGGCGCAGAGGTAGCGCTTTGCGGCCACGTGCAGCCGGACCGGCTCGGTGACCGCGTCCGGGAACCAGGCTCCGAGCCAGTCGGCGCCAGTGTGGCTGTGCCGGTTGTCGGTCCCCGCCATGAGCTCCGCGCCGCTGATCCCACCTGTACTGTCGCCTTTAAAGAGGTGTCCAACGTCGTGCAGCAGCGCCGCCGCGACCAGCGCGTTCGACGCACCCGCCGCCTCCGCGTACGCCGCGGCCTGGAGCATGTGCTCGGCCTGCGTCACCGGCTCGCCGAGATACTCACTCCCGCCCTGTTCCGCGAAGAGGTCGGCGAGCAGGTCCACGACCTCGGTCGGAATTCTGTCGGTCATCTGTAATCTCCCAGCTCACGTAAGGTCGCGCCGCAGCACGCTGAGGGCGCTGGCGGCGGAGTCGAGGTCGGCGTAGCAGCCCTGCAGGTGACGGTTCCCGCTCAACGTGAACCCGGTGCGGGCGTGCAGTGTACGGGTATTGTCGAAGATGACGCAGTCGCCCGGCTCCAGGCGGAAGTTGAGCTGCGCGGCCTCGCCATACAGGAGTTCGGCGAACGCGCGATACGCCGCGTAGAACCCGACGATCTCGTTCGGCGGCAGCGCGACGGGACGCATCGAGCGGTTGTTGAAACGGATCTGCTTGATTCGGCCGATCGCGTCGAGGCCGATCAGGGGGTTGGTTGCGGACAGGTCCGCCTCGCCATCGACGTAGCGGAACGTCACCGGCGTGCGCGTGAGGACATCGAAGACCTCCGGTTCCAGCTCCCGCAGGCGTGCCGCCGCCGCGAAGCCGTCTACGAGCCCTGAGTCGCCGCCCTGGGCCGCATTCGTCAGGCAGTGCAGCAGTTGGATCGTCGGGACGGGATCGCGGTAGGGGTTGTCGGTGTGCGGCGTGATCGGGAGTGAGCTGAACGCCAGGTTCGCCGGGTTCTCCTCGGCGCGCACCTCGAACAGGTCGCCGTAGTTCGTCACGCGCACGAAGCCGAAGGCGCCGGCGACGTCGAGCACTGCGCGGTCCCGCACCGGCACGCCGTGGACCAGGACGAAGCCCTTGACCAGCAGCGCTTCCAGGTAGCGCGCCTGCGCGGCCGGGTCGTGGGCGAAGGCCTCCCACGTCGCTTCGGGAACCGCGTCCGCCAGATCGGCAGCCTGTCGCCACAGGAACTTCGCATCCTCGACTCGGTCGTCGTGGGGGAGCGCGCGGCCGGGCTGGTGCTCCCGCAGCCAGGCACGCTCGTAGCGCGACTTGTGTCCGTCGGGCGCGAAGACGACGGTTACGGCGCTGTCGTCAGGATCCTGATCGAAGTGCTCGATGGCCAGTTCGTCGGCTTGAGGCAGGTCGGTGATGGTGAAGAGCTTCTGGCCGCTGCCGGGGAGCGCGCAGTCGGTGCACGGGCAGTTGTCGCGGAGCCAGAGGGCCGGGTAGCGGGATCCGTCGGAGAGTATGAGTTCCTCAGCGGAGGCTGTATCGGGCACGTCAGTTCCCTGTCGTCGTCGGGACGGCCCGGTCGCGCACCAGCGGCGAGAGGGCGATGGAGTTGCGGATGGTGAAGGCGACGCTGTCACCCACGTAGCGGTCCTCGGACCATTCGAGGGGTCGACCTTGCGGATCGGTGGCTCGGCGGCGCTCGCGGAGTAGCGCGAGCCCCGGTTCGATCTCCAGCAGGCGCGCGTCGTCCGGGCTCGCGTTGACGGCGTCGATGGTGTGCTCGGCGTGCGCGAAGACGATCCCGTGCTCCTCCAACCGCTCGCTGATCGACTCGCGTTCGAGATCCACGAAGGAGAGCGGCAGCCCGGCACGCTCGACGTACGCCGTCCGCTCGATCATCACCGGCACGCCGTCGAGCAGCCGCACCCGCACGATGTAGACGAGCGGGTCGCCGGGGGACAGGCCGAGTTCGCGCGCCTGGACCTCGGTCGCGGCGCGCCGTTCGAGCAGGTCCACCCGGCCGGTCGGCTCCGCGCCGATGGATCGGGCCCAGCGGGAGAACGAACGCAGTTCGCCGAAGTTCTGCAACCGCGGTTCGGCCAGCACCGTGCGACGTGCGCCCTGATGCGAGGCGATCAGGCCGTCCTCGCTGAGTACGGTCAGCGCGTGCCGGATCGTGCTGCGGGCCATGCCGAAGCGCTGCGCGAGCTCGTTCTCGGAGGGCAGCCGGGAGCCCGGCGGGTAGGTGCCGTCGCTGATCGCGCGGCGCAACTGCAGTGCCACGTCCTGGTACAGGGACGCCTTCTCGGCCGTCATGAACGGAACCCTCCGGGTACTCAATTGCATCCGCGCGTTGCTTGTAGGTACAAGCTACAACTTGACCCTACAAGTTGTCGAGGGCGGCCGTGAACCGGTCCGCGGGTAACGTCCGAGTGAGTGTGTTGAGTATTTCGAAGTGCAGGGAATGCGGAATTCGATGGCGGATATTGCCTGCGGATCTCCGATATGAGAGCATGGCGACGCGGACGGTAATCGTTCGACCACACCCACATTTGCCGCACCATTGCCGCACCCACCGCGGACTTCGCCCACGCCAGGGAAACACCCCAGGTGGTGGGTTGCGTTTAATTGTGTTCGAGGGCTGGCGGACGTTGCCCACGGAGAATTGTTGAAGCGCGAATCTTCGGGATTCGGTCCCGAATTAATGCCATTCTCCCGTTCGTCGAACTTCGCGCACCGGATGGAAAAGAGCTCCACAACTATGACCTCGAAACACGTGCTGGTGATCGGCGGCCGCGACGACCTGCCGCTGGACACGATCGAAGATCTGGGCCTGCGGTACTCGATGGTTCAGCTGCCCGCGCTGGTGGCCGAGCGGCAGTACCGCGGCGCCGAGCGCTACGCGGTGCTCGACTACACCGACGTCGACGAGCTGATCGCCGTCGCCATGGGCTGGCACACGCTGGACCGCTTCGCCGCCGTCGTCTCCTTCACCGAGGACGGCCTCGACCCCGCCTCGCGCTGCGCCGTCGCGCTCGGCGTGCCCGGGGACAACCTGACCGCGGTGCGCGTCACCCGCGACCGCGGCACGGTCCGCGAACTCGTCGAGCGGCACAGCCTCGGCGACGTGCGGCACCGCGTCTGCGCGGGCGTCGAGGACGCGCGGGAGTTCCTGCGCGAGCAGGCCGGCACGCCGATCGTGATCAAGCCGCTGGGCCGCTTCCTCGGCGAGGGCGTGCACCTCGTGCAGAGCGAACGGCAGCTCGAGGAGCACTGGCCCTGGATCAGTGCCCTGACCGGCGGCGGCGCGGTCCTCGCCGAGGAGTACCTGACCGGCCCCGAGTTCGGCGTGCAGACGATCTCGCTCGGCACCGGCCACGAGGTCGTGCTGATGACGGAGCGCAAGACCGCGCGCCCGCACTTCGTCGAGATCGGATACCAGGTCCCGGCCCGGCTCACCCCGACCGAGCGGGTCGAGATCGAGGTGCTGGTCAAGCGGTTCCTCGAGCTGATCGGCCAGGGCATAGGCCCGGTGCACACGAAGATCCGGCTCACCGCGCGCGGCCCCCGGTTGATCGGCGCGCGCACTACTGCTGGCGGTGAGCAGGTCTGGGACCTGTGCCGGCTGGTCAGCGGCGCGGACCTGATCGCCGAGACCGTGGCGATGCTGGCCGACGTGCCGTGCCCGCCGCGCGCCCCGGCCGCGCACGGGGCCGCCGTCCGCTTCTTCGACTACGAAGACGTCCGGATCCTCGAGGTGTCCGGCCTCGAAGGGGCCGCGCGGGCCCGCGGCGTGGTCCGTCTTGACTGCACGCTGGAGGCCGGCCAGGAGCTCGGCCCGCTGCGGTCCGCGACCTCCCGGCAGGGCTACATCCTGTGCACCGGAACCGACACCGCCGACGCGGTCGCCAACGCGGAGGCGGCGCACGCGCTGGTCAGGGTCGTCTCCAGACCCGCTGCCCGGCGCCCTCCCGCGCCCGCGACGCTGAGCTCGCGCGGCGTCTGACAGCGCCCCGGCCTGGGTTCTACGCCGCGATGCGCAGTCGTGAGTTGCGGCTGACGGACTCGGCGAACGTGCGGGCCAGCGGCGAGAGCGCGTCCCACGAGCGGACCGCCCAGCCGACCGTCAGCGGCGGCAGGCCCCTGATCGGAACGCAGCGCACGTTGCCGTCGGCGAGCAGCTGCCAGCCGGGCAGCGCGGGCACGATCGCGTGGCCCACGCCGAGCCCGGCCAGCAGCAGCGCGGTGTCCCAGTCGGCTATCCCCGCGCGGCCCGCCAGGCTGACCTCGGCGAGCGCCGCGTCCAGCTTGCCGGCGGAGCTCGACCCCTCCGGCAGCCGGATCAGCCGCAGCCCGGACAGCTCGGGCACCTCGACCCACGCGCGGTCCGAGTACGCCTCGCCGCCGCGCATCGCCAGCACCCATTGCAGATCCATCACAGGCCGCTGCTCGATGCCGGGCACCGCGTCGTCGGAGATCGTGACCCAGGCCAGATCCAGATCGTCCTCCAGTAGCGCGGCGAAGCAGCCGCCGCTGGAGGACGCGGTCAGGAACTCGAGGCTCGCCCGCGGATGCCGGAAGCGGAACTCGACGACGGCCTCGGACATGAAGTGCCGGACCGTCGCGGCCCCGGTCGTGATCCGCACCGTGCCCGCCTCGCCCTGCGTCAGCTCGGAGATGCCCCGGCGCAGCGCCAGCTCGATGCCCCCGAAGCCCTGACGCGCGGCCGTGAACACCTTCAGGTCGTCGAGGGTCATGAGATCCACGGTAGAGGCAGAGCGCGCGGAGCGGGCGGGAAATCGGAGGATTGACCAGGGCGTGGGCGAGCAGGATGATCATCGGGACGGTCGAATCGGAGGGCGGGGCGTTATGTGTACGGCGTTGATCAGTGTGGACCCCGGCAGCCGCGTTCCCGCGCTGCTGCTCTTCGCCCGGGACGAGGTGGTCGAGCGAACCTGGCTGCTGCCGGGACGCCACTGGTCGCAGGAGCACTCCGAGCTGATCGGCGGGATGGACCTGCGCGAGGGCGGGACCTGGCTGGCGGTGCGCCCGGCCGACGCGGGCTCCGGGCCGCGCGCCGTCGCCCTCCTCAACGCCTTCGGCACCTTCGCGGCCCCCGAACGCCGCATCACCCGCGGCCGGCTCCCGTTGCTGGTCGCCGCGTCCGATGCGACCGCCGCCGTGCTCGGCGCCCTCGATCTGACCCGCTACGACCCCTTCCACCTGCTCGTCGCCGACGAGGCCGGGATGAGCATGCTGACGTGGAACGGCAGCGGACTGACGGACCGCGAGCTCGGTCCGGGCACCCACCTCGTCTCGAACCGCGGACTCGAGGCGGAGGACGACGCGATCCAGCCCGGCGCCTCCGAGCGCGCGGCAACGCTCATCGAGGCGCGCATCCAGCATTTCAGGCCTCTGCTGCAGTCGATGCAGAGGCCTGAGCCGGAGCCCGGCCGCGGCACGACCGGCGAGGCGTGGTCCGACTGGATGCGCCTGGCGAACGGCGACGAGCTCGACACGAGCGATGTTCGTGCCCTGATCGGCAGGCACGACTGGGGCGAGGGCGATGTCTGGATGACCTCCTCGGTCGCGCTGCTCGGCATGGGCGCCGACGGCGGCGTCCGCTACGACGTCAACCCCGCTCCCGGCGAGGGAGCCGAGGGAAAGTGGTACGAGGTGGACGCCGCGCGTCGGACTACTGACTGACGCCGACCTCGATTCGCACGGAGGGCTCCGGACCGGCGATGAAGCGCGCGAGATCAGTGCCCTCACGCTCGATCGCCGCGCGCTCGGCGGCGCTCGCCTTCTGGAAGAGCGTGACGGCCAGCAGTGCCGCGCCGTCCGCCGAACCGGCGTCGGCCGCACTCGACCTGGCGGCGCGCGGCAGCGAGATCTTCCAGGTGCCGCGCCACTCCCCGTCCACGAACAGGGTGCCGGTCCGCGCGCCGTTGCCCGGCGGGATCGGCGGCTTGCGCAGATCCGGGGCGAAGCGCGTGCGATCCGCGTAGCCGAAGAAGACGTTGTCGTACTCGGGCAGGAAGCGGACCGGCGCGTTCACGAACTCGGAGGGCCGCGGCGCGTCGGGCAGGTCGTAGAGGATCCGGCCGTCGGGATCGCGGAACGTGGCGAGCTTCGGCGCGAGCCGGTCCGCGACCTCCGACAGCCGCGTCAGACCGGACCAGGCCTGCGCGTCCTGCACGCCCGCGGGCCCGAAGGCGGCGAGATAGCGCAGGAACAGGGCGTCCGGCACCGACGCCGGCTCGGGTTCCCGGCCGAGCCAGGCGGTGAACGTCGTCTGCCGCGTCGGCGCGCTCGCGTTCCACTTGCCGCGCGGCGGAACGTGGATCAGCGCGAGCCTGCCGCGCGCGCCGTAGGCCAGGGCGTCCGCTTCGTAGCCGGGGAAACGGTCCGCGAGCCGCTGACCGAGTTCGGCCGTGCTGAGCGCTGATTCGCTCAGCAGCTCGCGCGCCGCGCCGGTCAGCGCGTCGAGGTCGATCCCGGTCAGCCGCTTGCCGAACGCGGCCTGCACCGAGCGGGCGCCGACCGGCCCGAGCAGCGCCTGCCAGTTCAGGGCGTCGTCCGTGGTGACGAGGTGGACGGTGGCGCGCAGCAGATTCGAGCGGACGACCCGCTTGGCGTCGTAGAGCTCGTCGAGCGCGGCGGGGGAGTAGTTGCGCAGCCGGGTCCACAGGCCCACGTGCGGGGCCAGCGGGGCCTGGGCCTGCAGGCCGCCGAGCGCGTGGATGGCGTCGTGGGGGCGCAGGTTGGAGCTACGTTCGAGCAGCATCTGGCGGGAGAGGGCCGCTCGGTTGAGCGCTCTCCGGCTCAGGCTCCGGGGCGTTGTGGGCACGCCTCGATTATCGGGGCGTGCCCTGCTCGCTCCCGGCTGCGACCGGCTGCGCGGGCTGAGAATCGCTTAAGCCACGACCCGCCGGTACTCCGCGTCGCCCGGCCCCTTGATCCAGGCGGCGACGGCTCGCGGGTCGGCGGCCTCGGTCGTGTCGCGCAGCAGCATCTGCGCGGTGCGCAGGGCGCACAGCTCCGTCTCGGCCCGACCCACCGAGTAGGACGGGTAGGGCTTCTCCCCTTTGCGCACCCACTCGACCCGGTATTCCCAGGGGAGTGCGCGGGAGCGCGCGGCGAAGATCTCACGGCGCACTTCCGCGACGAGCTGCATGGGGGAGAGGTTCTCGTCCACTGGAATCAGCCCTTGGTGCGAATGCCGATGCACATGCACAACAGGTGGAGCGCTAACATGGCGTCAGATCCGTTACCCACCCTCTACGGACGGTAGCGGTTCTCTCAGGTTGCGCCGTTGCGTGGAACGTTACAAGTGATGTTCCATCATTTTACCGGAGCTTTGCAGGAAACGCACGCCTGTCCGCACGCTGGGGCATGCCAGACTTGCCGGGAAGGGAGTGGTGGGAGTTGCCGTTCACGGCCAGTTGGACGCAGAAGGCGCTGGCGGACGAACTCTCCCGCCTGCGCAAGGAGCGCGGCCTCTCGCTCCGGGACGTGGCCGAGAGCACCGGCTGGTCCATCGCCAAGATCTCCCGCGGCGAGAACGGCGTGAGCAAGATCAGCCCGCTCGACGTGCGCCGGCTCGCCGCGCTCTACGAGCTCGTCGACGACGAGGTCGTCGCCCGGCTGTGCGAGATGGCCCGCGACAGCATCGCCGACGTCTGGTGGAAGCGCTACGAGCGCTGGCTGAGCCCGACCTTCCTGGAGTTCCTCGCCTACGAGGCCGACGCCGCGCGCGCCTGGTCCGTGCAGACCATGTTCGTCCCCGGGCTGCTGCAGACCAGCGACTACGTCAAGGCGATCCTGTCCATCGGCCCGGTGCGCGACCCGGACCGCAACGACGCGGACTACGAGGTCAGACTGCGTCGGCAGCGCCGGCTCGACGAGCCCGCACCCATCGAGCTGAACGCGCTGATCGCCGAGTCCGTGCTGCACTGGCAGTTCGGCGGCGCGGAAGTGATGCGCGGTCAGCTCGCCCACCTGCGCACGATGGCCGCGCGACCGAACGTCAACATTCGAGTGGTACCGTTCGCGCACCCGGTCCCCATCTACCCGGTCGACCTGTTCGAATCGGGCGGCGAGGGACCCGCCGTCGTGTTCTCCGAGACCCAGTGGGGCACGCCGTTCACGGAGGACCCCATTGAGCTCCGCCAGGCCCGCCGCGAGATCCAACGGCTCGAGGAGGTCGCCCTGTCGGAGGAAGAGTCAGGAAAGATGATCGAGCACCGAATCAGAGAGTTGGATTGATGCAGCTCAACCAGTGGCACAAGGCCGCCGCGTCCAATGGCGGGACCAACTGCGTCGAGGTGATGGAGACCGAGGAGGGCTTCCTCGTGCGCGACACCAAGGACGACGGCTCAGGACCGGTCCTGTCGTTCACGCACGCCGAGTGGGATGCCTTCCTCTCCGGCGTGGAGCACGGAGAGTTCGACCCGGTGGACAGCGTCTAGCCGCTCCGCTGTAGCGACCCCGGGCAGAGCATGGGCTCCCGGGGTTGTTTGCTTTTTCCCCCCGAACGTCGCGCGATCCTCAGCGCGGAGCGGCCAGCCGGTCCACGCCGTACCCGCTCACCAGCAGCCGCTCCTTGCGGTTGCCGAGCAGCCGCGCTGTCCAGTCGGTGAACCCGCCGTCGCCGAGCTCCAACGCGCCGGAGTGCACCTTGAAGCATAGGCCGCGGTAGTAGCCGCGCCCGGATTCGCGGGTCGGATCGGCGGCGACGTGTACGTTCGGGACCTCCGCGAGCGCCGAGGTCACGTGTTCGAGCACTGGCTCGAAGGCCGGATCCAGCAGCGTGACGTGGATCGTGGTCTCAGCGAACCCGGCCGCGGCGAGGGCCGCGGCGGCGAATCGCAGATGCAGGGCCAGGTTCTCACGCTCGAAACGGAGGCCGCCGACGTCACGCCCCGCGCTGACGAACCCGAAGAGCTGGAAGTGCGCGGAGAACCGGGGCGCGTCGAAGTGCTGGGCGCGCACGACGCGCTGGTCGGCGGCCAGGTGAACCGGCGTCGTCGAACGCGGCTCCCGCGCGAGCAGCGTCGACCGGCGCGACGCGGCCTCCAACGCGAGCGCGTTGGTCGGATCGGCGGCGACTTCCGTGCTGCGGATCGTGGCGACGACCTTGCGCGGGTCCACGGTCGCGACCGAGGAGTGCGTGGCCAGCGGCGTCAGCGGGGCGAGCGCGACTATTTCGGCAGCCGGTGGCAGCGTGCCGATCAGCGCGTCCTGCGCGCTGCGCAGGGCTGCATGCGAGATCGGTGAAGGGGCGACGAAGCGGTCCGAGCGGTATCGGCGCAGGACGTCGGAAGGCGATAACGCGAGCGCGCGCCGCCGGAAGACCTCGAGCAGCAGCGTGGTCAGGTCGGCCCCGGACAGCCGCGCGGACAGCAGTTCCAGCAAGGACACGTCGTCCTCGGCCGCCGCGCGCCGAAGGATTCGGCGCAGCGCGGCGGACTCGGGCGCTGCTTCTTCTGGCTGGTCGCTCATGACCCACAGTGTGCCGAGCGCCGCCGAACCGGGCGAGACCTTTTATGCCCTACTGCTGCGACCAGGCCGCCGCGGCGTCGTCCGGCGCGGCGACGGTCGGGAATTGGGCGCGCACCTGCTCCGCCTCGGGCACCCCCAGCTGCGCGTACTGCGCGTACGCCGCCTGGGCGTGCTGCTCGGCGGTCTCCGCGTGGCCGAGGGCGGCATGGGTGCGGGCCAGGCCGTGGTGGGCCCGCGCCTGCTCGTCGGGGTCGCCCATCCGCTCGGCGAGTTCGAGGGCCGCCACGTGGTGCTCGGGGGCGCGGTCCGCGCGGCCGCCGGCCAGCAGCGCCTCGCCGAGGCTGTTGCGGATCACCGTCTCGACCGGCCGGGCGCCGAGCCGCTTGGCGAGGTGCAGCGCGTGCTCCAGCAGCCCGATCGCGTGCAGCGGACGCCCCGCTTGCAGGTCGGCCGCCGCGTAGCGGGTCAGCACGAGCGACTCGCCGTGCCGGTCGTCGATCTCGCGGAACGCGACCATCGCGCGCTCCTGATGCTCGATCGCCGCGTCCGGACGCCCGTTGCCCAGCTGCACGAGGCCGAGTTGGGAGAGCGCCTCGGCCTCGCCGCTGCGGTTGCCCGCGTCCTGGCACAGCGCCTGCGCCTGGCGGAAGAGCGCGGCCGCCGAGGTGAGCCGGCCGAAGCGCAGTTCGATGACGCCGAGTTCCTTCAGGGTGACCGAGCGGCTGCGCTGGTCGGACAATTCCTCCATCAGGGCGAGCGATTCCCGCAGATAGCCCTGCGCCTTCGCATACTGCGCCTGGGCCAGCGAGATGGTGCCGAGCACGTGCAATGCCTTCGCCTGGCCCAACTGCTCGCCGCGTTTCCGGCACAGCGAGAGCACCTGTCTCGCGTACGCGCGGGCCTCGTCGTAGTGACCGGTCGTGCGCTCGACCAGCGCGAGACGGTGCAGCGTACGCGCCTGCCCGACCTGGTCGCCGAGGCTGCGGAAGACCACCAGCGCCTGCCGCTGGTAGTCCACGGCCTGCCGGTACCGGCCGCGCTCCCACTCGACGAAGCCGAGGTGCGTCAACGCGGTGGCCTCGGCGCTCTTGTCCCCGCCGCGCCTCGCCGCACGCAGGGCACTGAGATGCACGGCCGTCGCGTCGGTCAGGTGGTGGCCGAAGTTCAAATAGCGCTCGACCACGGCGGCGATCTCGATCGCCCGGGCCTCGAGCCGCGCGTCCATCGCCGCGTGGGCCACCGACGCGATCAGGTTGGCCCGCTCGCCGTCGAGCCAGGCCCGCGCCGTGTCCGGGCTGCGCAGCGGCGGGATCTCGGCTGGCGGTGCGCCCAGCTTCGGCCGGCGCGCGGACTCGGCCGGGAACAGCAGGTCCATCGCGGCCGACGCGCCGTGCAGGTAGTGCTCGAACAGCGAGGCGAGCGCGTCGTGCCGGGCCCCGGCGTCGTCCTCCGCCTCGCCGAGCTCGCGCGCGAAACCGCGCAGCAGGTCGTGCAGCTCATAGCGTTTGGGCGAAAGCGGATGCACGAGGTAGGCGCGCGTCAGCCGGTCCATCATCCGCCGCGCCCGGACCAGATCGCTCCTGGTCAGCGCGGCCGCCGCGTAGATGTCGAAGTCGGCGCCCGGATGCAGCGCCACCATCCGCAGCGCCCGCGCGGCCGACGGATCGAGCTGGCGGTACGACCAGGACAGCACGGTGCGCACGGCGGTGCCCTCGTCGCCGCCCGCGTCGAGCACGTCGAGCCGCCGCCGCAGGTCGGTCAGCTCGGTGGCGAGCTCGGCGATCGGGGTGCCGCTGCGGGTCGCGGCGAGCTCCGCGGCCACCCGCAGCGCGAGCGGCAGCCGGCAGCACTGGGCGACGAGCGTGTGCACGGCCCGCGGATCGGCCTCGGCGCGCGGCCCGACCAGCCGCCGCAGCAGGCTCTCGGCCTCGTTCTCGGGCAGCAGATCGAGCTCGACCCTGGCCGCCCCGTCCCGCGCGACGAGCCCGGCCAGCGCGTCCCGGCTGGTGACGACGACCGCGCTGCCCGGCGTGCCCGGAAGCAGCGGCCTGACCTGCTCGGCGTCCCGGGCGTTGTCCAGCACGAGCAGGACCCTGCGATCGGCCAGCACGCTGCGGAACACGGCCGAGCGCTCGTCGAGCTCGGCGGGTATTCGCTCCTCGCCCACGCCGAGCGCGCGCAGCAGCCCGGCCAGCGCGTCGGCCGCCGGCCGTGGTGGGCCCGCGTCGTAACCGCGCAGGTTGACGTAGAGCTGGCCGTCGGGGAAGCCGGCCGCGGCCCGATGCGCCCAATGCACCGCGAGCGCCGTCTTGCCGACCCCGGCCGTGCCGCTGATCGCCGCGACGCTGGCGCCGCCGCGCGGCGCGAGCAACCGGGTCAGCGCGGCCAGGGCGGACTCGCGACCGACGAATCCGGGCACGTCGGCGGGCAGATAGCGGGGCGCCGGGAGAGCGGCGGCGGTCGCCTGGTCCGGTCCGGCGGACGGCGGTTGGTCGTCCGCGTCGATCACGTCGTCGGCCCCGGCCACTTCTTCCGTCGGCGGTCGGCGGCCGGCCGCGAGGAACTCCTCGCGGCCGGGTCCGCGCAGCCCGAGCGAGTCGGCGAGGCGCAGCAGCGAGTCCCGGTACGGCCAGCGGGTCCGGCCGCGCTCGAGGTTGCTG